>Ga0187850_10003634_pt1 | contig 12867 bp, 11 predicted proteins | sample June2016WEW_4_15_FD_132436 | JGI IMG/M metagenome (GOLD analysis project Ga0187850, IMG submission 132436) | Peatland microbial communities from SPRUCE experiment site at the Marcell Experimental Forest, Minnesota, USA - June2016WEW_4_150 | ecosystem: Environmental > Terrestrial > Soil >... | reverse complement strand
GGCATGTTCATCATGGGCGAAAACCCACTTCTCACCGACCCGAACCTGACCCATGCTGAAGAGGCCCTGCGAAGCCTCGAGTTCCTGGTCGTGGCGGACATCTTCATGACCCAGACGACACAACTGGCGAACGTGGTGCTTCCTGCCGCCTCATTTGCGGAGAAGGAGGGGACGTTCGTCAACAGCGACAGGAGGGTGCTGCGCGTTCGAAAGGCAGTGCAGCCCCCCGGCGAGGCGCGCGAGGATCTCCTGATACTGCAAGAGCTCGCGCGGCGCATGGGCCGGCCCATCGGCTCTTACGCGGGGGCCTCCGAGGTCTTCGATGAGATTGCCCGGGTTGCTCCCATACTGGAGGGGATCGACTATGGTCGTCTGGAGGCCGGTGGGCTCCAGTGGCCTTGCCCTTCTCGGGACCATCCGGGGACCTCGACGCTGTTCCTCGACCGTTTCAATACCCCCGACGGCCTTGCGCGGTTGAATCCAGTGGACTACGAGCCCCAGAGCGAGCAGGTCGACGAGCAGTTCCCCTTCCTCCTCAACACGGGCAGGATCCTCTACCAGTATCATTCCTCCACGATGTCCCGCAGGAGCCCTCCCCTGGTCGCGTACGCTAATGAGGCGTACCTGCTCATGCACCCTGCAGACGCACATCGTCTGAAGCTGGAGGGCGGAGAGACAGTCCGCATAACCTCCCGTCGGGGCAGCATAGAGACGCGGCTGCGAGTCAGCAGCGAAGTGGCCGAGGGCGAGCTGTTCATGCCGTTCCATTTCGAAGAGGCACCGGTGAACAAGCTGACCCGGGACGAGCTGGATCCGGATTCGAAAATCGCGCCCTTCAAGCTCTCCGCCTGCCGAGTGACAGCGGCCGCGCGATGAGGCGTCCCTTCCCTCAGCCAATACTTCCGCAGCACCATGATCGCCTTCTTCCTGAAGCGCACGCTCGTCACCGAGCGGCTCGGCAGGAACATGCTTGAGTGGAAGCACCCTCGGCGAGGTCCACGAGGACAGGCCCGATCTGTCCGTGTCCGCCATGGAGTCCCGTGTTGCGTGGGCAATCTTCTCCCATTACCTGAACGAAACCGGAAAGCTCAAGAACACCCGCTGGGGAAAGGGACCGATCGGATGCACGTTCCACCCCTCCACGGCATCGGTGAGCTACAACGTGCCGGCCGGCGACCTGGTGGGAGCGACCGCCGATGGCAGGAAGGCTCGGGAGCCGCTCGCGGACGTGGAATCGCCCTACCGGGGAACGGAGCGCAATGGACCGACGGCGGTCATCAAATCTGTCTCAAAGCTGGAGCACATACTGGAATCCGGCGGCTCGATTTTGAACCTGAAGTTCAGCCCCTCTCTCTTCGAGGAAGGACGCAACCGGGAGAACCTGGTGGCGCTGATACGCGCCTCCTTCGCTCTGAAGGGGATGGAAGTCCAGATCGATATCGTATCCTCCAAAACCCTCAGGCAGGCCCAGAAAGAGCCGGAAAAATACCCGGACCTGCTGGTCCGTGTTGCGGGATACAGCGCCTACTTCGTTGCTCTCGACCCGGAGGTCCAGAACAACATAATAGCGAGGACAGAGCATCAGGGGTTTTTCGCCCCAAGCTGATCCGCACACCGGAGGAGGAGTGCCATGAGCACCGTTGCAGTCCCTTCGCAGGCACGGCCTGTGCCTCTCGAAAAACTCATGGAGATGCACCACCTCATGCTCCTGGCCCGCAGGTTCGACGAAGCGGTGATCGATCTCTACGCCTCGGGTGAGATCCCCGGCTTCATGCACCTGTACATCGGGGAGGAGGCGGTGGCGGTGGGCGCGTGCGCCGCTCTGGAGAAAGAGGACTCCATCACCAGCACTCATCGCGGCCACGGCCACTGCATCGCCAAAGGCGGGGACCCGCGGCGGATGATGGCCGAGCTGTTTGCCAGGGCAGACGGGTACTGCAGGGGCAAGGGCGGTTCGATGCACATCGCGTGCCTCTCCCTGGGCATCCTGGGAGCGAACGGAATCGTCGGCGGGGGCTTGCCGATCGCCAACGGCGCCGCGCTCTCCGCCCAGACTCTGGAAACCGGCCGCGTCTCCCTCTGTTTCTTCGGGGACGGCGCTTCCAACGAAGGTTCCTTCCATGAGGCGCTCAATCTTGCGGGCGTCTGGAAGCTCCCCGTCATATTCGTCTGCGAGAACAACCTCTATGCGCAATCCACGCCGCAGAGCGAGCACCAGGGTGTGCGCGACGTCGCGGCGCGGGCCGCATCATACGGAATGCCGGGAGTGATCGCGGACGGGACCGACGTTCTGGATGTCTTCGACAAGGTGCGCGCCGCAGTGGCCGGCGCACGGGCGGGCAAGGGACCCACACTGGTGGAATGCAAGACCTACCGCTACCGCGGTCACTGGGAAGGGGACCCGCAACCCTACCGGACTCAATCGGAAATCGAGGACTGGAAGAAAAGGGATTGCATCCGTTCTCTGGAGGAGCGGCTCGTCCGCGGCTACGGGGTGGAGCGCGCCGAGATCGAGCGCAGGCGTGCCGAAGTTGAAAGCGAAATGAAGGACGCCGTTGCTTTCGCCAGGTCCTGCCCGCCGCCCAGGCCCGAGGATGCGCTCACGGACGTGTACTCCCCCGTGGAGTCGCCGCTCCGCGCCGGCGATGCTCCGAAGGCTGTTCACATGGGCGGCGGCAGGATGACGATGCGCCAGGCCATCAATGCCGCGCTGGACCGAATCCTCGAAGCGGATGAGCGTTCCCTGATTTTCGGGGAAGACGTGGGACTCCTCGGCGGCGCGTTCTCGGTGACAAAGGGGCTCTTCGACAAGTTCGGCCGCCGCCGGGTGAGGAACACTCCGATCTCCGAGGGCGCCATCGTCGGGGCCGCGATCGGGGCCTCACTCACGGGGCTTCGGCCGATCGTGGAGATCATGTTCTGCGATTTCCTCTACGTCGCTATGGACCAGATCGTCAACCAGATGGCGAAGATGAAGTACATGTACGGAGGAGACGCCCGACTTCCCATCGTGATCCGCTGCACCTGCGGCGGAGGGTTCTCCGCTGCGGCCCAGCACTCCCAGAGCAACGAGGCCATGTTCATGCACGTCCCCGGCCTGAAGATCGTCATGCCGTCCACGCCGGATGACTCCGCGGGACTGCTGCTCTCCGCTTACCAGGACCCCAACCCCGTTCTCTTCTTCGAGCACAAGGGGTTGTACGATGAGAAAGGAGAAGTCTCGGGCGCGGCGGTGCCCATCGGCAGAGCGCGCGTGACGCGGGTAGGAAGAGACCTGACCGTCGTGACCTACGGCAGGATGCGCAAACTCTGCGAAGCGGCGGCAGATCAGCTTTCCCGCGACGGCATCGGCATCGAGGTGATCGACCTGCGCACCCTGCTGCCCCTGGACGCGGACACCGTGCTGGCCTCCGTGCGCAAGACGGGACGGGTGGCTATCGTGCACGAAGCTCCCGTGACCGCCGGGGCCGGAGCGGAGGTCGCCGCCATCGTCGCGGAGCACGCTTTCTCCGCCCTCAAGGCTCCCGTCAAGAGGATCGCGGGTCTCGACGTGCCCATGCCGTTTGCGCCAGTACTCGAGAACGCCGCCATGCCTTCCACCCAGAGGATCGTGGAAGAGCTGAAAAAGGCGGCACGGTGATGCCGAAGGAGGTACGTCTGCCCCAGTTCGGCCTCACCATGGAGTCCGCCGAGGTGGTGAAGTGGCTCAAAGCGGACGGTGAATACGTGCGAAAGGGGGAACAGCTTGTGGAGTTGCAGAACGACAAGGCCGTGGTCCCCTTCGAGTCCCCCGACTCCGGGTATTTGAAGATCATGGCGCAAGAAGGCGAAGAGCTGCCTGTGGGAGAGCTGCTTGCGCTGCTCCACGAATCCCGTGAAGAGCGGTAGGAGGTCGCCGAGGCTGCTGAAATACCCTTCAGCCCCGCGGCTCTGAATCCCCAGGGGAATGCGTTGAAAGGAATCATCACCGATATCCAGCGGTTTTCCCTCAATGACGGACCAGGAATCCGCACGCTGGTCTTCCTGAAAGGCTGCCCGCTGCGCTGTCCCTGGTGCTCCAACCCGGAGACCCAGGGTGCGGCTGCGGAGCTTCTGCATGACGCCTCCAGGTGCATCGACTGCGGCAGCTGTGCCGGCGCCTGCGCCCGCTCGGCCGTGCGGCGACCCGGACGGCCATTCATCGACATCGAACGTTGCGATCTCTGCGGGGACTGCGCTGCGTCCTGCCCCTCCGGCGCGTTGCGGATGGTCGGGGAGGCTTTCAGCGCGGCGCAGGTCTGCGAAATCATCGAGAAGGACCGCATCTTCTACGAAGAATCCGGTGGTGGGGCAACCTTTTCCGGTGGAGAGCCCTTCCTTCAGCCGCGGTTCCTGGAAGGGATGCTGGATGCGCTCAAGGCCGGCGGGATCCACACCGCGGTGGAGACCTGTGGATACGTGGACTGGTCCACCCTGGAGCGGCTGGAGAAGGTTATCGACCTGTTTCTCTACGACCTGAAAATCCTGGAGGCGGATCGCCATCTGCGCACGCTGGGCGCCCCCCACACGCCGATCGTCGACAATTTAAGGAAACTGGCGGCCCGCAGGGATCGGATAATCGTGCGCATTCCGGTCGTCCCGGGGTTCACGCTTGTCGATGACAACATCCTGCGGATTTTCGAGCTGGTGGCCTCTCTTTCCTCCATCCGCTCGGTGCACCTGCTGCCCTATCACAATTATGGAAACAACAAGTACCGATATTCTGGACGCAGCTGTCCCATGGAAAAGGTGCAGCCTCCCGGCCGACCGCAGCTGGCCGAGCTGGCCGCGGCGGCCGAGCGGCTGGGGCTGGAATGCATCGTGGGCGGCTGACTGTTCCATCGGCAGAAAGAAAAGGGGGCCCGCGACTACCTCGTGGAGCCCTTCGAGTTCGAGGCTCCTGCTCATTACGGCACCCGTGCAGCCGCGGCCGCCGTCCCGCTGGAGCGGAAGAGCGGCTGGGGCGCCCGGATCGCTCGGAAGGACTTCGTGACCTGCGTCGAGCTCGTCCCCCCAAGGGCATCGACATGGCGAAGCTCATCGACAATGCCCGCCTCCTCAAAGCGAAAGGGATCGACGCGGTGAACGTGCCCGACAGCCCGCGGGCCCAGGCGAAGATGGCCGCCGTGTCCGCCTCCGTCGTGCTCCAGCAGCAGGCGGGAATCGAGGCGATCCCCCACGTGACGTGCAAGGACAAGAACCTCCTGGCCCTCCAGGCGGAGATCCTCGGGGCGCACGCGCTGGGCATCGGCAATGTCCTGCTGGTCACCGGCGATCCGCCCAGCATCGGCCTGTGCAAGATGGTGACCTGCCCCTGCTCCGGTTAATGGACAGGGCCCGCAGCCTGCGGCGCGTGCCCGTCGTGGCCGGGATCTGGCCGCTCGTGAGCCTTCGGGATGGCGGAGTTCATGAAAAACGAGGTCCCGAGCGTCTACGTACCTGACGCGGTGATCGAGCGGATGTCGAAATGCGACAGCAAGGAGTCGGCATTGGAGGAGGGAACACCTATCGCTCGTGAATTGCTGGAGGCGCTGAGGGGCGCCATCGACGGCGTCCAGCTCTCAACGCCCCTTGGTGAGATAGAATACGCGATGACAATCCTGGGCCGATAGAGGAGCTCCCCAGGCTCTCGCTGTCTCGCTTCGCGAGCCAGCTGCCGCTCTGTGGCCCCTTTCGCGCGGCTTTCAGCCGCGCATGACGAGTGTATCCGTCCAGTCCAGGCCCTTCTCGATGACCGCGACCATCTCGTCGATCTGCGGGCGGCTGATCGTCAGCGGCGGCGAGATGAAGATGTAATCCCAGTTGCTGTACAGGTACAGGCCGTTGTCCATGAATATCTTGCCCAGCTGCGCTGAGACGTTTCGAATTGAGTCGTTGTACCCGGCCATGGGCGCCTTGGTCTTCTTGTCTGATACCAGCTCGATGCAGGCCCACAGTCCCTTGCATCGTGTGTCGCCGACAGACGGATGCTTCCCCTCCAGTGCCTTGAGCTTGCCGGCGAGGTACTCGCCGTCCTTCGCCGCCTTGTCGATCAGGTTTTCCTTCTTGTAGACCTCGATGTTGGCGATTCCGCAGGCGCACGCCAGCGCGTGGCCGCAGTAGGTGAGACCGGAGGTGAACTTGCGCTCCTGGAAGTAATCCCAGATCTTCTTGCTCCAGATCGTGGCGCCAAGCTGCACGTAGCCGGAGGTGATGCCCTTCGCGGTAGAAATGATGTCCGGCACGATATCGAAGTGATCGATGCCGAACCACTTGCCCGACCTGCCCCACGCCGCCATGACCTCGTCCGAGATGAGGAGGATGCCGTTCTCATCGCAGAGCTGGCGGAGGCCCTTCATGTAGCTCTTCGGCGGAATGATGATGCCGTTTGTGCCCACGATAGGCTCCACGATGATCGCGGCAACCGACTTCGGGTTGTCGTACATCAACTGCTCTTTGAGCACGGCAAGGGACCTCTGGCCGCACTCCTCGGGATCTGTGGTACCGAAAGGGCACCGGTAGGGGTACGGCCCGAAGAAGTGCACGACGCCCGGGATGCCCGGCTCGGCCGGCCACCGGCGGGGATCACCAGTGAGCGTGATCGCACCGGCCGTGGCGCCGTGGTAGCTCTTCCACGCCGCGTAGACCTTCTGCCGGCCCGTGAACCACCGGGCAGACTTGATGGCGTTCTCGTTCGCCTCCGCTCCGCCGTTTGTGAACAGCACGTAGTCCAGGTCCCCCGGGGTCACCTCCGCCACCATTGAGGCGAGCTTCGCCTTCGCCTCGGTGCCGAACCCCGGGGAAACAAAACACAGCTTCTCCATCTGCGCTTTCATTGCGTCCAGCACGTGGCGGTTGCCGTGCCCGAGGTTGATGTTCAGGAGGCCCGAGCACCCGTCGACGATTTTTCGGCCATCCGTGTCGTACATGTAGATGCCCTCGGCGTGGTCGATCACCGTGGGCTTCCAGCCGCCCTGCTGCTTCCAGCTGTAGATGACGTGTTCGCGGTCGAGGGCCTGCAGTTCCTGGGTGTTCATCTCTTCTCCTGTTGCTCGTTGGCCGTCTTCAGAAGGCAGTGCAGAAGCACGTTCGCCCCGGCCTCGCAATCCGACCACGCCGTGTTCTCAACCTCGACGTGGCTACGCCCGCCGATGCTCGGCACGAAGATCATGGCGGTCGGGCAGACCTGGTTCATGTAGCTGGCGTCATGGCCCGCCCCGCTTACCATGTGGAGGAGGGAATATCCCAATTCCTTTGCCGTGTCCAGCACCCGCTGGACCAATTTCTCGTTGAAGGGCGCATGCGCGACGCGCCAGGTTTCTTCAATTCTCATGGGGGTTCCCCGACGGGCGGCGATCTCGTGGAAGTCCTTCTTCAGCACGTCCCACGCCTCCACCGCGTGCCCGTCGTCCCAGGACCTGATGTCCACGGTGAAATGCACCTTGTCCGGGATGATGTTGCGGGAGTTGGGGTAGTTCTGGATCTCACCGACGGTCGCGACCATGTTTCCCTTCATGCGGTCGGGGAGCGTATTCACGGTAAGAATCATCTCGGCGGCCGCGCACAGCGCATCGTGCCGTCCTTCCATCGGAGTCGGCCCGACCTGGTTCGCCTCTCCCTCGAGGTACACGTCGTACCAGTGCAGGCACAGGATCCCCTTCGGCGCCCCGATCGTCTTCCGCTGTCGTTCGAGCATCGGGCCCTGCTCGATGTGGAGCTCGTAGTACGCGTATGCCGGCCACTTTTTCGCGGGCACCGTGCCCTTGTAGCCGATGCGCGCCAGCTCGTCTCCCTGCTTTTTCCCGTCCTTGTCGGTCCGGGCATAGACCCAGTCCCGTTCCAGGGCGCCCGCCCAGACGCCGCTGGCCACCATGGCGGGCGCGAACCGGGAGCCTTCCTCGTTCGTCCAGTCGACGATGACAAGCGGCCGCTCGGTCTGCACCTTGTTCTCATGCAGTGTTCGCATCACTTCCAGGGTTCCCATAACGCCGAGGATCCCGTCGAATCGCCCGCCCCGGGGCTGGGAATCGATGTGGGATCCGCTCATCACGGGCGGGATGCTGTCGTTCTTCCCCTTGCGACGGCCGAAGATCGAGCCCATCTCGTCGATGGTCACCTCCAGGTCGATCTCCTTCAGCCATTTCACGAACAGGTCGCGCGCACGACGGTCCTCGTCCGAGAGGGCCAGGCGCTGCACGCCTCCGGCCGGCGTGGCGCCGATCTTCGCCATTTCCTCCAGGCTCGCGCGCAGGCGTGCTCCATTGATCCGAAGCTTCGAAGTGTCCACGAGCAGTCCTCCTTGGATCACCGCGCGGAGCGCGGTATGTAGGCCCGTGCCTGCCGGTGCCAGTTGTGTCAACGCGGTTCAATTTCCTAGAACGCGGCCAGAGGCGCCCTCTTTACGAACCGGCCCGCGCCGGCGGCGCCGACGAACTTCATCTGGTCCCCGCTCCACTCCGCGACCTTGCGCCCACGCGAGTACACGATCTGCGGCATGCCGGTCATTTCCCAGCCCTCCCAGGGCGTGTAGTCGACGTTCTGGTGGAGCTTCTTCTGCGTGATGGTGAACTTCCTCTTCGGGTCGAAGACCACGAGGTCGGCATCCTTGCCCGCCGCGACTGCGCCCTTGTTCGAGAGGCCGAACATGCGCGCGGTGCTGGTGGAAAGGACATCCACCATGCGTTCCCGCGTGATCCTCCCCTTCACCACTCCCTCGGTGTGGATGAGCATGAGCATCGTCTCGATGCCGGGTGCGCCGTTGGGGATCTTCTTGTAGTCGTCCTTGCCGTTCATGTCCTTCTGGCCCTTGAAGTTGAACGGGCAGTGGTCGGTTCCCACCGTCTGCACGTCCCCGTCACGAAGGCCCAGCCACATCTCGTCCAGGCTCTCCTGGGGCCGCAGGGGAGGTGACATCACGTACTTCGCGCCGTTCCAATCCGGCTCGTTGTAGCGGTCCTCGGTGAGCGTGAGATACTGCGGGCAGGTCTCCGCATGGACCCGAAGGCCTCGGTCCCTGGCCTGCCTGATCTTCCAGAGGCCGCGGCTCGACGAGAGATGCACGACGTAGATCCTGCTGCCGGTGAACTCGACAGCTTTCGTGCATCGATCCACCGCCTCCTCCTCGGCGAGGATGGCGTGCGCCTTCGCATGCTGCATCGGTCCCATCTGGCCGGTGGCGGCGAACTGCTCGTTCAGCCTGCGGATCATGTCGAAGCTCTCCGCGTGCACCTGCACGAGTCCTCCGTGGGTCTTGGTTTCCTCCAGGAGCCGGATCATCGCGTAGTCGTCCACACGGAAATCGTAAAACAGGAATATCTTGAAGCTCGGGGTTCCGTAGTCGTGGATTGCCTTCTTCACCTCGTCGATGACATCCGGCCGCGCGTCCGTGACGCCCGGGTGGATGCTGTAGTCCACCACGGTCTTGCCGTCAGCCTTGCCCTTCTGCCGGTCCACGGCGTCCCGCAGGGATTCGCCCTTGCCCTGGAGGCTGAAATCGACGATGCAGGTCGTCCCGCCGCAGGCCGCGGCCACGGAGCCCGTCTTCCAGTCGTCCGCCGACGTGGTGCCCATGAAAGGCATGTCGATATGCGTGTGAGGATCGATCGCACCGGGGAGGATGTACTTTCCAGCTGCGTCGACGGTCTCGTCGGCTTTCAGCGCGAGGCCGGAACCCACCGACTTGATGGTCTCCCCTTCTATGAACACGTCTGCGACGTACGACCCGGTCGACGTGACGACAAGCCCGTTCTTCAGCAGCACACTCATGTTCGTCCTCCTCCGATTCTCGATGTCACCGTTTCAGGTCAGAGGCATGCTGGGGATCTTCACCTGCCGCTCCATGGCCTTGTCCATGATCGCGGTCGGACGCCGGGCCCAGCCCTTGGGCATTTCCTTGTGGGTGATGAGCCCCGGCACGGGGCAGATGAAGCTGCAGATCATGCAGCTGAGGCACTTCTCCTCGACCAGCTTCGGCCGGCGCGTTGCCTCGTCCCACTCCAGTGCCTGACCGCCGGCATCGCGGCAGACGATGTAGCACTGTCCGCAGCCGACGCAGCGATCGTTGTCGTAGACCGCGATTCCCTGGCGCTCCAGATCGAAGTGATCGGTCGATTTGAGGTTGGGCAGGGCCTTGCCGATCAGGTCCTCGGCCCTGGTGATTCCCCGGGCGCTCATGTAATCGCTCAGTCCCTCGATCATGTCCTGGACGATGCGGTAGCCGTACTTGATGATGCCGGTGGTCACCTGCACCGTGGTCGCGCCCACCAGGAGGTATTCCAGCGCGTCGATCCACGTCTCCACTCCCCCCATGGCCGAGAGAGGGAGACCGAGCTCGGCGCACTGCGCCATCTCCGCGATGAAGTGCAGCGCGATGGGCTTTATCGCCGCCCCGGAGTACCCGCTCATCGCGCCCACGCCGAAGACGTTCGGCTTCGCCACCCAGTCTCCCAGCCCGATCTCGGAGATGGCCCTGAACGTGTTCACCGCCGAGATCCCGTCCGCGCCCCCTTTCTTCGCAAACAGGGCGGGCTCGGTCATGTCGGTGATGTTCGGGGTCATCTTGGCGAGCACGGGCAGGCTCACGGCGTTTTTCACCGTTGCCGTGAATTTCTCCAGCAGGTGGTTTGCCTGGCCCACCTTGTGTCCCGAGCCTTCCACGGTCATGTGGGGGCACGAGAAGTTCAGCTCCAGCATGTCCGCGCCGTTGTCCGCGGCAGCCTTCGCAAGGTACGCCCACTCGTTGTTGGAAAAGCCCATGATGCTGGCGATGAGGGGGTGATCAGGATACTTCTTCTTGAGGTAGAGGAAATCCGCGAGGTTGTCCTTCAGCGGTCGGTCGGATATCTGCTCGACGTTCTGCAGGCCGACAAGCTGCTTGGCCTCGTAGTGGTAGGCGTTCATACGGGGCGAGGGATGGATGATGGGGATCCGGTCGGAGTTCAAGGTCTTGTAGCAGACCCCTCCCCATCCCTGCTCGTATGCCTTCTCCACCATCTCCGCGCTGTTGGAAACCGGCGAGGAGGAAAGGAGAAAGGGGTTGGGGAACTTCACCCCGCAGAAACTCACCGAAAGATCGAGCCTGGTGTCTTTTGCCATTGCGGTGCCCTCCTTCAGGCCAGCGCCGCCCGGATTGCCCGGGCCGCCCGCTTGCCGTCCTGCACGGCTTCCACGACGAGGCCTGCGCCCCGCGCGATATCCCCCCCGGCGTACACGAATGCCGCCGAGGTCTTCCCTGACGTCTGGTCCGTGATGACCAGCCCGGCCTTATCCGTTTTCACGAGCCCCGACCAGTCGGCCGCGTCAGGCCTGTTGCCTATCGCCTCGATGGCAAGCTGGGCCTCGAGCGTCCACTCGGATCCCTTGATCGTCTCCGGTTTCCGTCGGCCGGATGCGTCCGGGTCACCGAGACGGGTTCGGACGAGGTTCACGCCCGTGAGCCGTTTCCCGCCATCTGCCGAGTAACCGACGGGCTGGTTCAGCATGAGGAAGTGCACGCCGAGACGAAGCGCGGCGAGGCGCTCGTCCTCCTCGGCGGGCATCTGGGCGAAAGACCTGCGGTACACCAGGTACGCGTCCCGCGCGCCGAGCTTCGCAGCCGATTCCACGCAATCCATGGCGACGCTGCCGCCGCCGATGACTGCGACGACCTTGCCTTCGACCTGCCGCCCGATCTCGGCGAAACGCTCCTGTCTCATCAGGGCGAGGAAGTCCACCGAAGTGAGCACGCCATCCACCTTCTCCCCGCCGGGAATTCTCTCCGCGGCCCAGAGACCCGGGCCGAGGAAGACCGCCTTGAAGCCCTGCTGCAGGAGCTTCCGCGCTCCTGCGCTCCCGTCCACGCGCGTGCCGCAGACGAACTGGACCCCGAGGTGCTCGAGGTCGGCCATCTCGCGGGAGAGAAAGGCCTTGTCGAACCGGTAGGCCGGCACGCCGTAGCGGATCACTCCGCCCGGCTCCGCGCGCTCCTCGAACACGGTGACGTCAAATCCTTCCCGAGCGAGCTCAGCCGCGCAGGAAAGCCCCGCGGGGCCCGAGCCGACGACCGCGATCTTCCCCCGGTTCTTCATGGGCGCCGAAAAAGGCTGGAACCCGATCTTCCACCCGTGTTCGACCAGCGCGCGCTGAATCTTGCCGATCTCCACGGGCCGACTGATGCCGGTCGCGCTGCATTCCTTTTCGCAGAGCCGCGGAGTCGGACAGAGCACGCCGCACGCGCCTCCGAGGATGTTGTTGGTCTTGATCGTGCGGATCGCCCCCGTGACGTTGTGGAGACGAAGCTTGCGGATGAACGTCCCGGGGTCGGTCTCCGCGGGGCAGCCCTTCGAACAGGGGGGATCGATGCAGAGCAGGCAGCGGTCCGCCTCGGCAATCGCCTGGGCGAGGTCGAAACCTTTTGTCATCGTCTGGAAGAGCGCGGCGTTGCTCATGCAAGACCCTCCTTTTGAAAAAAAGCTTTCTCCCGCCGGCCGTTCATGCGCGGTGCAAGGTCCGGCTGTGGAATGACGTTTCTCAATGGTTGAAGTGCGCTCGCACGTTGCACCGGAAAACACCTCGGCCCTGTCGGGCGGGCGGAGAGCTTTCTCTCGGTGCGGAATGGCTGATTATAGGACCTGCCGGAGCATTTGTAAACAAAAATCTGCTCCGAAAAATCGTTTGACGTGTTTTTCACGGACACCGTATAATCGGCCCATCTTCAGCACCAGGGAGGAGCATGCGCATGCCAAGAGTAATTCGTTGCGGCCTCATCCAGGCCTCGAACCCCAGGCACGAGGGGTCCCTCCAGGAAATCAAGGAGGCGATGGTCCAGAAGCACCTTCCCCTGATCGAGGAGGCAGGAAAGAAAGGCGTCCAGATCTTGTGCCTGCAGGAGAT
>Ga0187850_10003627_pt1 | contig 12889 bp, 10 predicted proteins | sample June2016WEW_4_15_FD_132436 | JGI IMG/M metagenome (GOLD analysis project Ga0187850, IMG submission 132436) | Peatland microbial communities from SPRUCE experiment site at the Marcell Experimental Forest, Minnesota, USA - June2016WEW_4_150 | ecosystem: Environmental > Terrestrial > Soil >... | reverse complement strand
TGATCCTGATGTTATTCCCAGACGCCCCCCCAGCTCCTTGGGAAGAGTAATTCTGCGTTTCTCGTCCACGATCAGCTCGGCCATGTTCCCACCTTTACCGTCCCACCCGACATGTGGGACCAGAGATTAAAGCTTTCGTCTTTTCTTTCAATACGTTTCTTGTCAATGACATCCCAGCCCCACTCGTTTCTCTTGTGTGTGACTTTATGAAAGATGTTCTTAGTGTGTCTTGGCTGGTTAGTCCGCGCGCACGCTGGTCCAAGCGACCGAGTGTGTGACTGGGCCGAATCCTGAGCTGCTCAAGAACTGGGACGTGGCGCCCGTATGAGTGTATGCAGCCGTTGAGTTACTTACGGGATATATGGACAGCGGGCGGATCGTCGAAAGGGGGATTCATTCGGCTTCGTAGGTACCCGCATCAACATCCTTATACCACTTCATTCTCTCACCAAGGACATTTCGCGCCTTCCAACTAAGTCCCTTTTTCTTAGAAATGAGAAAACGGTAAATCGCATCAACCTTCTGAATCAATTCGCTAGCCTCCATCCCAAAACATTGCACGGACACATCATTATTCTCAATGACCTGCTTGATGTTCTGCAGGCTGCTGGTGACTGATTTGAACAGGCCCCAGTTTCGCGAACATAAGTTCGCCATGTAGTCTATGTTTATGATTTCCTTATCGTCTCTGTATCCGAGGTCGTGATCCTCAAGAATTGCCACTATGTCTTGTTCGTCCTTCGCCTCCAGCTTGTTGCCGATTTGGAGTTTGGTCAGCATAAGATCAGTGATCGGAATTGTCACGTCATCCAATCGGATACGCGGCCTGAAGTCTAGCGTATGTTGCATTTTGAACTTGTCTAGAAAGACATCAACTTTTGCAATGTCTCCGCGACCCATAAACTGCAAGCGACCATAGCTGAGAGAGTTCAAATTGAATTCTGCATTAGAAGAGTATCCAAGCTTCTCGAAAACCGACACGATCTCATGATGCTGAGACATTAACCCAAATACATCTATATCGTGATAGTCCCGCATATGGGCAGAGTGCCTTCCGTGACAGTGTAATCGGATTGCTAATCCTCCGATCGCTCTTAGGGTTACTCCGGCCTTCTCAGCTGCTCCAACTATCGTCTTTACTTCTTCAGCTGGATCGACCCGCTTCACTTCATCTACTAGACTCCTTGAATTGTCTTTGGGCAGCTCTCTTGCGCGATCCAAGGCCTCGAGATGGTTCAGTTCTCGGGCTCTCTTGAGGACTTTGACAACTCTTTGAATTTCCGCGATGCTTCTTCCAACATCTAATGGATAAATTGCGATGAATCTAAGGATCCCCTCTGGGTCTACGATGAAAACTGCACGGTATGTGACACCTTTGGTTTTGTGCAGTATGCCGTATCTCTGCGCCAACTCCTTGTTTACGTCAGCTAACAACGGATAATCAATCTCGACTCCGGATCTATCTTTCAGCTCGCGAATCCATTTTCCATGAGACTCGGCTGTGTCAACGCTCCATCCGATGAATTGGACGCCTAAATCATCAAATTCAGGCTTGTTCCTAGCGAAGCCGACAATGTCCATTTCACATATGGGCGTGAAGTCCGCTGGGTATGCGAACAGAATCACCCATTTTCCGCGAAAACCCGAGAGAGAGATCTTCCCTTTGTTTGAATCCGATGTGAAGTCTGGCGCGGGCTCATCGAGTTTTGGCATGTCAGTGGAAGGGTCTATAAGCTATTAAAAGAAGAGCAGCCAATTTCTCTGGGTCAAGCCATCACTTTTAACACGGTTTGTTCCGAATAGCCCGTTACGACCTTCATGTAGCCGACCAGCATATTGTCGGTCACCGAGTCGCCCGTGTCCACCAACAGAGGTTTCCCCCCAAGGGAGGATATTTTCCCTTTTGTGGCAACAACGATGATATTCTCCTTGCCCACCTCGCGGATAACTTGCGGGCTGATTTGTTGGTTCCCGCGGCCGAAGATGTATCCCTGTCCACCAATTACGGTGACGATGATTTTCACCGATTTTCCTTTGATAATGTTCAGCAATTCTTTCTCGTTCGCGTCTCGGGCGATGAACTGTTTGTTCAGCGCTACGTCCACCCCCAATAGCGTGTTCTCTAAACTGATTTTCGCTTTGATGCCGCGCATCGTGGTCCCAGGACCTAGGATGTACAGGACATCTGGCTTCATTTCATCGAGGATGGCGTATGCGATGCTCTCCACGACCGCATCGTCCGAATCTCTTCGACCTGCCTTTGCGCTTTGAACAAATGTCTCTTCGAAGGGGACACGTAGGTAGCCGTAGAGCTGGGCTGAGATTCGTCCTTGCCGGAATGCGTTCTCGTCGATGTCCATGACCTCGGCTTCTTTTGAGTTCGTGACTTTCTCTTGAAGATACATTGCTGCGAGCTTGCCAGCTGCGCGGGCGTTGATCGCATATACAGCCGAGTGCATCTTCACTCCTGCCGGAATTCCTAGAACCACACATCGGTCGCCGATGGCTGAATAGATGTCGCGGGCAGTGCCGTCTCCGCCAGCGAAGAGGATCAGGTCAACTCCCTCTTTCTGCAGTTCGTCAGCGGCTTTTCGTGTGTCTTGAGCGGTGGTATAGGTTCTCTGTATCGAGCCAATGACTTTGGGTTTGAACCCGCAGGCCTTTGCTTCTTCTTCCCCCATCTCGTACGGGTAAGTAATGATCTGAACTTGGTCTTGCAATGGTAATAGTTGCTTTAACGCTTCCACTGCCCTTGATGGGGCTTCTGGGATTGCTCCCAGTTCCCTGCACTGTTTCTGTATGTCTTGGCCATCGGTACCTTTCAGGCCTACTCGGCCGCCCATTCCGGCGAATGGGTTTACAATAAGGCCTAGTTTGCCGACCAAGGGCGTTTGCCTGTTGAGTTGGACTGTGGCGTACTTGGCTTACTTGTGTTTCCTCAAGTAGGCTTTCCAGGTGAGAGCCCACTTATTCGGATCGTCTAGCTCCTTCGGGTTCTTGATTTTGTGTGCAGCACACTTGTATGGTGCTGCCTTGACGAATTCAGGATTATCGTATGCTTCTTTGGAGATTTGTGCCAAGGCTGCAGCGTACTCATCGAGGTCTTCCTTGGAGAAAGTTTCGCAGGGTTCAAGTGTGAATGGCTCGGGAACAACCCAGGGGTGGTGGCTTGTCCAGTAGTGCTGAATTCCGAAATCACCCAGACGGCGCATGACATCTTCAGTGCCAACGTCTGTCTCCTTCTTGAGCTTCTCCCAGCTATAGCGAACCTGTTCCAGGCGCTTGTGGCCTTTTGCGTACCAAGTGACTTCGCCGGGTATGGCTTCGATCTTCTTCTGTAGGTAGTTGTTGTTCAATACTGAGATCTCTGCGGCTTCTCTTAGACCGTCGGGGCCCATCATCATGCACCAAGCATACGCACGTAGAACAACCGGTGCGGTGCCCATGAAGCCCCTGATTTTACCGATGCTGCTCGGTCTGTTGTAGTCGAGGAAATACTTCTTCCCGTCGTACTCAATGGTCGGGTACGGTAGGAACTTGGCGAGGTCAGTTCGTACTCCTAGCGCGCCTGTTGCGGGACCTGAGCTTCCATGTGGTGAGGAGAATGTCTTGTGCACGTTGAAGTGGCACATGTCGAATCCTGCGTCTCTTGCACGCGCGATGCCCATGACGCCATTCAGGTTCGCTTGGTCGTAGAAGCAGAGAGCGCCAACGTCGTGAGCGGCCTTGGTGAACTTGTCTATGATAGGATTGTAGATCCCGGTATCCTCAGGGTTTGTTATGTGGATGGATGCCACGTGATCTGATAGAGCCGCCTTGAACGCTTCCAGGTCTGGGTACCCATTCTCGTCTGGATAGAGCGTTGTGACTTTGAAACCAGCGGTTGCTGGGGATGCGGCATCACAAGGGTGTGAGAAGATTGTTGTTATGATCTCGTTGCGCTTCTCCAGTTCCCCGCGTGCCTTGTGATACGCTCGGATGATCGAGGCTGCTGTGAAAACGGCGTGGGCGCCACCACCGGGTTGCAAGGTGAAGCGATCCATTCCGGAGAGTTCCTTGAGGATCTGTTCGAATCTGTAGTAAATCTCCAAAATGCCTTGAACTGTATCAGCATCTTGTGAGGGATGCAAGTAGGCTAGGCCAGGATCGTTGACCAAATCCTCCTGCACGCGAGGGTTATACTTCATCGTGCAAGTGCCCAGACTAGCATCCGGGTTTAGATTGGATCCCAGGGTTTCCTGTGATAGATGTAGGAAGTGAGACAGTACGCGTTTCTGGTCCACTTCTGGAAGAGCGGGTGGTTTCTCACGTCGTACGCTCGCGGGTAGTCTACTGAAGACATTACCGGTTTTCGCTTGAATTTCTTCTTCCACAGCGGGAGCCAAAATTCCCCGCACGCCTGGTGTAGACATTTCGAAGATTATGGGTTCATCCCAGTGCGCTTGCTGGTAGTTTCTGAGCTTTGCTATTCCCATCTAAATCGCCTCCCTAAGAGCCGCGGCCAAGCTTACAAGATCCGCTTGGGTGTGGACCTCCGTCACACAATACAGAGCGCTTTGACCTAGTTCAGGGAATTCCTTAGAGAGATCCTTTCCGCCGAAGATGTGCTTCTTCAGCAAAGACTTGTTGATCTGTTTGACCGTCTTCCCTGTACCATCAAAGTTCACGACGAACTCCTTGAAGTGGGGTGCCTTGAAGATCGGCACCTTAACCCCTTTGATTCGGGAAAGGACCCTCATGGCATATTCTGCCCGCTGGAAGATGCCTTCTCCCAGTTCCCTCATCCCTCGGGGCCCCATTAGCGACAGGTAGACTGCCGCGCCGATGCCGTGCAATTGAGCCATCGTGCCGAGGAAGTCTTTTGCCTTCTCGCGAGATGCATAAGAGGTGCGCTCGAAGTAAACTTCGCCGAACCCATACTCACCTGGTTGAGTCGTCTCAGTGATTCCGAAGAGCAGCGAGGGAAATTCAGCTACATACTTGGGTTCATCTCGTGTAGCAACGAACCCACCCAAGCCTCCGCCCCAGTACATCGGAACGCCTAGGGGTTGAATGTCGCCGACGGCGATGTCAGCTCCATAGCGTGCAGGTGGTTCTAGGACGCCGAGAGAAATGGGATCTACCCCTACGCTGACGATGGCTCCCGCGTCATGTGCAATCTTAGAAATTTCCGCTCCTTGGGTCTCAATGAAACCTAGGTAGGATGGGTTCTCGAAGTAGACGACGGCGGTATTTGCAGAGATTTTTCGTTTCAGATCTTTTAGATTCATCAGGCCCGTTTTTGAGTCGATGTCAACTAGTTTTACGTTCGGTACAATTGACAGTGCGTAGTTCTTGATGCAGGAGAGCCTGTCGGGTGCGACGGTCTTAACAATTAGAGCCTCATTTCGGCCTGTGATGCGTGAAGCCATGCGAACGCTGGTTGCGGCGGCCATACCCCAGTCATACGTGGGAGTGTTGACCGCTTCCATATCCAGGAGTTCCGCCATGCAGCTTGCGTATTCGAACTGGGCTTGGAACTTGCCGTGATCGGCCATCGATTCTCCGACGTAGGCGGTTAGAAACTCATCTCGGTCCATAATAGTCGTGCAGACCGAAGGAACGTAATGTTGCCAACAGCCGCCTCCAAGGAAATTCAAGTATTCCTTACAATTCTTATTCTTGTTCAGAAGTTCCTCAACGTGTCTGCGTAGCTCGCACTCAGATGGGATGGGGCCAGGTATCTTGAGCTTGCCCCTGAACCTGAGACGTTCAGGGATCTCTGCGTAGATCTGCTCGACACTGGTTAATCCGATTTCCTTTAGCATCTGAGCTTTGACTTCAGGGACAGAATTTGGAATATACGGATACGGGAATTTCTTTTTTGTTTCTCCTTTAACTTCAGTTGCTACGGTCATAAACCCCCCAACGTTATCAGATTTGACTTATGGTTATGGCAACGTCGCAATTATTGAAAGTAATGGTATTGACAATATAGTGGAGGGGAGGCGGTTGGTGCTGGTGCTCGTCAGCTGCGGAACAGAACGTTTAGCTCCAACGCGAAATCGAGAGCTACCCGTCCAGGAATTGGGACAGGCTGTTCGATTCACGCCCCATTCACAAGGTGCTCCGCGCGTTCTACCTCTTCAACTTCGTTATACCATTTCTTCGATGGGCCCACTCTTGCTCTGATTTTCCATCCAAGTCTCTTGGGCTCATCCTCGATGCTCTGTAGGAGTTTCTGAATCCTTGAAGAGATGATATCACGTTGCTCGGCTGTTAGATTGTTGTATTTTAGAAGAGACGCTTCTATTTTCTTCAGGTTTGTAGTGGTCGTATAGTAGAAGCCCCAGTCATCGGCCATTATCTTTGCGATGTATTTCATGTTGATCTGCTCTCGATCTCCTTCACCGACCTCGTGTTCGAGCAGGAGGAGAAATGAGTCCTTGATGTCCTTCTCGTTGATGTGCACTATCTGAAGTTTCTCGAGTAACAGGTCGGATAGCGTGATTGTGGGGTAATCTATTTCGAGCCTACCCTTGAAGTCTATGACATGGTTCATTGCTAGCTTGTCAAGAAAAACGTCTGCGTGAGAATTTTCTCCTGATTTGTTGATGAATATGCACCTTCCAGCAAACAAACCCGGAGTCAAAGCCGCTCGTACAGCTTCATATCCCATTTGCTCCGTGAAGAATAGTTCTATCTTGCGCCTGTCTTTAGAGTAGGCCATGAAGTCGAGATCAGAAATCTTTCGCTCAAGTTGGTCATGGATTTTGAGGTTGTTGGGGGAGTGGATCCTGAATGCGGTAGCTCCTAAGACTCTTAGAGTCAGATTTGCTTTCTTTGCTTCTTCCACAATTCTAACAGCTTCTCCCTCGAAGTCAAACGACGCGCCCGTTTCACTGTTCAAAGTAACTTCCTGCAAGCAATTGAGTTTCCCGGGCTGGACCCTCTTAAGCCTTGCACCATCCTCCAGCCACAGCAACCCTCGTACAACTAAATAGAACTGAGGACAACTAATCACTCTCCTCAGTGCAAAGATTTATTTACCAAACCAAATCACACCTGTCAACCGGAAAAACCTACAGAATAATTTCTGTGAGAAAATGAGAAAATGACAGAGCAGGTTTTCATCCGCAAAGCGTCGGGACTAACACGAGTCATCGGACCATGGAGTGCTTTGGCTTACGCGTTCATGAACCCGGGTATCATGTACGCCTTTCTCTACCTAATCTGGACACATCAACTCTACCCAGGAGTGAACATGCCCATAGCAGCTGCCATAGCGGTTCCACTAATGTTCATCCCCGCATTGCTCTACATTTGGTTCTCCATTTCAATGCCGCGTTCCGGTGGAGAGTACATCTGGGGAAGCCGAATAATCTCTCCGGCATGGGGGTTCGCGGCAGGCTGGTCACTGAGCATGGTAGGGCTTTCGTGGGCCGGCAGTTGCATCTACTGGGCAATCTCATTCGGCGCCAACATGATTCTGCGAGCTCTAGCGATCTCTCAAGGTGGTCCAGCCTTCGCGAGCCAGCCACTCTGGGCTACGGCTAACTTCATTGATTCACAACCAGTATTGCTAGTGTTGGGTACGCTGCTGATAATATCATTCATGGCAATCATGTGGAGAGGGCCGAAGGCGTCAATGATGCTCGCATGGATCGGAGTGGTGACAGGAACTATAGGCACGGCAGCTTTTGTTGCCGGTGTTCTCACAAGTGGCGGTCTACCCGCTTTCATCTCGAGGTTCAACGCAATGTCGGGAACCACTTACGATGCTGTGCTCAATGCCGCAAAGAGCGGGGGCTGGCCTGTCGGACAATACATCTTGGCCGTTTCCATGACCGGTGGAATAACATACGTGGCCTTGAACACCCTGGGCTCGACCTATACTGCGAACATCATAGGCGAAATTAAAGACGTCAGAAAGTCAGCCATACTAGCTATGCTCGGTGCCCTGGTACTGTTCTTTGTGTACTGGGAGATCTTCTACTCGACAGCCTACCTTGGATTTAGTGGAGACTTCTGGGCCGCTGCAGCATATTTCGCCCCAGGCGGTTCCGGTTCGGGTACTTGGAACGGGTGGCCGCTCGGGTCTGTAATGCCAATGCCAAACCTCATGCTAGTCTACTTGAACCCTAATGTTTGGTTCTCAATCATAACGTCTCTTGGCTTCGCAATCTGCACGTACGCCAGTTGCATGGGAATGGCTTTCGGGCCAGTCCGAAACATCTTCGCTTATTCATTCGACAGAGTGCTCCCAACTGCTTTCTCTAGTACGGACCGGAGGGGGTCGCCGTGGGCGGCCGTAGTGCTCGGCACAATTGTTGCAGAGATCTTCTTCATCATCAATGTCTTCTATTACACGTGGATAGCGTACTCAATACTTGCATGGTTCTTCGCGTGGGCGATAGTGGGAGTTGTTGGAATCATCTTCCCGTTCACAGCCAGAGGAAAGCAGATCTTCGAAAAATCTCCAGAGCTCGTTAAGAAGAAAGTAGCCGGAGTTCCGATCATCGCAATATTCGGCCTGTTTACCTTCATCATCAGTGTCGCAATCGATTACTACATGGTTTTGCCATTTCTGGAAGGACTTGCATCATCACTATACATCTGGATCACCGCTACAATGTTCATAATTCCATCTTTCGTAATCTACTACCTCTCCCGCATATACCACAAGGCTAAACACGTCCCGATGGAACTGCAATTCAGAGAGATCCCACCCGATTAACAGATCTCTCTGCTCTCCTTTTTCTCGCAATCGCTCGAATGGCTGAGTATGAATGCGCATCTACTTCACAACTGACGTGCACGGATCAACCTTATGCTTCAAAAAATTCCTCAACGCAGCAAAATTCTATTCAGCAGATGTAGCGATCATTGGTGGCGATATAACTGGAAAACTGATCATCCCAATAACCGAACAGACCGACGGAACATACACTTGCAAGCACCAAGGCACTGCTTATGACCTAAAAACCAAAGATGAAGTCGAAAAACTGCGGAAGCGAATTGAAGACCAGGGCTACTACCCTTACATTACAAACAAGAGCGAGATGGAAGATTTCGCCAAGCAGACCTCGAAAGTCGACGATCTATTCACGAAGCTCATGATGCAACGGGTTGAGGAATGGGTCAAACTAGCCGACGAACGTCTGAAAGATCAGAAAATCTCGTGCTACGTACAACCTGGCAATGACGACAGATACGAGATTGATCCCATTTTGGCCAAGTCCCAGAGGATCATCAATCCAGAAGGAAAGGTCATACTCATCGACGAGAATCATGAGATGATAAGCAAAGGCACGCGAACATCACGCCTTGGGATTGTCCGCGCGACGAAAAAGATGAGAAACTTGCCCAAATAATAGATGCAATGGCCTCACAGGTGAAAGACATGAAGAACTGCATCTTCAATTTTCACTGTCCGCCGTACGGGACGCATTTAGATCAAGGACCGCAACTTGACGAAAAACTGACACCCAAACTAGACGCGGGAGGGGCTGCCCGAGTAGTCCCGGTTGGCGCTACTGCTGTCCGAAACGCGATCGAAAAGCATCAACCCTTACTGGGTCTCCACGGCCACATCCATGAATCCAAGGCAAGCGAGCGTCTAGGTCGTACCTTGATCTTGAATCCCGGGAGCGAGTACGGTGAAGGAGTTCTCCGGGGAGCGCTTGTGGACTTGGACAAGAAAGGGATACAGAGCCATCTCTTCGTTCAAGGTTAAGCATATTTTCTCGCGCGCGTTACAAACGACTATGGTTAGGCGACCTGCAATAACATGATCAAGACTCGATCATATTGCGTTTTCCTGACGTTGAGAAGAGCGTCCAAGGATATGCCTCGATGTCCTCAAGACGTGGCCTTTGCCATTCGTATTCGGGATGGCTAACTAGGAACGGTTCTGCGGCAAAGGAAGCACCGCAGGGTTTTCCCCAGTGTGCCCAGAATGCTCTATGCGAGACTAATTTGCTGTCTGTGATTTTGCCGTCGAAGGTGCCCCCCGGATAGTTCGGGCCGTACTCCCATTCAGGTAGTCCTCTTCCGTCTGATTCTATGTGTCCGCATATGGTGTTGCGATTTGGCGTGTCGGCGTGTGTGTAGTTGTCGTGGTGATCTGCAAGCAATGACTTCGCAACTTCGACATTCAACTTACCCTTGTTTAATCGAAGAAGCTCTTCCAGTCTCCCGTACCGAGCAGTGCAGGTTGTTGATCTATCACTGTAGTTGAATGTTGTCTCCGATCGCACTTCGTCGCTCAATGCAAGATTGCTACCCAAGAAAGCTCCACTGCGGGTCCGTTCCAGTTTGTGATTGAAAGTCCCGAGCTCAAGCCGGGCTATCTCCCCTGTTCTAGTGTCGCCAACTAGCCAGTCGTCGGCGTAGCCTCCATTGTTTTCCGTGACCATTGTCTTCACCCATTCGTCAATGGTTTCGGAGTACTGAATTGCCTTACGCGAACGAAGGAAACATGGGAGTCCGTTAGGGTTGAACGTGGTCATTCCGGTGATCGTGGTCTCGGCAATTATCAGTCCGGTTTGGTTGAGATACCAATCTGTTCCGCTAGCGATGGTTCCAGGCATGGTTTGCATGACGAACCTAGTGCCCTTCGCCGGGGACACATCGAGTATAGTGTTGTACCTTCTGCCGGGCAGATACTGGAACCACGTATTATGAGCAAGTACAACTCGTCCATCTTCCGTTGCGCCTCCAGTGGCAATAAATGCGCTACAGTGATCCGCCCTCGCGAGAGGCGAGGTAGGTTCAGCCTTCTTGGCCTTAAGCCAATAGTGATACGATAAAATATCAAAATAGCCATTCAGTGCAACAATGTCTTCCAAACGAACGTTTCCTGTCTTGTTTGCCCTAACACCGGCAACAATTCCGCGAATCTCATCCTTATACTCCTGTGGGAGCTTCGGCCAGAAAAGGTTCATCGCTGCCTCGCAGAAGAACTGCCAGGTACGCCTGTAACCCAATTCAGCAATCAGTTTCACGGCTTCGATTGCGTCCCCGACTTCATTGGCCAACAGGCTTCCATGTTGGAAGCCTAATTGATAGGGAGTCCCACGAACTCTAACGAAGATCCATCCGTTCACATCTAATCGCGTAGAGCCGGCGAACATTCGATGCTCGGGATTCCTCGTCTTTCTCATTGAGGTCGATGGGTGTGACGTTTTCTTTGCCCTTCCTCTTCTGTTCATCGGCTTGTTCTTCCCGCCAAGGAACAAGGTCATCGCACGTCGAGATGTAACACTTTGGTTGGTAAGTGTAAATATGGTCTATAGAAGAGCAATCTGATTTACTGATAATCACAGCACAAGGAAAGCGAACGTTCTACGAGGGAGGTTGAGACTCCCCTCCCTATATCCTAGGAAGACTGCAGGATAGAGATGAAGTCCACCAAGAGTCGAATGAGGAAGGTATTCGTCCAGTCGCGGACGACGACCCCCTCATGTTCACTCCCTCGTGTGCCCGCGAGAGCAGCAATCGTTGGTAAATCAAATCCGCCGAAACTGCACCAGTTCCTGCGCTGAAGGCAACCCAAAAACCACAACGGAGACCTAATTCCAAGATTAGAATAGCTATCGGGCCTATAGGAATGGCATCAAGAAGCGCGCGGTAGACGATCGCGCGCGGCGCGTTCACATGGATACTAATACTGGTCGAGTTTTTACTCATAATTCTTTTCTCAGTATTAGTCAACCCACCATCTCGTTCCCTATGGAAAACTGCCGGCTAGGTTAGACGTCATTACCTGGTTGTATCGATCACGCAGAAGAGGTTGCCATCTGGATCCTCAAGAACAATAAAGTCATCATCCGGTTCGTATTCCTGAGGATGACGCGTAGCTCCCAGCTTGAGCAGTCGCTCAACTTCACGCTTCTGGTCGTTGGTGTAGAGGTCAAAGTGTAGCCAGTTTCTGCCCGTGAGCTTCTCCGAAGGCTGAACCTGATTCAAAGAGACATTCGTGTTTCTTCCTGCAGGGTCTCGAAGAACTACCCAGCCGCCCTTGGCTGGCGTTCTCGGAATGTAGTGGAGCGCTTCCTGCCAGTACGTCAACATCTTGTCGAAGTTAATGCAATCAATAACAACGGAGCCGATTTTCAATTCAGATTTTTCTTGCAATTGGGATTTCTCTTGAGTCTCCATCGTTTGTGGGTATAAATCATTCCGTGTTCTGTTCTTTGTTTTTGGCGAATCGCTGAATAACAGGCCAGAATTGAATCAGTCGGTGCCCCGCAAAGTTAGAACGATCGGGAAAAAGGGTTTGAATTGGGGGGCCGGCCGCGTCCTCGTCGCGAACATGGCTGATGCGGCCTCCGCGCGCACGCTTGAATGGACCCCCTAGGGGGGTGACTCAGTTTTCTGAGTCAGACAAAGCTGATTTTGCGACTGTTCAAGCCGCGCGCGCACGCTTGGAGGACCCCCCAGGGGGGTGGTACACTTTTTGGGGTCGGACGGAGTTGATTTTGCCACTTTCCTGATACAGGTCTTGTGAGTTGCATTTGCTGTTCCTTCCGGACTTATGGTAGTGCATAACATATGCTAGACGAGAACGACCTTGAGTATTCGGGAAATTCGTTTGGGAACAGATTTCGATTTAGGCTTTGTCCACCTGTCGAAATGAATTTTGGGTTGTTCCGCCAAGAAAAGTTGATTCTGCAGCTTGGGTTAGAACCCTGTTGCCTTTGCTTGAGCGAACTGCTTCACGTACTCGACTAGCACGAACTTTGCCAACTCGCTGAGGGAAACTGACCCTGAATCAACTCTGCTTATTTGCGCAGCCCACATTGAAGCGATACGTGCTGTGCTATTCGGGTGGGACCACGCTGAAGGCCAAGCCGATGTCTAGCCCACGTCGTTTATGGTAGCCTTTTGATGCGAAGTAGATGACGAT
>Ga0187850_10003617_pt1 | contig 12923 bp, 10 predicted proteins | sample June2016WEW_4_15_FD_132436 | JGI IMG/M metagenome (GOLD analysis project Ga0187850, IMG submission 132436) | Peatland microbial communities from SPRUCE experiment site at the Marcell Experimental Forest, Minnesota, USA - June2016WEW_4_150 | ecosystem: Environmental > Terrestrial > Soil >... | reverse complement strand
GGTCGTCGGGGAGCGACACGGCGGTCTTCATACCCCTAGTATAACTCAAGTTATACCACTCGGTCCACCGCCTCCAGCGCGTTCTCCAGCACGCACTCCGCTTCGCGATCGGCGGCGTCAATGACCTCGATGCGGCCCGAGCCGGTCGGCCGCCAGCGGGCCGCGAAACGCGGGCAGGGTGCACCGGCGAACACGGTCACCAGCGGCACGCCGCAGGCCGCAGCCACGTGCTGCCCCGCGGAGTCGTAGCCGACGTACAGACGGCTGCGCTCGATGATGGCGGCGAAGGCCGCGAACGATCCTTGGAACATCCGGATGCGGTCCTGCCGCGCACCTATGGCGCGGCGCACGCGCTCTTGTTCGTCGCCGCCCGGGCCGGAATCGACAATGACGTCCAGCCCGCGATCGGCCAGCGCCCCGAGCAGGCGCTCCTCGAACGAAGGCGGCATGCCCTTGGCAGAGTTCTCTCCCACGCCTAGGCTGACCGCAACATCCGCGGCTGCCTCCGGAAACACAGCGGGCGCGATCCACGCCTGCGCATCGGGCACGTCGAACGTTTCGGCGATCCAGCGCCGCGTCAGGGCGCCGAGCGACTCTTCGGTGTCCGCCCCGTACGCCCGGCTCTCGAAAAAGTAGTAACGCTCCTCCGGGCAGACGGGGACCAGGCCAAGCTGCGTGAGGCGGGAGTCGGGATCGATCACGATGCTCGCTGGCTCTTCGATCCGCGGGCAGGCTTCCAGGCGCTCGCGGAGCGTTCCCTGGCGGTAGACCACGGGCAGGTGCTCGATGCGCGGGTCGCCGGCGAATAGCTGATAGCTCTTTTCGCCGCCCACGAGCACGATGCGCGCCGTGGGGAAGCGCCGTTTTGCGGCGTCCAGAACCTGACTGGTGATGGCCACATCGGCGCCCAGCGTGACGCGCGAGAGGACGTACACCGCTTCGGGATTGCCCTCGAATCGTCGGGGCTCACGTACGCGCCAGTAACGCCTCAGCAGTTCGGCGGGGTCGCCTCCGGGCAGTGCCGAGGCGATAACATAGGCAAAAATCCCCGCGTAGACTTCCACTAAGTACCAGTCAAACCGGTCCGAAAGCCCCTCGGCCAGGATGCCGAACAGCGCGCGGCTGCCCTCCTCGCTTGCCGCCTCCTCGAACAGACGCATCACGGATGCAGTGGGCAACTGCTCGCGTCGAATCGAGCAGTCGAGAATTCGTCGGGCGATCTCAGAGATACTTTCCGACAAGCAGTGCCAGCTTCTTCCGCGTGGCCTCGGGAACCAGGCTGCGGTCCGTGATGATCGCGTGCTCAAGCGCCGAGCCGCACTTGCAGGCCCGCGCCTCGGCCAGCTCCGCCACCGCCCGCGCTACCACCTTGCAGGCGTTCTCCGCGTTCTTCATGAGGTTGCTGATGATCTGGTCTACGGTCACGGCGTCATGATCGGGATGCCAGCAATCGTAGTCGGTTACCATGGCGACGGTCGCGTAACAGATCTCGGCCTCGCGCGCCAGCTTGGCCTCCTGGAGGTTGGTCATGCCGATGACGTCCATGCCCCAACTCCGGTAGACGTTGGACTCCGCCTTAGTCGAGAACTGCGGGCCTTCCATGCATAAGTATGTTCCGCCGCGCGTGGATCTCACGCCTTCGGCCAGGCACGCTTGGTGGACGGCCTCGGCCATCTGCGGGCAGATCGGGTCGGAGAAGCCGATGTGAACCACCAGCCCGTCTCCGAAGAAGGTCGAGGCGCGCCCGCGCGTCCGGTCGAAGAACTGGTCCGGGATGACGAAATCCAGCGGCCGGTGCTCCTCCTTGAGCGAGCCGACCGCGCTCAGCGAGATGATGCGTTCGACGCCGAGCAACTCGAAGCCATAAATGTTGGCGCGGAAATTCAGCTCCGAGGGAGAGATGCGGTGGCCGCGCCCGTGCCGCGCCAGGAACGCCACCTGCTTCGCACCCAGCTTTCCCACGACGTAGCTGTCCGAGGGCCGCCCCCAGGGCGTCTCGAACGCCACCTCCTGCTGCAACTCAAAGCCGGGCATGGAATACAGCCCGCTGCCGCCGATGATTCCGATTTGTGCTTTCAAGTGCGTTCTCCGGGATTCATGGTTCCTGAATGAGTTCGAGAAGGACCCCGCCCGTCGAGGCGGGGTGCACGAAAACGTAAAGCTGGCCGCCCGCGCCGCGCCGTGGCTCGTTCACCAGCCGCGCGCCCGCGGATTTGAGGCGCTCGACCGCCGTCTCGAGGTCCGCGACCAGCAGCGCGACGTGATGCAACCCCTCGCCGCGCTTGTCGAGGAAGCGGCCGACGGGCGAGTCCGCTTCCGTGGGCTCGAGCAGTTCCAGGCGCGGTCCGCCCAGGGGCAGCATCGCCACGTTCACCTTCTCCGCGGCGACGGTTTCGCGCCCGCTGGCGCCCATCCCGAGCACGCCCTCGTAAAACTTGAGCGCGGTCTCGAGCGATCGCACGGCGATGCCGAGGTGGTCGATCCTATATTCGTTTAAGCCACTCATCGATCACCGAATACGGGTCCCGGCGGCGCGCCGCCACTTCTTCCGCCGCGGCCTCGATCTCGCCGGCCGGCACCCGCTCCAACAAACGCTCGCGCAACATGTCGCGCAAGCGCAGGCGCCACATCTCCGCGCGGCGGTCTCTCTTCGCGCCCGTTTCCTGGAATTTCCGGGCCGCCTCCAGGACGGCGCCGACTCCGGTGCCTTCCGTCGCCACCACTTTGAGAATCGGCGGGCGCCAGTCGCCGGTTTGGGCCGCCAGGCCGAGCACGGCCTGAACCTCGCGCTCGAGTGTGTCCGCGCCCGGGCGATCCGCCTTGTTGATCACGAAGATGTCGGCGATCTCCATGATACCCGCTTTCATGCTTTGCACATCGTCGCCCATGCCGGGGACCAGCACCAGGATGGTCAGGTCCGCCAGTCGCGCCACTTCCACCTCGTCCTGCCCCACGCCGACGGTTTCAATCAACACCACCTCCTTGCCCGCGGCATCGAGCAGCAGGGCGAGGTCGGTGGTCGCCGCCGCGAGCCCGCCCAGCGTGCCGCGGGAGGCCATCGAGCGGATGAACACGCCCACATCCGCGTGGTGCTGCTGCATGCGGATGCGGTCGCCCAGGATCGCGCCGCCCGAGAAGGGGCTCGTGGGATCGACCGCGAGGATTCCGACGGTGCGCTCCTGGGCGCGCAGCGCGCGCGCCAGTTGATCGACTAGCGTGCTCTTGCCCGCGCCCGGCGCCCCGGTGACGCCGATCAGCACCGCCCGCCCGGTCCGCGGGAACAGCTCCTGCATGAGGGCCAGGGCTTCGGGACGGCGGTTCTCGATGGCGCTGGCGGCGCGGGCCAGCGCGCGCACGTCGCCGCCGAGAATTTGCGCGGCCCAGGCGGACATTTCAGTCCTTGAGGAGCTGGCGTGCGATGACAAGGCGCTGAATCTCGCTGGTTCCTTCCCCGATCGTGCACAATTTCACGTCGCGGTAGAACTTCTCGACACGGTAGTCCTTGATGAAACCGTACCCGCCGAGCACCTGTACTGCCTGCTCGGCCACGCGGACCGCGGTCTCGGAGGCGAACAGCTTGGCGATGGCCGATTCCTTGGTGACCCGCCGGCCCTGGTCCCTCAGATACCCGGCGCGGAGCGTGAGCAGGCGCGCGGCGTCGATCGATGCGGCCATGTCGGCGAGCTTGAACTGGATCGCCTGGAACTCGGAGATGTGCCGCCCGAACTGGCGGCGCTGCCGGGAATACTGGAACGCCACGTCGTAGGCGCCTTGAGCCGTTCCGACCGACAGGGCGGCGATCGAGATGCGCCCCCCATCCAGGATCTTCAGGCTGTCGACGAAGCCCTCGCCCAGACGGCCGAGAAGCTGCGACTCCGGCAGGCGGCAGTCCTCGAAGACCACTTCGCCGGTGGAGCTGGCTCGCATGCCGAGCTTGTTCTCCTTGCGGCCCAGGCGGAATCCGGGCGTGCCCCTGTCGATGATGAACGCCGAGATGCCGTGCTGGGCGGCGGCGCGATCGGTGACCGCCATGGCCACGCAAACCTCCGCTTCATGTGCGTTGGTGGTGAACGTTTTTGCCCCGTTCAGCACCCAGCAGTCGCCCTCGCGCACCGCGCTGGTGCGGGTGCCGGCGGCATCCGATCCGGCTTCCGGTTCGGTCAGCGACCAGCAGCCGATCCATTCGCCCGTAGCCAGGCGCGGCACATATCGCCGCCGCTGCTCGTCGCTGCCCGCGGAGAAAATGTGATTGGCGCAGAGCGAAGTGTGGGCCGCCACGATCAGCGCCACCGACGGATCGATGCGCGCCAGTTCCTCGATAATGATCGCGTACTCGATGTATCCCAGCCCCGCGCCGCCCAAGTCCTCCGGGAAGATCGAGCCCATGTAGCCAAGCTGGCCGATCTTCCGGATCGCCTCGCGCGGGAAGATTTGCCCCTCGTCCCATTCCAGGACGTGAGGCGCGAGCTCCGCTTCCGCGAATTCACGCACCGTCTTGCGGAGCTGAAGCTGCTCGGGCGAGTATTCGAAATCCATTCCGGTCTATACGATTTCTTCTTTGTCCCGATCCCAGCGCACCGTTCGGCCTTTTCGATAGCTCTCCACCGCCATCCGGCAGGCGATGGAAACGCGGAAACCCAGCTCGAACGGGCAATTCGGTGGATTGCCGGAACGGATGCAATCCAGGAAGTTCTGCATGTGCGCGTTCTTCCGCGCGATGGTTTGCCCCAGCATCTCGATGGCCTCCGGCCGGTTCACCTTCTGCGGCGCATAGCGGATCTGCTGGCCCCTGGAGATCGTGCCGTCGGTGCCCAGCACGTTCTCGGTGACGCCGTAATAGTTGTTGCCGAAGCCGGAGTCCCAGGTGAACAGCAACTCCTCGGCGTGCTCCATGGCCACGCTCATCGTGTCCGGCACTTCGCGCCCGTCCTTCCACAAGAGAATGCCGCCGGTAGCGGTGAGCGCCTTGGGTACGTCCAGGCCGAGCACCTTGTACCAGAAGGCAAGCTGGTGGCACATGTTTTCGTGGAAGTTGCCGCCCGAGTAGTCCCAGAAAAACCGCCAGTTGAGAAAGCGGTTGGCGTCGAACGGGCGCTTGGGCGCCTCGCCGAGGAAGGAATCCCAAACGATGCTCTCCGGCGTCATGTCCGGGTAGACCAGCCGGCTCCACTGCGGCTTGCCGTGCGGCGTGTTGCGGAACATGTGCGCAAGGATGGCGGTGAGCTTGCCTGCGTACCCGGTGGCCATGAAATCCACGGCATCGGTGATCTGCCCGGAGGAACAGCACTGGTGACCGATCTGGACCGTGCGCTTGCCGGCCTTCTGAACCGCGGCGCGCATGCGCTTGGCGTGCTCGACGGTGAAGGCCATCGTCTTTTCCTGGTAGACGTGCTTGCCGGCGTCGAGCGCGGCGCGGAATTGCTCGCAGTGCAGGTGCTGCGGCGTCGCGATGAGCACGGCGTCGATGGACCTGTCATCCAGCAGAGAGCGATAGTCCAGGTACGTCTTGGCGCCGGGCGCGAGCTTCTTGGCCTCTTCCAGGCGCCTGGTGTACACGTCGGCGAAGGCCACCAACTCGTTGTCCGGGCACTCCATCGCCTCGCGCGCCAACTGCATGCCGCGTTCCCCCAGGCCAACCATTCCGAGGCGGATCCGCTCGTTCGCGCCCAGCACTCCGGAGGGCACCGCGAGTGTCCCAGCCAGCCCGCTGGCGAACTTCCCGATAAATCTACGGCGTGAATCCATGATGGCTTGACCTCATTTTACCATCGGGGCCCTCCAATGCCGTGGCGCACGCTTCAGCGTGCCGGGGTGCCCTCTGGGCCCGCCACTCTTGGCGACGCCGGCTTCAGTGATCGCGATCCGTCACCAATTCGGTGACGGCGTAAAGGGCGCGCTGATACGCGGATTCGGGGAACTCGCCGATCAGCGCGCGGGCCCTTTCCGTGAACAGGCGGGCGCGCTCCCGCACCCGCTCCACCCCCCGGCCCCGGCGAATCAGTTCCAGGATGCTGGTGAAGGGTACGCGTTCGTAGTTGCGGTCCTCGAGGACCGTGGCCACCATGCGCCGTTCCTCGGGGCCGGCTTCCTCGAGCGCGTAGATGAGCGGCAGCGTCACCTTGCCTTCCCAAAGGTCGTTGCCCACCGGCTTTCCCAGCACATTCTCGTGGGCCGTGAAATCCAGAATGTCGTCGATGAGCTGGAAGGCCATGCCCACGTTCCAGGCGTATTCGCCGAGTTTGTCCTCGGTGGCCGAATCGGCGCCCGCGACGATCGCGCCCAGCCGCGCGCAGGTCGAGAACAGGTCGGCCGTCTTGCGCTCGACCAGGTCCATGTAGTCCGCCTCGGTCACCTCCATCGAGCCGATGCGCTGGAGTTGCAGCAGTTCGCCCTCGACCATGGTTTGCGTCACGCCGATCAGCAGGTCGAGGATGTGAAAGTTGCGCTCGCGCAAAGCGATCTGGAAGGCCTGCATGTAGAGCCAGTCGCCCGCCAGCACCGAAGTGTGGTTGCCCCACTTGATGTTGGTGGAAGGCCGGCCGCGGCGGGTGCGCGCGTCGTCGATGATGTCGTCGTGCACCAGCGTCGCGCTGTGGATCATCTCGACCACCGCGCCCAGCCGGATGGCGCTCTCTCCCCCGTCGCCGATCAGCTTGGAAGCCAGCAGCACCAGCATGGGACGCAGCCGCTTGCCGCCGCTGGCCTGCAAATACAGGCCGATGGTGGTGATCGCATCCACCGACGCGATCCACTCCAGGCTGATCTCCCGCTCCACCTGCCGCAACTCCGCCTCAACCAGCCCGACGATCTCCCGCGACGTCATCGAAATCCCAGCGTTGCCGGACTCCATGGATGCTTTTAAGTCTAGCATCGGCCTGTGGCATGTGGATTGTGGCCCGTGGCGACGAGCTACGGGCTACGAGCTGCGGGCTACAAGCCAGCGCCAAACGGGCGCCGAACGTTCTCGGTCGTGGCAGCCGCGAGCTGGTCCAGGGTCGCGCAACGGGCGCCCTCTCTGCCATTCCCTGCAGTCTGCGGGGCAAGCAGCTGCTTCCTTCACCCTCCCCTCCAATCGATTTGCGCTGCAACTCGCTCCCCGTCTAAGCCCGCCCATCGGGTGAACACAAACCCGCAAGAGATCTCCGACTCGCTCACAAAGATAATCACTCGAATATCTGCAGAGTCTTCACCCTCATACTCTCCATCCCGGCCACTAATTCCGACCGTCGGCGAGTCAATCGCGAAACCCGTGGTGTCATCTCATCAGGACAAATGACCGCCATCTTCACGTTCGCATCAACCACGTTAGTCCCGAACGCTATTTGACGTGCCTCGTTGTACCTCCGCCATCTCACTGAGTAGAACACTTCGACAAAACGCTCACTCCAACCTTTCAGAAGACGGTCAACACAAAAACGCTCCAGCCTGTTAAAGCCTCTCGGAGTATACCTCGTGCCACGCGTCAACAAAACCAAGATGTGCGTACAGCCACTATCGATTGCGTCTCGCACCGGAACGGGGTTGGCAATACCACCGTCCACGTACCGAGCGCCATCAAGTTCTACGGCCGAGTTATACAAAGGAACAATGGCGGCTGTCGCCTTCAAAACCACCCGCAGATCCAAGTTCTCCTTGCTAACGTCAATCCTTCGGGTCTGACCGTTCGAAGCATCGGTGAGGGACACAAACAAGCGCGTTCGTGAGTTCCTCACAGCATCCACGTTCAGGCGCTTCGGCTCACTCATCACCCAGTCCAAGTAGTCCATATCCAGGACACGCCTGATCCGAAGGAAGTTTATAAACTCCGGTCGCGACAAGTCATCCAGATAAATGGACGCGCCGAATTCAGTTTGGGATGCCAAAAAATAGCAGGCATTGATCGCCCCAGCTGATTCTGCATGGACCTCATCGAACACGTCCTTCAGACCGAGGCTCTCGAGAGCGACAAGCACGCCGCCTGAATATACACCGCGCATACCGCCGCCCTCGATCACAAGACCAACCTTAGTCGGGAGGCCGGCCAGACTCTGACCCCTTCGTAGCATCTCCGCCCATCGCTTGATCTCCATGATAACAGGGTTGTTGCGGCACGCAATATTCGCTGACTCGCTCAACGGCATATGGCCCCACTTCCCGCGTAGCGCCGTCTCCAGCGCGACACCCCTCACGATCTTTCCGGCACTGCCCGCGGAGACCTTTGTGAACTGTAGCATTACGTTAACAGCAACACACGCGCCAGCCAAGACGCAATTGAACAAGAAGGGTAGTAGATCATGGGGATATGATTTCTCTATCGCTTCGAGAAAGCATCCGGATATGGCCAGACTCCCGCTATAGAAGAACGCACTGACAGCATAGCCCCTCAAGGCAACGGTCAAAAACTCTCTGTTTCCTGTGAAGACAGCTCCCGAAGGACTGGGCACCCGAGTCAAATACTTCAAGATCAACAAGTTGTTAATTGCCACGAGAAGCACGCCGAAGGCAGCGCCAATAGGCCAGAGGTTATAATGCGTCGCGCCCCACAGGACAGGGAACAAATACGCCCAAGCCACGATGAATCGCGTGGCTACACCAATGGAATAGTTGTAATACTGCACTCTACAGGAAAGCCGTATGAAGTAGTAGAATGAAAGCCACGTGAACGAGAGGGCGGCAAAAAGACACGGAAGAAAGGCGGTGCGGACGCCGAAAGTCTGAATCGCTGTAATGAGTTGCCTAACGAGGTGACCAGTGAGGAATAGGGGTACTATGAAGCCAAGACCTATTTCTGCCTGGCGCCAGTGTTTACCTCTCATGAGGTGGGTTAAGAAAATCGCCAAATCGGAGACATCTGGCAGAAGTAGTTGCTTGAGGCGATCAAGTTTTGGCCGAATGGAGTTGATGGTGTGGATTCGTTCAAGGAGTTCTTCACGTATCGACTTGAGGGCGTCAATGACGGCTGCCCAGTGCTCCGGGCGGCCGGAGGGACTGTTGTGGAGGCAACGGATCAAAAGGACCCCGAGACGTGGTTCGTCATTCGCGAGGCGGGTCAGAATGTCAAACGTTCCACCAGGATCGACCGTGCCGCCCAACATCTCGATGATGACTAACGCAAGAGAGTAAATGTCTGAGCGGTCTGTCGCGAGGCTGACATTGGAGAGGACTTCGGGAGCGAGGTACTTGATGGAACTCTGGAAGACGCCAAGGCTGAGACTGGAAAGGGCCGCACGCTGTATGGTTAACAGGTTGAAATCAATGATTGTGATGGTGGGTGGATCATCGTAAGGTGCAATGAGGATGTTTTCAGGTTTCAGGTCAAGGTGTAGGACGCCGTTGTCATAGGCGGCTTTGAGAGCGAGCGCGGCACGCAACGCTATCTCGACGACTGTTCTGTAGAAATCAATCCCGCGCTGTGGGAGACTGGTGAGGTCTGATGGAGTGTTGAGTGCGATCCAGTCCCGGAGCGACGCGGAGGGGCCGTACTCAAGAGTGTAGTAGAAGGGAGGTCCTGGCTCTTGGCTGACGGAGATAAGCTTCCCTATTCCGGCAGAGTCGACTTTCGAAAGGGCTCCGAGAACACTGGCAAGTTGTAGCCAGGAATCACCGCCGAGACTAATGGAGGGCTTAATGAGCTTTAGGGCTTGCGGCGTGCCGCCGGTATCAACCTTGAAGACGTAGGAGAAACCGCCCACGCCGATGAGTTCCTGGAATTGGTATCGGTTGGGAAAGAGAGCAAGCGAAGGGTCGAGAGTAATGGCACGCTTGTAGTGCTCTTCTGCGGCGTTCTTGTTTTGGGACTGGTGCCTGCGGCCGAAGAGTTCAGCGTGTGACATGAATGCGAGGAGGTGGGCTGCCGCAGAGTCCGGGGTTTCGGCTAGGCGCGCATTGGCGAGCTGGAGTGTACTGATTGGATCGAATAGGGTTTGGTGGTGGTAATGCTCGAGTGGTCTGTCGGATGCCTGCATTCGCGTTACCCCACTACTCAACGCGCCCAAATGTTGAAAAGGCGTGTTCACTAGACCTAGCGACATGGACTAGGCGCAAGAAGTGCCGGACGCCCTGAGCATCGGTCAAAATACTCAAGCACTTGATGATGCATTCTAGCCAGCGACGCCAAGCGTTGTCAAGGGAGTGCTTTGAGGGAGAATGGGACGAAGTCTGCCAATGGGCGGGGACACTAATGACTCTCTCCAAGACCTCGCCCGCCGAGAGGCTTCCCGCGGTTCCCTCCAAGAGGACATCAACAGCCTGGAAGCGTTTCGGAAGGACTTCGCAACCCACCGCAGCTTCCACATCGTCCTGGACCGGCTGTACGGCAGACTGCGTCAGTACGACAAGTCCATCGAGGTACTCGGCGCCTTCCTTGACGCAGCAACCCAGCAGGGCTAGTCGGGCGACAGCGACTTCGCGGACGCGCTTTACAACCGGGCCTGCACGTATTCGCTGAAGGCCGGGAGCGCCGATGGCGCCGGGAAGGAAAAGGTCCAACAGTTGGCACTCAAGGATCTTGAGCGCTGCATCGCACTCTCGCCCGGGAATGCGGAGGAGGCCCGGGAAGACTCCGAGCTCGCTCCCCTCCGAGGGATTGAGAAGTTCCAGTCGCTGGTCCGCGCTGAGCCTACTGCTCGTTCTTCTCAACAGTCATAGCAGTCTCATCAAAGCACCCTCCCGCTGGCTTGTGGCTTGTGGATCCCGCAACGGCACACCCGCTTCGCACCAGCGGCGCAAGTACCTCTACGGCCGGTCGCGGAGCGCCGGGAGCCGTCGCGGAATCCACAAGCCACAAGCTACAAGCCAGCGGCGAACAGCCGCTGAAAGTTCTCCGTGGTAGCAGCCGCGAGCTGGTCCAGGGGCTCGCCGCGGAGTTCGGCCACGCGCCGGGCGGTTTCCACCACGAACGCGGGCTCGTTGCGCTTCCCGCGCTTGGGCACGGGCGCCAGGTACGGGGCGTCGGTCTCCACCAGCAGGCGGTCGCCGGGGACGCGGCGCGCGGCCTCCTGAATCCGCAGCGCCTTCGGGAATGTCACCACGCCGGCGAAGCTGATGTAGAAACCCATCGCCAGAACCTGCTCCGCCTCTTCCGGCCCGCCCGAAAAGCAGTGAAAGACGCCTGTTGCGCCCGGATGTTCGCGGAGCAGCCGCAGAGTGTCGTCCCAGGCCTCCCGGGTATGGATGATGACCGGTTTCGGCGCCATCGCGAGTTGTCTCGAAAACACCTCGCGCTGCACCTCGCGCGGCGAGAAGTCGTAGTGGTAGTCGAGTCCGATCTCGCCGATGGCCACGACCTTGGGGTGCGCGAGCGACTCCTTCATCCGCTCGAAGGTCCCCTCACTGGCTTTGCTGGCCTCGTGCGGGTGAACGCCCACGCTCGCGAAAATGTGCGGCCAGGCTTCGGCGAGACGGATGCCCGCTCCCAGATCGGGCGGCCCGGACCCAATCGCCAGGATCTGCTCGACGCCCGCCGCGAGCGCCCGCTGGATCACCGCCTCGCGATCCGCGTCGAACTGCGGATCGTCGAGATGGCAATGGGAATCGACCAGCATTACTTCAGGCGCGCCCCGACCGGCACGTCTTCGAGGAATCCCGCCAGCACCGGCTTGCCGCCCTCGATCGAGGCGGCCACGATCATCCCGTTCGATTCGACGCCGCGAACTTTGCGCGGCTCCAGGTTGGCCACGATGACCACCTTGCGGCCGATCAACTGCTCGGGCTTGTAGGCCTCGGCGATGCCGGCCACCAGCGTGCGCGGCTCCCTCTCGCCAATGTCCACCTTCAGCTTGAGCAGCTTGTCGGCGCCCTTCACCGGCTCAGCCTCGAGCACCAGCCCGACCCGCATCTCGACTTTGGCGAAATCCTCGATCGCGATCTTGGGCGCCGCTTCGGCATCGGGCGCGGACGCGGGCGCCTGGCCCAGCAGCGCCGCCTGCCGCGCGGTTTCTTTCACCTCCAGCGCGCGCATCTCGGGGATCGCCTGCTTGGCGTCGATGCGCGGGAACACCGCCGCCACCTCGCCGATCTTCTGGCCCATCTGCAACTGTCCCCAGGCTAGCTCCTGGAGCCGCACGGATTCGAGCGGAGCCGGCATTCCGAGCTGCGCCCAGATCTTCGCGGTGGATTCCGGGAGCACCGGCGCGAGCAGCACGGTCGCGATGCGCAGCACCTCGGCGGCGGTGTAGAGCGTAGCGTCGAGCTGCGCGCGCGATTCGGGCTTCTTCACCAGCGTCCAGGGCGCCTGCTCGACGATGAACTTGTCGGCGGCCGAGAGCAGCGCCCAGATCGCCTCCAGCCCCTTCGAGAACTCGAATTCCTCGAACGCACCGATGACCGCATCGATCGTCTGTCGCGCCGCCTGCGGGATCGCGCCCTCCGTCGTGGGCGCGGGCACCGCTCCCCCGCAGTACTGGTGGATCATCGTCAGCGTGCGGCTGGCCAGGTTGCCCAGGCCGTTCGCCAGGTCGGAGTTGTAGCGGCCCACCAGCGCGTCGTAACTGAACCCGCCGTCCTGCCCGAAGACGATCTCGCGCAGCAGAAAGTAGCGCAGGGCGTCGGTTCCCATCACCTGGCGGATCGGCTCCGGCCGCACGATGTTGCCCCGCGACTTGCTCATCTTGCTCTCTTCGAACAGCAGCCAGCCGTGGGCGAAGATGCGTTTGGGAAGCGGCACGCCCGCGGCCATCAGGAACGCGGGCCAGTAAATGGCGTGGAAGCGCACGATCTCCTTGCCGATCAGGTGCAGGTCGGCGGGCCACAGGTTCTCGCCCACCACCGCGCTCATGTAAGTAGTCAGCGCGTCGAACCACACGTAGAAAACATGCGGCGCCTCGCCCTCCACCGGGATGCCCCATTTGATGTTGGTGCGCGTAATCGAGAGGTCGTTCAGACCCTGCTTCACGAAGGCGATGACCTCGTTGCGCCGCGTTTCGGGCTGGATGAACTTGGGCTCC
>Ga0187850_10003614_pt1 | contig 12927 bp, 17 predicted proteins | sample June2016WEW_4_15_FD_132436 | JGI IMG/M metagenome (GOLD analysis project Ga0187850, IMG submission 132436) | Peatland microbial communities from SPRUCE experiment site at the Marcell Experimental Forest, Minnesota, USA - June2016WEW_4_150 | ecosystem: Environmental > Terrestrial > Soil >... | reverse complement strand
GGGTGATCCACGAGTTTGCGGAATTCCGCGCGCTCCCCATCGTGCTCAGTGAGTCCGACCCGGAGGGTTGCGCGGCTTGTTCGGCGCGCCAATATCCGCAAAATGTGTATCGCAACGGCGCCCTGTATCCGAGCTACACGGCGGTGGCGCTGAGCAACATCTTCAAACTGGCGGACCGCTGCCAGGCCAATATTGCCGGGATGCTCACGTGGGCCTTCGAGTTCGAGGACCAGCCGTACTTCGACGGCTTCCGCACGCTGGCGACCAACGGAATCGACAAGCCGGTCTTGAACCTTTTTCGCATGGCCGGCCTGATGCGTGGCGACCGTGTCAAGGTGGAGAGCAGCGGCGCGGCCGGGCTGGACGCGATCCTGCAATCGGGGGTGCGCGGCGCCGCGGACATCGATGGCTTGGCCACGCGCGCCGATCGCGAAATGGCGGCGCTCCTCTGGAATTATCACGACGACGATCTGCCGGCTGCGCCCGCGCCCGTTCACCTGGAGCTTGCGGGTATTCCACCGACGGCCACCCGCGTGCTTGTCGAGCATTACCGCATCGATGATGAACACAGCAACGCCTATACGGCCTGAAAGCGGATGGGGTCGCCGGCGCAGCCGACGCCCGAGCAATACGCGCGGCTGGAAGCCGCGGGCGAGTTGCAACTGCTGCGCTCGCCCGAGTGGCTGCGGGCCAAAGACGGAAAAGTGGAGCTCCGTTTCCCGATGCCGCGCCACGGCGTCTCGCTCGTGCGCCTGAGCTGGTGACCGTTATTTCTCCAGCCCCCAGATGTCTCCTACGGTGAAGCCCTCGGGGAAGGGGTCGTCTGGGTCGACCACATACTGGGCGAAACCGGTGATCCAGGCCTGGCCGGAGAGCGTGGGCACGACGGCGCGGTACGGTCCGACGCGCGTCTCCTGGATCAGCCGGCCAGTGAAGGTCGTGCCCAGGATGCCTTCGTGCACGAAATCCTGGTGCAGCGCGAGTCTGCCCTTGGCATGCAGCGCGGCCATCCTGGCGCACGTGCCCGTGCCGCAGGGCGAGCGATCGAGCGCGCCGGTCCAGGATTCCGGGCGGGACCAGTCGAGCGCGCCGGTCGACACCACCACGGCGTTCCTGGCGTGCGCCTCGGCCCGCGACGGCGGGCCGGAAATCTGCGCGATGGTGATCCCGGCGATCCCGGGATTTTCGGGGTGCGCCACCCTCAATTGCTCGCGCGCCGCCGCTTTGATCATTTCCGCTACGCGCACGATGTCGCGGCCTTCGTCGGGAGTGAGCCGCAAGCCCAGCGGCGCCGCTTCGGCGATGACATAGAACATTCCGCCGTAAGCGACGTCAACGGTGACCGTGCCGAGGCCGCGAACCTCCACCGGGGTGTCGAGGTGGGTGGCGAACGCCGGAACATTCTGGAACGTGACCTTCTTCGCCTTGCCGCGCGCCACTTCGGCTTCCACGGCGATGAGCCCCGCGGGCGTCTCCAGCTTGAGCCGGGTGACCGGCTCGGAAACCGCGACCATGCCCGTCTCGATGAGCACGGTCACCACGCAGATGGTGTTGGTACCCGACATCGGCGGGTACTCGGTCTGCTCCATGATTACGAAGCCCGCGTCGGCTTCGGGATGCGTGGGCGGCAGGATCAGGTTGCAGTTGGCGGCGGGGTAACCGCGCGGCTCGCGCAGCATGCGGCGCCGCAAGTAGTCGGCGTGCGTTTCCAGGTAGGTCTTCTTTTCGAACATGTTCTTGCCCGGGACATCCAGAACGCCGCCCGTGATCACGCGGCCCGGCTCGCCGCAGGCGTGAGCATCCACGGCCGTAATCATGCTGGAAAATCGCAAGTTTCGCCTCCTCCACCGGTGCGGTTGCCGGTGTCCGCTACGCCAGCTTGCGCAGGTCGATGCCGGAATTCCAGTGTTCGTTGGAGCGCATCAAGTGCTCCCACGTCACCTCGCGGCCGGTGTAGGCCGCTTGCCGGCCAAGCATCGCCGTCAGCGCCGACTCCACCCCGGTGGCCGCCTGGTTATGGAACTGGCCGCTGGTGATGCTGCCGATAAACGCCTTCTGTTTTTCCGAATCGGCCTCGGCCAGATTGTCCGAGAACGACCCGCTCGCCGAGAACGCGCCACCTTGCGCTTGCTCGCTTCCCGCCCAAGTCCAGGGCTGGTCGCCGGCGATGCCCAACCGCCCGCTGTAGGGCGATTCGGAGGCGCCGCGAGTGCCGAAGAAACGCTCGCTGACTTCGAACGGCCCCTTTCCGAACTGCGTCGAGCTGAAGCTGACATGGACATCGTTGGGGTACTGGAACACGACGGCGAAGTGCGAAAAGCAATCGTCACCCGGCGCGCCGCGGCCCCTCCGTCCTCCCCTTCCGATGGCCTTCAGCGGATGGGCCTCGAGCACCCAGTTGCAGATGTCGAGAACGTGGATGTTCTGCTCGACGATGATGTCGCCCGAGAGCACGCGGTCCTGGATCCAGTTGCGCAGCCGCAACGCATTCCCGGAAGCGTTCGGCCAGGCGCGGTTTTCCGGCTGCGGGCAGTTGTAGTGCGCCTCCGCGGCCACGATTTCACCGAGCGCGCCGTCGTGGATGCGCTTGACCAGCTCCACGAAGGGCGGCGCCATGCGGATTTGAAAGCCCACATCCAGGCTCAGCCGCCCCTCTGCCTTCTTGCCGATTTCGAGCACGCGCTTCGCCCCGGCCACGTCCACCGCCACGGGCTTCTCCAGATACACGTGCTTGCCCGCCGCCACCGCCGCCGCCAGGTGTTCCAGGTGGAAATACGCCGGCGTGGCTATGACCACGGCGTCCACTTCCTTCGACTCCACCATCTGCTGGCAGGCCCTCGGCCCCACAAAGGTCTGCGACACCCCGGCATAGCCTTTGGATTCGGCGAGCTTGTCGAAGCGCTGCCTGGCCTTGTCGATCTGATCCTGAAACAGGTCTCCCAGCGCGACCACGCGCGCATCCGTATTCTGCGCGATGTTGGTGGCATCCGTACTGCCGCGCCGGCCGCAACCGAGCAAGCCCACGCGCACCGCCGAATTTGCCGCGACGCCGCGCAGCAGGTGCGGCTTCAAGATCGTAAATGCGCTGGCCATTCCCACTGCCTGGAGGAATCCGCGCCGGTCCGTGTTTTCGTCGTTCATTGACTTTGTCTCCTCACCCGATCAACTTTTCCAGGTACGCCTTGGCGGCGAGCAGGTCCGCCGTCTGCTTCTCGCCACTTATTTCGCGCTCGATGGTGAGCGGATTCTGGTAGCCGATCTTCTTGAGTTTGGCGATCAGCGCCGGGAAGTTCACCATGCCCTCGCCGATCGGGACCTCGGCGCCGAGCTTCTTGGGGTCGGTGGGGTACAACCCATCCTTGGCATGCACTCCCTGGATGTACGGCCCAAGAACTTCCACCGCGTCCACGGGGTTCGCCTTGCCATAGAGAATCAGGTTGGCCGCATCGAAGTTCACGCCGACGTTGTCCAGCCCCACTTCCCGAATGGCCCGGACCAGCGTGATGGGGGTCTCTTGCCCGGTTTCGCAGCGAAAGTTCTGCCCATTTTTCTTGCAGTACTCCGCCACGGCGCGGATCGCCTCGACGGTCTCGCCGTATAGCGGGTCATTGGGGTTTTCGGGGATGAACCCGCAGTGGCCCTGAACGGCGGGAATCCCGGCCTTCCGGGCGAAATCCGAAACCTCTTTCATGTGCGCGATACGCGCCTGGCGGTACTGGCGCGGCACCAGACCGATGGTCAGCGGCCCCTGGTAGAAGTCGTAGACCTCCGGGCCCGGACCGCTGCACACGGCCGAGGTGGCCTCCACATGGTACTTATCGAGAGCGCCGCGCAACGCCGCCACGGTGGCGTTGTCCGTAGCGTGCACGCTCACCTGGCAAGTTGGAAACCCGAGGTCGCGCACGCGCCGGATGGCCGCTTCGGGGTCCGGGGAAATGCCGAGGATGACACCCAGCCGCATCTTGCCCCGGGGCGCGGTCTGCGCGGCCGCCCGAAGCGCGGCGGCTGCCACCGCCGTCTGGAATAGTTGTCGCCGGTTGTAGATTGCCATTGTCGATGCCATTCTACCCCCTGGCGCGGGATAGCGCAGGCGGCCCTGCTCAGGCCGCTAAGCTCACGGCAGAACGGCCTCGCGAAGGCACAAGGAAGGTACCCCTCGCCCGCTGGGCCAAGGCTAAAGGAGAGGGCGCGCCCTGAACGCGCCCTCCGATCTTCCCGAAGTCCGCGGTGTGATCGAAGATCTCGGTTGATTGGTGGCCCACGAATGTGGTATGAAAACAAGTAGGGTGTTCGTTTCATACGCGATACCCGGTGGAGCCAGAGGGAGTCGAACCCTCGCCGGCGGCTTGACTAGGGCGTCCGGCGCACCAAGCTGGCCCCGAATTTGGTCCAAGAGGCCCGCACACCAGCGGGCCTTTTGTTTTACTGTTTGATCCTAAAAAGGTTCTTGCCCTTCTCCCTCCTTGACTCCACGATGTCCGTCAGCTTGGTTCGCAGGGTGGTGTCGATGGTCTTGTACGCGGCGACCTTGCCGCGTTTGCGAAGTTCCTTTTCAAATTCAGATACAGAGGTCCATTTGTACCCGGCTTCGTTAAGCAGAGCCGTTACGGCCTGTCTGACGCTAAGATCCGCAAAGTTCGCCTCTGCCGTAGCAGTAGCTACCGGGTGTGGAGATGGGACCTGAGCAGCCGCGGCATCCTTCGCGGCGTCGCCCTTGGGGAAGAACAACTCCCGCGCTGAGCGAATGATCCCACCTTTCCGGACAAGTTCCTCCCGCTCCATGCGTAGGTCCTCCAGGAGGTGCTCCACCTGCCCCATCCGCTCCTCGGTTCGCCTTAGCTCCTCGTCCATCTGGGACTTGGAGACTGCGGTATCACTTGTCATAGGTTCCTCCAGCACCATTCTACTCCCCGTGGTGGACGGAGTCAAGAGGGAGTGGGACCCCAGGTAGCGGAGGCGGAGCCGCGGCCCACGGTCCCCGATGGAAATGGCAGCCGCGAGGCGGCCGCGGAGGACGGGGAACCGGGCCGGTCGCGCCCGGGGTGCGGCCCGGGTTAAGCATCCGGCCTCATGCTCTGCGGGGACCGCCGCCACACCGACTTAGCGCACCACCGAAGGCTCGAGCCCCACTATCGGATCACGTTAAGTTGCACCCTGCATGACCGGCGCTGGCCCAGCCGGCACGCAGTGTACAATGGCTTGGAACCAGCGTGGAGGCGCAATGGAATATTACACCTGGGACGACCTCGAAAAAGAGGTCCTGAGCAAGGGCATTGCCCGGAAGATCATCACGGGTGAAAAGGCCATGGTCGCTCAGGTCTTCCTGGACAAGGGCGCGGTGGTGCCCGAGCACCACCACGAGAGCGAGCAGATCACTTATATTCTCGAAGGCGCATTGAAATTCGAAATCGAAGGCCGGGAAATCGTCGTAGCCAGAGGGCAGGTTCTGCGCATCCCCTCCAACGTGCCGCATCGCGCTGTGGCGCTCGAAGACACCCTCGATCTCGACATCTTCAGCCCCATCCGCACCGACTGGCTCACCGGCCAGGACCATTATCTGCGCCGGAGGTAAACGCCATGGACCTGGGACTGAAAGATCGCGTAGCCATCGTGGCGGCGTCGAGCCAGGGCTTGGGCAAAGCCGTTGCCCTGGGGCTCGCCAGGGAAGGCGCGAAGCTCGCCCTGTGCGCGCGCACGGAATCCACGCTGAACGCCACCGCGGAGGAGATCCGCCGCGAAACCGGCGCGGAAGTGATGGCGCGCGCGCTCGACGTCACGGTCCACGAACACGTGCGCCAATTCGTCGCTGGCACGGTCGAGAAGTTCGGCCGCCTCGATATCTGCGTGGCCAATGCCGGCGGGCCGCCCTCGAAGACCTTCGCCGAAACCACCGGCGAAGACTGGCAGGCCGCCGCCAGGCTCAACCTGATGAGCACGGTTTACCTGGCCATGGAAACGCTGCCGGTGATGCAACAACGGCGCTGGGGCCGCTTCATTTCGATCACCTCCGTGGCGGTGAAACAGCCGGTCGACGGATTGATCCTCTCCAACGCCGTGCGCGCCGCCGTCAGCGGGCTGATCAAGACGCTTTCGAGCGAATACGGACCCTCGAACGTGCTGGTCAACAATGTCTGCCCCGGATACACGGCCACAGCGCGACTCATCGAGCTGGCCCGCGCGCTCGCTGCGAAGCAGGGCGTCGAGCCGAAGGAGATTGAAGATCGCTGGGCGCGGCAGAGCCCCCTGGGCCGCATTGGCCGCCCCGAGGAATTCGCCAACCTGGTGGTCTTCCTGGCATCCGAGCGTGCCAGCTACATCACCGGCGCGTCCATCGCCGTGGACGGCGGCATCGTCAAGGGAATTTATTGATCGTACGTACGACTCTACCCACTCGTACGTATGATATGCTGAAACCTGGAGAACCAAGATGCGCGTGACCGCTTCGAAACTGCGCGAGAATGTCTACCGGATTCTGGACGAGGCGATCGAAACCGGCGTGCCGGTTGAGGTCGTCCGCAAGGGAAAGGTCTTGAAGATCGTACCCGAGAAGCCCGCCTCCAAGCTCGACAGGCTGAAGAAAAGGAAGTTGTTTGTAGGTAATTCCGACGACATCATCGGCATGGACTGGTCCAAGGAATGGACCGAGTTGAAATGACGGTCTACCTGGACACTCACATCCTCGTGTGGCTCGGCCAGGATGAGAGGAACAAACTCGAAGAAGCTGCTCGCCGGGTCATCGAAGACTGCGACCTCGTGGTTTCGCCGGCCGCTGTTCTGGAGTTGGAACTACTCCACGAAATTGGCCGGCTGCGCACGTCCGCGTTGACAGTGGTGGACATGCTGGCAACGGATATTGGTCTTCGCGTTTGCGAGTTACCATTCCGGACGGTGGTGGAGTACGCGCTGAAAGAGAACTGGGGCCGGGATCCGTTCGACCGTTTAATCGTGGCGAATGCCAAGGCTGCGGAGGCGCCGCTCCTCACCAGAGACGCAAAAATCCGCCGGCACTATTCTCGCGCCATCTGGTAGAACCTTCGCCCTCACACTCCCCGCAGCCGCTCCGCCGCCGCTTCCGGCGTGATGTCGCGCTGCGGTGTGGCCAGCATCTCGTAGCCCACCAGAAACTTCCGCACCGTTGCCGAGCGTAGCAGCGGCGGATAGAAGTGGATGTGCAGGTGCCACTCGTCGTGCGGCGCCCCGTCGGTGGGCCGCTGGTGGAACCCCATCGAATACGGGAACGAAACGTGGAACAGGCGGTCGTACCGCGCCGTGGTGCGCTTGAGGATGGCCGCCAGGCCGTCGCGCTCCGCGTCCGAAAGCCGGTCGATCGCCGTCAGGTGCCGTTTGGAAATCACCGTCGTTTCGAACGGCCAGACGGCCCAGAACGGAACCACCGTCAGGAAGGCATCGTTCTCTTCGACTATCCGGCTGCGCGCGGCCTGCTCCAGTTTCAGGTACTCGCAGAGCAGGCATCCGCCCCGCTCCTGGCGCCATGCCCGTTGTGACGCCTGTTCCTTGGAAACTTCATTCGGCAGGGCGTGGCTCGACCAGATCTGGCAGTGCGGGTGCGGATTGCTCGCGCCCATCATGGCGCCGCGGTTCTCGAAAATCTGCACGTAGTTGATGGCCGGATTCGCCCCGAGCTCGGCATACTGCTCGACCCAGACGTCCACCACTTTCCGCAGGGCGGCCGGGTCCATGCCCGCGATGGTGAGGTTGTGCCGCGGCAGGAAGCAGACCACCCGGCAGATGCCGGGTTCGGATTCTGCGATGAGCAGTCCGCCTTTCTCGAAACGGTCCACCGGCGTGGACGGTTTGAGCGCCGCGAAATCGTTATCGAAAACAAACGTCGAGGTGTAGTTGGGATTGCGCACGCCGCCGGCCCGGGCATTGCCGGGACAGAGGTAGCATTCCGGATCGTACTCCGGCTCGGCGTCCGCGCCGCCGGTCTCCACCTGCCCGTGCCACGGCCGGTCGGTGCGTTGCGGAGACACCAGCACCCATTCGCGCGTGAGCGGGTTATAGCGCCGATGAGGATCTTGCTTCCAATCGAACATGTACTTTCATGTTAGCCGTAGCGCCGGCGGTCTTGCCGCCGGTGTGTTCCAGTCCCGACAACCCCACCGGCGGCAAAGACCCGCATCGGGCGTTCCGCCGCCGGCGCTACCTTCCGCTCACGAAGCGGTTTCCCTGGATGAAGAACCGCAACGGCAGCTCGGCGCACTGGCTGATGCCAATGCGACAAGTCACGCCGATCTCAAACGCCCGCCCCTCGGCCGGCTCGCACACCACCAGTCGGCCGCGCGTCACATTAGCGCCGTTGTGGGCGCGCGTGATCCCCATGGCCAGCGTCAGTTTGCCCGGTCCGGAGGCCAGGTCCTCCGTCCTGCGAGCGGCCGGCCGCCGCTGGCGCATGATCTCGATTCCGGCCAGCGGCTCCAGGGCCCGCACCAGCACGCAGCCGGGTTTGCCCGCCGGTTCGGCCACGATATTGAGGCACTCGTACATCCCGTAGATGAAGTATACGTAGGCGTGGCCGGGTGGGCCGAAAATCACGCGGGTGCGGTCTGTAAGGCCACGCGCCGAGTGCGAGGCGAGATCGTTGCCGCCCAGGTACGCCTCGGTCTCCACGATGACCCCGGCGGCCCTTCCGTGCACCAGCACCTTGCCGAGAAGACCGCGCGCCACCTGGATGGTCGGCCGCTCATAGAAACCGCGCTTGAGAATGGGACCGAACCCCATCGGGTAACATCTTCCCTCATCCGCCGGTACAATGGAAAGCGCGCCCATGCGATTATTTACTGGCTTGGATTTGCCGGCGGGGGTGGTCCGCAACTTGGAGGAGCTTCTCGAACGGCTGCGCCCTACCGCGCGGATTCACTGGAGCGTTCCCCGGAACCTCCATATCACCACGAAATTCATCGGCGAGTGGCCCACTGAGCGGCTCGGCGAGATGAAGGCCGCGCTGGCGGCGCTGGAATCCCGGCCGCCGATCGCCGTGCACATCCGCAAGGTGGGGTTTTTCCCCAATCCGTACTCGCCGCGCGTGTTCTGGTGCGGCATCGACGCGCCCGGACTCGAGGCCCTGGCCGACCATACCGACCGCGCCACGGCGGCCTTGGGAATCGCTCGTGAGGCGCGCGCCTTTTCGCCGCACCTGACCCTGGCGCGGATTAAAGAGAGGGTGGATCTTCAACCGCTGCGCGAAGCCGTTGCCGGGCTGCCTTCGCTCGATTTCGGGCAGTTCCAAGCGGCCAGCTTCTTTCTCTACCAGAGCACCTTGAGGCCGTCCGGTTCCGTGTACACTAGACTTGCGGAGTTTCCGCTCGCACAGCCATGATGCCAATCCTGGTCCTGCTGGTCGCGTATCTCCTCGGCGCGGTTCCGTTCGGATATCTTCTGGTCAAGTGGAAGACCGGCGCCGACGTGCGCTCGGCGGGGAGCGGCAATATCGGCGCTACTAACGTGCTGCGCACCTCCGGACGCGCCTCCGGCATCGCCACGCTCCTGCTCGACATCGCCAAAGGCTACCTCGCGGTCTGGATTGCCGGCCGCCTCACCGCCCATGACTGGCTCTGGATGAGCGCCGCCGCGCTGACCGTCATGGCCGGGCACGCTTACCCTGTATCTCTGAGGTTCAAAGGTGGAAAGGCAGTGGCCAGCTTCGTGGGCTCGTTTCTATATCTTACACCTGTAGCACTTGGGGCGGTTCTGGTCGTGTTTGTCGTCGTGGTGGCCTGGACGCGTTACATTTCCATGGGTTCGATCACTATGGCGGCCACCTTGCCACTGGCAATGTGGCTCATTGTACATCCGCCGCTGCCGCCCATCATCGCCGCTATCATTGCCGGCGCATTCATAATCTACAAACATAGTAATAACATCCGGAGGCTGCGTTCCGGAACGGAGCACGTGTTTGGTTTCGGAGCGCGCAAGCCGTGAAAAGCCTCGCCATCATCGGAGGTGGAAGCTGGGGCACCGCCCTAGCCATTGTCCTTGCGCCCCGGTTCCCGCGCGTGCGTCTATGGGTCTACGAAGCCGACCTGGCCGCGCGCATGACAGAGACCCGCGAAAACGATGTTTACCTGCCGGGTTTTCAGCTACCCCGGCACGTGGAGATCGTCAACCAGTTTCCCGCGGTGTTGGATGGCGCGGAGATCGTCCTCAGCGCCATACCGTCTCACCTGGTGCGCGGCCTGTACCAGCAGATGCTCCCGTTTCTGAACGAATCCATGGTATTCGTCAGCGCCACCAAGGGGCTCGAGAACGGCACACTTCTACGAATGTCGGAGGTGATCGGAGAGGTTCTGCAAGCTCGCCTGGCTCCTCGCGTGGCGGCCATCTCCGGGCCGACCTTTGCCCGTGAGGTTGCATGGTTTGAGCCTACCGCTCTGGTGGTGGCTTCCACCGACCGCGCCCTCTCGGAATGTATCCAGGAGACTTTCTCGGGTCCCACTTTTCGACTGTATGCGAGCTCAGATCCTATAGGTGTAGAAATTGGTGGCTCGGTCAAGAACGTAGTGGCCATCGGCGCGGGGGTGTTGCACGGCATGGGGCTGGGCCATAACGCCATGGCGGCTCTCATCACTCGCGGTCTGGCGGAGATTACACGCCTGGCGGTGGCCATGGGAGGTAAGGCACAGACACTGGCCGGCCTGGCGGGACTCGGTGATCTGGTGCTGACCTGCGGGGGTGAGCTCAGCCGCAACCGGGCGGTAGGTGTGGAACTGGCCCACGGCCGGAAACTGGATGAGATTGTCGGCTCCATGAAAATGGTCGCCGAGGGGGTCAAGACCACCAATGCCGTGGCAGACCTCGCCAGGCGGCACTCCGTCGAGATGCCCATCTCCGAACAGATGTTTCAGATGTTACACTTTGGGATATCTCCGCGCGAAGCCATCCAGCGGCTCATGGAACGCTCGTTAAAAGCCGAATAGGGTAACTTCGAATTATTCCCTTGCGGAACGCAACCTCGGATGCCAGAACGGGTTAAGACCGGTATGGGAGGAGCCACGGCGGCTCTGGACTATGACGCGGAGTTGATGCTCCGTGTCAAGGAAGGAGATGGTGCCAGCTTCGGGCTCTTGTTGGAGAAGCACCGCTCTCCCGTTGTCCACTTTCTCTACAGAATGGTCCAGAATCATGCCGTGGCTGAGGAATTGGCGCAGGAAGTTTTTCTGCGAGTGTACCGTTCGCGGAGTTCCTACGAGCCGACGGCCAAGTTTACGACGTGGCTGTTTCGGATCGCCACGCATCTGGCCTTGAATTCGCTCCGCGACGGGAAGAATGACCGTTCGCAGGAACGGTTGGACGGCGGCTCCTCCGACCTGCCTGCCCGGCAGGTATCGGATAGCAGGCCATCGGTGGAGCAGGCCATGGTGTACCGGGCCCGGCTTGACGAAGTGCGCCAGGCCGTGATGGCGCTGCCTGAGAAGCAAAGGGCGGCGGTGTTGATGCACAAGTATGAGGAAATGGAATACTCGCAGATCGCCAGGGTGCTGAGATGCTCGGAATCTGCGGTGAAGTCTCTGTTGTTTCGGGCGTATGAAACGTTGCGCGCTCGTTTGGCCCATATGGCTTAGTTATGATAGGAAGCCTTCAGCAGTCAGCGTTCAGCCGTGCGGTGTAGCTGATTGCTGACCGCTGACGGCTTCTCTTAGGGAAGAAGAGGTTGGTATGAAGTGCCCGATTGAGACCCGGGAAAACGCGGAGTTGCTGCTGGCGTACTGTGCGCGGACACTGGACGCCGAAAGCACTGCGATCCTGGAGCGACACATGGAAATCTGCCCGGCTTGCCGTGAGTTCGCCCACGGCCAGCGAGCGGTCTGGGAAGCGCTGGACGCTTGGGAAGCGGCGCCCGTGACGCTGGATTTCGACCGGCGGCTCTACCGGCGCATCGATCGGGAAGTCTCGTGGTGGCATCTGTTGATGCGGCCCTTCCGGCCCGTACTGGCCGGCCATGGGTTGCCTATCGTGGCGGCTGCGTGCCTGGTAGTGATGGCGGGGGTGCTGTTGCAGCGTCCTGCCGGCACGCCGCCCGTGGGGCAGCCGCAGGCCGCGCAGTTGGAAGCTTTGCAGCCTGACCAGGTGGAGCATGCTCTGGACGCCATGCGCATGATCGGAGAGTTCAGCCACCGTGTGCCGGGGGATGTGGCTGACTCGAAGATGTGACGAATGAACCGCGCTCCCCAAGTCGGCGCAATCCTGTGGCTGGCGGCGGCCTCCAGCCTGTTGGGGCAAAAGGCTCCGAAACCGAAGCCGGCTCCTCCGCCCTCGCCTCCGCCGCGGGCGGCGGCAGTGCGCCCGAATGCCCTGCCCCAGAGTGCCCTGAAGCAAGGGAATGGCATTCCCAAGGCCGGGGCCGGGCGGATTCTGAATCCCGGGAACCCCGTCCTGCGGATGATGGCGATGCCGCCCGAACGGCGCGAACAAATGTTGGAGAGACTGCCGGCGCAGCAACAGGTGCGGCTTCGCCAGGCCCTCGGGAATTTTGACCGGCTTCCGCCCGCGGAACGGAACCGCCAGCTCGGGATCCTCAATATGTACGCCAACCTGCCGCCCGAGAAACAGGCCACCCTGACCAGTCAGATCCAGCTTTTTAACCATCTTCCCGACGATCGTATTCTCGTCCTGCGCCCGGAATTGGTGAATTTACACCGCATGTCGGAGAGCGAACGGAGCGACCGCATCGCCAGTGAAGAGTTCAAGGGCAAGTTCACCCCGGCCGAGCAGAAGATGCTCCAGGAAATCTCCCCCTACTTCCCGTTTACCCTCCGGTAGCCCGTCTGGTACCTAAGACCCTATTTCTGCTGAAAATGAACATTGTCTCAGGCCGAGAATTCTGTTATTGTCTTGACGTAACAAGGTATCCGGCGTCCGAAATACGGTTCGACACGCTGGCGGGGATGGGCCGGCTGGCCGAAGAGG
>Ga0187850_10003613_pt1 | contig 12929 bp, 13 predicted proteins | sample June2016WEW_4_15_FD_132436 | JGI IMG/M metagenome (GOLD analysis project Ga0187850, IMG submission 132436) | Peatland microbial communities from SPRUCE experiment site at the Marcell Experimental Forest, Minnesota, USA - June2016WEW_4_150 | ecosystem: Environmental > Terrestrial > Soil >... | reverse complement strand
GCGTGTTTGTCGCCGACAGCCAGAAGACGTTCACAGGCCGCGTGATCGAGGGAAAGGCGGTGCAGGTTGACCTCCCGTAGGTTCGTCGCCCTCTGCCTCCTGGTCCTCGCGACGCCGGCCTTCGCCGCTCCTTCCGTGCGCATCAAGGATATCGCCGCGGTGCGCGGCATCCGTGCAAACCAGGTCCTGGGACTCGGCCTGGTCACCGGGCTGAACGGCAAGGGAGATTCATCCACGTCGCCCCTGCTCAGGTCGTCCCTTTCTTCCCTCGTCTCGAGCTTCGGCGTGTCCGTCGCTCCCCAGGACATCCGCAGCAAGAACGCGGCCGTCGTCATGGTGAGCGCCGAGCTTCCGCCCTTTTCGCGGGCTGGCGACCGCATCGACATCACGGTCTCCAGCATCGGCGATGCACGGGACCTGGATGGCGGGATCCTCCTGCAGGCGAATCTCCAGGCAGCCAATGGGCAGACGTATGCAGTCGCCCAGGGCCGCGTGATGACGACCCAGGATCCCAACGGATCGAAGACGGTCGGCACGATCTCCCAGGGAGCGATCGTCGAGAAGGAAGTGGTGTCCCAGTTCCTGGACAACAACGTCGTGTCCATCATCCTGCGCAACCCCGACTTCGTGACGGCCAGCGCGGTGCAGAAGGCCATCGAGGCAACCTTCTCCGGCATCTCCGTGACCAGCCGGGACGCCTCGCTCATCGACGTGCAGCTCCCCGACTCCGCCAGGGCGAACCCCGTCGGGTTCCTCGCCCAGCTCGAGGCTCTCACCGTGACCCCGGACTCTGACGGCCGCGTGGTGATCAACGCTGCCAGCGGGGTGATCGTCATGGGAGAGAAGGTGAGGATCGGCAAGGTTGCCGTCTCCTACCGGACGGCGCGGGTCACAGTCGGCGCCGCCTACTCGGGGGCTGGCTCTTCCTCGGCATCGGCACCGCCCGACGTGTTCGTCATCGGGGACACGACGACCGTTGACGATTTCGTGTCGGCCCTCAAGGCCGTGGGATTGAAGGCCGACGTCATCATCGGGGTGCTCCAGGCCATCGAGAAGGCCGGCGCCCTCTTCGGCAACCTCGTGATCATGTGAAGGGAGTACGAAGATGCAGGTCCCGATACGCGTTGGCAGCCATTCCTACCCGGTTGCGAGCCCCTCGGCACGGAAGCCTGCTGTCGACAGGAACAGCGAGCTGTACAAGGCGAGCCAGGACTTCGAGGCGCTCTTCATCAAGCAGATGCTGGATGTGATGAGGAAGACCATTCATAAGGAAGATGACCTGCTCGGCGGAGGTCTCGGCCAGGACGTTTACGAAGACATGCTCTACAATGAATATGCGAAGAAGATGGCCTCCACCGCGCAGTTTGGCCTTGCAGACATCATATACAAACAAGTGTCATCGAAATAATAGGTACCGACTGTATCAAAAAACATACGGATTCCTGAGCAAAAAAGCAGGCCATTCGATGCTCTCCATAGATCATTATTCTATAACAAGATACCTGATGGTCAATGGACTTGAACTTGGCATGTAACTTGCAGAATAGGCAGCGGAGCCGATGATGAGCAGGAAGAGAGAGTTATCGACCTCGGCTGATGATAACCTCAAAGCCTACTTCGAGCAGATCAAGAAGGCGAAGCTCCTGACCTTCGAAGAGGAGCTGGAGCTCTCCCGCAGGATCCAGGCCGGCGACGAGAGTGCGCGGACCCGGCTCATCGAATCGAACCTGCGACTCGTCGTCCGGATCGCCAAGAATTACCTCACCCCTGAAGTCTCTATCCTCGATCTCATCCAGGAAGGGAATCTCGGTCTCATGAAGGCTGTGGTGAAATACGATTTCAGGAAGCAGGTGCGATTCAGCACATACGCCTCCTGGTGGATCAAGCAGTCGATCGTGCGCTCCCTCTCAAACAAGAAGCGGGTGATCAGGCTTCCTCACCGCCAGGAAGAGAAGCTGCGAAGGATCAACAAGATCTACAACAACCTCTCGCAGGTGCTCATGCGCGAGCCGTCTCTGCAGGAGATAGCCGAGGAGATCGGCCTGGAGGAGGAAGAGGTCGCCGCCATCATCAATTCCAGCGGTGCGGTCGCCTCGCTGGACTCGGCACTCTCCGCCGAGTCGGGAACCTTGCACGACGTCGTTGAGGACAATTCCTTCGATCCGGAACGCACCCTTTTGCGCAAGACGCTCCAGGAGGACACCCTTCGATTCCTGGGGGACCTCCAGGCGAAGGAACGCCAGATACTCCTCTACCGCTTCTCGTTCGCGAGCGGCAAGCGCTACACCCTGAAGAAAATCGGCGACGAGCTCGGCATCTCCCCGGAGACGGTCCGTCAAATCGAGATGCGGGCGCTCAAGAAACTCAGGAGCTTCTCCGATGAGCTGAAGGAGTATGTCTACACCTGACGCCTCGGAGTAGGTCGTGCGCCGCTCCCGTTCCCACCACCTTCCGAAGACCCGGTTCGTCGCAATCCTTGCGCTGCTCGCCGTGGCGGCCTTTGTTGCGCTCCTCCTGGCCTGTCCGCCGTCCCGGGGACCGGCAGCCGGGCCGGCACACGCGCCGGCGACCCTTGCCCCGCACCCGGAGAATCCTCCCGGTACGCTCCAGCCACTGGCGGGCACGCTTCCCCCCGAGCGGCCCCGGCCCGAAGAGCGCGGAATGCTCGCCATCATCGTCGATGACGCCGGGTACAGCCTGGAAGAGCTGCAGGCTTTCCTGGACCTGCCCATGCCCCTGACCGTGGCCGTGCTGCCCGATCTCCCGCACAGCACCGAGGCTGCGCGCCGCGTGCTCGCGGCCGGCAAGGACCTGATCCTGCACTGTCCCATGGAACCGGTCGGGGGGGGAAACCCCGGGCCCGGCGCGATCTTCACGGGACAAAGCCCCGAGAAGATCCGGCAGCTCCTCGATGCGGACTTCACCTCGGTGCCGGGCGCCCTCGGCATGAACAACCACATGGGGTCGAAGGCCACCGCGGACGAGGCAGTCATGACCGCGGTGCTCGGCTATCTCAAGAGCCGGGGCAAGCTCTTCGTGGACAGCCGCACCACCGCGGACACGGCAGGTCCCAGGATTGCCGAGGCGCTTGGCATGCCGATTCTCCAGAGGGACGTGTTCATCGACGACGATGTGGACGAGGATGCGATCGTCGCCGGTTTCGACAAGGGAATCGCGGAAGCGAAGAGCAGGGGCTCGGCAGTGGCCATCGGTCATGTACAAAACAGGGGAGTCGTCGATATACTGCGCGCCGCGGAAGGAACTCTCGCGGCGCAGGGCGTGCGGATGGCGCGCCTGACGGAAGTCCTCGCCGCGCGCGAAAGGAAAAGGGTCCAGTGAGGCTCCTTGGAATCGAAAGCTCCTGCGATGAGTGCTCGGCGGCGGTCGTCGAGGACGGCCGCCGGGTTCTCAGCAACATCGTCCTCAGCCAGGTGGATTTCCACAAACCCTATTACGGCGTCGTGCCCGAGATCGCCTCGCGGAAACACATCGAGTGGATCCGGCCGGTGGTCGAGGAGTCCCTGAAAGAGGCGGGAACGTCCGAGAAGGAAATCGACGCGGTGGCCGTGACCTTCCGTCCGGGCCTCATCGGGTCCCTGCTCGTCGGGTTGTCCTTTGCAAAAGGCCTCGCCTGGGCGCTGGGCAAGCCGCTCGTCGGCGTGGACCACATCCTCGCACATCTCTACGCGCCGCACCTGGAGCGCGACATCGACTATCCCTACATCGGCCTCCTCGTCTCCGGCGGGCACACGATCATTGCGCGGGTCGAACGGTACGACCGGATCGAGGTCCTTGGAACGACGATCGATGACGCCTGCGGGGAGGCTTTCGACAAGGTCGCCAAGTACTATGACATCGGTTTTCCCGGCGGCGTTGCCATCGATCGGCTTTCGAAGAGCGGAAACCCGCGCGCCTTTCACTTCCCGAAGCCGTCCCTGCACAAGGGCGAAGCCTTCTACGACGTGTCGTATTCGGGCCTGAAGACAGCGGTGATTCACCAGAGCGGGCAGTTCTGGGACGGAAAGTCCGAGAAGAGCATTGCGAACATCGCTGCCTCCTTCCAGAGGGCGGCGATCGATATCCTGGTGGACCGGACCCTTGCGGCGGCGTCAGACACGGGGCTGCGGCGGATCGTGGCCGGTGGAGGGGTGGCGGCGAACAGCTATCTGCGGGAGCGGATGGCCGCCGAGCCGGGCCTCGAGGTGATCTTCCCGTCCCTGAAGCTCTGCACTGACAATGCGGCCATGGTCGCTGGATACGGCTACCACGCGCTCACGGAAGGCAAAGTGTCCGACTTTTCGCTGAACGCCGAAGCCCGGGTCCCGATGTTCAAGAGGAGTTATCCCTAACGAGCCAGTGACCGTTACGCCGTTTTTCCAATTTGACAAGGTATACCCTGAATATTAGACTTCTGTGCAGGAGAGCCGAATGTACAACGTGCTCGTGCTCTGGGCGCCAGATACTGCCGAAAATCGAAAGCTCATCGATGCGGTTGCGCGAGCGTTTGTACAGGTGAAGGTCACGCTTGTGGTCAAGAGTGCGTCAGAAGCGAGCATTGCGGACGTGAACGCTGCTGATATCGTCATTTTCGGGGTGCAGAAACCAGCCTCGACCGATGTTCCCTCGGAGTTCTCCGAGTTCCTGAGGATATTCAAGGGCATTACGCTGGCGGGTCGGACCGCGGGCTTCTTCTCAATGGGGACGGAAAAGGCCACCGGCCGCCTGCGCAAGGCTCTGAAGGATACAGAGATCATCCTGTCCGAGGAGGATCCCCTGTTCAGCGACCAGAAACAGGGCGTCTCCCCTTCGGTCATCGAATGGTCGGAGAGACTCATCGGGACACACCAGGAGATGCACCATGCCCGAGCATGAAATCATCGAGAAAGCGATCCGCAAGGTGGCGGACTTCCCCAAGCCGGGCGTTCTTTTCTACGATATCACGGGAATCCTGGTGAACCCCCAGGCCTTTTCCTACTGCATCGACCGAATGGAAGAAGCATACGGCAAGTCCGAGGTGGACGCGGTGGCGGCCATCGAGTCGCGCGGGTTCATCTTCGCGGCGCCCTTTGCCGTGCGCCGTGCTCTCCCGCTCATCCTGCTGCGCAAGAAGGGGAAGCTGCCGGGGGAAACCTACGGAATCAACTTCACGCTCGAATACGGCCAGGACGTGCTGGAAGTGCATCGCAGTGACGTGGCAAAGGGGCAGCGGATCCTCCTCGTGGACGACCTGATCGCGACGGGCGGCACTCTGAATGCCGCTGCGCAGCTGCTGGCCCTGGGCGGCGCGAAGGTCATCGGCATATTCGGGGTCGTGGGTCTCCCCTTCCTCCACTATGAAAAAGCGCTGAGCGGCTACTCGGTAAGAACCCTCATCCAGTATTCAAGCGAATAGGTGCTTCAGCAGATGCGGGGGAGCAGGAGCCCCCGCGGGAAATCCACAATCCGTGTGCCTCCCACGCGGGTGGTCGTGAGGACCTTGCCCGGGGAATCTGCTGACAGACGGCCGACCAGCTGCGCCTCCCTCCCGAGGGGGTGCGCATGCAGGATGTCGAGCGCCCGAGCTGTCGCATCCCCGGCCACCAGGGCAACGAATACCCCCTCGTTTGCGATTTCGAGCGGGTTCAACCCGAGCAGGCTCGAGACGGTCCGCACGTCGTCGCTCACCGGGAAAGCTGCATCCTCCACAGCGATTCCCCAGGACGATGACTGCACGACCTCGTTCAGCACCGAGGCGATGCCTCCGCGGGTCGCATCGCGCATGAATCGAAGCTTTTCGGCCAGCGGAAAGAGGGCGCTCACGGCAGAATAGAGATATGCCATGTCCGAGCGCAGCGCCGCGGCGACGGGAAGGGATTCTCGGGCAGCGAGGACCGTGAGGCCGTGCGCGCCGATGGGCGCCGAGACGATGACCGCGTCGCCGACCTGCGCCCGGCCGGGCGTGAGGGGCAGGGAGAACACTCGCCTGCCCACGCCTGTCGTCGTGATAAAGAGTCCTCCGCCCTTGCCCCGCGGCACCACCTTCGTGTCCCCGGTGACGATACGGACCTCCGCCTCGCGCGCGGCCTCCGCCGCGGACGCAAGCGCCCGGCGGAGATCGTCGAGGGGGAAACCCTCCTCGATGACGAGCGCAAGGGAAATGCAGAGAGGCTTCGCGCCGCTCACGGAAAGGTCGTTGCAGGTACCGAAGATGGAAAGACGGCCGATGTCCCCGCCGGGAAAGAAAGGGGGATCCACCACGTACCCGTCAGTTGTCATGAGAAGATCCGATCCCTTTTCCAGGGGACCGGCATCAAGGAGCTCGGAGTACGAATCGCTCCTGAAAAGGGGATGGATCACTTTCTCGACGAGGTCCCGTGAAAGCGCCCCGCCGCTCCCATGCTCGAGCCTGATGTTCCCCGTATCCGTCAACGCGCGCCCCCATAGCGGAAGTATGCGGAGCACGTTCCCTCGGAGGACACCATGCAGGGCCCCACGGGGTCGTCCGGCGTGCACCGGGTGCCGAAGAGGGCGCACTGGGGCGGGGTGGACATTCCCGCGATCACCCGGGAGCAGAGGCATCCGGGCGGCTCCCGGTCCTCTGCGGGCGGGATGTCGAACTCCTTCTCCGCATCTGATTCCGCCAGCCAGGACTGCAGGCCCAGCGCGGCCCCGGGGATCGGGCCGAGCCCCCGCCACGTGTCGCTGCGGGTTTCAAGGGTCCGCGCGATCAGCTCGAGGGCACGCGGGTTTCCTTCGGCCCTCACCGCCCGGGGGTAGGCGTTTTGTACCGAGCTTTCCCCCCTCTCGATCTGCCGGAGAAGACCGAGGATTCCGAGCAGCATGTCCAGCCCTTCGAAACCGGTGATCACTCCGGGTCTGCCTCCGGCACGCTCGAGGAACGCATATGCATCCGCGCCGATAATGACCGAGACGTGACCGGGGAGAAGGAAACCGTCGATGCCGTGCTCGGGATTGGACAGGAGGAAGCGAAGCGCCGGCGGTACGGTCTTGAATGCGGTATAGAGGAAGAGATTGTCCACGCCCCGGTCCCGTGCCTCCAGAAGGGCGGAGACGATGGTCGGCACCGTAGTCTCGAAACCAACGGCAAGGAAGACAACGGGAAGCCCGCTTCCGCGCGCAATCTCCACGAGCTCTCGCGGCGAGTACACGAGCCTCACCCGGCCCGTGCCGGCGAGGGAGGACAGGGTGCGTCCCGACGCTCCCGGCACCTTCATCAGGTCGCCGAAGGTCGCCACCTGCGCGCGGCCTTCCGAGACGAGCTGCATCGCATTGTCGATGTAGCCGGAAGGGGTGACGCACACCGGGCATCCCGGCCCCGAGACCAGGGTGACACGGCGCGGCAGCAGGGACTGGATCCCCTGCTTGCGCAGCTCCACCGTGTGCGTGCCGCACACCTCCATGAGCCGGACCGTGCGGCCGATCCGCGCCGTGACTGATTCTATTTCCGAAACGAGACTCCGTGCCAGCTGGCTCTCGTCGCTCATTGCGGAGCGCCGGTTTCTCCCGACGTCTCTCCCGACAGCTCGGCGATCTTCCTGAACAGCGCCAGCCGTTCCTCCGCCTCGGCGAGAGTGAGGGTTTCGATCGCGTACCCTGCGTGGATGATGACGTGGTCCCCCGGCCGCGGGTCTTTCAGAAGCGACACGTCGACCTCCACCTGCACATTCCCCTCGGACACGATGGCCCGCCGGCCGTCCACGATTCTTTCTATCTTCATCGGTGTCGCAAGACACATGGGGCCACCTCCGTCACCGCAGGTGACATTTCTCTCCGTCACCGCAGGTGACATTTCTCTCCGTCACCGCAGGTGACATTTCTCAGCTTTCTTCGAACCACGCCTGACCGACGGCGAGCCCGCCGTCTCCCGCCGGAGCGCGCACGTTCAGGAAAACCTCAAATCCCTCCTTGATCAAGAGGGGAACGAGCAGCTCGCGGAGGAGAAGGTTCTGGAAAACGCCGCCCGTGAGGGCGATCATCGAAATGCCCGTCTGCCGGCGCATTCTTCCTGCCCCTTCGACAGATGCCATTGCAAGAGCCTTGTGAAAGAGCAGGGAAAGGCCGGGAACCCGCTCTTCCGCCCGGTCCTCCGCCCATTCTTCCATGAGTGCGGCAAGGAGGGGACGTGGATCCACCAGGAAGAGCCGGTCGTCACCCGGACCCGGCTCGAAGGGAAGCAGGGCTCCGATGTCCCGCCCCGGCAGGAGTCCAGCCCCCCGCAGGCGCGCCTGAAGGCCCTTTCCTTCCAGCCTGATCGGTCCCTCACCCTCGTAGCTTGCATGATCCACGAGCCCGAGAATGGCAGCAGCCGCGTCGAAGATCCGCCCGAGAGAAGTGGTGACGGGACAATTCACGCTTCCACGGATCATCGCACGCAGAAAAGCCTCCTCCGATGGTTCGAGGCCCGGGATTCTCCCTGATGCGCCGTCACCAAGAAGGGCAAAAGCAATCCGAGGCGGGTGAAGGACCGCTGCATCTCCACCGGGCAGGGGAAAGGGGGCAAAGCTTCCCAGTCGCGTGAATCCGGCGCGCGTCGCATGGAGGAACTCGCCGCCCCAGATGCTGCCGTCCGTTCCGTATCCAGTCCCGTCGAAGGAGAGGGCGAGCGCCTCATCGAGGCCATGCTCGGCCATGACGGAAAGGGCGTGGCCGAAGTGGTGCTGGACCAGGATCCGGCGTGCGCCGGGGGGGATGCCCCACCGGCCGGAATGGTAGAGGGGATGCATGTCGTGCACCACGACATCCGGGGAGACGCCATACAATTGAAGGACCTGGTCGATCTGCGAAGTGAACTGGGCGAGGCTTTCCGCGGATTCCAGGTCACCGTTGTGCGCGCAGAGATGCAGGTCCCTGCCGCGCGCCAGGGCAGGGGCGTTTTTCAGGTCGCCTCCGAGTGCGAGCACGACACCGCGCACATCACGTGAGAGCGGTATCAGCCGGGGGACATAGCCGCGCGACCGCCGGAGCAGGACCGGGGGAGAGGAGGCACCGACCCGGACGATGGAGTCGTCGGTGTGGAACGCGATCCGCCTGTCGTGGCAAAGAAACACGTCCGCCGCCGCGGCCAGCTTCTGCCGGGCATCGCCCGGGTCGGTGATGATCGGCTCGTCCGCACGGTTGCCCGAGGTCATGACCAGGGCGCGCCAGGAGATGTCCAGCCGGGGATGGACGAAAAGGAGGAGATGCAGGGGCGTGTAGGGGAGCATCACGCCCAGGGTGTCCGTGTCGGACACCAGCGAAGCCCACGGCGGTGCCGACTCCCGCCGAGGCGCGATGACGATCGGAGCTTCGGGCGAGGCCAGGAGCTTTTCCTCAATTTCGGAGAGAACACAGAGTGCACGGGCCGCCTCCATGTCCCGGACCATCAGCGCAAATGGCTTGCGTTCCCTGTCCTTCTCCCGCCTGAGCTTCCGGATGGCTCGCAAGGCGCGCGGGTCGGCGGCGAGGTGAAAGCCCCCGATCCCCTGTATCGCGACCACCTTCCCCTGCCCGAGGGCAGCGACGGCGGTGCTGACCGGGTCTCCCGGCAGCCGTTTTCCTCCGCCGTCGAAGCACGCGAGCAGAGGACCGCAGAGGGCACAGGAATTGGTCTGGGAATGAAAGCGCCGGTCTGAGGGATCCGCGTACTCTGCCGCGCACGCGGAGCATTGCCGGAAGGGACGCATCGTGGTGTTGTCACGATCGAACGGCGTGCGCTCGACGATCGAGTATCGAGGCCCGCACTGGGTGCAGGTGATGAAAGGGTAAAGGTAGCGTCGGTTTTCGGGCGCAAGGAGCTCGCGCGCGCAGTCAGCGCAGAGGGGAAGGTCCGGGGGGATGGGGGGAAACGTGTAGGAACCCAGGCCGCTCTCGACGATCCGGAAATCGGTTTCGTCCGCCCGCAGCGCAGCATCGGCCACGGACATCGCCTCGATTCTGGCCGCGGGGGGCAAGGCCCCGGCGACCCGGGAGGCAAAGAGAGAGACCCTGTCGTCATCGCCCTGCACCTCTGCCACCACTTCGGAGCGCCTGTTCTGCACGAATCCGGCAAGCCCAACGGATACCGCGAGTCGATAGACAGCGGGCCGGAAGCCGACGCCCTGGACGGTTCCCCGGAAGGTGAAGCGCTTTCGCACCATCGCGGGCAACGTACCCCGGCAGGCCTTCGATTGACCACTCCCCGGATCGGGGTGTAGTGTAGCGCCATGGCAAAGGTGATTTTGAAGGCGCAGGACCTGGACGGGTACCTGAAGGCGGATGACAAGAGCACGATCGAAGGCATGAACGCCACGTTCGGGCGGGCGCTGGACCTGTTCAGCGTGCTCTCCGATGCTTCGCGTGCCGCCCGGCACGAGAAGGCCACCGCCGACCTCACCTCGCTGTTCAACGAGATGGGGCACTCCATGCAGAAGATCGTGGCACGGGAGGACCGCGTTCACGTGTACTCCTTCTCGACGCCCCGCGAGGTGCACGGGGAGGTGTCCCGCCTCATCGCGAAGCTGCGCGATGTTCGCACCGAGCATCCCGAGTTCGTCTACTACACCCAGCGCGCGTACGAGCTGCTGTTCAATTTCGCCTTCGGGTCGGCGGCCCCGGAAAAGAAGAACAACTTCATCGTGCGCACGCCGGTCACGCTTCCCGTGCAGAACTTCGCCGTGCACAAGATTCCCGACGTTGACGATCGGATCGAGAACGCCGTCATGTGCGTCATGCTCCGGGGCGCGCTCCTCCCCGCGATGATCATGTCCAAGGAGATCCAGGAGTACTCGTCCCACGGGTACGTCACTCCCTTCGCGCTGTTCAAGATCTCGCGGGACGACACGAAGGAAGAAAGCAACATGGAGTACGTGCTGGACCTCGACCGCTCGTACTTCGACCTGGCCGGCCTCGACGACAAGGACCTCTTCTTCGCCGACCCGATGAACGCGACCGGCGGCAGCCTCGTCACGGTCGTGAAATACCTCCTCGACCAGGGCGTGCGGCCGCGGTCGATCAAGTTTTTCAATTCCATCTCGGTGCTGAAAGGAGCGCTGCGGATCGTGCGCGCGCTGGAGAAGGCGGAAATCTACACGTTGTGGATGGACCCGGTGCTGAACACCAAGGCGTATATCCTCCCCGGCCTGGGGGATGCGGGAGACCGCATCAACGGACTGGACGACGGGACACGGCCGCGCAATATCATCCAGCTCATCGCGGACTATGGCACGCATATCGTCTCCCTGTACCGGGAGCAGGTGCGGAAGATCGAGCAGACGGTGCTGGGGGCGTAGATGTTCCTGTTCCTGATCGCCTCGCTGCCCCTTCTCTTCTGTCTCGTGGCCCTGCTTCCGTGGAGCGCGCGCCAGACTCCGCGCTCCCTCACGCTCGTCTCCACGTTCCTGAAGGGGGTTCTGCTGTTCTTCCCCGGCTACCTGGCACTTCTGATCGTGCGGAGGATCTTCGGGTTTTCCTACGACGGGTTTCTCCTCTTCCTGTCGCTCCTCCAGCGCGACCATCTCTTCCCGCTCCTCGCGGCGGTCGGGGGATTTCTGCTGTTACAGAGATCGCTGTCGATCCTGGGAACGGACGAAAGCATCTTCCTCACGGTGTTCGCGTGCGTGTCGGGTTTTCTCTCGGTGATGAATATCGCCGATGGGCTGCGCACCTGGGGGAACTGGGATGGGTACGTCCTGTTCCTACTGCCGGGTCTGCGCGCCGCGGCTGCCCTGGCCGTGGCGCTGGCAGCGCAGCGTTTCTACACGTGGGAAGGCCGCGACGGGTTGCTGTTCTGCGGTGCCGCCGGGGCCTGCGCCCTGGCGCTCGCCGTGATCAGTTTCCTTTACAGCGTCAGCAGGGTAGGGTGGTCGATCCTGCTCTGCGTGCTTTTCGTGCTGACCGGCGTGGCCGTGGTCGCAATGCGCTTTCCCCGCGCCGTGCGGGGATAGTCAAATGCACGCCGCCCGCAGGGCGGTGTGCACTAGACGTGGCCGGCGCTTCCGAGGACGTCCTTGTTCTTCCTCTCGATGAGCTTCATGAGCTCTTCGCGCGCAGGGCCGAGGTAGTTGCGGGGGTCGAATCCCTTGGGGTCTTCCGCGAACACCTTGCGGATCATGGCGGTGATGACAAGCCGCCCGTCCGAATCGATGTTGATCTTGCACACCGCGGAGCGCGCCGCTTTCCGCAATTGCTCCTCGGGGATCCCGACGGCGCCTTCCATCTTCCCGCCGTACTTGTTGATCATGTCCACATACTCTTTCACGACCGAAGAGGCGCCGTGGAGGACGATGGGGAACCCGGGGATGCGGCGTTCCACTTCCTCGAGAATATCGAATCGCAGCGTCGGCATCGGGTCGCCGGGCTTGATCTTGAACTTGTATGCGCCGTGAGACGTCCCGATGGAAATCGCGAGGCTGTCCACGCCGGTCTTCTTGACGAAATCCTCGACGTCGTTCGGGTTCGTATAGTGCGAGGTCTCCGCGTGGACCTCGTCCTCGATGCCGGCAAGCACCCCGAGCTCGCCTTCCACCGACACGTCGTGGCGATGGGCGAACTCCACGACCTTCTTGGTGAGCTCCACGTTCTCGTCGAAGGGATGCGCCGAGCCGTCGATCATGACGGAGGAGAAACCGCTCTCGATGCAGGAGACGCACAGCTCGTAGGAGTCGCCGTGGTCGAGGTGCAGCGCGACGGGAACCGGCACCCCGGAAGCCTTGATCACCTCAATCGCCCCCTGGGCCATGTACTGCAGGAGGACCTGGTTCGCGTACTTGCGAGCGCCTTTCGACACCTGGAGGATCACGGGGGAACGGCTGTTGATGCAGCCCTGGATGATCGCCTGGAGCTGCTCCATGTTGTTGAAGTTGTACGCGGGGATTGCGTACTTGCCCGCCATTGCCTTTCTGAACATGTCCCGCGTGTTCGCAAGACCGAGCTGCCTGTAGCTGACCGCCGTCACCGAAGCTGAGATTTTCATG
>Ga0187850_10003609_pt1 | contig 12940 bp, 7 predicted proteins | sample June2016WEW_4_15_FD_132436 | JGI IMG/M metagenome (GOLD analysis project Ga0187850, IMG submission 132436) | Peatland microbial communities from SPRUCE experiment site at the Marcell Experimental Forest, Minnesota, USA - June2016WEW_4_150 | ecosystem: Environmental > Terrestrial > Soil >... | reverse complement strand
GGGCTTTACGCGAGCGCGCAGGAAAGGCTCGACTTGTATGACTTCTTCGATGGCGATCCGCTGCAGGCCTTCGACAAAAATAAACAGGCTCTGGCTGGGCAGCTTGATGATCTTGTGCACAAAGGCCACGGTGCCAATTTGAAAGAGATCGACGGGTTGGGGGTTGTCGACCCGCGGATCGCGCTGCGAGATGACGCCGACGAACTTCTCATCCTCCTTCAGGTCGCTGATCAGCTTCAGCGAACTGTCCCTTCCGACGGTCAATGGCAGGATGGCATTGGGAAACAGGACGGTGTCGCGAACAGGAAGAATCGGTAGCGTCGCAAAATCAATGGCGGCTTTTTGCTTGGAGGGCATTCCTCGATAACCTCATTCGTATATTTGCAACAGACGCGGACCGCGAAGAACCTCCATTCTACAATCTTATTGTATCACGTTGATAGATTCGCCCCGTGGCCGGTTGTGTCAAACATCGGTCATGGAGGAATGCGGCCGGCGTAGCTCCCATCTTCCAGCTTCTCGTAGACAGCTTGCGCCAGGGCTTCTCCGACGTAATCGCTCAGCACATAGCGTGGGGCCACGTGACACCTCCAAAGCTTGCTTTGATTATGCCTTTTCCTTCACATTCAGGAGACGCAAAAGCCGTAAGGCCAGAAGCACAATCCTGCGTTTCAGAAGCACGCTGGGCGAGATAGCTCGCGGCGCAAAACAAAGGCGCCGGTCGCAGGCTTACACGGTCGGCTCGCCGTGAATCTCCACTTCTTCGGGCTCCACGGCCAGCGGCTGCGGTTCGGGGAGCTTGCCGGCCCAATTCGCCCAGCCCCAGAAAAGCGCCGTGGTAGAGCTGAGAATTCCGGCCACAAATCCGACAGTTCGGGGCCCGTGGTACTGCGAGGCGATTCCCGCCAGCGCCATCGAAACCATCATGGTGGACCAGGTGAGCGATTCCGCCGTGGAAAAGACTCTTCCCCGGAATTCGTCGGGAACGTGGCGGAGCATTTGCGATATGTTGAGCACGGAACTCACTGCCACGCCAGCGCGGGAAAGGGCGATAAAGAACAGCGCCGCGCCGAAATGCTGCATCTGGCTGAAGAAGACATAGGCTCCCCCATGGATGACGTAGCAGATGGAAATCGCCCGCCTGTAACTCGCAAAGCTGATTCGTTTGCCAAGGTAGTGCCCCACCCCGCCGCCGATCAGCAGGCCGACTCCCGCGAAACTCCAGATGATCCCGATCCCCGCCGGACCCCGATTGAAAACCTGCTCGCCAAACAGGGTAAAGAGGATCTGTGCGGCGCCGCCGCCGGTAGCCCAGCCCACGCCCACCAAGGCGATGGCCAGAATCAGCGGCGACGACTGCATGTAGCGGAGGCCTTCCTTGTACTCGTGCCAGGGCCGCAGAACCTGGTCCTCGGTCAACGCTTCGCGCTTCGCCCGGAAGCTGCCAGTCCCGCGCAACTGCCAAATGCAGGCCGCTGATGCCAGGAAGGAAAGGGAGTTCAAAACGAAGGCCCACTGGTATCCCAGGCGCGCCACGCTCAAGCCCGCCACCATCGCGCCCACCGTCAGCGTGGTCCACTGCGTGGTCTGGGTGAGCGAATTGGCGGTATGCAGTTCCTCCTGATTCGTGATGGTGGGCAGGATGGAGGTGCGGCCGCTCGTGAAGAACGGCGACGCGAACATGAGCAGCGCGCTCAGCCCGTAAAGGAGCGCCGACTGGTGATAGCGAGGGGTGAGCACGAAGGCTAGAGCCACCACCGCCCTGATCAGGTCGCTCGCGATCATGATGCGCTTGCGGTCAAGGCGATCGAGGACGACGCCCGCCACCGGCCCTGCCATGACCGCGGGAACGGCCCGCGACAACATCACCCCGCTTACCACCAGCCCGGAATGGGTGGTTTCCATCGCCAGGCTGAAAACCGCGATGTTGTTGAAGTGGTCGCCGATCTCACTCACCACCTGGCCGATCCAGGTGTATCGGTAGTTGCGGTTCCGCTGCAAAAGCTGGAGAAAGTCATTCATCGCCAGTGTTCTGCCTTGTTTGACCTCTGGCATGTCACCCCCGCGAAACCTGCCTGCCTACCGCAGGCAGGGCAGGGCGGGGGTCCACTCTCATCCTTCTGGATTCCCGCTGGAGCCTGCCCCGACTGCGACGGGGAGGGATTGACGCCAGGGAAGAGCCCTGCCATGGTATTCCCAACGCCAGCTTTGACTTGAGCGGCCCGTGTGGCGCGCCGGCCGGTCCGCCCGTTTCACATCCTTACTCCGCCGTTTATTACCGATAGGGCGGGAACTCGCGTGGGTAACGGACCGCGAAGGCAAGCCCAGCCGGGGAGTCTTTCAGCATTCTACAATAGCTTCGGTGCGCGCTGGATAGCAGCGGCAAAAATCGCATGACACTGACAGCCTGTCGGGGAGACATCGACACAAAGACATCCGGTCGTACCCCCATCTCAGACCCGTGGGTTCTCTCAACGGTTCTCAGCTCATGGTCGCTTCCCTCTTTGGTAAAACGAATGCTGCCAAGCGGACGTTAACTCGTCTCGACCCGGGCAAGGAGTTCGACACATGCCTGGATATGTTCTTTCCTACCAGGATCAGCTTGGCTTCACGAACATTCTGATGAGCGCGCTCGGCGGCGACGGCTAGGGCTTCTGCTCTGCGGCGAGCCAGCCTGAACCGCCGGCAAGCTAGCCCCGAGCATTCATGAGAAGGGGGCAGGCTGTTTGTCTCCTGCTTCTGGGAGGTTGTCAGAGCCGTCGGACCAGAAGGAGCGGGCCGGGTAAAGGGCTCGACGCCGGCAGCGGGAGAGGCCGTGGATAAATGAGGTGAAAATTGTGTCTTCGCGGAGAGGCGACCCTTTATGTTCAATGAGTTGACGGCTTTGTTCTGCAAACGATGCGTCTCCAAATAATTACCTAGTAGTTAAAAGATATACAGTACAGGAATATCTTAAGATAAGCCATATCCAAGCAAGCGTAGCGCGGACCTCCGTCTTTGAGGTCGGCGGTTCTTCCTCAGATTGGCGCTTTCGAATCCAAAGACAGCCTGACCCGGTCAATCGTGAAGCTGCAGCGGCACATGGGTTGCGCCGCACTCATGAGGGAGTACTCGTTCACGCCGCACCATTGCCAGGGAGCGGAAATCTCCGCCGCTTGAGTAGTCGCACCGTGACGCGAAAGAATCGATCCAGAAGAAACGGGCGCTGCTGTCGCGAAACACCGTGGCTTGTATCTTGAAATTCCGTTACAACTGAGCAGGGTTAATGGCGTTTGGTCCGGCGGTGGAGGCCGACCGCGGCTGAGCGGCCGGGCGTTACCCTCCTGGAGGATCACTGCCAAAAGCGGCCGATCCCGACAACCATCGGCGGCGGCGCAACGGTTAAGAGCAGTGACAGGTGGCGATTGACGAGGAAGGCGCCGCCAGGGCAATTCTTTGAGATTTGCAGGATTGGCCTCGGATTGGGCAGATCGCTCCTGCCTCGGCCAAAGTCCACGGTCGCCGCGGCGACTCGGCCCTACGTCCTTCGTTGTCACCCCCGCGTAGGCGAGGGTCCACCGACGGCCTGGATTCCCGCTTTCGCGGCAATGACGGCCCACGGCCAGAGCCTTGTGCCGAGGGGACGGCCGTGCTACGGCGCCCGCCTCTTTCTGGCTTGGACTCGCCGTTACCTACGCTGCGTACCCTGTAGAATTGTCCTGTCCCTGGTAATTTTGTCCGCATCTACAGCGCCGCTGAATCTCGCTTTGTGACGTAAGTTCTTTGCCTGCAAGTACTTTCCAGCCTGCGTGTCTGGCCCCCGGCGTGCCCTTCTGGTTTAATGCCTTTAGCTCGAAGGCAATCGGTAAATTGGAGGGACCTATGAACGAGGAACAGACTCCACGGGAAGTGTTTCCGGGGCTTTCGACCCCTCCGGAAAAAGCTCCGGTGGAAGCGCCTCAGGGATCGCCATCCACCAACGTGGGACTAAAGATCGCGCTCGTCACGCTCGTCCTGGTTGCGAGCTTCGGAGCGACTTACGGCTGGCTACAACACCGCACCGTCCAGGAGCTTGCCACCAGCCGCGATGAGCTGAACGCCTCACTCGCCCAGACGCGCAGCCAGGCGGACGCCTTAGCCACCAGGCTCAGTGATGTTCAGGCACAAGTAGAAGCCGCCCGCGCAGCAGCCGAAGCACCGAAGACGGAAGAAGCGCCGGCCCCAGTTGCCCCCCCGGCGCCGCGCCGTCCCGCTCATCGCGCGGCGGCCAAGCGCCCACCGGTCGAAGACCCACGCTGGAACCAGATCCAGCAGCAACTCGGCGAGCATCAGAAGGCGCTGGCAGAAAGCAAGCTGCAGATTGCCGAGACTCAGGCGAACCTGCAACAGGCCAGATCCGAGCTGGAAGGCAATCTTCAGTCCGCGCGGAACGAACTGGGTGGCAGCATCGCCCGCACCCACGAGGAGCTTGTGGCGCTCCAGAAGAAAGGCGAGCGGAACTACTACGAGTTCAACATCGGAAAGTCCAAAGCCTATCAGCACACCGGTCCGATCAGCATTTCTCTGCGCAAAGTCAACGACAAGCACGAGTATTGTGACCTGGACATGCTGGTCAATGACACCGGGGTTTCCAAGAAGCACGTCAATCTTTATGAATCGGTCACGTTCTATCCGGAAGGCTATTTGCAGCCTGTGGAGATGGTCATCAATCGCGTCGGAAAGGACTTCGTGCGCGGTTACGTGAGCGAGCCGAAGTACCGACCCATGCAGCAGGCGGCCGTGCCTGCCCCTCCTCCTACTACCGCGTCGGCCAACACCCCTGCTCCAAGCGTCCCAGATCCCAAACTCGCGCACCGAACGGAAGACGCTCACTGAGGCTCGAAACCTGATCCTCGCCGGGGAGGCCGTGCAAGCGCCTTCCCCGGCGCCATCGCCGAGGGCGGCACGGAATCAGTCATAGGCGCGATCATCGGTGGTAGGAGCGCCTACTCCGGACACCGTCTCTGACATCGGATCAACAGAATAGTCAACCTTCCCGTTGATGATCCCACTTGTCCGCGAGCGGCTTCCCGCCAAGCCATGGGAGCACCGCAGGCCGACCACGGCTGCGTTCACTTAGCGGCACCTGGAATTCGCTGGCATTGCCTTCGAGTCCGAAGTATGCCCTCATGCAGTGTCGATTGCCCAATCCGACCCTTCTGACTCTTCCTCGCCCGCTCTGATTGGTATATAGTTTGCTGTCGCGAAAAGCGGAAGACGAGCTTTCGCCCAGCGACACGGTGTCTGACTAACGGGGAGGATGGACTATGTCGATCTTAGGTGTTCTAACTGGAGCCTGGGCAGTGATCACGATCGCTTTCATTATCCTGCTCCTCTACCGCCGAGGACTTACCAGCAAGGAGGCGGATTGGATTCCGCTGACGGACGACGCGAGGGAAGAGCGTGCCATTCAAGCGCAGACGGTGATTGAGATGAAGACCAAGAAGTTGACCGTTCCGATCCGTACCCTGGGTACGCTTTCGGTGGTCATCCTATTGGTTATCTTCGGCTTTTGGCTCTACCAAAGCATTTACGGTCAGCCACTCGTCCAGTAGTGGGCCTCGTTCGGTGGGCGATGCAATGAGAAAGGGGCGCTGCGTCCAGGGGCGCATTGCGTCTTCTCAGCCTTCCAGCACTCGACTTGTGCCGTTCGCAAGCGCACGGTGTTGAGGCCTACCCTTAAGAGCTGGCGGAAAAAGTGCTTGCGACCGCTTCGGGCGCCCACCCTGGGTTGCACAGGCTAGTCTTGACGCCGCCCTCCCGCACCCTGCCTTCCTAAAGATACGCGCTTCCCTTTGCTCTCCGATTTCGCTATGGTGTGCTTCTACGCCGCGCATGGCGCAGTTAAAGTATCCTTTACGTCTTTGACCATTTTTTCCGCAAGGAGTCCTTCCTTGATGTTCTCAGGTTTTCAAAAGTCGTCGAACTCTCATTCTTCGCCAGCGATCCTCGTCGCTCTCTTTGTCAGTTCGCTCCTCCTCTCGCCGCGCCCGCTCGCGGCCGTGGAGTGGTCCACGCTCTTCACCGCGCAGGATGTCCGCGACCATCTTGCGACCGAACAGGGCCACCAGGACGCGCTGGAATTCTGCCGCAAGCTGGGCATCACCAAGGTCTACATTGAATCCTTTCGTGACGGCTACCAGGTCGAGGAAAGCACTCTCAAGGCCGCGCGCGATTTTTTCCGCCAAGCCGGCCTGACGGTCTCCGGCTGTGTCACCACCACCGGGATCGGCAAACCCTCCAGCGGCTGGCAGGTTGCCGTCTGCTACACGCATCGCCAGAACCAGGAGCGGCTGGAGTCAATCTTCCGTTTCACCGCGGCCCTGTTCGATGAAATCATGATTGACGATTTTTTCTTCACCGACTGCGAGTGCTCGGAATGCGCGGCGGCCAAAGGGGCGCTGAGCTGGCGGCAGTATCGCGAGAAGCTGATGCTCCAGATCAGCCGCGAGCGCGTCCTGGGGCCCGCGCGGGCCGTGAACCCCCGAGTCAAAGTCATCCTCAAGTTCCCCCAGTGGTATGACCAATTCCAGGACCGGGGCTACGTGCCCGATCAGGAAGCCGCGCTCTACGACCGCATCTGGGTGGGGACGGAGCTTCGCGACCCGAGCTCGGACCCGTGGGGTCACAAGCAACAGTACGAGGGTTACTTCCTATACCGTTGGCTCGCTGACATTGCCGGCGCCAAAACCGGCGGCGGTTGGTTCGATCCTTTCGGCACCACGCCCACGCTCTACCTGGATCAACCTCTGACCACGATTCTCGCCGGCGCGCCGGAGGTCATGCTTTTTCATTACGGCTCACTGATCTCCCCGGAGTTCCGCGCCCAGGCGGAAGCCCTGGCGCTGCGCCGCCGCCAATATGACTCGCTTGCCAAATTCGCCGCCGACTGGGGTGGTCTCGCGGCGTACAAGCCCGTCTCGAGCGAACCCGGTGACGAAGAATATATTTTCGATGAGATCGGCATGTTGGGAATTCCTCTCGCGCCGACCGCGCGTTTTCCCGAAGGCGCACGCGGTGCACTCTTTACCGTCCACGCGCTTCAGGAGGCGGAGTTTGTCCCCAAACTCGCACGTTTTCTTGCTGCCGGCGGTACGGCCTTTGTGAGCCAGGGCCTCGCGCATCGGCTCAATGCTGACCCGCGACTGCCCACTCAAGCCTCGTTCGATCTCGAGAAGGGCAACTACCTGAAGACCCTGGACGCCGGGAGTGGAAAGCTTTTGGTGTATTCGGAGGCGCTGCCACGCCTGGCCTACGTTGATGCGCAAAACCGCATCGCGCAACTCACGCCGGAGCTTCGCAGCGCGCTCGCCGACCTGCGCAACAAAGTCGCGGAATTCACCGTGACCTCGCCGGACGCGCCGCCGCGCGTGGCCATCTACCCCCTGGGCGGGCGCGTAGCCGTGGTGAACTACACGGAACTCCCGGTAGCTTGCGGGTTGACTGGACTTGCAGGCATGGCGCGCAGATACATGAAGGTCTACGGCCTCGACGGCGCCACGCTCGCGTCCGACGGCGCGACCCTGCGGCTGCCACCCCACGCGGTGCTGGTGGTGGAATGAGCTAATTACCGGGCGCCCCGGTGCCCGAGGCTTGGCAGCGCGCTCGCGCCGCGCAAGGCTCTGTTCCAGAAGGCTGGAATGGGCGAAAGAACTCAGTGCGCCCAAACCATTTGGGAGAATTGTTCGCAGAGATGGACGTGAACCACTCAGCCGAGGAGATAAAGAATCCGCCTCCTTGGCGCGTGGTCACTTGGATCAACTTTCACTCGAGGTTTGGCCTCGCGAGCGGTTAGAGAGTTCACCCGATCACCCGATGTTTCGATCCGTTCACTCTACTGACCCACTACCCAGGCACCGCCGCGGCAAACTTCCGGCTATTGCGGGTTCGGAGGATTCGGTGGAGCCTGCGGTCCTCCCGCACCACGACCCCCGCCGCGACGTTCCTCCTGCAAATCCTGCCATTGGTGTTGCTGTTCCGGTGTGAGGATCTGGAAGATATGCCGGTGAGTGGACCTGCGGATACGCCGCGCCCTTCGGCGCGCCTCACCTTGAGTCAGGTTGGAGTTGCTTCTCACCGCGGTTAGTTCCTCGGCTTCATTCCGCAAGATGGGGCGGATTTTTTCCCTTTGTTCATCTGTGAGGGTGAGCTGCTGGCTCATCTTCTGCAGCCGAGCTTCGACCATGCCCTCACCCTGAGGGCTTGGATTCTGTGGCCCAGCCTCGGCCGGCGGGTTCGCTGGGGCCTGTGGCTCCTGCCCCTGCCCCGGCATCCCCGCGAAGGCCAGCGTCGCAACGATGCCCACCAAACAAACTAGGTTCCAAATCTTGCGCATTCGAAGTTTCTCCTTTCGCGTGCGCGTCGGAGGACTCACGGATGGGGGCGCCCCTCGTGGGCGTCCGCAACGGCGCGACCCAGCATCGGGCGGGCAGTCGCCGCGGCGATCCCACCCCTACAACGGAGCCCGCCTCAACATATTAACCCCCCAAGAAGGAACAAGTTGCGGTTCGCCAGGCCGCCAACGGGTGTTCGCGCAGGCGCTATTGGGAAGCAGCTCGAAGTCAACAGGCCACCCAGATTGCATTGGTGCTTTTGTTCTCTGCGCAATCAGTGCGGCTGCCAACCCCCTCGCCCCTGCCTCATCATGCCTGTCCTGACCTGTGTTGCCACGAACTGGCCTTGCACTTCCTTCCCAGTGGCAAAAATGCGATCGCCTACTTTGAGGTCTTTCAGGGTGATGGCCTGACCTTGCTTGGTGAAGGTCGTCTGGTCATTGATCACGATGGTTCTCTCGCCTTGAAAGCGGTTGCGCACCTTGATCTGGTTCTGGTCGATGGAGAGGATCTCCCCGCCAGCCCGGTCGCCCCCACTTTGATCCCAGCCGCCACCTGGACCTCCTGGGTCACCACCTGGACCCGGCCCGCCGCCAGCTTGGAACCTCTGATGCTGTTCTTCGGTGACGCGTTGAATGCCGACGGCCACAAGTTGCTTGTCGGAGTTTAGGTTGCCACGCACGAAGACGTGGTCGCCCGGCTTCAGATCTTCCAGTTGGAATTCCTGCTGTTGCTGTCGGTAGTGGGTCTGGTCATTCACCAGCACGGTCGCGGTGGTGCCATCCGCCTTCTTGAGCTCGAAACGATCGACTCCCACGGAAGCGACGGTTCCTATGACGCGCTCGCCGCCCATCTCACGGCGGGGAGGTTCCGGCGCCTGGGCTGGGGATTGTCGCTGCGCTGCCGCCGGCTCGGAAAGCGTCAGGGTAAGGAGGATCGCAACACTCAATAAGAATCTATTGGACATAAACCCCTCCGCAAGCTTTTGACGCCCGAAATGCCCGCGGGGTTACCCTGTAACCTCGCAGGTTTGGGAAACGTACTCACAGATTGAAGGGTCTCGGAAGCACACAAGGTGGGGTTTCTTGCGCGTGACGCTCGGGAATATTACCGGATACGCCAGGTTTCTTTGGACGCTCTCCGCCTTCGGGGTTTTGGCCCCGAGTCTGCTGTTCGGCCAAGTCGCCACCTCGGGGACGATCGTGGGGCACGTGCGTGGCCCCGGGGGAGTCTCCGTGCCGGGCGCAACCGTCCAGCTCATTAATCCGCAAACCGGTGAGCGCAAAGAGACTTGGACCGACGAAGCGGGCAATTACACTTTCAACGGACTCAATCCGGGAAACTACCGCTTAGCGGTGTCACTGGTAGGATTCCGTCCTGACTTGCGCGAACCTGTGCCCGCGACTCCTGGCACGATCCTCAAAGTCAACGTGGCGCTGGTCTTCGCGACGCCCGAGGGCGGCGCGCCGCAACAGGCGCAGACTGGGGCGCGCCCTGCGGGCAAACCGGCAGCGTTGCCGGGAGAGAGGCCCGACCGGCAGCAGAGTCCCAGCGATTTGGAGAATTCTCTCGGCGAGGGGGCAGGTCCGGGTGGGGGAGCGGGAGCCGTTCGCATTGCCGAAGGCGCGGGCATGGAGAATCCCGCTTCCGCCGAGTCCGCGACTGAGGAAGTTGATACCTCCGCGAGCGCCGCCAACTCTTTTCTGCTTGCCGGGGGCACTGGCAACGTGCCCGCTCCAGGGGAAGAAGGGTGGGGCGGGCGCGGCCGCATGCGCGACGGACCCCCGCAGATGGCGCCGGGCTTCGGTGGCGGTCCCGGTGGTGGGCCTGGCGGCGGGGGCGGACCGGGCGGCGGCCCAGGTGGTGGATTTGGAGGCGGGGGGATGTTCATGGGCGGCGGAGCCCGCAACTGGGGGCGCAATCGGGCTCAGACGAACCGTATTCGTGGCAACATCACGGAGCAGTACACCAACTCCGCCTTTGACGCTCATCCCTATCCGTTGAATGTGGCAGCGTTGCCACAAGTTCCTTCCTATCAGGAGACCTTCGGGTTCTCACTGGGCGGCCCGCTGGTCATCCCCAAGATTCTCAACGCGCGGGACAAGACCAGTTGGTTCGTGAGTTACAACCTGCAGCGCGGGAAAAGTCCCGTCAGCACTTTTGCTTCGGTCCCCACCGCCGCAGAGCGCCTGGGTGATTTTTCCGGCGCAGTCATCGCCTCCGGACCCTTTGCGGGGACGGTCCCGGGCATCTACGATCCGCAGTCAAGTGCCACGGGCGCGCGCACGGCATTTACGGGAAACGTCATCCCGCCCCCGCGCCTTGATTCCGCCGCCCTCGGTTTGCTGGCCTACATTCCCCTGCCCAACCTTCCGGGCACGGTGCAGAACTTTCGCTTGCAGGAGTCGCTACCCACGGCCAGTGATCGCGTGATGGCCCGCATCGGACAGCAAATCGATGCCAAAAACAGCCTGAACGTCATGTACTTTTTCAACTCGGCGCGCAGCCAATCCGTCGCCAATTTCCCCCAGTTAACATCGCACTCTTCCAGCCGCGGCCAGAACCTGAGCCTGAGTGAAACGCACACGTTTAATCCCCACCTCGTCAACACCCTCACGTTGAATTTCAATCGCCTGCGCACTTCCTTGCTGAACGCCTTTGCGTTTCAAGACGACATTACCGCGCCGTTGGGGATTACGGGGGTTTCGAGCAATCCCTTTGATTGGGGAATCCCCACGATTGGGTATACCAATTTCGGAGGTTTGAACGATCCGCTCCCCTCGCTCGTCCGCAACCAGACGGTACGCGCCAACGAGGTTCTGATCTGGAACCATGGAAAACATAATCTCCGCGTGGGAGGCGAATTGCGCCGCGTGCAGCAGAATCCCGAGACCGACCCCAATGCGCGCGGCACCTTCAACTTCACCGGCTACGCCACTAGCGACTTCAGCAACGGCTTTCCCGTGGCCGGCACAGGCTATGACTTTGCGGATTTTCTCCTCGGCCTCCCGCAGACCACCTCCGTTCGTTACGGCGTTGCCAGCAATTATCTCCGCTCCTGGGTCACCACGGGTTTCCTCCAGGATGACTGGCGCGTGGGCCCACACCTGACGGTTAACTACGGTGTCCGGTACGAGTACTTCCTGCCCTTTACGGAAAAATACGGACATCTGTCGGACTTGTCATTCGCACCCGGGTTCACTGCGCCTGAGGTGCTTACGGGCCTCAACCCCGATTCACTGCCCTCATCGCTCGTTCACAGCGACGCGCACAACCTCTCCCCCCGTGTGGGCTTCGCCTATCGGCCGTGGGTCCTGCATCATCTTGTGCTGCGCGGGGGATACGGGATCTTTTACGACGGCAGTATCTATTCACGCCTGGTTACCAACATGGTGGACCAGCCGCCCTTCGCACAGGCCTCCACGCTGACCACCAACCCGCAGCAGGTGCTGACGCTCGAGGACGGCTTCCCAGCGATTTCTACCAACACGATTCACAACACCTATGCGGCGGACAGTAATTTCCGCAGGCCTTATGCGCAAAGTTGGAACGTCAGCGCCGAGCAGGAACTGGTTCGCAACGTCATCCTTTCGGTGGGCTACGTGGGCACCGAGGGAACGAAACTCGATTTGCTGCTGTCGCCCAACAGTGTGAACCCCAGCGCTTCCGGTTCGCAGCAAACCTCCATCCCGAACGTCCAACAGTTTCTCTATGAAACTTCCGGCGCGGCATCGATTTACCATGGGCTGCAAGTGAGTCTGCGGCGGCAGTTCCACGGTGGCTTCTCGATGAGCGGCAACTACGTGTGGTCGAAATCCATCGATGACGCCGCCAACGTGGGCGGCTCCGGCCACAACGTACCCCAGAACAGTTTCGATCTCGAGGCCGAACGCGCGCTTTCCAGCTTCGACATCCGCAACAAGTTGATCATCAACCATACGTATGAGTTTCCTTTCGGGGCGCAGCGCCGTTTCCTGAACCGGGGTGGGCTGGTGGCTCGCATCGTCGGCGACTGGCAGATCAGCGGCGTGACCACGCTTCGATCCGGCTCGCCTTTGACGGCGCAGGTGGCCGGGAACCAGTCGAATAACAACGGTTCGGGCGCGTTCGCTTCCGAGCGCCCCGATGCCACGGGCCTTCCGGTCAGCCTGCCGAGCTCGGAGAGGACCACGAAAGAATTCTTCAACACGGCAGCTTTTGCCCTTCCACCCTCCGGCCAGCTTGGCACCGCCGGCCGTAATACGATCACCGGACCCGGCATGGTTAACTTCAACATGTCACTCGGACGCTTTTTCACCCTCTCGCGGGAGAAGAGGATACGCGGCCGATTGAGCATTGACTCTACGAACCTCTTCAATCACCCGAATTATGCAGGCGTGGCGACGTCTTTCAATGCACAGAATTTTGGCTGGGTCACCAGCGTCGGCGCCATGCGCGCCATCACCCTCAGTTTCCGGATGAATTTCTGAAATGCGGATTTCGTCCCAAAGCTTCACGAGCATCCGAGTTGCAGCCTTCGCAGTTTGCCTGATCGGCATGGCGGCGCTGGCGTTTTCTCAGGGCCAGGTGAAGGCGGGCGCGCAGGTTTC
>Ga0187850_10003608_pt1 | contig 12942 bp, 12 predicted proteins | sample June2016WEW_4_15_FD_132436 | JGI IMG/M metagenome (GOLD analysis project Ga0187850, IMG submission 132436) | Peatland microbial communities from SPRUCE experiment site at the Marcell Experimental Forest, Minnesota, USA - June2016WEW_4_150 | ecosystem: Environmental > Terrestrial > Soil >... | reverse complement strand
GGGCGACCGCGCCGAAAGCCTGCGGCTGCTGGAATGGTGGCGCGCGGAACTCGACGCCATGTACGACGGCCGCGCCACCCACCCGGTTTTCGTGGCGCTCATCCCTACCGTGCGCAAGCACGACATTCCGCGGCAGCCTTTTGCGGACCTCATCCAGGCGTTTGTCCAGGACCAGACGGTCGCGCGGTACCGCGATTGGGCGGAGCTGTTCGGGTACTGCCGCTATTCCGCGAACCCGGTGGGCCGCCTGGTGCTGCATCTCTGCGGGTACTCCGATGCGGAGCGCCAGCGGCTCTCGGACGCCACCTGCACAGCCCTGCAACTCGCCAACTTCTGGCAGGACGTGACGGTCGACCTGCTCAAGGACCGCGTCTACATCCCGCTCCAGGTGATGGAGCGGCACGGCTGCACGGTCGAAGAACTGTGCGCGCGGCGGTTCACGCCGGCCTTTCGCGAGGTGATGCGGGAATCCGTGGAGAAAGCCCGCGAGCTGTTTCTGGAAGGGCTGCCGCTGTCGAAAATGGTGGACCGGCGGCTGGCGCTGGACATCGATCTGTTCAGCCGCGGGGGCCTGCGCGTGCTCGAAAAAATCGAGCAGCGGGGTTACGACGTGCTGGCCGCGCGGCCCGTCATCTCGAAGGCCGAGCGCGTGGGGCTGCTTCTGGGCTCGCTGGCCCGCGTGGCCTTCTCGCGGGCGGCCGGATGATCGCCGTCGAGCAATCTTACGATTACTGCCGGCGCGTGGCGCGAACCCGCGCCAAGAACTTCTACTACTCGTTCCTGCTGCTCTCGGCGCAGCAGCGCAAGGCCATGTGCGCCATCTACGCCTTCATGCGCTATTGCGACGATCTGAGCGATGAGCCCGGCGCCACCCGCGCGGCCGTCGAGCGCTGGCGGGGCGAGCTCGAGGACGCGCTCGAGGGCCGCTTCAGCGGGCATCCCGTGTGGCCGGCATTCCATCACACGGTCCGCCGCTTCGGCATCCCGCACGACTATTTCCGCACCATGATCGACGGCGTGGTTTCCGACCTGGAGCCGCGCTGCTTCGAGACTTTCGACCAGCTCCAGCGCTATTGCTATCAGGTGGCCTCGGTGGTGGGCCTGACCACCATCCACATTTTTGGCTTTGACACGCCCACCGCCCTGCCTCTGGCCGAAAAGTGCGGCCTCGCCTTCCAATTGACGAATATTCTGCGCGACATCCGCGAAGACGCCGAACGCGGCCGCATTTATCTTCCAGCCGAAGATCTGCGGCGTTTTGGCGTGACCGAAGAGGACCTGCGCGCGGGGAACCGCAGCCCGGCGTTTCTGCGCCTGATGCGGTACCAAGCGGCCCGCGCCCGCGCCTGCTACGAGGAATCGCGCCCGCTGCTGGACCTGATTCACCCGCGCAGCCGCCGTTCGCTGTGGGCGCTGATTGCGATCTACTCGCGGCTGCTGGAGCGGATCGAAAGCACCGGCTACGACGTGTTCTCCCGCCGCGTGCGCCTCTCCGTTCTGGAAAAGTCCTGGATTGTGGTGCGCGCGCTGGTGTCGTGAGTGGGACAGACGATCGCCTTGTGTCGTCTGTCAATCAGCCCTGCTTTGACGATGCATGACAGACCACCATAAGCGATGGCCTGTCCCACCTCTCACTCGGCAATCAAGCTCAACTGGCGCGGGTCGTGAGCCGGCGGCTTGGGCCGCGCCGGCCGCTTCAGATCGTCGTGGCTGGGGTCGAACTTGCGGATCAACTGGTTCAGCTTGAGGGATGTTTCCCAAATGTCGAAGAGCAGATGACACCGCGGGCACCCGCCCCGGATGGCGCCCTGCCCGTCGACCGCGGGATTATAGCGCTTGTGCCGGGCGCAGCGGCCTTCGAACTTTCTGGCTCGGATCTTCAAGGAGATCAGGTCTTTTCGACGTCTTTTCCGGTGTCGCCCTTCAACGCAGTCTTGAAGTTGCGTATGCCCTCGCCCAGTCCCTTGGCCACCTCCGGGATCTTCTTCCCTCCGAACAACAGTGCGGCAACCGCGAGGATCACCAACAACTCCGGCCAGCCGATCGATTCAAACATTCCTTACCTCACCATCCAATAGACGCTTCCAGTGTAACCCTTGTTACCGCCGGGCGTCGCGGTACAATCCGAGTGAATGCCGTCCGCGCGCCAGGTTCGTTGGGCCAAGTTCCGCGTATTGACCGTCTCCGTGGCAGCGGTGATCATTCTCTCGATATTGGCGTACCTGCTGACCGGGGGATCGCTGCTGCTGGAGAGGGCCCCGGTGTATCTGTACCTTCCCGACGCCACCGGGCTGGGGCCAGGGGCGCCGGTGCGCGTGGATGGCATCGGCGTCGGCAAAGTGCGGTCGGTGACCCTCTCCGGCTCCAGCGAGCCCAATCGCGTCGTCAAGGTGACGATGGCGGTGGAGCGCGGCCGCCTGGCGAGCATCCCGGATGATTCCACCGCCCAGGTCGCATCCGAAACGGTGGTGGGCGACAAGTTTGTCGACGTCTCCAGCGGAACCAGCGCTCACTACGTCTCCCCGGGTGGGGAGATCGCCTTCAAGGGCTCGCCGGAGCTGCTGAAGACACTCGATCTCGGGCAATTTCAGCAGCGCCTGAAGGTGGTCAGCGCGCTGCTGGACGACATCGAGCAGGGCCGCAGCGATTTGGGACAGTTCGTCCAGGGCGAGCAGATGTATGACGACCTGCGCAAGCGCTTCGCGCAGATCCAGAGCGGCATACGGGCGGCGGCCAGCACCACCAGCGACGTCGGCCGCGAGCTTCATACCGACCGGCTATACCGGCAGATCAGCCAGCCGCTCCTCGATCTCGACGGCAGCCTGGCGCGCCTCCAATCGGGGCAGGGCGCTGCGGGCCAGCTCCTCCGCGACAGCGCGCAGTACGAGAAGTTGCGGAGCGATGCGGAAGACCTGCGGCATTCGATTGCGGATCTTCGCGCGAGCGAGTTCTTGCAGTCGGACAGCTTGTACGCCGGCTGGAACCGCCGCGTGTCGTCCCTGATCGAGAGTGTCGATGCCCTCAATCGCAGCCCGGCGATGACCACTTCGCAGGCCTACGACAACCTCAACGGCGTGGCGCGTGAATTGCAAGACACGGTGCGGGACTTCCGCCAGAATCCGCGAAAATTCATGCGGCTCAAGGTGTTTTAGGGTTTTTCGCGGACTGCGCCGCGAAAAAGTGGCCCCTGCGGGGCCACAGGAGTCAGAAGTCGAGGAAGTCAGAAGCCGGAACGCACCACACGCGCGGGGTGATTCTGACTCCTGCCTTCTGACTCCTGACTTCTGCCTTCTGACTTACAATCGGACTTGACCCAGATCTTCTTCGAAGTGGTGGCCGAGTGCCCGCATACCCGGGCGCGCGCCGGGCTGCTGCACACGCCTCACGGAACCATCGAGACTCCGGTCTTCATGCCGGTGGGGACGCAGGCCACGGTCAAAGGCCTCACCCAGCGCGACCTGGCCGAAGATCTCGGCGTGAAGATCCTGCTGGCCAACACCTACCATCTTTATTTGCGCCCGGGGCATGAGATCATCCGCCAGATGGGCGGGCTGCACCGCTTCATGTCGTGGCCCAACGCCATCGTCACGGACTCGGGCGGCTACCAGGTCTTCAGCCTGAGCGGAATGCGCAAGATCACCGGCGACGGCGTGGTGTTCCGATCGCATCTCAATGGCGATCTCCACACGTTCACGCCGCAATCCACCGTCGATGTGCAGCTTGCCTTCGGCAGCGACATCCTGATGGCGCTCGATGAATGCCCGGAGTACCCCGTCAGCCGCGAGTATGCGCGCGAGAGCATGCATCGCACCGTCGGGTGGGCGCGGCAGGCCGACGGGCATTACCGGCAGCGCATGGCGGAAAGCCCCGCGCGGCACGCGCTCTTCCCCATCGTGCAGGGGTCCATGTTCCCGGACCTGCGGCGCGAGTGCGCCGCCGCCCTGGCCGATCTCGCCAGCGACGGCTACGCCATCGGCGGCCTCTCGGTGGGCGAGCCGCGCCCGCTCAGCCTGGAGATGGTCGAGGCCACCGAGGACCTTCTGCCGCGCGCGCGGCCCCGCTACGCCATGGGCGTGGGAATGCCCGCCGAGCTGGCCGAGTACGTGGCCCGCGGCGTGGATATGATGGATTGCGTGCTGCCCTCGCGCAACGCGCGCAACGGCTGCCTGTTCACCTCCCAGGGCCGGGTAATCATCAAACACGCGCGCTACAAGGACGACGAGCGGCCCCTGGACGAGTGCTGCGCTTGCTATACTTGCAGCCGGTACTCCCGGGCGTACCTCCGCCATTTGTTCCTTTCGGGGGAGATCCTATACGCGGCGCTGGCGACGCGGCACAACCTCCGCCGGTACCTTGACATCATGCGTGAGATCAGGCACGCTATAATATCGTTATCATTTCCAGAATACTTGAGGTGTGTGCGCTCGGCCCCGCTTGAGGCCGGGTGATCCCCATTTGGTCGTAACGTGGTCCCGAATCTGTTGCTGCAATCGGCGTCGCCCAATTCCATGCTGGGATTCCTGCCCATCCTTCTCATCTTCGGGATTTTCTATTTCCTGCTGTTCCTTCCCATGCAGCGCCAGCGGAAACAGACCCAGAAGATGCTGGCGGGCCTTCAGAACGGCAACACGGTGACGACCAGCGGGGGGATCATCGGGACCATCGTCGCCATCGAAGGTGATACCCTGGTGTTGCGCGTGAAACCCGACAACGTCAAGATCCAGGTGGCGCGAAGCTCGGTTTCGAGCATGATCTCAGGGGAAGGCAAGAAGTAACAGCAATTTTAGGAACAGGCTCTAAACTCCCATGCGAACGAATCTAAGAGCGCGAACCGTGGTGATTGTAGGCACGATATTGCTCTGCGTGTTCGGCATCATCGGTTTCCCCAAGTCGGCGGCCGACCTGGTGCAGAACGCGAAAGGCAACATCCGGCTTGGGCTGGACCTCAAAGGCGGCAGCCACCTGGTGCTGCAAGTTCAGATCCAGGATGCGACCAAGGCGGACGCCGATCAGACCATGGAGCGGCTCAAAGAGGATCTCCGCAAGCAGAGCATCACCTGGGCCAGCATGGACCGCAACGATCCCCAGCGCGTGGAGGATGCCGATTACGTCGAGATCTACGTCAAGGGCGTGCCTGCCACCCAGACGAGCGCCTTTCGCAACCTGATCAACGAGCGGTACGCCACCTATGTGCTGACGGCGCAGAACTCCACCGACTATTCGATGCGGCTCAAGCCCTCCGAGCTGGTGGCGCTCAAGCGCGAAACTGTGGATCGTTCCATCCAGACCATCAGCAACCGCATCAACCTGCTCGGACTGACGGAGCCCTCCGTGCAGCAGTACGGCCGGGCGGGCGATCAGTACCAGATCCTGGTGCAGTTGCCGGGCGTGGACGATCCGGCGCACGTCAAGGAGTTGATTGGCACCGCGGCTGTGCTGGAGATTTGCGAGGTCAAGGAAGGCCCCTTCACCAGCCGCGAAGCGGTCCTCTCTCAGCATGGCGGCGTGCTGCCGCTGAATAGCAAGATCGTGAAGGCCAAGCCGCGTGGCGCCTCCGAAGGCGACCAGTGGTATCTGTTGGGCAAGACTCCGGTCGTTACCGGCCGCGAAATGCGCAATGCGCGCGCCAGCCAGGGCGATTTCCGAAAGTGGGACACCAACTTCTCGCTGTCACCGGACGGCGGCAAGCGCTTTGCCCGCTTCACGGAAGCCCATATCGGCGACAAGCTGGCAGTGGTCCTGGACAACCTGGCGGTGAGCGTGGCCGTAATTGAATCGAGAATCGAAGACTCGGGCCGCATCACCAACCTGGGCAGCGAGGAAGAAGCGGTGGACCTGGCGAACTACTTGCGGTCGGGTTCGCTCCCCGCGGGCGTCCAGTACCTGGAGGAGCGTTCCATCGGCCCCTCGCTGGGTGCCGATTCCATCCACGAGGGTCTCGTGGCTGGTATCGTGGGGCTACTGGCCGTGGTGATTGTGATGCTTGTCTACTACAAGCGTAGCGGCGTGAATGCGGTCTTGGCTCTGGTCCTCAACACCGTTGTGCTCATGGCGGCGTTGTCCTATTTCCACGCCGTGCTGACCCTGCCGGGAATCGCCGGTGTGATCCTGACCATCGGCATGGCAGTGGACTCCAACGTACTGATTTTCGAGCGCATCCGCGAGGAGTTGCGGTCGGGAAAGGCGGTCATCGCGGCGGTCGACACGGGTTTCAACAAGGCTTGGTGGACGATCGTCGATACCCACGTGACCACGGTGGTTTCGTGCGCGTTCCTATTCCTGTTCGGGGAAGGGCCGGTGCGCGGATTTGCGGTAACGCTGGTCATCGGCCTGATCGCCAATGTGTTCACGGCGGTTTTCGTTTCCAAGACGATTTTTGACTACGAGTTGTCCGGACACCGGCGGATGGAGGCGTTAAGCATTTGAGCGCCACGGGGATCCCCATCGGTTGGGAGCGGCCGGGAACAAACTGTAAAGGGCTGGTGTCAAAGGTAAAGAAGGGCACCAGCACGGCATGTGTCGATGGAATTATTTAAGCACACTAACTTTGACTTTTTGGGCAAAAAGTGGCCCTTCATCATCGCGTCGCTGGTGCTGACGGCGGCGGGGTTTTCGAGTATCGCCATGCGGCACGGGCTCAAATATGGCATCGATTTCAAAGAGGGCGTCCTGATGACGGTCAAGTTCGCCTACCCGCCGCCGCTCGACCAGATCCGCACCGCCATGGCGCGTTCGCAGAAGATCAAGGGCGAGGTGAGCGTGCAGAATTTCACCGGCAGCGGCGCGGAAAACGAGGTGGAGATCGGAACCGAAGCGCAGGAAGAGGGCCAGTTAAACGTCAACCGCAAGGACATGCAGGATGTTCTGAATGCCAGGTGGGGGCAGCCCGGCGGAAAGCTCGACCTGAACAACACCAGCCAGGCGGTGCTGGCTGAGCGTCTGCGCGATCCGCTGGCCCGCGCCGGCGTCGCCATGAGCGAGCTGCAGTTGCAGAAGCTGGCCAAAGACGTGCTCGATTTCCGGGATACCCCGCCGCGCTCCGGATTGATTACAAATTTTAACCAATTGACATCCGTGGCGGGCATGAATGCTGGTATGATGAACACTCTTCAGCAGGAGTGCTATCTGGCGCCGTTTCACATTTTAAAGGTGGAGATGGTCGGACCGAAAGTGGGCGCGGAGTTGAGGAACAAGGCCGTACTGGCCACGCTCTATGCGCTCGCCGGGATGCTGGCGTACATCTGGTTCCGGTTCGAGTGGATCTACGGCCTGGGAGCCGTGATTGCGTGCTTCCATGATACCCTCATCACCGTCGGGCTGTTCTCCATCTTCAACAAAGAGATCTCCATGACGGTCATCGCGGCCCTATTGACTCTGGTGGGCTATTCGATGAACGATACCATCGTGATTTTCGACCGCATCCGGGAGAACCTGAAAGTCTCGCGGCGCGAACCGCTGGAAAGCGTGATGAACCGGGCCGTCAACCAGACGTTAAGCCGGACCATCATGACCTCGGGCCTGACCTTTCTGACGGTGATCGCGCTGTTCATCTGGGGTGGTCCGGTGCTGCATGGATTTTCGTTCGCGCTGGTTTGCGGAATTATTGTCGGCACTTACTCTTCGGTTTTCGTCGCCAGCCCGATCGTGTTGTTCTGGCATAATTACAGCGATAGGCGCAGGAAGAGGCCGGGCCCTGCGCTGGCGACGGCTCCGCGGCCGGAAGCGGTCCGGAAGAGCCCTACGAGGGCGGTTAAGTAGCAAAGGGCCGTCGCGGCGGGCCTCCGGGGTTCTCCGGAAGGCGCGGCAGCCGCGGCGGTGACAAGGGAAAGGAAGCTTGTATGTTTGAGCAGACGTTTGTAGAAGGCGTGGGAAAGACGAACAAGACCTGGACGGTGCTGGTTTCGTTCGTGGCACAGGTCATCGTTCTGATCATCTGTGTGATCCTCCCGATGATCTACTTCGATGTGCTTCCCAGAACTCAGTTGACCAGTTTCCTGGTGGCGCCTCCGCCTCCGCCTCCCCCGCCGCCGCCTCCGCAGGCGGCCGCTCCCGTGGTAAAAGTGAAGATCATTCCGCGCCAGTTCGACGCCGGCAGGCTGATGGCGCCGAAGTCCATCCCGAAAGAGATCGCCCAGATTAGAGAAGAAGAGCTTCCGCCTCCTTCTTCCGGCGTGGGCGGCGTGGTGGGCGGTGTGGCGGGCGGCGTGGCCGGCGGCACCCCCGGCGGCGTTCTCGGCGGCATCATCGGTGCGGTCCCTATTTCGGTTCTGCCGCCGCCTCCGCCGCCCAAGAAGGAAGCGGTTCCGCAACGCATCAGGGTCGGCGGTAACGTGCAGCAGGCCAAGCTGATCCGCCAGCCGCGCCCGGTCTATCCGCCGCTGGCCAAACAGGCGCGCATTCAGGGCGTCGTCAAGCTCAGCGCCATTATCGCCAGGGACGGCACTATTCAGCATCTTGAGGTCGTCAGCGGCCACCCGTTGCTGATCCCGTCCGCTTTGGAAGCGGTGAAACAGTGGGTGTACCAACCGACCCTCCTGAACGGAGAGCCGGTGGAGGTCGTAACTCAGATCGACGTGAACTTCACGTTGAGTCAGTAACCGGCCCCGACGCGGGCCGGCCGGAAGTTGAATTCAACTCGCAGGAGAGAGAAAAGACAATGTTTTTGCAATTGCAAGTATGGTCGCTTTATTTGCTGCAGGGAACCGGCACCGTAGGCTGGGACGTCCGTTCCCTGTGGAATCAGATGGGTACGTTGGCCAAGCTCGTGGTGTTCCTTCTGTTCATCATGTCGGCCTATTCCATCGGCGTCATGATCGACCGGTTCATGGCGTACAGCGCGGCTCGCAAGCAGTCGCGGCAGTTTGCTCCGGCCGTGGCCGGCGCGCTGCGCGAAGGCAAGCTGGACGAGGCGGTAAAGATCGCGGACCGCTTCAAGAAGAGCCATCTGGCTAAGGTCGTGGTGGCGGGCCTCCAGGAATTCCAGGCTCACCAGATCAGCGCCGAAATTCCAGGCGAAGAGATCGAAGCCTCCAAGCGGGCCCTGGAGCGCGCCGAGGCGATCGTGCACGCCGAGCTGAAGCGCGGCGTCAGCGGTCTCGCGACTATCGGTTCCACCGCCCCCTTCGTGGGTCTGTTCGGAACGGTGGTCGGCATCATCAACGCGTTCACCGGAATTTCCACCGAGAAGTCCACTGGGTTGGGCGCGGTCGCCGGCGGTATTTCCGAAGCCCTGGTGACCACCGCTTTCGGACTGTTCGTGGCCATCCCGGCGGTCTGGATGTTCAACTACTTCACGGGGAAGATCGAAGCCTTCGACGTGGAGATGGGGAATTCCAGTTCGGAGCTGGTCGACTACTTCCTGAAGCGTTCGCAGCGTGGCGCCGGCGCGCGCAAGTAACACGGTAGCCGTTAAGGGCCACTGGTCCGTAACTAGGAGTCCGGCGAGTTGATTTCAGGGGAGCTCCCGGGCGGGGCTCCCCGCCTCCTGCCGAATTCCAGGGAGAGAGACGATGCCGAAGAAGGAAGAAAAATCCGTAATCATGAAGCACGCGGCCCTGCCGCCGGTGTCCGACATCAACGTGACCCCCATGGTCGACGTGATGCTCGTGATGCTCATCATTTTCATGGTCATCACGCCGATGTTGTCCAAGGGTGTCAGCGTGGACATGGTGAAGACCCACAACCCCATTCCCATGCAGGCGGCCGACAAGAGCGACGCCATCGTGATCGCTGTGACGCGCGACGGGAGGGTGTACCTGAACACCACCCAAATGGTTGCCGCGGACCTGCCTCCCAAGGTGAAAGACCTGCTCGTCAACCGGCTGGACAAGACGGTTTTCGTCAAGGCCGATTCGCGGGCGCGCTATGAGAAGGTGGTGGAGGTGGTGGACAACCTGCGCGCGGCGGGGGTGGACCAATTGGGCCTGCTGACCGAGCAGCTACTGGAAAAGGGCAAACCCAGCGGCGCGGCTGCGCCGTCGGGGCAGTAAACGAGAACTGATAAAGGAGCAATCTTATGGGAATGGCAGTCGGCGGAACCAGTAAAGGTCCCAAGTCCGATATCAACATGACGCCCATGATCGACGTGCTGCTGGTGCTGATTATCATCTTCATGGTGATCACACCGCTGACGCCGAAGGGGCTGGAGGCGCTCGTGCCTCAGCCGCCACCGCCCAATCAGAAGCAGACGCTTTCGGATCAGCGGACGGTGGTCATCTCGATCGATGCTCATCATGTCATGATGATCAACTCCGAGCTGACCGACGAGAACAAGCTCGGAGCCCGTCTGGAGGAGATCTTCAAGACGCGAGCCGAGCGCGTGGTTTTCGTGAAGGGCGATCCGGATATCGAATTCGCTTGGGTGGCTCGGGCCATCGATACGGCGCACGGCGTCGGCATCGACAAGGTCGGTCTGATGACCGCGAAGGTGGAGGCCGGACAATAAAATGCGCAATATGGCGTTGATTCTGGCCGTGGCCGCGTTGGCGGTCGTGGGCGCGAGTTGCAACCAGTTGAAATCGCGCGATCAGCTTAACCAAGGCGTGCAAGCTTTCAAGAACGCCCAGTATCCGGAAGCCGTGGAGCACTTCAAAACCGCCGTCGAATTGGATCCGAATTTCCCCACGGCGCGGCTGTACCTGGCGACGGCTTACATGCAGCAGTACATCCCGGGCGCCGAATCTCCCGAGAACGAGCAGATGGCCAAGGCGGCGTACGACCAGTTCATGAAGGTGCTGGAGCAGGACCCCAAGAACAACGTGGCCGTTGCCTCGGTGGCTTCGCTGTACCTGAACCAGAAGAAGTGGGACGATGCCCAGCAGTGGTACGAAAAGCTGACGGCGGTTGACCCCGGCAATGCGGACGCTTACTACAGCCTGGGTTTTGTCGCCTGGTCGAAGTGGTATCCACCTTACGGAACAGCTCGCGCGAACCTGGGGATGAGACAGGAAGACCCCGGTCCGATCAAGGACAAGAAGGTCAAGGAGGAGCTCAAAGCCCAGTACGGGCCGGTGATCGAGGGCGGGTTGAAGGCGCTGGACAAGGCGCTTCAGATCAACCCCGATTATGACGATGCCATGGCGTACGAGAACCTTCTGATTCGCGAGCGCGCGGACCTCACCGACAACAAGGAAGAGTACGCGGCGCAGATCAAGATCGCCGACGATTGGATCCAGAAGGCGCTGGCCACCAAGAAACACAAGGCCGAGCAGAAGGCCCAGGGCGGCGGCGGCGTCACTTTGGGCGAGCAGAAGTAATTCAGGGGCCGGGGATCAGGGGCCGGGGGCCGGGGAGCCCGGGGGCCTCTGAGCCCTGGCCCCCGACCCCTGGCCCCCGAAAGAGACCTTGCTACAATCGAAGTAGAGTGCCCGCCGAGTCCCCCAGCGTTCCGGAGTCTTTGCCCCTCCCCCCTCCTTCTGATCCCGTGGAGCAGTTGTACCGCGAACTGGAGGCCAAGATTCGCGAGTACCGGCCGAATGACGATCTTTCGGGTTTGGACCAGGCTTTCCGCTTCGCGCGGCAATGGCATGAAGGGCACATGCGCGACTCCGGAGAGCCTTACATGGCGCATCCGGTCATGGTGGCCCATATCCTGGCGGACATGCGGATGGACCTGGTGTCCATGGAGACCGGCCTGCTGCACGACGTGGTGGAGGATACCAGCGTCACCGTCGAGCAGGTGCGCAAGGAGTTCGGCGAGGAGGTGGCGCGCTGCGTGGACGGCGTCACCAAGCTGACCAAGCTGGATTTCTTTTCCGCCGAGGAGCGGCAGGCCGAAAGCTTCCGCAAGATGCTGCTGGCCATGGTGGAGGACATCCGCGTCATCATGGTCAAGCTGGCGGACCGCATACACAACATGCGGACCCTGGGCTATCTCAGCCCGGAACGGCGCCAGCGCATTGCGCGCGAGACCATCGAGATCTACGCGCCTATCGCGCACCGCCTCGGAATGGGCAAGGTGCGCGGCGAGCTCGAGGACCTCTCCTTCCAGCACCTTGAGCCCGACGCTTACGGAGAGATCACCGGCGCCATCGAGACGCGCCGCCACTCCAACGAAGAATTCCTCGGCGAGATCCGCCAGACCGTCGAGGCCGAGCTGCGGCGCGAAGGCATCCCCGCGCGCATCGATGGCCGCGTGAAACGGCCGTACTCGGTGTTCCAGAAGCTGCGGCGGCAGAAGATCGGGATCGACCAGGTCTACGACCTGACCGCCCTGCGCATCGTCACCGATTCGGTGAAGAACTGCTACGCCGCGCTGGGCGTGATCCACCACAAGTGGCGCCCCATCCCCGGCCGCATCAAGGACTTCATCGCCATTCCGCGTCCCAACCTGTACCAATCCCTGCACACCTCAGTGGTGGGCCCTCACGGGCAGACGTTCGAAGTGCAGATCCGCACCGAAGAGATGCACCGCGTCGCGGAGGAAGGCATCGCCGCGCACTGGAAATACAAGGAAGGCCGCAAGGGCCCCGCGGCCGACGATCGGCGCATGGCCTGGCTGCGGCACCTGGTGGAGTGGCAGCGCGAGGTGCAGGACCCCGCCGAGTTCATGTCCACCCTGAAGGTGGACCTGTACCCCGAGGAGGCTTACACGTTCACGCCCCGCGGCAAAGTGATCGTGCTGCCGCGCGAAGCCACGCCCATCGATTTCGCCTACGCCATTCACTCCGACGTGGGGAACACGTGCGTGGGCGCCAAGGTGAACGGGCGCATCGTCCCGCTGCGCTCGGCGCTGCGCAACGGCGACATCGTCGAGATCATGACCCAGCCCGGCCACCTGCCGAGCAAGGATTGGCTGGCGTACGTCAAGACTTCGCGCGCGCGCAACAAGATCAAGCACGTCATCAACGCCAGCGAGCGCCTGAAGGCCATCGACATCGGCCAGAAGTACCTGGACAAAGAGGCGCGCCGCCTGGGCGTGCAGCTCGGCAAGGTGGGTAAGGC
>Ga0187850_10003606_pt1 | contig 12945 bp, 10 predicted proteins | sample June2016WEW_4_15_FD_132436 | JGI IMG/M metagenome (GOLD analysis project Ga0187850, IMG submission 132436) | Peatland microbial communities from SPRUCE experiment site at the Marcell Experimental Forest, Minnesota, USA - June2016WEW_4_150 | ecosystem: Environmental > Terrestrial > Soil >... | reverse complement strand
TCGTAATGGTTGGCGGCGATGCGCTGGCCGGCAAATTCGGCGCGCATCATCTCGCCATGTATCTTGATATGTGGATACAGCGCTGCATTGGCGCCGATGCGGAACCGGTCGCCATCGTTGTTGCCGAATACGACGTGGATGGGTTTGGAGAAGCCGCGTCCCAGTTGGTGGACGATGAAGGGTGAGCAGAGGTCCCCGCAGCAGATCAGGGCGTCGGCGTGGGCCACGGCGTCGAGCGCGGCCGCGAGCTTCCAGACGTTGTCATGAATATCCGATAGCACGGCGATTCGCATAATCTATTCAGGTCCTTCGGCGCAGCTTGGAAGAGAACCGCTCGCGAAACTTGGTGACCTTGGGCGCCACCGCCAACGCGCAGTAGGGCTGCTGCGGATGGTTGCGAAAATACTCCTGGTGATAGCCTTCCGCCGGGTAGAACGTGGAGGCCGGGCGGACCTCCGTCACGATTGGCGCGCGCCGGATGCCTTTCGAATCCAGCTCGCCGATCGCTTCTTCCGCCACGGCTCGCTGCCGGGCGTCGTGATGAAAGACGACGGAGCGGTACTGAGGGCCTGTATCTTCGCCTTGCCGGTCGCGCGAGGTGGGGTCGTGGATCGCGAAAAAGACTTCCAGAATCTCCCGATAGGAGATCACCTCGGGATCGAAAGTCACCTGCACCACTTCCACATGGCCGGTCTTGCCGGTGCAGACGGCTTGATAATCGGGGTTCTCCAGGTGGCCTCCCATGTATCCGGATTCCACCGAAAGCACGCCTTCCATTTCGTCGTACACGGCTTCCAGGCACCAGAAGCAGCCCCCGCCGAGTGTTGCGGTTTCTCTCGCCGGCATGTCTACCTACTGAATCAACTGCACGCTGATGGTGACGTAGGCGCTCACCGTCACCTTGCCGGTCTGGATTGGCGTCGGAATGGCGGTCGTGCTAACGCCGCTCACCGCCAGCGGCGTCACCATGGCGCCTTCCTGGGCGGAGAGGACAACCCCGGTCTTGGCGCCCAGCCCGGCGGCGATGGCGTTCGCATGGGCCTGCGCCTGCTTGGCCGCCTGGCCCAGCGCCTGCTCTTCGTAGGGTTCGGGATTCTGAAGGCCGAAATTCAAGTTGCCAATACTGTTCGCGCCGGCCTGGTTGCCGGTATCGATCAGCTTTCCGATCAGCGAGAGATCGGTAGTGGTCACCTGGACGGTGTTGCTGGCCGTATAACCGATAATCACGGAAGGCTGCCCCTGCGTCGTGCTGTAACGCGGGTATACGGAGTAGCTGATGGTCTGGATGGTTCCGGTTGTGCCCAGCACCGCGTTGAGAGCGTTGAGCACCGTGGTGGTCAGACTGGCATTCTGCTGCCCCGCGTCCTGGGCGGTGGCGCCCTGCGTGACCACTCCCACGTCAAGTTGGGCCTTGTCCGGGTTGACGGAAATAGTGGCGCTACCGATAGCCTGGATGGCGCCCGGCGAGGTTTGCGCCAGCAGCGCGGCGGCCGAGAGCGGCAGGCAGATAAGAAGTGAAAGAAACTTGGGCATGACGTGTGCCTCCAGATTCAAATATAGCGTCCGCGCGCGGTTGAGGGCGCGAGGTGTAACGCGCCGGCCGGTCCCACGCTATAATTTCTTCAGAGCGTGCGGATGTGGCGAAATTGGCAGACGCGCTGGATTTAGGTTCCAGTTCCCGCAAGGGAGTGTAGGTTCAAGTCCTATCATCCGCACCAGCCGCCCGTCGCTCTATAGAGTCTCGCGTTTCTTCTCGCAGGCCGCCCTGGCAAGGGCTTACCGGCGGCGGAACACCTGAGAGTCGAACTCGTGGGGCGTCGGGAAGGTGCCGGAGATGTGGTCCGCCCAAGTGAGGCTCTCTTCGTCGGCCAGACACCACAACAGGCCCAGGAGCGTGCAGAGGCCCAGGCACGATCCCGCAAAACGGACCAGGCGCTGCTTCCCGTCCGGCGGGAATCCGTCGAAGGTCAAGACCCGCAGACGCGTCGAGCGCATCCCGAACGTTTCCGTGCCGGCGATGGTGAAGAGCAGGCCATAGGTAAAGGCGATCAGGAGCAGCATGCCGCCGAAGACCAGCAGGCTGGGTTTGTTCAGCGCAAAAGCGCCGCCGCCAAGCCAGAACGCCGCCAGAAACAGACCGTAACCGATCAGGACCATGACCCAGTCGATGGCGGCGGCCAGCGCGCGATGCAGAGGTATCGCAACCGGCGCGTCACAGCAGATGACGGCTTCCACGGAGGTGCCCAGAGTGCGCGGCTTTACCGGAGCGGGCAGGAGAAGATCCAGGGTGCCCTGGCCTTCCGGCGCGCGTGAAGTCCGGCGAGGCGGCGCCTTCGACGCAGGCTTGGGGCCTGTCGCGGTCTTGGGATGTGGCCTCGGTGGGGCGCTAGGCGAGGGAGCAAAGGAATCGAACGGGATCACATTGAAAACGGGTCTTTCCTGAAACAGGGTACCTTGCACGGCGCGCGCCAGGTTGGGCGTCCGGCCCGAAACTTGCACGGAAAGCAACGGCTCCGGTGGATAAACGCGCGGGGCGGACCGCAGTTGAGTGGCCAGGGCGCCATCCGTGCGAGGCAGAGTGAACTCCCCGGTGAGCGTGTCGCCCGGCCTGCGGCCGCACCGCCGGCAGCGGTGTTCTCCATCGCCATTATGTGAACCGCAATACCGGCACGTCATCTTTCGGCAAAAATACCTTTACGGTAGTCGCAACATGAGCATTCGGAAGTGTGTTAACTTCAGCGATTGAGGCTTCATCCGAAACGCTCTCTCACCTTTCTTAACATAAAGGTTGAAGTTTGTCACGAAAAATCTTCGAGTAATACGTATCTTTTTCTTCTTACGGTATTGGGGACGCTGATCTTAAGCGTCGGAGCCTCCGCTCAGAATCCACCCCCGGCCACAACCGGCGCCGCGCCGCCGGCCGTGCCCCCGAAATCCATTCCCATGGGCGAATGGAACGTGCTATCCGATACATCGGAAAGCGACGGCACGGTGCACAAATGGCACGGGCACCCCGTCGAGATGGAAGACTCCCGGATGCTCTTCCGGGCGGACGATATCGAGTACAACGAAGGGACCGGCGACGTCCGCGCCAGCGGCCACCTCTACTTCCGCGATTTCGATCGCAACCTCCAGATTTGGGCCGACCACGCGGAGTACAACACCGTGGAGGAGAAGGGAAAGTTCTACGACGTCCGCGGCGAAACGCACCCGCGCGTCGTCACGCGGCCGGGCGTGCTCACCACCAGCAGCCCATTCCACTTTGAGGGCCAGTGGGCCGAACGCATCGGCGAGAAATATATCCTCTATAAGGGATGGGGCACCAACTGCACACTGCCGAAGCCGTGGTGGCGGCTTCGCGGCCCCAAGTTCGATATCATCCCGGAGCAGCGCGCCATTGCTTACCGCTCGACGTTCCTGCTGTGGAAGATGCCGCTATTCTACACGCCGTTCTTCTACCATTCGCTCGAGAGGGAGCCGCGCAAAAGCGGTTTGCTCACTCCCAACATCGGGCACAGCTCGCAGCGCGGCTTCATGCTGGGTCTCGGCTACTACTGGGCCATCAGACGCAGTTATGATGTGACCTACCTGATCCAGGACTACACCGCGAGGGGCTTCGCGCATCACGTGGATTTCCGCGGCAAGCCGCGCGAGGGCACCGATTTCGACGCCATTCTGTACGGCGTCGAGGACCGCGGCGCGCCGAACAGCGGGAATCCCCCGCAAAAGTACAGTGGCCTCAGCCTCTACGTGATGGCAAAGTCGGACCTGGGCGACGGCTGGACGGCGCGGGGCGCCATCAACTATATCACTTCCTTCCGGTTCCGGCAGGAGTGGACGCAATCCTACAACGAGGCCATCGGCTCGGAAATTCATTCGGTGGGTTTCCTCAACAAGAACTGGTCGACTTACACGTTCAATGTCATCTTCGCGCGCCTCGAGAATTTTCAATCCATCGAAGTGCCGGTTAGCGATCCGGCCACCGGCAACACGCATTACGTCGCCAATGCCGTGACCATTCGCAAGCTGCCCGAGGCCGAGCTGAGCAGCCGCGACCATCGGATCTGGCGCAACGTGCCGCTCTGGTTCTCCTTTCAGTCCGCCGCCGGACTCCTGCACCGCGACGAGCCGATCTTCGACAGCACCACCAACCCCACTGCTCTGATCGACACCTTTCGCACGGGCCAGTTCATGAACCGCCTGAACCTGGCGCCGCACGTGACCACCGCGTTTCACTGGGGGAGCTTCCACCTGGTGCCGAGCTTCGGCATCCGGGAGACCTACTACGGGGAGGCCCAGGCGCCCTATCAGGACCGGTTCCGGGTAGTGGGCACGAACATCGTGAGGAGCGCGCGGGATTTCTCGGCGGACCTGATCTTTCCCTCGCTGGCGCGCATCTACAACAAGAAAACGGTCTTTGGGGACAAGCTCAAGCACGTGATCGAGCCGCGCGCCACTTACCGGTACGTGACGGGGATCGGGAGCGACTTCAACCGGTTCATCCGTTTCGACGAGACCGACCTGCTTTCCAACACCAACGAGTTGGAACTGTCGCTCACTAACCGGATTTACGCCAAGCGCGGCGATTCGGTGCAGGAAATCTTCACCTGGGAGTTGATGCAAAAGCGTTACTTCGACCCGACCTTCGGAGGCGCGCTGATACCGGGCGTGCGGAACGTGCTCGAAATCACGGCCGATCTCACGGGGTACGCGTTTCTGGTGGGTCCGCGCAGTACCTCGCCGGTGGTGTCCCTGCTCCGCATGAGCCCCATAAGTGGTCTAGGGGTCCAGTGGCAGGCCGACTACGATCCGCGGCGGCATGAAATTGTGGACAGCATGCTTTCGGTGGACTACCGCTGGAAAAGGTACTTCATTTCGGCCGGAAACAACGATGTTCACAACGACCCGGCGCTCGCGCCCGCCGCCAACCAGTTCCAGTTCCGGACGGGATTCGGCGATCCCAACCATCGCGGATGGAACGCCGCCGTGGTGGCGGTTTACGATTACCGCAAGGCCGTGCTCCAGTATTCCACCACCCAGGTGACTTATAACACCGATTGCTGCGGGTTAAGCGTGGAGTATCACCGCTATAACATCGGCGTACTCGATCTAAGCGATTGGCGCATGGCGTTTACGGTTGCCAACTTCGGGAGTTTCGGAACACTGAGGAAGCAGGACCGGCTGTTCTGACGGGGCGCGGCGTTGCTCGGGGGTATCCTTGGCAGGGTGGAGCAATGTCTTCCGAAGGTCAACCAGCCCGCGGATGCTCAGTCTCTTCGGACCTTGGCGGACACGGCACGCCAGTCGCTGGCCCGCCGTCCGCTTCGCCGGTCGTACGACGATGCTGCGGAGGCCGATCTATCGCTGGCAGAGGAGTTATGGACCACCGGCCAGGGGCTTTGCGGCACAAAGCTCGGAGTCGAAGCGGCCACTGATCGCGTGCTCGCCCGCCTGTCGAGGAAGTAGCTGTCCGCCGTCAGCTCCAACTGCGCGGCTGATCGCTGACCGCTTCCTTCAGCGGGACGCCATCGCCACAATGTGAATGCGCCGGTTCTTCTGCCAGCAGGCCTCGTCGTGCTCCGTGCACACCGGCCGTTCCTTGCCGTAACTGATCCCTGAAAGCTGGTCGGCGGGGATGCCCACCTGGACCAGGTAGTTTTTGGCGGCCTTCGCCCGCGCATCGCCCACCGCCAGGTTGTACTCGGCCGAGCCGCGCTCATCGCAGTGGCCCTCGATGGTCAGCTTGTAATCCGGATAGTCCTTGAGGATGTCGCGCAGTTCCGTGGAGTCGGCCTGGAGCGCCTGAATCGCATCGGGGCGCAAGGTGTGCTTGTCGTGGTCGAAGTAGGCGTCCTCAATCCTGGCCAGAAGCTCGTCGATGCGTGCTCGCGTTGCCGCTTCGGATAGCGCGGCGTCGGCGCGGTGGCGGTCTGGGCCGGCGCGGGCGTAGGACGCGTGGGCGTTGCGGCCTGCGCCGGAGTGCTCGGGGCAGTCGCGGCGGGCGCCGGCGGCGGTTTCATGGCTTCCTTCTTTTTCGCGCACGCGGCGCCCATCAAGGATATCGCGGCGACAGCGACTAGTACCGTTGAGCGAGTATTTTTCATCTGGAAATATCCCTCACGATTCATACTGTTTTCGCGGCGGCAATCCTATCCTGTCCGGACAGGATTTTTTTGGGCGTCCGGATTGACTACACTGTGGTTGAAAGGACGCGAGATGCTCGAATGGTCCCGCGGGGCCTCCTCTACGCCGTGCAGCCCGATCTAGGGTGCCGGCTTGCCGGTGGCGCGCCGGACGCGGTAGACAGTGAAGTCCGGGCCGGGGCGTTCTACTGCGTCCGGGGGATGGAACGGGAGAAAGAAAGCATCGACGTTGTCCAGCTCGATAGCTACGGACGGGTCGCGCCGCGCGGCGATGCCGTACACCTCGTCCACCTGATCTCCAGGTGTGCGCCAAGCCTCCGTCGAGGCACACATGGAAATTGGGTAACGGGGGATGACGACGAAGAACTCCGGCGCGGGAATCTCCGCCGGGGACGGGTTGCGGAATACTTCGGCGCCGCCTGGGCCGGCAGCGCGAAGCATCAGGCGGTAGGGACCGGCGATCAGTTCTCCAGCGCGCTTGCCGTAGAGCCGGCTCACAAACTCGATCCGGCGTTCGATGGAAGCAGCCGACTCGCGGAGCTGGGGCTCACACTCGGCGCCACCGGTGTACACCACGGGCGTTGCTGTGGGAACGTGCTGCGCGAGCCAGCGTCCGGCGAGCGTTCGCGTGTCCTCACGGCTGAGCAGCGCGTCCAGGCGCGCCGCGGTCCAGGCTCCCGGGAGGGCCAAGGCCACGGTGACGGTGGCCACTATCCATGCCGGACGCGCCGACCGGCTCAGTGCCACACCTGCCAGCGCAGCTAGCCAGGGGAAGGCCGGAAGCAGATAGCGGTAGGGCACCCAGTGCCGGAAAGGCAGCAGCGCCCCAGCGAGGCACAAGGGGATGGCGGCCGCCAGCAGCAAGCGGACCCAGAGGGTACCCCGCCGCCCCCACAATCCCCACAGCAGTGCGCCGGTGGCCAGCGCCAAGCCAGGAATTCCACCCGGCCCATGGCGCAACGGGTTCCACACTTGTTCGAACGCGCCCACCACCGTCCAGGGCCGGGCGCCGGCGTGGTTGACGTAGAAGACGTTGAGTACCTCGTAAACCGATCCGCCGGACTGCTTCGGGAAAAACAGCGCATGCGGGTTCGTCACCGCGTAGGCGGCCAAGGCCACGACGGCAATGGCCACGGGGCGGCGTCGCGCGCTCCAGGCCAGTACGGGAGCAAAAACCAGGGACGTGTATTTGGTTGCCAGCGAAAGGCCGGACCACAGTCCGAGGCGCAACGAGGGCGTGTCATGGTCGCATGTGCGAAGCGCCTCGGCGCCGGCCAGAGCCACCAGCAGTGTCAGCAGTGTGTCGGTGACCGCGAAATGCGCATCCCGGATGGAGAGTGGAGCGCAAGCAAACAAAAGCGCGGAGGACCACGCCGCGCGCCGTCCTCCCAGCCGTTCGCCGATGTGCCACACAACGCCGATAGTGGCCGTGCCCGCCACTACGCTGATCCAGCGTGCTGCCAGGAAGTACATCGATGGGTCGTGTCCGAAGTGCTCCGTCATGCGCCAGTGCGACGCCACGCGGAATGGCCACAGCACAGCGGCGAAGACCAGCGCGCAGATCTCGATCAGAAAGGCTGGATAGACGAACAGGCCGGGGTGACCGTGATTCTCAAAAAGCCGCACCGCTGAGTGGACTAAGAGCGACTCATCCGGGCGGATATAGAGGTTCGACTCCAAGGGAAGCCCAAACGAGATTCCCCATGCGCGCAGGGCAAGACCGGCTGCGACAATGCCGGCGAACGCGAGAGTGTGGCTACGGTTTTCGAACATCGAGGAAGAGATAGGCGCCCTTTTGAGGATCTCGCAATGCGCGGCTGACGTGGGGGGCGAGCCAGGCCGCCCAAATCGGTCCAGTCAACGGATCAGGCAGAAAACGGTGGCAGCCCAGCAATCGCCGGCTGGCCAATCGCGGAAGGCTGAGGTAGTGTGACAGGTCGAAGGCGCGCATGGCGTCACGGTCAAAGTAATAGAAGGAGCGCTCTACGCGCAGTCCGTGCCGCTCCAGGCGCTGGCTCCAGGTCTCGATTGAATCCGTATGGAAATGCCGCGAGAGGCGGTTGAACCAGCCGGCGTAGCCACGCCAGAACCAAGCTCCCAGCAGCCCGTCGGTGAAGCGATGGCTGGGGGCTGTGATCAGAAGACGTCCGCCGGGGCGCAATATGCGTGCGCACTCCGAGACGGCGGCATCGATGCCGGGGATATGTTCCAACACCGAGTTGGCCACGATGGTGGAAAACGACTCGGCGCGGAACGGGGCGCGGGTGGCGTCCGCGGCCACGCGGAAGCGGTGTGCGCGGGATGCGAGCAGAGACGGAAGATGAGGATCGAGCCCCACCTCCGGCGGCCGCGCAAAGGCGCTTCCGGCCAGGCAGCCATCCGCGCAGCCCAGGTCGAGAACCGGCGGCGTGAGGGGTGCGGCATCGAGCAGAAGGCGGCATTCCACACTGCGCACCAGGGCGAAGTAGAGCGGAGCTTCAGCGAGGAATCCGCGCAGCAGGGCAACGGCGCTGTCGTCAGTCATGGATCCCCACGTAATCCAGAACGCGCTGGTAGGCGGTGTAGTGCGCCTCGCTCGAGAATTCGCTTTCAATCGCGGAGCGGGGACGCAGGAACCGCTCGCGGTGCGTGAGAACCTCGATCACGGCGTTGGCAAGTGCGGACGCATCGCCGGGCGGCGCCAGAAGCCCCATTCCCGTGTGCTGAACGGGGACGCGTACACCCGGCAGATCGCTGGCAACTACGGGCGTGCCACAGAGCATGGCCTCCACTTGCACCAGGCCGAAGCTCTCCAGACGGGTGAGACTGGGTACCACCAGCACATCACAGGCGGCGAAGAACGCGCTCAGGTCGGGTTGTAGGACGCCGAGCGAACACCAGGCCTCGCCTAAGCTCGCGATTTTCGCTTGGATCCGCTGGCGCCAGCCCCGACTGCCAAATCCCTCCGGCGGGCCGGCGTGCAATACCCGGGCGTCCGGAAAACGGTGGCGCACCCGCGGCAGAGCGGCGGCCAGCGTCTCGAGCCCTTTTTCAGCCGACCGGCGGGCGGCGATGCCAATGAGCTTCTCGCCGTTGGGAGCATAGAGTTTTCGCAGCCGTGCCACTCGATCCGGACGGGGCAGCGGGACGCGCACGGCGTGTGGCACGATGAACCGGGGCGTGCGTAACCGGCGTAGAAACCGGCTGTGATCGGCGTAGTCCTCGGTGGCAACCGTGATGGCGCGAGCCGTTCGGGCGGCGATGGACTGGCACAGAAGCAGGCCGGACTCTGCTACGCGGGCCAGCGCGCCGCCGGGCAGGCATGGGTCGCAGGAATGATCCAGAAGGAGTGGCACTCCGGCCCGCCGGCATTCCCAGGCGGCCGCCAGTAGCTCGATGGGGGTGGCCGGCAGCCGGAGCCGGACCACGTCGGCATCGCGCACCAGCGCGCGCAAGGCACTCCGGTAGCCCCGCATCACGGGCGCGCCGTAAAGGCGCCAGGGCGCGTCCACACGGTGGACGCGCACGCCTTCCAGCGTCTCGTCTTCGGCCAGGGTGGAGTCGAAACGGGAACTGAGGACAGTGACTCGGTGACCGTGTGCGGCAAAGGTCTCCAGACTGTTGGCGGCAGCCGCTGTCAGACCCGAGATGTGTGGCCGGTAGAGGGTCAGCAACCCAAGCATCCGCATGGCTTAGGATTCCTTCTGGAAACGGAACCGCCAAAGCTCAATTCCGCAGCGCCACCCGATGCGCAGGGTCTTCCACCAGTGGATGGAGGTTGTACCGGCCGAACGCGCCAGGTGCGAGACCGACACTTCACATGGAGTACAGCCGCGCCGGCAGGCCGCCAATGCCAGAAAGACGTTCGGCGCGAACACACCGTCTGGAATGCTGGCCAGCAATTCCCGAAGCAGGGAGGCCCGCAGCAAGCGATAGGGTGCGTTCGGATCGCGCAACCGCGTGCCGAACAGCAGGTTCAACATGGTGCGATGGGTGGCGCTGAGAACGATGCGGAGCGGGCGGTCGTGGCGCGCGGCGCGAACGCCCAACACGAAGGCCGAATCGTGGCGCGCCGACCAGAGCTTTTCGAAGTCCGCCGGGTCGAACTGCCGGTCGCTGTCCACCTGAAAGATCCAATCGGCGCCGGCGTCGAGCGCCTGGTGATATCCGGCGACGATCGCGGCTCCGTGGCCTCTGTGGGGCTGGTGCAGAACCTGGATGCCGGTGTGCGTGGTGGCAAGCCGGTCCAATAGCGCGCCGCTTCCGTCGCTGGATCCATCGTCCACCAGAAGAAGAATGCCTCGGCTGCGGATCACCGGCAGCCATTCGGCGCAGAAGGCTTCCAGGTTGGCTGCCTCGTTGTATGCCGGCGCTACGATACAGAGCGATTCCGCCATCAGGGCCTCGAGGGGCGTAACGCCGCTCCGGCGGCGAATCCGTCGCGAATTGACTCAGCGATCCCTTCAAACCGCCAGCGGGCATAGCGCCCGGTCATAAACACGCCTCGCTGTTCGAGAGCCGCGAGGGTTCTCTCCCGCCATTGCGATCCGGGACGCGCCCATGTATAAGCGACGTCGACCCACGTTCTGCTGACTGCTTCGGGTTCCCCGATAAATCCCCACTCTCTAAGCTCGGCCATGGCGGAAGCGGTGTAGACGGCCACCTCTTCTTCCGACGGGCGCGCTCCTTCGGCGAAGGCGCGCTCGACATACAGCGACACCTTGCCCTCCGCCGCGGCGGGCAAGAACCGGTTGTCCACGTTGCTGTAGAAGCCGACCCGGAAGAAGCCGGAGCGGCTGTTGGGAACATAGATCCAGTGCTCGTCGGGACAGGCCGGCCCGCGAGCAGCGCCCAGGTTGAGAACCAGCACGGCGGTGGCGGGCCAGGGATCTTCTTCCGGATCCAGTCCCATGAGCGCGGCCGTGCGGTTCAGCGGCAGGGTGGAGAGCAGGGTTTGGTAGCGTGCGCCGCTTCCGTTATCTAACAGCAACTCGTGCTGCGCGGGCTTGACCGACACAATGCGGCAACCGGTTTGGAGTCGGGCCCCGGCGGCCATGTGATCCGCCACGTGCTGCAATCCACGCCGCGGATAGTGAAAGAAAGTGTTGTAACCGGCGTTCGTGCCTTTCCCGGTGAGGCCGCGTTGGACGCGAGCCAGGTCGAACGGCGTCTTATAGCCGTCCTGGGGTGCGATGTGCCGGGACAGGCCCGCGGTGTAGCGTTCATGGAACGGGCCGAAGAAATGCTCGCACAGAGTTTGCCCGAAGGTCGCCTCGAGCCAGTCGGCCAGCGTGGGGCCGGCCGGGCGGGATTGGCGCGCGATTTCGGTCCAGGCGCGTTCGGCGAGGTCGGGAAGGCAGCTCAGGTGGTACTGTAGCGGGAACGGCACAAGCAGACGGCGGGAAGGGAAATAGACGGCGGCGCGGCGCTGGTAGCTGTCCAACTCGCCGATGCGGGAGAGGAACCAGAGCACTTGCGCATCGGGCGCGAAGATCCAATGTCCCCCGCCGACCTCGAATCGATAGGCTCCGCCGTCCTCGGGAGGAACGCTCAGCCGTTCGTCGCTGTGTGGACGTTGATAATAGGAGCGGCAGATGCCGCCCGGCAACGGGTTTACCTCCAGGACGGGAAACCCGGAAGCCCAAGCCGCGGCCAGGCCGCTGACGCCCGCCCCGAGAATGATCGTTTGCACCAATCGCCTGATTCCATTCAAGCGTTAAGACAGAGACATGATAGCATCGAGGACGTGAGTATCGGGCCTGATGGTGCGATACCATAACTGCTGATGATCCCCGGCGTGATCCCTGTGGCGGGGCGCGGGAGCCGTGCTTTTCCGAAGATCTCCGGACTCCCGAAGGTACTTCTGGAAGTCGGCGGTAAGACGCTGCTCGAGCGCAACATCGAGCTGCTGCGCGATCAACTGAACATTCGCGAAATCTACCTCATCGTGGGTCACTTGCAGGCGCAGATCCGCGCCCGCTGCGGTGACGGCTCCGGGCAGGGTGTGGTCCTGCATTACACCGAATGCGCCGATCCAGACGTGGGGCTGGCGCGCGGACTCGCGCTGCTTCGGAGCCAGATGAACGGGCCGTTTGTGACCATTCTTGGCGATGAGCTTTACGTGGGGTCGAACCACGGCAATCTGCCGCTGTCGGATCATGACACCGTGTGCGGTGTGATGCGTGGCGCCGAGGCCGATCAGATCCGGTGCAACTATAGTGTCGAAGTGGACAACGGCCGGATCGTTGCGCTGGAAGAGAAGCCCGTCGAGCCGCGCAATGACCTGCTCGGATGCGGAACGTTCGTTTTCACGCTGGAGATTTTCGACGCCATCGACGCGACTCCGCCTTCCTCCCGAGCGGGCCGCGTAGAGTTGATCGATGCCATCGCGCGCCTCGCCGTCGCCGGCCGCGTGGTGCCGTTCTTCCTCGAAGGGGCGTACTGCAACGTCAACACCCCAGAGGATCACCGGCGGGCGCGGGCCATCTGGCGCTCCTGCGCGGTGGGACCCCGCCGGGTCAGCGTGGTGATTCCGGCCCGCAATGAAGAGGTCCCCATTCGGGAGGTGGTGCGCGATTTCCGCGAACAGGGGTACGAACTGCTGGTGATCGACAACGGTTCGACCGACGGCACTGCCGCGCGGGCCGCGGCCGCCGGCGCCGTGGTGGAGACGGTGCATCTGAAGGGATACGGCGATACCATCCGGCACGGTCTAGACGCGGCCTCCGGTGAGATTCTGGCGGTGGTGGAGGCCGACTATTCTTTCCGTGCCAGGGATCTGCGGCGTCTGCTGGACACGCTGCCAGGAGCGGACATGGCAGTG
>Ga0187850_10003594_pt1 | contig 12984 bp, 10 predicted proteins | sample June2016WEW_4_15_FD_132436 | JGI IMG/M metagenome (GOLD analysis project Ga0187850, IMG submission 132436) | Peatland microbial communities from SPRUCE experiment site at the Marcell Experimental Forest, Minnesota, USA - June2016WEW_4_150 | ecosystem: Environmental > Terrestrial > Soil >... | reverse complement strand
TTCACCGTGGAGATCGGCTCCATGCAGATGAGCGGACAGCTGGACGCGCTGCGCCTCATGGCGGTGGAGCCGACACAACACATCGTCATTCCGCGCGTGCTCGCCTCCATCCTGTGCCTGCCGATCCTGAAGGCGATCAGCGACGTCTGCGCGATCGGTGCGGCGATCGTGCTCGCGCGACTTTGGTTTGATATTTCGGTGCCAGTTTTCCTTCAGCATGCCTTGCTGGTGCTTCGGCACACAATCCTCACCACGTCGTACATCAGGTGCGCGCTGCATGCCTTCTTCATATCCATCAATGCCTGCGGCCTCGGCTTCCATTTCCAGGGCGGCGCGATCGAGCTGGGCCGCACCACGACCAAGTCAATCGTGATCAACCTCATCTGCGTGCTGATCATCGACACGGTCTACGGCGTCATGGACTCGGTTTTCAGCTGGAGCACTCTGTGATCCGTGCGCGCGGCGTCCGCTTCGCCTTCCCCGGCAGGGAGGTGCTGGAGGACATCACAATCGACATCGAGGAATCCATCACCACAGTGATCGTCGGGAGGAGCGGGATCGGGAAGTCGGTCTTTCTCAAATGCATCACCGGGCTCCTGCGGCCGCAGGCAGGGAGCATCACGATCGACGGTGAGGAGGTCGTGGGCGTTTCCCGCGCAAAGCTCCTCGCGATCCGTGGGCGCCTCGGCATGCTTTTCCAGGAAGGGGCCCTCTTCGACTCGATGAACGTCTACGAAAACGTGGCGTTCCCCCTGATGTACCACAAGTCCGCATCGGGGAAGGAGATCGACCGGCGGGTCAGGGCGTACCTGGACCTCGTCGGGATGCTCGAGTACACGCACGCGATGCCCCAGGAGCTCTCCGGAGGAATGAAGCGCAAGGTGGCAGTTGCTCGCGCAATGATCCTGGAGCCCCGCTACCTGCTGTACGACGAGCCGACGGCGGGCCTGGATCCGGCGAGCGCTGCGGTCGTCGAATCGATGATCCGCCGGCTCCAGCGGGAAGAGGCCATCACCTCACTCGTGGTGACGCACGACATCGATCTCACCCGGTATATCGCGGACCGGATCGCTCTCATGGAGGAGGGACGGATCAGCGCCCATGCGGGGCGGGAGGACGCATTCCAGGAGCCCTCCGCGATCTACGAACATTTCATCGAGAACCGAGAAAGGATCCGGGCGGAAAATGGCAATCAGGGCTAACAGGATCATCAGGGTCATTGTCATCATCATCGTCGCCCTTGCGGCATCTCTCCTTCTGTACCTGCTGATCAACAATTTCCAGTTCACCCACGGCCGCACGGTGCGTGTGCATTTCTCCTCCGTCGGGGACCTGAACAGCGGCTCCCTGGTCCGCCGGGCCGGAATCAAGGTGGGATCCGTCACCCGAATCGAGCCGGCGGAGGACGAGAAGTCGGCCATCGTCACGATCTCCTTCGAGCTCGGGAGGACGGTGCGGGCCGGAGACCAGTTCGCGCTGGTGTCCAAAGGCATCCTCGGAGACATGTACATCGAGCAGAAACCCGGCGCCAAGGATTCCCCGCTCGTGGAGGATGGGCACCTCTACGAAGGAATACCGTCCTTCAGCATCACCGACCTGCTGACGGGAGGCAACATGGAGCAGGTGACCGATATCGCGGCCAGCCTGAAGGGGCTCGTGGACATATTCAAGAACAACCAGGACGCCCTGGACAGTTCCCTGAAGGACATCGCCCTCACCGCCCGGAACGTGCGCATCGTCACGGACAGAGCCGTGGAGCTCACCCGCTCCGTACCGGACATGACGCGGCAGATCAGCTCTTCCGTGGACCAGCTGCAGGCCGCCGTTACGGACGTGTCCGTCACAACCAGGCAGCTGATGGCGAAGCTCGAAGGCAACCTCACGACCAGCTCCGATGATCTGGCGGCCTCCTTGAAGGCCATCAGGAAGAGCAGTGAGGAGATCCGGGATTCGGTGGCCCAGCTCACCGCGCAGAACTCCGTCATCTCGAAGATGGGCTCGGCGGACACGGCGAAGAGCCTGGACGACACGGTGAAGAACCTCGAGCAGATTTCCCAGGGGCTCCTCACGGTGACAAGGGACGCCCAGAAGATCGTCACCGGGATCGGATCGATTTTCGATCAGAAATAGGAAAAGGACGCCGGAGGAGCACACGCCCCGCGGGCCGCTGGCCGGTCCGCGGATTTTTTTTGCCCGGCTTACCGGCGTCTTGACAAACCATACGTATACGCATATGTTTGTGTTCAATTATCTTCAATCGCATACTTTCTGAGAGGGAGGGCGCATGATCAGGCGCATCACGCTCATCGAGCCGAAAAACGATCACCTCCACATCTTTTCCAAATTCGTCCTCCCGCGCCTGGGCAGCATCCTGCTGGCAACGATCATGCGGGACCGCGGTTTTGCCGCCGAGGTACTGTTCATGTCCCAGAAAGAAGTCCTGGCGCGCAGGCTGGAAACAGACCTCGTTGGCATCTCCACGATCACTGCCACGGCGACGAGCGCATACGCCCTGGCCGACCATTTCAGAAAGAGGGGCATTCCCGTGGTATTCGGCGGCCCTCACGTGAGCTTCGTTCCCGAGGAGGCGCTCGATCACGGCGACTTCTGCATCACGGGGGAAGGGGAAACGGGATTCCCCCTCCTCGTGGAGGCGCTGAACGGCAACGCCTCGCTCGCCGATGTGCCCGGGCTCGTGTGGAAGGAAAACGGCATTGTGCGGAGAAATCCCGCGGCCCCTCCTATCGAGGACCTGGACACCCTCCCCTTCCCCGATCTCGGTCTCCTGGACATGGGCGGCAGCAGGAAAATCGGCGTGCAGGGTCCGGGCCTTCCCACCGTCCCGATCCAGACATCGCGCGGCTGTCCGTTCGACTGCACATTCTGCTCGGTCACCGGCATGTTCGGCCGTCACTACCGTCACCGCTCGACCGCAAGCATCGTGGCGGAGCTCTCGAAATACGATTCGAAAACGTGCGTCGTCTTCTTCTATGATGACAACTTCGCGGCGAACCCTCGGAAGACCAGGGAACTGCTGAAAGAAATGATCCGCCTCCGACTCGGGTTCCGCTGGTCGACCCAGGTGCGCAGCGACATCGCGCGGGATCCGGAAATGCTCGATCTGATGGCAGCGGCGGGATGCAGCTCGCTGTACATCGGGTTCGAGTCCGTCGATCCGGCCGCGCTCAAGGAGATGAACAAGAACCAGACCGTCGACGAGATCCGTCACGCGATCCGGGAAATCAGGAGGCGCAGGATCCATGTCCACGGCATGTTCGTCTTCGGCTTCGATTCCGATACCCCGGCCACCACGCGCGCAACGGTGAGCTTCGCGCTGGAAGAGAAGATCGATTCCGCGCAGTTCCTGATCCTCACGCCGCTTCCCGGGTCGAGCTTCTACACGCGGATGCTCGCCGAAGGGCGGCTCATCGATGCCGCGTGGGACACCTACGATGCGCACCACGTCAAGTACATCCCGCGCGGCTTCACGCCGTGGGAGCTGCAGCGGGCGCAGATCGGGGCCCACGCGCATTTCTACTCGCCCTGGCATGTCGCGGCACGGCTCCTTCGCGGCAGCATGGGCGGATTCGTCGTCGGGGTCTACGCGAGCGCGCTGAACAGACGGTGGCAGCGGCTCGAACGCGACTACCTCCGCCGGCTGCGGCTCCTGCTCCCCGCCCCCGCGAGAGTCTGAGCGGCCGGCATCCCCGTATTCATTCATCCGTCCACGGGTATACTCTCGGGTGAGATGGACGCCGTCGCTGCCATCAGGCGCGTTTTCCCGTGGCTCGCTCGAAGGCGGCGCGTATTCGCGCTCGTCGGCAAGAGCGGCACGGGCAAGAGCTTCAAAGCGCGCCAGGTGGCCCGCCGATTTCGCATCGACCTGATCATCGATGACGGCCTTCTCATCCGGGGACAGAAGATCATTGCCGGCAGATCCGCCAAGAGAGAGAAGGGAATCCTCACCGCCATCAAGACGGCGGTCTTCGCGAATCCCGAGCTGATCGAGGAGGTGCGCCAGGCAATCACCGCGCAGCGTTTCGCGAGGCTTCTCATCATCGGCACCTCCCGCAAGATGGTGCTGAGGATCGCCCGGACGCTGGATCTCCTCCCGATCCACCGGATCATTTCAATTGAAGAGGTGTCGACGCGCTCCGAGATCACACAGGCACTGAAGATCAGGGCTGAACAGGGGAAACACATTATTCCCGTGCCGAGTGTAGAAATCAAGCGCAACTACCCCCACATCTTCTTCGAGTCGGTGAAGATCCTGCTCAAGTCCACCAAGGTATTGAGGAAGAGCGACGCGGAGATCGTCGAAAAGACCGTGGTGCGCCCGGAATACGGGCGCGTGAAACCGGCGGCGACGGAAAAGCCGACAACGCGCTGAGCCCGGAAGGCCGAAAACGGGGGTTGGCGCGCAAATGCATTTGACAGCCGCTCGCGGCCTGACTATGATCGAAAAAAGGAGGTGGTATGCGCAACGCCCTCGCGCTCGCCCTCTTTCTGTGCATCCCGCTTGCCGTTTTCGCGCAGGACGCCGCGCAGTTCACCGCGGAGACCACTCACTACCGGGTTTTCTCCGAGGTGAGCCAGGCGCAGGCAGAGGACGTTTCCCACAGGATGGAAGCGGCCCTCTCCCTCTACAATGATGTCTTCCATTTCGATCTGTCCCAGCTCCCGGCGAAGTTCCGCATTCGGGTCTTCAAGGACCTGGACAGCTTCAATGCCTACCTCGACAAGATTCTCTCACAGACGAGAACGGATTTCGTGTTCATCGCGTGGTCGGATCCCGAGAGGTCCGAGCTCCTGGCCTTCCCCAAGGAAGAGCCTGCGTTTACCGCCTCCCTGCTCCACCAGGGCTGCATCCAGTTCATCAAGGGCTTCGTCGACAACCCGCCGGTGTGGCTTCGCGAAGGCGTGGCGACCTACCTCGATGCTTCGGTGTGGGATCCTGCCGCCGGCACCTTCACCTTCAAACCGAATCTCGCCTGGCTTGAGGGGCTGAAGTCCCTTGTGCGCGGGGAAACCCCGGCAAAGCTCATCTCTTTCCCTGACCTGCTCACGATCAGCAGGGAAAGCGCCCAGTCGCAGATGGACGTCTTCGCCCCCGAATCCTGGGGGCTCGTGCAATTCCTCCTCGGCAGCCCTGATCGCACGTACAGCAGGGCGCTCTGGGACAGCGTTGCGGCGCTCAGTACGAACGCGACGCTGGACGACAACTCCCAGCGCGCGCACAAACGCGCCTTCTCGTGGGTCACCAACCAGAAGCTGCAGACGGATTTCAAGGCTTTCGTCCTCTCGATGAAGACGGCCACAGACCTCGTGAAGGACGGAATCGACCAGTACACGAAGGGTGACATGGCGGGCGCCGAGGCAACCTTCACGAAATCCCTGGACCTTGATCCCTCAAACACCACCGCATTTTACTACCTGGGGCTGATCTCCTACTCGCGAAAGGACTACGCCCGGGCAGAGGAGATGTACCTCAAGGCCTTCCAGCTCGGAGCCAACGCCGCGATCATCAACTATGCCCTTGGAGTGAACTCATTTGCCGCGGGTAAAAACGGCGATGCGACGAAGTACCTCAATTTCGCCAAGCAGGCCGACAAGGCCGCCTACGGCGACAGGGTAGATGCGCTCATGAAGAGGATCGCCGCGGCGAAATAGGGCCCTGCGCCGCGGAAGGCGGATTCGCGCCGCCAGAGGCGGATTCGCCCGCCCCACTCAGAGCGCCGGCCCGAGCGCTGCCGGTCCCTTTCCTGCTCCGCCGCGCCGACCGCGTCCCCGCCTGCGCCTTCTCTTCGTCGGTGCAGCACCGGCTTCGTGCGGACCTTGTGCCGCCGAAGGCGGTTTCTGCGACGCCGGTGCGCGTGACGCGCGAGCCCTGCGGTGGGGTCGAACGACATTCAGGATCGACTGCGCCGCGACAGCGAGGTCCTTCCTGGAGGGAAACAGGGGTTCCGACGCGGTGCGAATGAACTGCTGCAGCAGGAACTCCGGGTCGGGGTCCTCCAGGAGGTCCTTCCGCTCGAGAGCGAGATCCGAGAAGAGAAAGCCGAACATATCGCTGCGGTCCAGGGGTTTCCCGGCGGCGGCATCCGCGTCAAGCTCCTCGAGCCGGACGCCCAGCGGAGAATCGGAGAGCCGCAAGCGGGACTCCCTCAGATGCTTTGCGTGGGCCGGGAAGATGATCTCGAAAAGCCGAAGCCGGTTCGCGAGCTCGAGAATGCCCGTCGCAGAACCCGACGTGAGGATCTTGAACACTTCCTCCGTGACCCTCTCGCGAGAACAGCTGAGAATCGACTCGCGCATCCGCCGCACCAGCCCTGCAAGGGAAAGGGGAAACGGGAAGCCCAGCAGCGAGGCATACTTCACCGCCCGGATCATGCGGACAGGATCTTCCGCGAACGACGTCTCCGCGCGCCCGAGCGTTCGAAGCCGGCGCTGCCGGAGATCGGGAAACGCCTCCACGTAATCGATGAGATGGCGGTCGATCGGACAGTAGTACAGGGCATTAATCGTGAAATCCCGTCTCTCGGCATCTTCCTCCATCGTGCCGTAGTAGTTGATCGCATCCGGGTGTACCCCGTCCCCGGTCGTGGCGACTGCGACACGTGATCGGAACGTGCTCACCTCGATGTACTTCTCGCGTGCGCAGTAGACGTGCACGAGCCGGAATCGCCGTCCGATCACGCGCGCGGAACGAAACAGGCGCTTGATCTGCAGCGGGTGGGCGTCCGTGGCGATGTCGAAATCCTTCGGCGTGCGGCCCACGAGCAGGTCCCGGACGGCCCCGCCCACGACATACGCGTGAAAACGGGCGTTCCGCAGCCGCTTGATCACCCACAACGCATCCGGGTCCACGAGGCGCGGGTCGATCCCGTGCTCTTCCTGGGTGTAGATGTGAGCCTTTTTCTCGATGTTTCCGTTTTCCGTTGTGCCGTATCTGAAAAGCAATCCTGCAATCCCGGGTGTTCGCTCGACTTCCGCAATCCTACAGCGGCCGTGCCGAATGTCAAGCCGCCAACCCCTTCTTGACATTGAATCGTCCCACCGCATTTACTTGCCCCGTGCGAGACGACGAGCTCATCGAACCGCGAATCCCGAAGGGATTCCGTGACTTCCTCCCGGACAAGGAGTCGCACCGCCTGGGCCTCGTGCGGAAGCTGCAGGCCGTGTTCGAGCGGTTCGGATTCCTGCCGATCGATACGCCCGTCCTCGAGTTCGCCGAGGTCCTGCTCGGCAAAGGCGGCGGGGAAACGGATAAAGAGGTCTACCGCTTTACCGACCACGGCGGCCGCGATGTTGCCATGCGGTTCGACCTCACGGTCCCGTTCGCCCGCTTCATGGCCGCCCATCTCGCCGAAGTGGGGCTCCCTTTTCGCCGCTGGCACGCCGCGAAGGTCTGGCGGGGAGAGAACACCCAGCGCGGCCGCTACCGCGAGTTCATGCAGGTCGATTTCGATATCGTGGGCACCGACTCTGCCTCGGCCGACCTGGAAATCCTGCTCCTCATGAGGGAAAGCCTTGCGGCCCTGGGGGTGCAGCGGTTCTCCATCCGCTACGCGCATCGCGGAGTGTTCAACTCATTCCTCGCGCGGCTGGGCCTCGAGCAGCGGTCGGTCGACGTTCTGCGCGCCATCGACAAGCAGCGCAAGATAGGCACGGAGAAGACGCAGGAGCTCCTCGCCGAGATCGCGGGACCCTCCCCTGCGCAGGATATTCTCGACTTCATCCGTGTCGAGCAGACGCCCGCGCAGACGCTGAAAAAGCTCGCCGGCGCCGTCGGTGAGGGAGTCGAGGGCATCCAGCGTCTCACTGACATCTCCTCCGCGCTCGAACACCTGGTCCTCGCGGATTCATTCGCACTCGACCCGTCGATCACCCGCGGCCTGGACTACTACACCGGCATCGTCTTCGAGAGCTTCCTCGGGGACCTGCCGGACATCGGCTCGGTGTGCTCGGGCGGCAGGTACAATGACCTTGCTTCCCTCTACACGAAACAGCACCTGCCGGGGGTCGGCGCTTCCATCGGGGTGGACAGGCTCATGGCAGCCATGGATGAGCTGGGGCTGGCAGGCGCCGTCTCCGCCCGGGCATCGGTGCTCGTCCTCTTCCTGGAGGACGCGCTCCTGGGCAGGTACCACGAGATCGCCCAGGCGCTGCGGGGCGCGGGAATCATCGCCGAGGTCTACCCCGAAAAAAAGAAGCTCGCAGTCCAGTTCGCCTACGCGGACAAGAAGGGAATCTCACTCGCCGTCGTGTGCGGCCAGCAGGAAGCGGCGGCCGGGGTGGCCACCCTGAAGGACCTCAGGTCCCGCGAGAGCTACGAGGGGCTGAAGCCGGCCGACCTGTCAGAAAAAGCCAGAGAGCTTCTTCCGTAATTCCGAGAGATTCGGCGGACAGGGCCTCCGGCAGGTCCGCCTGCGTGTGCCACTCCGGGTAGTCGATGTCGATGAGGATGCACGCGGGCGTGCCACGCCGCGCGAAGGGCGTGTGGTCCGAGATGATGTACTTCAGCCGGTCCTTCTTGTCGCGCAGGAATGGTTCCCATCCCTGCGCCATGCCGGTGCGGAACACCTGAGTCGTAAGCCTCCTGCTCGGCGGATGGTCGAGGATGTGCGCGTCAATGTCGAGCACCATGTCCTTCCCCCCGACCATGTCCAGCACGACGACCTCTGACGGGGCAAAGTCCCGCAGCGGGTGACCCGCGAGCCATTCCGCGCCAAGGGCGAACTCTTTCCCCTCGATGTTGCCGAGATCCTCCACGTCCAGGAACGCCAGCGCCACGTCCCGGGAGAGCGCCTGCCCCGCAAGACGCGGCAGCATGTGGAGGAACACGGCGGTGCCCGATCCACCGTCATTCGCGCCGGGGATGGGCAATTCACGGCGGGCTGCATCCCGTTCACGGTCTGCGCGAATCCTCGTGTCATAGTGCGTGCCCAGCAGCAGGGCCGACCCCGGGGCCGGGTCGGCAGCCCGAAAGACACCGACGAGATTCCTGCACGCCAGGATCGATCCGCGGAACTCCACGGGGAACTCCTGCACGGTGACCTCCGCGCCGTGAGTGCGCAGCCGTTCTTCCAGCATGCGTGCAAGTGCATCGTGAGCGTCGGTCCCGGGAACGCGGGGGCCGAGGCTCACCTGTTCCTCGACGAGCCTCAGGATTCCGGTGCCGGTCGTGACTTCAGGAGATGTCGTGGACAATTCGATCCTCACGAACACTGAGTGCCACGCGGCGTGAGGCAGGCTCTGAAAACGCCTCGAAAGCGGCTTCCTCCAGGTAGCGCATGAGGCTCGCCTCCAGCGCGCGGGCGCCGGTCTCTTTCTTCAGGCTCTCCTCGACGACCCTGTCGAGGACCATCTCGGAGACGACGAGCTCCTTGCCCTCGAGCTGGAACTCGTTCGCGTACTGCACGAGGAGCGTGGAGCGGAGGATCTGCGAGAGCTGCTCGCGAGTGAGTGCGGAGAACGGGACGATTCTTCGAAACCTCCCGATCAGCTCCGGGAGGAAGCCGTAGCTCATGAAGTTGTGCGCGAGCATCACGTCGTCTTCCGTGTAGGAGACCGCGATCCGCTCCTGCTCGCCCGACAGGGGCGAGCGGCCGAACCCGATGTGCTCTCCGCCCTGCTGCTCGATCATCCCCTTCAGCCCCGAGAAGGCGCCGCAGGCGATGAAACCGACGTCCTGCGTGGTCATCACAGCCTTGGGGGCGTAGTCGGAGTGGGTATACTCCAGCGGCACGGGGATCTCGATGGATTCAAGCATCTTCAGCAGCTCGCGCTGCACGCCGAGTCCCGAAACGTCCTTGGTCGTGCCGGCGCCGGAGAACACCGCGCTGTTCTGCCCCGAGGCCAGCTTGTCGAACTCGTCCAGGCAGACGATCCCGATGGCCGCGTACGCGAGACTCATGTCCGAGGCGTACAGGAGACGCGTGAGGATTGAGTTCACGTCCTGCCCCACGTAGCCGGTTTCTGAGAACCCGGTCATGTCGATGACGACGGTGGGGAGCCGGAGGATGTCGCGGAAGAGGATTTCGACCAGGTAGGTTTTCCCGCAGCCGGTGGGCCCGACGAACAGCATCGTGGTCTTGGGTGGAAGGTTTTCCCGGCGCGCCCCTTCCAGCCAGATGCGGCGGAGACGGCTCACGTGGCGGTAGGCCCCCAGGGCGATGGCACGCACGGCCTTCTGCTGCCCGACGTACCCGCAGGCGCTCACGTGGGACTCGATGTCCCGGGGGAGCATGACGGGGATGGACCGCACGAAGGACGCGACCTCCTGGTCGAATCTCTCCGCGCGCGTTGCCTTTTTGCCTGGCGTGAGGATAGGCGCACTCCTCCCTACGGGCTATAGTGTACTGCGCCGGCAATCACCCGGACAAGAGAGGAAGCCTCCGCATGGACCCCTACAGGCTGCCGGTCTACGAGCAGCGGGAAAAGATACTGACCGCCCTCCAGGGGCACCAGGTCATTGTCGTCGAGAGCCCGACCGGCTCCGGCAAGACGACCCAGATCCCCCTGATCCTTCACCAGGCCGGCTACACAGCGCACGGGATGGTCGGTGTCACCCAGCCGCGAAGGATCGCCGCCGTGTCCGTGTCCGAGTTCATCGCCCGGCAAATCGGCACGACAATCCCGAAAATCGTGGGCTACACGATGCGGTTCGAGGACAAGACTGACGAGGAAACGGTCATCAAGGTGATGACCGACGGCATATTGCTACAAGAGCTGAAGAGCGACCGCCTGCTGTCGCGCTACCGCGTGATCATGGTCGACGAGGCCCACGAGCGCAGCCTGAACATCGACTTCATCCTCGGGATGCTCAAGGGGATCATGGCGGCGCGACCCGAGTTCCGCGTCATCGTCTCCTCGGCGACGATCAACGTCGAGGTGTTTTCCGAGTACTTCGACGGATGCCCGATCGTGAGCATCGACGCCCCGATGTTCCCGGTCGAAGTGCACTACACTCCGCCCGAGAGCGAGGGTGACCACGAAAGCCTCCTCCTGCGCATCCGTGACATCGTTGCCGGGATCATGCAGAAGAAGCAGGCCGGGGACATCCTGATCTTCCTGCCGGGGGAGCTTGCCATCAAGGATTGCATGCAGCTGCTCGCGGACCTCGATAGGGACCAGGAGCTGGCCCTCCTGCCCCTGTACGGCCGTCTCGCCCACGAGGACCAGGGGAAGGTCTTTTTCGATTTCCCGGGGAAGCGAAAGGTCATCGTCGCCACCAACATCGCCGAAACGAGCATCACCATCGATGGCGTCGTCTCGTCATCGATTCGGGGCTGGGCAAGGTGAACTTCTACAGCCCCAAGACATTCACCGAGTCGCTCATCGAGGTTCCCGTCTCCCGCGCCTCGTGCAACCAGCGCCGGGGCCGTGCAGGAAGGACAGCGCCAGGCGTATGCTACCGGCTGTACACCAAGAAGGACCTGGACGGGAGACCCATGTACACGATGGAGGAGATCCTCCGCACGGATCTCTCCGAGGTCGTCCTGCGCATGGCGGAGCTGGGCATCAGGGATTTCGAGTCCTTCGATTTCCTCTCCCCGCCCGGGCAGGACGGCATCAAGGCGGCGGTGGAGACGCTCCGCCTGCTGGATGCGCTGGATGAGGAGCGCGCGCTGACCGAGACGGGCCGGATGATGTGCATCTTCCCGATCCTCCCGAAGCACGCACGGATGATCGTGGAGTCCATTCGCTCCTACCCGTCGGTGCTCGCGGAAGTCATCCTGGCCGCCACATTCCTCTCCGTGAACTCCCCTTTCCTGCTGCCCGCGGGCGAAGAGCTCGAGGCGCGCCGCGCTCACCATACCTTCCGTGACCCGCTGGGAGACTTCGTCTCCTACCAGCGGATCTTCGAAGCGTTCCTGCGCGCGGGCAACAAGAGCAGGTTCTGCGACTCGCACTACCTCGACCTACGCACGATGAACGAGATCGCCAACATCAAGGGACAGCTGGAGGAGATCGTGAGCTCGCTCGGCGTGCCCATCGGGTCCGGCGGTCCCTGGGACGACTACCTCTGCGCAATCTCGCGCGGCCTCATCCAGTTCGTTTGCGAGCGGACTGGCAAGGGGATCTACCGCAGCCTCACCGCCGACCGGATCCAGATCCACCCGGGCTCCCTGATGTTCCGCGAGACTCCGCCGTACATCGTGGCCGGGGAAATCGTCCGCACGTCCCGGATGTATGCGCGCTCCGTCTCGCCCCTTCGGAAGCAGCTTCTGTCCCGGATCTCCCCGGTCCTCCAGGGCACCTTCGGCGGCGGCGTGCCGGCATCAGAGCAACGGGAGGCGGCGCGAGAGAAAGCGCGCGATTTCACGAACCAGATCAGGATCGGGCCCCAGGCCTTCCCGATCCGCGCGATCAAGGGCGGGCGGAAAATGGTCGTGCTGGAATGGGAAAAGCTGCGGCCCGTGCTCCAGGAGATCGCTCCGGCGAGCCTGCCGAGCTACAAGAACCTTCGGGGCACGATCGTGTGGAACGGCCATGAGATATTCGAGGGAATGAAGCTGGGCACCGTCCTCTCCCTCGCTCCCTACCTTCACACCGATGAGGGGGTCTGGGAGAAGTGGCCGCAGGGCCGGACCTACTCCTTCGCCGCGAACGGCGGGGAGTTGTGCGAGCACCTGCCCAGGCTCCTCTGCCTCTGCCCGCTGCAGAAGAAGAGCAGGAGGCTCGGGTTTCTCACGATGTACACCGACTGGAAAGGCAACTACTGGTTCAAGTCGGAAAAGAGCCTCCTGACGGCCCGCACCGAAACTCTTGCCAGCCTTGAGAGCCTGGCGGACGAGCCCGGCGAAATCCTCGCGCCCGAGGATCGCGAGACCGCCGCCCGGCTGTATCACCTTATCTCCGACATGCTGGAGCAGTAGGAGCACTTCCGAAGGAAACGCGAAAGGAGCCCCAGCGCAAATGTCACGGAGTACCGTGACCGTGGCAGCCCGGTCGCTCCTGGCGACATTCCGTCCGCCCCCG
>Ga0187850_10003583_pt1 | contig 13029 bp, 9 predicted proteins | sample June2016WEW_4_15_FD_132436 | JGI IMG/M metagenome (GOLD analysis project Ga0187850, IMG submission 132436) | Peatland microbial communities from SPRUCE experiment site at the Marcell Experimental Forest, Minnesota, USA - June2016WEW_4_150 | ecosystem: Environmental > Terrestrial > Soil >... | reverse complement strand
GACGCCACGGCCGCGTTGCTGGCCGCCTCGCGCGGCGGTGAGCCGCGCGCCGCCGAGATGGCTCAGGAGCTGCTGCCCGACCGCTACCCCTACGTCCCCGAGTTCCGGCGCGCGCTGGAGCTGGACCCCTCCAACGTGGAGCTGCGCCGCGAGTTGGCCTACCTGCTGCTGCGCATGGATCTCCAGCCCGAGGCCGAGCGGGAGTTTTGCACGCTCACCCAGACCGCCCCGGACGATCTCCTCAGCGCCACGCAGCTCGGTTTCCTGCTTTACGCTGGTGGTGATCTGCCCGCCGCCATGCCCCTGTTCGAGCGCGTACTGGCAGAGAAGGACGACGACCTTGCCAACCGCGTGCGCGCCGTGCTCCGCATGCCCCAGGTGCTCAAAGCGCGCGGCGATGCGCCGCCCGCGGCCATCGACGCCAAGGTGATGGCCGAACGCAGCATCAAGGCCGGTTACATGAAGGACGCGCTGAAATACCTCCAGATCGCGCATGAAGCCGACCCCGGCGATTTTGAGGTCATGCTGAAGCTCGCTTGGGCCTACAACATTCTCCACCAGGACTTGCTGGCATACCGCTGGTTCGATCTGGCGCGTAAGAGCTCTGATTCGCGGCTCGCCTCCGAAGCCGCGCGCGCCTGGCGCAACCTCCACGGCGTCGTCGAGCGGTTTCGCATCACGGCCTGGCTTTTCCCTATCTATTCCACGCGCTGGCACGATTTGTTCTCCTACGGGCAGATCAAGACCGAAATCCGGACGAGTTTTCCGATCCAGCCGTACGTGAGCATGCGGTTCGTGGGCGATACGCGCCTCACCATTGGAGCAGTTTCGCCGCAATACCTTTCGGAGAGTTCGTTGATTCTCGCGGTGGGCGTGGCCACGGCGCCCTGGCACGGAATGAGGGGCTGGGCCGAGGCGGGTTCCGCCATCGGCTACGTCAGCGGTCACATGCTGCCCGACTACCGCGGCGGTGTCTCGCTGGCGCGCGGCATAGGGCACACCCTGCGGGGTGAATCGTCCGGCTGGTTTGCCGACACCACGCTGGATGGCGTCTTTGTCAGCCGTTTCGGCAACGATTTCCTGGTGTACGATCAAACGCGTTTGGGATACGCCTTCGGCCCCAAGACGTTACGCAGCCAGCTCCATTGGAACGCTAACCTGACCTTCGACAGCCAGCGCCAATATTGGGCCAATTTCGGCGAAACAGGGCCTGGAATCCGAATGGCGAGTTCCCTGCTGCCGCAATCGACGTACCTGACGCTTAACCTGCTGCGGGGCGCCTACCTGGTCAACACAGGTAATCCGCGGCGGCCGAATTTCAACGATCTCCGCGCGGGGTTCTGGTATGCGTTCACTCATTAGCCTGGCGCTCGTCCTGGCGGGGTGCCCCCTGGGCCCCGCGCACGCCGCCGATCTTCCCTACTTCAGCGTCCTTTCGGAAGATGCCGGCGCGTGGCCGGAGATCCTCTCTTCTATCGGCCTTCAACAGCAGCCTGCCGGTCTGGCGCGCATCTTCGTAGCTCGCACCGGCGCTCCCGCTTCCGCGGAGTGGAACGGCCGCGTGGAAAAGGGCAACATCCTGATTCTGGAAGGCGAATCCTCGCTGGCCGAAATGTTCGGCTTCCGCCGCGGCAAGGAGAGCGTGCGGGTCAACAGCCTGAGCGACGTCCACCGTCCAAGTCTTCCCGTGATCTGGGAGAGGGGCCTCGAACTGCCGGTGTTTGAACTGCCGCCGGGCGCGCGGGTTTTCGCGAGCGAGCGCCGGACCGGCGCACCCATGACCGCAGGGATGCGCCGGGGCGCCGGGGCTGTTCTGTGGGTGGCGGTTCCTCCGGGCGAAAAAGGGTATGAGCGCTTTCCGTACCTGCTGGACGCGCTCTGCGATTTGGGGATGGACCCGCCGTTTCGCTCGTCGCGGTTGTGGGCCTTCTTCGATTCGTCCTACCGATCGCGCGTGGACCTGGACTATTTCGCGGCGCGCTGGCGCAAAGCCGGAATCGCCGCTTTGCACGTGGCGGCGTGGCACTTCTACGAGGCTGACGCCGAGCGCGACGGGTATCTCGCAAAGCTGATCAAAGCCTGTCACCGCGAAGGCATCCTGATTTATGCATGGATCGAGCTGCCGCACGTGAGCGAGAAGTTCTGGGACGACCATCCCGAGTGGCGCGAAAAGACCGCGGTGCTTCAGGACGCTCAGCTCGACTGGCGCAAGCTCATGAATCTGACCAACCGCGACTGTTTCCGCGCCGTCTCCGCCGGCGTGAAGCAGTTGATCTCGCGGTTCGATTGGGACGGCGTCAACCTCGCCGAGTTGTACTTCGAATCGCTCGAGGGCACCGGGAACGCTTCGCGGTTTACGCCGATGAATGACGACGTCCGCGCCCTGTTCCAGAAGCGCAGCGGCTTCGACCCTATCGAGATTTTTGGCGCGCGCAAGGACGAGGCCTCGCGGAAGGAGTTCCTCGATTTCCGCAGCGACTTGGTGCAACGGATGCAGGAAGGGTGGCTCGCCGAGTTGGAAGCGGCGCGACGGCAGAAACCTTATCTCGACCTGGTGCTGACCCACGTCGACGACCGCTTCGACACGGGAATGCGCGAAGCCATCGGCGCAGATGCCGGCCGCGTGCTGCCGCTGCTCGACAACCACACGTTCACCTTCCTCATTGAAGACCCCGCCACAGTGTGGCACCTCGGGCCGCAACGCTACCCAAGCATCGCCGAGCATTATGCCGCGCTGACGCCACATCGCGACAAACTTGCTATCGACATAAATATCGTCGATCGCTACCAGAATGTTTACCCCACCAAGCAGCAGACCGGGACTGAACTTTTCCAGCTTTTGCACCACGCTGCCGGCAGTTTCCAGCGGGTGGCGCTCTATTTCGAGAACTCTCTGCTGCCGCTGGATTTGAAACTGCTGCCTTCGGCAGCCGCCACCGTCACCCGCATCGAGAAAATGGGCCCGAAAACCATCGTGGATTCGGTATCCGGCTTCGGCCTCCCCTGGAAAGGCCCCGCCATGGTCGACGGCCAATTGTGGCCCGCCGCCGACGAGAACACCGTCTGGCTACCCGCGGGGCCGCATAGTGTCGAGCCCACGCCGCGGCCACAGGGGGCGCGCCTGGTCCGCCTGAATGCCGACTTGAAGGCCGCGCGCGCGCTGAGCGCCAACACCATCGAACTTTCCTACCAAACGACTGCCCGGGCCATTGCCATACTGGACCGCCCGCCGCGCCACATCCATATTGACGGCGCCGAGGAACCACTCCAGCCAGCCGGGCCCAACACTATTCTTCTGCCGCGCGGCCAGCACGTCGTGACAATCACCACCGAGTGAGTTAGGATGTCGGATGGCCAATGACGGATGTTGCGTTACAGTCCGGACCTCCCGAGATCCCGGATAAGCTGTACTTCAAGATCGGCGAGGTGAGCGAACTCCTGGGAGTCGAGCCGTACGTCTTGAGGTACTGGGAAACCGAGTTCCCGGCCCTGTCACCAAAGAAATCCGGCACGGGCCATCGGCTCTACCGGCGCAAAGATGTGGAGTTGCTGCTGCGGATCAAGCACCTGCTGTACGAGAAGCGGTTCACGATTGAAGGCGCGCGGCAGTCGCTCCAAGCCGCGGCGCGCGCCCCCAAGCCGCGCACAACCGAACGCGTGCAGCAGGAACTTTTCACCGAAGATCCGTTACCCGAAATCCGCAGAGGACTAACCGATATTCTGCAGATTCTGAAGTAGGGGCGGGCGTGCCTCGTGCCTACGATTCGCCCACAATCGCCGCGTAAATACGGTCCAGATCTTCGGCCGAGTAATAGTCGATTTCGATGCGGCCTTTCTGATTGGCCTTCTCGACGATCCGCACCTTCGTTCCCAGCACTCGCTCCATCTCCTGAATGGCCGCCTTGACGTTAGGATCGGTATCGACCTCATCCACATGCTTGGGTTTGCGGCCCTCCATCATCCTCTGGGTTGTGCGCTCTATCTGGCGGACGGACCAGCCTTGCGCCACAGCCTTCTCGGCGACTTCGCGCTGCAAATCGACGGAAGGCAATGCCAGCAGGCAGCGCGCGTGCCCGGCCGAAAGGCGGCGTTCCGCAACCAGTTGCTGGAGGTCCGCGGGAAGCTGGAGCAAACGGAGAAAGTTGGTGATGGTGGTGCGGTCTTTGCCGGTGCGATGCCCGATTTGCTCCGGAGTCAACGACAACTCAGTGCCCAGGCGCGCGAAAGCGTTGGCGGCCTCGATGGGATTGAGGTCCTCGCGCTGGATGTTCTCGACCAAGGTGATTTCCAGCAGGCGGTTGTCGGGGATGTCCCGAACCACAACCGGGACCTGCTCAACCTTGGCCAGTTTCGCCGCACGCCACCGGCGCTCGCCGGCGACCAACTGGTAACGGTCTCCCAGTTTGCGAACCACCAGCGGCTGAATGATGCCATTGGTGCGGATAGACTGGGCTAGTTCGGAGAGCCGTTCGCTCTGAAACACGCGCCGGGGTTGCAAAGGATTCGGATCAATGGAATCTATCGGGACGGTCTGAGAGGTCTCCTCCGGCACATGCGGTGGCGGGGCCACCGGGCGAGTCGGCAGCAGTGCGCTGAGTCCTTTACCGAGCGCTCTGCGCGAATTGTCCATTTTGTTCATGGTCCAGAATCTCTTTCGCCAGCTTGATGTAGCTCTCCGCGCCGCGTGAGCGCGGGTCATAACTCAGAATCGGCTTGCCGAAACTGGGCGCCTCAGCCAGCCGAATGCTGCGCGGGATGACGGTGCGGAACACCTGGTCGCCGAAGAACTCTCTCAGATCCGCGGCGACCTGGCGCATGAGATTGGTACGGTCGTCGTACATGGTGAGGAGAATGCCCTCCACGGCGAGCGCGTGCTGGAACGAATCGCGGACCCGGTCAATCGTATCCATGAGCTCCGAGATTCCTTCTAACGCGAAGAATTCACATTGGATGGGCACCAGGACGGAGTCGGCCGCGACGAGTGCGTTGAGGGTGAGGAGATCCAAAGCCGGAGGGCAATCGATCAGCACGAAGCGGTATTCGTCCCGGATGTCTGCGATCCGCTCACGCAGGCGAAATTCGCGATTGGGGATTCCCACCAATTCAAGGTTGGCGCCGACCAGGTTCTTGTCGGCAAAAATCAAGTGCAGCCCTTCGAACTCGGTTGTCAGGATCGCATCTCTTGCGGGTACCCCCTCAAGGAGAACCTGATACAGACTGGGGCGTCCCGGATCTTTGGCCACACCCAGGCCCGTGGTGGCATTGCCCTGGGGATCGGAGTCTATGACCAGGACTCGGAAGTCGTTGGCAGCCAATGAAGCGGCTAAGTTAATGGCGGTGGTGGTCTTGCCGACCCCGCCTTTCTGGTTGGCGATGGCGAAAACTCTGCTCAAGCGGCCATACTAACATGAAGCAGCGTCTCAGCGCGAAACAAACCCAATCCTAGTTTCACGTGAAACAATCCAAGGTTCTGGACAGGCGAGAGGGCTTATCGCACTCTGTTTCACGTGAAACAGACCCGATCCTATTCCCGGCACCCAGTCCGCACGAAGCGCCGTTTGCCCCAGGGCAACGGGATCGCTGGTTGCCAAACGAACCCAATTCCGTTGGGAGGCGCCTCGGCTCCAGTCAATAGATCGACACTTGGGGCGAGGTTCCTTAGGAACAAAGCCAACTCTTCGTAGCTGACGGCTCGGGAAATCGCCCAGTCGAATTCCTCTTTTACGTCTTCGGCCCGTTTGGCAAGCACGCGAACATTGGGCAGGTTGCGGCTGGCTTCGCGCAAGAAAACAGCCTTGCGCTGGTGAGATTCGATCAGGGTCACCAGGCAATCGGGCCGGAGCACGGCTACGGGGAGACCAGGGAAACCGGCGCCGGAACCGATGTCGGCAGTTCGCAGGTGGCCTGGAGGCAAACATATTCCCAGGAAGAGCGATTCGCAGTAGTGCCGTTCCACAGCCTCATCCATCTTCTTTATGGATGTCAGGTTCAAGGTTCGATTCCACCGGAGTAGCAGTTGGTAGTGCGTTTCGAGCGTTCCCACCTGCTCGGGTGACAGCTCGGCAATTCCGGTGAGGCGCTGCCTCAGCAGATCAGCAAACACAGCCGATGCTCAGATACACGTCCAGGACGGCAATGGCCGCAGGGGTGACGCCCGGGATGCGCGCGGCTTGGCCCAGTGTCACCGGCCGCACCCGCTCCAGCTTGTCGCGTATCTCGCGCGACAGGCCAGGGATTCCGTGGAAGCCGAACTCGGGCGGAATGTGGCGGCGCTCGGCATGCTTCAGGCGCTCCATCTGCCGCTCTTGCTGCGAGATGTAACCGCCGTACTTGGTTTCGGTCTCGACCGTGTGCAGGAGGCCGCGTGCGGGTTCCTCGCCCAACGCTTCACGGATCCAGCCGGAGATCTCTGCTATGGAAGTTTCCGGCCGCTTCAACCATTGGCCGTGACGGTGCTCTTCCAAGATCCTGGTCAAGCGTTCCTTCTGCCGCTGTTTGCGCGTGAAGACTTCCCAGCGCCGATCGGTGACTAGGCCGACACGCCGGCCGAGCGGTGTCAACCGGGCATCCGCATTGTCGATACGCAGGTGCAGCCGGAACTCAGCGCGCGAGGTGAACATGCGGTAAGGCTCGTCAGCCCCCTTGGTGACCAGATCATCGATGAGGATTCCGGTATAGCCTTCGGTGCGTCCGATCACGACGTCGTCTTTCCCGCCCAAGCGGCACGCCGCATTCATGCCGGCGACCAGTCCCTGACAGCCGGCTTCCTCATAGCCGGAGGTGCCGTTGATCTGGCCGGCGAGGTAGAGCCCGGCGATCGATTTGACTTCCAGGGTGTGATGGAGCTCCCGCGGATCGATGGCATCGTATTCGATGGCATAGCCTGGCCGGATCATCTCGGCGTTCTCGAGTCCGGGGATGGACGCCACCATGGCAGCTTGCACATCGATGGGCATGCTGGTGGACATGCCGTTGACGTACACCTCGTTGGTGTCGAGACCTTCGGGTTCGAGAAAAAGCTGGTGACGCGGCTTGTCCGGAAACTTGACGATCTTGTCTTCGATGGAAGGACAGTAGCGCGGCCCAATGCCTGCGATCTGGCCGCTATAGAGCGGCGAGCGCGGGATCGCCTCCCGCAAAATGCGCCGCGTCTCTTCCGTGGTATAGCCGATGTGGCACTGGACTTGAGGGCGATCGATTTTATCGGTGAGGAACGAGAACGGCGTGGGCTCGGCATCGCCGGGCTGCGGCTCAAACCGGCTCCAGTCGATGGTGCGGCCATCCAGGCGCGGGGGCGTTCCAGTCTTGAGACGGGTCCAGTTGAGACCCAGGGTGCGCAATTGATCGCCCAGCAACTGCGAGGGCGCTTCCCCATTTCGGCCGCAGGTGTACTTCATCTCGCCGACGTGAGCCAGGCCGTTCAGAAAAGTGCCCGTGGTGACAATGACGGCGCCCGCATCGATGGCGCGGCCATCACGCAACTGAACGCCCGTGACGCGGCGGTTCCGAATGGTAAGCGCAGCCACTTCGGCCTGCTTGATCCGAAGGTCAGGCTCATTCTCGAGGACCTCGCGCATGCGGACGCGGTACATCTTCTTGTCCATCTGGGCGCGGGGCGACTGCACGGCGGGTCCACGGCTGGTATTGAGAAGACGGAACTGGATGCCGACGGCGTCGGCTAGCTCACCCATGACGCCGCCGAGGGCATCGATCTCGCGCACCAGGTGGCCCTTGGCAATGCCTCCGATGGCGGGGTTGCACGACATTTGCGCGACCAGGTCGAGGTTCATGCCGACCATGGCGGTCCTGAGGCCCATGCGCGCACAAGCGCGGGCGGCTTCGCACCCGGCGTGACCGGCGCCGATGACCACGACGTCGTACCTCTCGTGCATTGATATGATTGTAGCGAAATGAGAATCCTGGTTCTGGGCAGCGGAGGACGCGAGCATGCCCTGGCGTGGAAACTGGCGCAGTCGCCGGGGGTATCCGTGTTTGCGGCGCCGGGAAATCCTGGAATTGCGAAGCTGGGGACGTGTCTTCAGGTGCCCCATGGGACGTCGTTTCTCGAGATTGCGGAATCGATTGGCGCCGACCTGACGGTGGTCGGGCCGGAGGCGCCGCTGGTGGATGGGATCGTGGACCAGTTTCGCGCGCGCGGGCTGAAAATCGTGGGGCCGGATCGGGAGGCGGCGCAACTCGAAGGCAGTAAGATTTTCGCAAAGAACTTCTTCATACAAAGTAAAATACCCACGGCGGAGTTCGTGACCGCCGAAAACCAGACGGATGCGCGCCAGGCGCTCGACCGTTTCGGCTTTCCGGTGGTGTTGAAAGCCGACGGGCTGGCGGCGGGCAAGGGCGTGATCGTGGCGCACGACCGCAACGAGGCCGAAGCGGCGCTGGGCACGCTCAAGGGCCGGCTGGTAATCGAGGAGTTTCTGCGCGGCGAAGAGGTAAGCTTCATCGCCCTGTGCGACGGGAGGGACGTTGTGCCGCTGGCGGCCACGCAGGACCACAAGGCGGTCTTCGACGGGGACCGCGGTCCGAATACCGGCGGTATGGGAGCCTATTGCGACGGCGCGATTCTCAGCCACGCGCAGACGCAAGAGATCCTGGACGGCGTCATCCGCCCGACAGTGGAAGCCACGCGCTTCACGGGCTTCCTCTATGCGGGATTGATGATGACGGCCGCGGGACCGAAGGTGCTGGAGTTCAACGTGCGCCTGGGCGATCCCGAGACGCAACCACTGATGCACCGCATGGCGTCCGATTTCGTTCCAGCATTGTGGGCGGCGGCGAATGGAGAGCTGAGTTCGGTGAAGCTTGAATGGCGCAGCGGTCCGAGCGTGTGCGTGGTGCTGGCATCGGGCGGGTATCCGGGCGCGTACGAAACCGGCAAGGCGATTCGCGGGATCGAAGCGGCTGAGGCATGCGGCGCAACGGTGTTTCACGCGGGAACGCGCATGGGCGCGGCTGGACTGGAGACCGCGGGCGGGCGTGTGCTGGGCGTGACGGCGGCGGGGCAGGATTTGGCCGGCGCGATTCATGGCGCGTATGAGGCGGTCCGGCGAGTTGAGTTTGAGGGGATGCACTACCGGACGGACATCGGGCGGAAGGGGCTGGGGCGGGGATAAGGCTTCCTATGGCCAGACTTGAGGATCTCAAACGAGGTGCAGCCGTCAAAGGAATCTTGCCCGATTGCCTCGTCACGGTGATTGACGTCAAATGGTACGGCTCGGCGGCAGTCGAGCTCACCTACAAAGACCCCGTCGGGAAGCCCAGCGTCGTGCTCCTTTACCGGGATCGCGAACCCACCCTGGAAATCGCTGAAACTGGTCGTCCGTGGAGTTTCGATGGCGACGGGAAGCTGTTTCGCCTGGTTTCCGAGGCGCACCGGATCAATCTCGCTCATCTATTCGATCCGCTACTCGCCATCCACACCTCGATGGTCGATCCGCTGCCGCATCAGATCACTGCCGTTTACGGCGAGATGCTGCCGCGGCAACCGCTCCGCTTCCTCCTGGCGGATGACGCCGGGGCCGGCAAGACGATCATGGCCGGTCTGCTCATCAAGGAACTGCTGATCCGCGGCGACCTGCACCGCTCCATGATCGTGTGCCCCGGCAATCTCGCTGAGCAGTGGCAGGACGAACTCTACCAACGATTCCAGCTTCCCTTCGAAATCCTGACGAACGACAAGCTCGAATCGGCGCGCACCGGCAACTGGTTCGCCGAGAATCCCATGGCCATCTGCCGCCTGGACAAGCTGAGCCGCAATGAGGACGTGCAAGCGAAGCTGGCCGACACCGACTGGGACCTTGTGGTTTGCGACGAAGCCCACAAGATGTCGGCCACCTTCTTTGGCAGCGAGGTCAAGTACACCAAGCGCTACCGCCTCGCCCAGCTCCTCGGCCAGCTCACTCGGCATCTGCTGCTCATGACGGCGACGCCGCATAACGGCAAACCGGAAGACTTCCAACTGTTCATGGCGCTACTTGACAGCGACCGTTTCGAAGGCCGGGCGCGGGACGGCGTGCACACCGTCGATGCCCCCGACCTGATGCGCCGGCTGGTGAAGGAGCAGTTGCTCAAGTTCGACGGGACGCCGCTGTTCCCCGAGCGGCGGGCATACACCGTCGGCTACAAGCTCTCCGATGCCGAAGCCGCCCTATACGAGAGCGTTACCAATTACGTCCGCGAGGAATTCAACCGGGCCGATTCGCTGGAGAACGAAGGCCGCAAAGGAACGGTCGGATTCGCTCTGACCATCTTGCAGCGGCGGCTGGCGTCTTCGCCTGAGGCGATCCTGCAATCCCTCCGGCGCCGCCGGGAGCGACTTGAGCGGCGCCTGCGCGAAGAGCAGATCCTCAAGCGCGGAGCGGCTCTTCAGGACAACGACCCGGCCTTGCCCAGTCTCACCGAAGAAGACATCGACGATCTGGACGACGCACCCGACGCAGAGGTCGAGGAGACCGAAGAGACCGTCGTCGATCAAGCAACGGCGGCGCGCACCATCGCTGAACTTCAAGCCGAGATCGAGATCCTCAGGAACCTGGAAGCGTTGGCTCTGAAGGTCCGCCGCAGCGGAACGGACAAGAAGTGGGAGGAGTTGTCGTCCCTCCTCCAGAACCACGCCGAAATGTTCGATGCGCGGGGCCACCGCCGGAAAATGGTCATCTTCACCGAGCACCGCGACACGTTGAACTATCTGAGCGAGCGACTCCGCGCGCTCCTCGGCGCTCCCGAAGCGCTCGTCACCATTCACGGCGGGATGGGCCGCGCGGAGCGTACCAAGGCTCAGGAGGCGTTCAAACAGGACAAAGACGTCCTCATCCTGCTGGCCACCGACGCCGCCGGCGAAGGCATCAACTTACAGCGTGCGCATCTGATGGTCAACTATGACCTGCCCTGGAACCCGAACCGCCTCGAACAGCGGTTCGGCCGCATCCACCGCATCGGGCAGACCGAGGTATGCCATCTCTGGAACCTGCTGGCGGAAGAGACGCGCGAAGGCGACGTGTACAAGCGCCTTCTCGAAAAGATCGAGTTGGAGCGGGAGGCACTCGGTGGAGGCGTCTTCGATATCCTGGGCCAACTCTTCCGCGAGCAACGACTCCGCGATCTGCTCATCGAAGCGATCCGCTACGGCGACCACCCCGAGGTCAAGGCCCGCCTGCATCGGATCGTCGACAACCTGACCGACCGCAAGCGCTGTCAGGAGCTTCTCGAAGAGCGTGCGCTGGCCAACGACAGCATGGATGCATCTCAGGTCCAGAGGATCAGGGAGGACATGGAGCGCGCCGAAGCGCGTCGTCTCCAGCCGCACTTCATCGAGTCGTTTTTCCTGGAGGCCTTCCGGGTTCTGGGCGGTTCCATCAAAGAACGCGAGCCGCGCCGCTACGAAATCACGCACGTTCCCGCCTTGATCCGCCAGCGGGATCGTCTCATCGGCACCGGCGAGCCAGTCCTGGGCAAGTATGAACGGATCACCTTCGAGAAGTCCCTCCGCGCGGTTCCCGGCCAGCCGCTGGCCACCTTCGTCTGTCCGGGCCAGCCACTCCTCGGCGCAACCATCGATCTGATTCTGGAACGGAATCGAGACCTCTTGAAGCGCGGCACGGTCCTGGTAGACCCCGGCGACCCAGGTGAAGCAGTCCGCACGCTCTTCTATTTGGAGCACACCATCCAGGATGGCCGCACCGACAAGGCCGGCAACCACCGCGTGGTCTCCCGGCAACTCCAGTTCGTTGAGACGGACTCCGGCGGCACCACCAGGAGCGCCGGATACGCCCCCTACCTGGACTATCGGCCTGCGACAGATGAAGAACGGACCAGTCTGGCTGCAACGTTGGAGTCCCAAGCATGGCTCAAGGGCGACCTGGAATCCGTGGTGGTTGGCCACGCGATTGCCAATCTGGTTCCGATACACCTCGACGAAGTTCGAAAGCGCCGCGAGGACCTGGTGACCAGGACCATGGCGGCCGTCAAGGACCGGCTGACTAAAGAAATCACCTACTGGGATCATCGAGCCAATCAGCTCAAGGACCAGGAGCTGGCCGGCAAGACCAATGCCAAAATCAACTCGGGGAAGGCCCGCCAGCGCGCCGACGATCTGCAAGCCCGCCTTCAGCGGCGAATGGTGGAACTCGAACTCGAACGCCAGATTTCGCCTCTGCCGCCGGTCGCCATCGGCGGATCGCTGGTCGTCCCCATAGGGCTTCTCCATAAGCTGCTCCCGTCTTCCGCTCAGCCAAGTCATGCCGCCGCCGATGCCGTATCGGCGGAAGCCCGAAAGAAGATGGAGTTGCTTGCCATGCAGATGGTCATGGAAGCCGAGAAACAGCTTGGCAACCAACCGCGGGATGTGAGCGGCGAGAAGTGCGGGTGGGACATCGAGTCGAAGGTTCCGGGCTCCGGCAAACTGCGATTCATCGAGGTGAAAGGACGTGTCGCCGGCGCGCTCACGGTGACGGTCACACGGAATGAAATCCTCACAGCGCTCAACAAACCGGACGACTACATTCTGGCTGTCGGCCAAGTGGAGGATGGGCAGCAGAAGCTGGTCTACATCCGCCAACCCTTCCAGCAAGAACCGGACTTTGCCGTTGAAAGCATCAACTACAATCTCCCGGAACTGATCTCCAGAGGGAAGTCTCCGTCATGATACCGCCCTCCGATCCGCGGTATGGGCTTGAGGTCTGCCGGCATCGGCAAACGCCCAGGGGCTTTGCCGGCTGGGATATACTCAATGAGGAAGCGGCTTCGCGATGTACATTCTGACCGAATACCTTGACCGGGCGATGGCTCAGGCGGTGTATGACAAGCTCGCTGACGGCACGTATGGCGGACGGATTCCACCCTGTCCCGGTGTGGTCGCATTTGCCGCATCCTTGGGTGAGTGTTCCGAGGATCTACGCTCCACCTTGGAGGATTGGGTACTTCTGGGGATGAAACTGGCCCACGCGCTGCCCGTGATCGCCGGCATCGATCTCAACCGGGAGCCGGTTCATGAGCCGGTGGACACCCTGTAAG
>Ga0187850_10003582_pt1 | contig 13031 bp, 11 predicted proteins | sample June2016WEW_4_15_FD_132436 | JGI IMG/M metagenome (GOLD analysis project Ga0187850, IMG submission 132436) | Peatland microbial communities from SPRUCE experiment site at the Marcell Experimental Forest, Minnesota, USA - June2016WEW_4_150 | ecosystem: Environmental > Terrestrial > Soil >... | reverse complement strand
TGTACCGTCGCCTTTCCATCCCCTGGCGAGAAGCCACTGCCGGAGGTACTCCTTGTCCAGCTCCCGCTGGGCGGCGCCCTGCGAGAAGAGCTGTTCCCAGGTGTCTGCGTGCCAGTACCGGCTGGAATCCGGAGTGTGAACCTCGTCCACCAGCGTGAGCCGTCCGTCGTGCAGACCGAACTCGTACTTCGTGTCCACGAGGATGAGGCCCTTCCCCTGGGCGATCTCGGTGCCGCGGCGGAAGAGTGCACGCGCGGTCTCCTCGATCTGCTCCCAGAGGGCCTTCTCCACGAGGCCTCCGGCGATGATCTCTTCCCGCGAGACCGGGCGGTCATGCGCTCCCTTTTCTTCTTTTGTGGAAGGAGTGAGAAGGGGCCGCTCGAAGCGCTCATTGAAACGCAACCCCGGGGGGAGCGCGATACCCGAGATCCGCGCGCCCTGCTGGTAGTCACGCCAGGCGGAACCGGTGAGATATCCTCTCACCACCACTTCCACGGGGATGACCCGGCACTTCGCGGCGCGGATGGTCCGCGCAGAGACTTCCTCCCGCACGTGGTGCGCGATGATGTCCTCCATGGAACGGAACCAGAACAGCGAAATGGTATTGAGAACCTCTCCCTTGCAGGGGACGGTGGTGAGCACGCGGTCGAAGGCCGAGATGCGGTCAGTGGTCGAGATCAGCAGTTCCGTGCCCAGGTCCACGACATCCCGCACCTTGCCGCGGGAGAGACACGCGCGCGCCGGGAGCTCGAGGTGCTCAAGACAGGTGTCGAGCAGGCCGTTCAGGTCTGCTGCGGGCACGTTTTACAGCTCGTCCCGCGTCTTGATGACGCGCGCGAGAAGGCCGTAGCCGACCGCCTCGTCCGCGTTCATCCAGTAGTCCCGATCGGTGTCCCTTTGGACCTTCTCGAGGGGCTGCCCGGTTTCGTCCGCGATCAGGCGGTTGATCTTGGCACGGAGCTTCTCGATTTCCTTGGCGTGGATCTCGATTTCCGTCGCGACGCCGCGCGTGCCGCTCATGGGCTGGTGTATGAGGTAGTGGGAATTGGGAAGGCCGACACGCAGCTCGCGGGGCGCTGCGAGGATGATGATGGCGGCAGCGCTCGCGACGAGGCCCATCCCGATCATTGTGATCTTCGGCTTCACAAATCTCATCATGTCGAAGATCGCGTAGCCTGCGTCCGCATCCCCCCCGGGCGAATCGATGTACACCTTGATCGGATCCGCGGACTCTTCCTCCAGGAGGATGAGGGACCGGATGACCCTCTCCGCCAGCGGCTTGTTGATGTCTCCCGACACGAGGACCGTCCGGGACTTGAGCATCCTGTTGAAGAGCATCCCTTCGTCCACGCGGGGACCGGTTTCGGGCTCCTGAGGCTTGTCCTGCATGTTCATACTACGCATTACAATAAGGAAAAACTCCCTGCTTGACAACGGCGCAGAGGCCGGCAGATGCGTCCTTTCGCAGAATGCGCCCGCTCTGAAGAAATACGCCCGCTTTGCGGTCGCAGTGGTCGCAGCGGCCACCGGCAAATGCGTCCCTTCGGGCCGCCGCGGCGGGCGGCACACCGGGCCGCGCACTGAGTCCGCAATGAAAAAGGCCGGGGCATTGCTGCCCCGGCCACCCGTCAATCTTCCGTCCTCCAATTGGTACTGGAGGTTGTGGGGCGGAAGCCTCCCAAAACGCGGATTGATTATACATGCCGCACCGGCGATGTCAACGAAAAAGCCCTGCCGGCGGGCACGCATGAAAAATTTTTTCCGGCGAAAAGGGAATCGCCCGTATAGTGCGGAGGGATGTTGCCTTCGACGCTCAAATGACCCACTATGGTCCACGCGGATCCATCGCGGAGAGGAGACGTGAAGATGGCGCGGCTGGCCGTGATCGGTGGGAGCGGGCTGTACCAGTTGGATGGCGCTCGGGTGCGGGAGCGGAAGGAGGTGCCCACGCCGTGGGGGCTTCCGTCTGACTCTCTCACCATCACAGATATCGCAGGCGAGGAGGTGGTGTTCCTGCCACGGCACGGCACGGGGCATCGCTACCTGCCTTCCGAAGTCCCCTCACGGGCGAACATCTGGGCCCTGAAATCGGTCGGGGTGGAACAGATCCTGGCGCTCAGCGCGGTGGGGTCGCTGACGGAAAGCTGCGCCCCGGGCGAGTTCGTCCTCTGCGACAACCTCATCGACAGGACGTTCCGGCGCCCGGGCAGCTACTTTGGGGAGGGGATCGTCGGGCATATCGGCTTCGCCCAGCCCTTCTGCGGTGGAATCCGCGCCGCTGCCGCGGGGGTGCTCGCTGCCCGCAGCCATCCTCACCATACCTCGGGCACGTACGTGTGCATGGAGGGGCCCGCGTTTTCCACCCGCGCGGAGTCTGAGCTCCACCGTTCCTGGGGAGCCTCGCTGATCGGGATGACTGCCCTGCCGGAGGCCCGGCTCGCCCGGGAGGCGGAGATCTGTTACGCAACCCTCGCCATGGTCACCGATTTCGACTGCTGGAGGGAAACCGGGGAGAGCGTGAGCGTGGAGATGGTGGTGGCGACGATGAAATCGAACATCGAGGCGCTGCGCCGGATGCTTCCCGACATCATCCTGGCCATGCGCGGCAGGGGTGACTGCTCGTGCCGCCACGCCGCGCGAGATGCCATCATGACGGATCCGGCACTGATCCCCTACGACGTCCGCCGGAGGCTTGCAATGTTCTACGACAAGTACTGGAAGAAAGGGGATGCAGGCCCGGTTGCGTGAGCTGGACGACCTCCTGAAGCGGCTGGTTGGCCAGGGGAGCCTTCCGCAGCGGCGGACAATGATTCTCGAATGGACCCTCTCCTCCCTCGCGCTGGACGGGATCGCCCTCCTGCAGGCCGGGAGAGGTCCCGCCGGGGGCGTGGAGACCCGTGCCTCCCTCGGATCCCTTTCGGCGATCGCCCCCCTGCTCGCCGCGGAGCTTTCCTGGACCGGAATCCCCACGAAACAGGGAACTCTTCCCCTTCCCCCGGGATCGGACCGGCACGACGCCCTGCTCTGCTGTCCCTTGAATGTCGAAAACGGAACGCCCTGGAGCGCGCTCGTCCTGCAGGGCCCGCACATCGAGGAGACCGCGCGTGCGCGCGCGGAATACCTCCTCGCGGCCGCCGCCCACCTTCGTGACATCCTGGAGACTGAGCGCGGGAAGGCGCCCTTCAATGAAGGCCCGGTGCACGCATCGGATCTCCCGCCCAACCTGGCGCTCCACACGGAGGGCTTGAGGCTTCCCCTGTACGTCTGCGACTTGCAGGGGAGGTTCAGCTACGCCAGTCCCGCATTTCTGGAGCTCACCGGGTACACCTCCCTGGAGGCGCTCGCGCAGAGCCAGGGGTTCTTCCGTGAGCCCGAGAAGAGGGCAGCCGAGCTGGAGAGGATGCAGAATCGCGGGAGGGTGGAATCGTTCCCGCTCGCGATGACGACGGGATCGGGCGGGATGCTGCAGGTCCGCGATTCCGCCGTCTCACTCGGGAATTCAATCCTCGGAGTGTTCTTCGACGTCACCGAGCTGCTGGCGACCAACGCGGAGCTGCAGGAAGCGCTGCAGGTGCAGGAGCTGCTGCATGACGACATGCTGGCCAGCGCAAAGGCGTCGCAGCGCACGCAGGACGTGCTGCAGCGCACGCAGGGCGCGGCAATCCGATCGCTCGCCCGTCTGGCCGAATACCGGGACCCCGAGACGGGATACCACCTCCAGCGCATCTGCGAGTACACCCGTCTCATCGCCATGCAGGTTCATCTTCGCGCGCCGTATTCGTTCCGCATCACAGCGGAATACGCAAATGATATCTCCCTCTCCGTGACGCTCCACGACATCGGGAAGGTGAGCATTCCCGACCACATCCTCCTGAAGCCCGGAAAGCTCGATCCGGAGGAGTGGGAGATGATGAAGAAGCACGCCGTTTTCGGGTGGGAGGTGCTGCACAAGGCGGACCGGGAGCTCGGCGAACAGTCATTTCTCACGCTCGCCGCATCGATCGCCCGCTCCCACCACGAGCGCTTCGACGGGAAGGGGTATCCGGAGGGTGCCGCGGGAGACCAGATCCACCTCTCTGCCCGGATCGCGGCGATCGCCGATGTCTACGACGCCCTCACCACGGCCCGGCCCTACAAGGAGGCCTGGAGCCACGAGCGGGCGGTGGCGGAGATTCTCGGGCAGGCGGGGATCCAGTTCGATCCGGTGCTCGTGGCTATCTTTCGCGACCTGAACGACCAGTTCGCCGACGTGCGGCGGCGGTTTCCCGGCTGACGTCGTGAAGTCCGCCGTCGTCGCAGTTGTCGGCCGCCCCTCGTCGGGCAAGTCGACCCTCGTGAACGCCCTCTGCGGAGGGAAAGTCTCGATCGTCAGCCCGGTGCCCCAGACCACACGCAATCGGGTGCGCGGCATCCTCAACGATCCCCGCGGACAGATCGTGTTCATCGACACGCCGGGTTTCCATCTCTCCCAGAAGAAGCTCAACCGCTACATGACCGAGCTCGTCTCCGCGACGCTTTCGGAGGTCGATATCGTGCTCTACGTCGTGGACGGGTCCCGGGAAAGCGGCGAGGAGGAGCGGGCCATCCAGGAGGCGGTGCGCCGAGCGTCACGGCCCCTCGTCGCCTGCATGAACAAGCGCGATGCGCTCGGCTCCGGCTGGGCCGCCGCGCGGAGGTCGGTTTCCGAGGCCTTCCCGGGAACGGAGGTGCGGGAAATCTCGGCGCGTACGGGTGACGCGCTCGACGCACTGGTGGACGCCCTGTTCACCGCGGCCCCTGAAGGGGACCAGCTGTATCCCGAGGACTACTACACCGACCAGACGCCCGAGTTCCGCATCGCGGAGATCGTGAGGGAGAAGGCGATCCTGCAGACCCGGGAGGAGGTCCCGCACTCGCTGTACGTGCGCATAGAGGACCTGGAAATGCGCAACGACGGGGCCACGCTCTGGGCGCGCGGATTCATCTGCGTGGAGCGGGAATCTCAGAAGGGGATCGTCGTCGGACGGGCAGGGGAGAAGATCAAGTCGATCGTCCGGGACGCGGAGCGCGAGCTATCCGAAATTTTCCCCTACGAGGTGAAACTCGATATGAGGGTGAAAGTGGATCGAGATTGGAGAAAGAGGGATCCTCTGCTGAAGAAACTGATCCGCTGAGATGCTGTCGGGCTGACGCGCCGCCCGGCTACTGCCGGGTCGTGAGTGCGAGGATCGATTCGATGACGAGCTCCGACTTCGCATCCGGCGGATTCTCGAGCTTCAGAAGAAGGCTCTCGCCGCTGCCTCCCGTCGCGGGGAGGTTCACCGTCTTCTCGCCTTCCGTTGACGGGATGACAATGGACAGGCCATTGGAGGAAATGCGGAAACTGAATCCTGCGGTATCCGCTGGCACCAACACGAGCACCGGCGGCGCGGAGCTCCCCTCCCATTGGACGAGGAGGGCGGCGGTGCGGCCTGAGTCCCTGGAAAGTGCGGCGGTCACGGAGAGACTCCGGCCCGTTCGAATCGGCGGCAGGGCGAGCCGCGCACCGGCAGCGAGGGCGACCGATCCGGCGACCAGCCGGCCATTGCCTTCGATGGAGAAGCCGTTGGTGACCGTGATTCCGTCGAACCCGTCCGCGAGAACCAGGCGCGTCCCGTAGATCTCCGCCTGCGCGCGGGAGTACAAATCGGGATCCGTCGAAGGTCTGCCTGCCGCGTCCTGGGCGTAGACGCCGAACTCGTCCACGACTCCCTTGAACCCCTGGTCACCGCCGATCGCGATGCTGCCCTCCTGCTTTGCGCCGGCGATCGAGTATCGCGCGGTCAAGGAGGACACCTGCACGCCGTCGAGGAACCATTGGGCGGAAAGCCCGGCAGGCTGCGGCACGATGCTGAGGGACAGGAGAACGCGATCCTTCGTGGAAAGCGCCGGACCGGCCCACGGGATGAAGAGCGGCGCCGCCCCCGCGCGGGAGATCTGCGCCTGGGGAGCCGCTTTCTGCGGGTTCATCGAGATGACCAGTGAGAAACTTCCGTCGCTCGCGCCGGCGGTCACGATGTTGTTCGCACTGCCGATCTCGTCGAACGAGACCCCCAGGCTGATCGTGAACGGCCTCAGGTTCCCCGAATCGATAGGAATCGCGAGCCAGGGGATCCTGATCCCCGTTCTGCCGTCCAGGCGGTAGCCGAAACCATTTTCGAGCGAGACCACTTCCGGAGAGCCGATCGGCTCCGCCTTGCCCCTGCCCGTCCTTTTCGCTCCTGCCCCGGAGTCCGCCAGCGAGGCCTGGAGGAGCAGGAGGGAGGTGAAGGAGGAAGCGGGGCCCAGCCTGCCCCGTGCCGGGCCGGTGCTGCCGGAGACGATGATGTCCGTGGAGAGCGAGAGCGAAGAGGTGAAGGAGAAGTCGGACCCCGCGGCGGGAGCGCTCGGGAAGAGCTCGAGGGTGATCGTGTACACTCCGCCTTCGCCCGGCACGTCCCAGAGGATCTGCCCCAGCCCGGTTGACAGCATGCCTTTCTGAATCACTTTTCCTTTCCACGACCAGCGCAGGTAGGGGTTGGTGCCATCCGGAATCTGCAGCTCGGCCTTCAGCATGACGGTCGCGCCCGAGGTGATGACGGGCGGAAAACTCCGGATGCCGGTGATCTTCCACCCCTCACTCGCCACGAAAAACGGGATGGATTTCTTCTGCACGACCTCCCCGGCGGAGTACAGGACGATGTCCAGACGGTACAGCCCTGCGGCAAGGCCGGAAGGCAGCGTGATCGGGCTCTGCTCGTTCAGGACGGCTGCGGAGCGATTATGCGAGAGGCTTTCGCCCGCAGGGCTTGTCAGGGTCACATCGATTTCGACGTCATGGTTTTTCGTTGTGTCCTGAGCGGAGACCATGAGAGGCACCGACTTCCCGCTGGCGAACACCTGCCCGTCAGAGGCGGAAATGATCTGCAGGTCGGCAGCGTCGGTCTTCGGCGACATGAAAAGAGACTGGTCCCCGCACGAGACGAGAAGCGCGAGTATCGGGGCGAGGAATGTTCGGCGGGCGGAGATGCGGGACATTCAAAACAAATATATCACCCAAAGATGCGAAATCAAGAATCTGCCGCGTCCGGTTCCTCTTGCCCGGCGAGGTGAAGCACCTCGATGATCACGTCCCCGCGCACGTAGGACTGGCAGGCGAGCCGAATGTCATCGCCCGACGGCTCTCCTGCCTTCTCCAGTGAAGCCAGCCTGCGCGTCTCCATCTCCCGCCGCGGGCTGAAAAACTCCGCCCCCTCACGAATCCGGATCAGGTCTCTCCCGCACGATGCGCGACCCCCGCACAGGGTGTGGATTGGGAACCTGTTGCGGAGAAGGACGATCAGGACCGAGGTGGTGAGATTGCACTCGAAGACCTCCGGTCTTCCAAAGATACGTATTTTCGGCATCTACCGGGCCAGGTCGACGGCAACACTCGCCCGGGCCTTGTGCATGGACACGAAGGAGTCGGCGCCGCCCATGGCGACGAACAGGGTGTCGGCGGTCCACGTCAAACCCAGCTTCATTCCTGCTGTCTCACTGACGAGGCTGTACTCCTTGTCCCCGAACACCCCGTCAACCTTCACCGGCGCTTCCGTGACGCCGAGAGTGGGCGTACCCTGCGCTCCCGCCGCGAACGTGACGGCCAGGAGGAAGACGCACAACATGAGACATTGTTTCATGATTCATTCTCCTTCGCGTTCTCCATGGAAATCGCCCATTACAATAGAAAGAATTGTGTCGTCGCGCAAGAACCGGGGGGCGGGGAAGCCGCCTCCAGAGGCGGAGGAGGCGGTGCGGCGGCTTCAGATGTCCCGGGAGTCACACAGATCGGCCACGGGGCACTTTGCATGATCCGGTTTCCTGGCCGCACAGCACCTCCGTCCATGGAAGGTCACCGCGTGCGAGAAGCCGGTCCAGTCCTCCGGCGGCAGAAGGGCAGCCAGCTCCCGTTCGATCTCGTCGGGATCGTTGCTTTTCGCAAGACCGAGTCTCTGCGTCACGCGCCGGAAGTGCGTGTCGACAACAATCGACGCGGCGCCGAAGCAGGTGCCCCGCACCACGTTCGCGGTCTTTCTGCCCACCCCGGGAAGAGTGAGAAGATCGTCCATCGTGCTCGGGAACTTCCCGGAGAAACGCGACGCGAGCGCCTGCGAGGCGCCCTTGATGCTCTTCGCCTTGTTGTGAAAGAAGCCCGTGGACCTGATGAGCCCTTCCAGTTCTTCGATGTCAGCCGCCGCCATCGCCTGGGGCGTCGGGAAGCGCCGAAAGAGGGCGGGTGTCACCATGTTCACGCGCTCGTCCGTGCACTGCGCCGCGAGAATAGTCGCCACGAGAAGCTCGAATGGGCTCGTGTGGTCCAGCATGCAGCGTGCATCGGGGTAGGCGGCACCGAGCTTGCGGGCAATCTTTTTCGCGCGGATCTTCCGTGCGCGCGCCGTTTCCTCGGCGGCCGGGGGCTTCCCCGGCTTTCCTGTCTCAGGCTTTCCTGCGCGACGTGAACCAGGCATCGATCTCCTCCGTATCCCTGCAGTTCAAAACATCGGCCTTCGTGAGCCAGGCCTTTCGCGCCATCACGATCCCGAAGCGCATGTCGTCGAACCCGCCGATGTCGTGCGCGTCAGGATCGATGGCCACCGGAATCCGCACGCGTGCGGCCCGCTTGAGCACACCCCAGTCCGGGTCCAGTCGATGCGGGTTGCAGTTGTGCTCGAGCGCCGCTCCACGCTCGGCCAGGGCGGCCAGCACCGCTTGCTCGTCCCACTGATACCCTTCGCGGCTGAGGAGCAGCCGTCCACTGAGATGGCCGAGGATGGTCAGCTGCGGATTGCGCACCGCCGCGAGCAGCCGGGAGGTCGCCGTTTCCCTGTCCATCGAGAGCCGTGAATGAATCGACCCGATCACGAAGTCCAGCTTCGCCAGGACGCTGTCGGGATAGTCGAGACTGCCGTCGGAGAGGATGTCCGACTCCACGCCCGCAAAGATGCGGAACGGCGCGAGAGTCTTGTTCAGTCCGCGTATCTCTTCGACCTGGGCGATGAGGGCATCTGCCGAAAGGCCACCGGCATAGGCGGCGCTCCGTGAATGGTCGCTCAGGCACAGCCACGAGTAACCACGCCGGATGCATTCCCGTGCCATCTCCTCGATGGTGCGCGTCCCGTCCGACGCCGAGCTGTGCACGTGGATCATGCCGTGGAAGTCCTTTTCTTCCACGAGCCGGGGGAGCGATCCTTCTTCCGCGGCCTCGATCTCACCGTCTGCTTCCCGGATCTCCGGTGGGATCCACGGCAGGCCCACCTTTGCGTAGACCTCAGTCTCGCTTTTCACGGGCAGCGGCTCACCGTCCTCGCCGTAGACACCCCACTCGCTCATTTTCATTCCCATTCCCTTCGCACGGGTGCGAAGGAGGGTGTTGTGCTCCTTTGAGCCGGTGAAATGCTGCAGGGCAGCCGGGTACGATTCCTCCGGGACGATTCGAAAATCAACTTGCAGGCCCTGGCGTCGGATCGAGACCTTGGTGTCCCCCGCGCCGATCACCGCAGGCCCGTCAGTGCCCGTGTCCGCAAGCGCGATCAGGCGGTCTCGCGTCTCGGCAATCTCCGTGCCTTTCTTCGGAACGAGGAGGATGTCGATGTCCTTGAAGGTCGACTTCCCGCGGCGCAAGCTTCCCGCAATATCCACGTGGGTGAAGAGCTTCGACTCTCCTGCCTCCCGCGCGAGCTCCTCGCCAATCTCGAGCGCCTCCGAGTACAGCCTGCTTTCCTGTGTCGTCTTCTTGAACTCGATGGCCTTCAGGATATTTATCTGCGACTTCTCGCCGAAACCCTCGAGCCCCACGAGCCTGTTCTCCCGGCATGCGTACTCCAGCTCCCCGATCGTGGCGATGCCGAGCTTCTCGTAGATCGTCTTGACCTTTTTCGGACCCACGCCCGACAGAGTGAGAAGCTCGGTGATCCCTTCAGGGAATCCCGCTTTCAGCTCTTTCAAGACGCGCGATTCGCCGGTCTTCACGATGTCCTGGACTATTTCCTCGATGCTCGCGCCTATGCCCTTGATCTCCCGCAGCCGCCCCTCGGAGCAGAGCGTGGCAACGCTTTCGGGGTGCTTTTCCACCGCGCGCGCCACGTTCTGAAAGGCCCGTGACTTGAACGGGTTTTCGCCTGCCAGCTCGCTGAAGACCGCAATCTCGTTCAACAATACCGCGATGGCGCGATTGTCCATGGCAGGTCGAATCTATTCCCCGGCGGCGCAAAAGTCGAGGGTTCCAGTGTACTTTCCTTTTACGGCCGGCGTGGGTATATCTGAAGAATGATCCACTCCGTGTATGTATTCCTGAAGGGCATCGGATACAATCACCCGATCCACCCCATGGTCACCCACATCACGGTCGGCCTCACGATCGGCACCCTCGTTTTCGGACTCGTCTCCCTGATCTTTCGCCGCGCGCGGCTGAAGCTCACCGCCTGGCACTGCGCCGTGCTCGCCTTCGTGAGCGTCGTGCCGACCGTGCTCTTCGGCTACATGGACTGGAGGGAGAAGTTCAATGGCGAGTGGATGACCACGATCATCATCAAGATGATCCTCGCGGGAGTGCTCTTCATCTGCCTCTTCGCGGGCCTGATGCTCGGCCGCGGGACAGAGGCGGAGAAGCAGGGAACAGCAACGGCGCCCTGGCGCGAACCGAGGGCGATCGCCGCTTTGGTCGTGTACGCCGTGTGCACAGGGATCGTGGTGGCGTTGGGGTACTTCGGAGGCAGCCTCGTCTACTAGAAGCTCCGGCGCCTGCCGCCATCGCCTGTCTCCTCGGCCACATGACCCCACTTGACACAGGCACTCTCACTGCATTTCAATTCAGGCGATAAATAATCATTCAAAGGGCTCATCATGGAGCACGAGCCCAGGATTGGCACGGGCATCGCGACAAAGTTGTTCGTCTGGAGGGTTGAAGGAGGCCGGATCTGAAAAGCCAGGAAGCGCGACGCCGCCTGATCCATGGCATTCTGCACGCGGAAAAGATTCACAGCCAGGAAGAGCTTCTCAAGCGGCTTGAAAAGGAGGGCGTGGACGTCACCCAGGCCACCCTCTCCCGAGACCTGAAGTTCCTGAGCGTTTCCCGGGTGCCCGACGGCAGCGGCGAGTACGTCTACACCGTCGATCCTCCGCAGGAGCCCGCCCAGGATCCGTTCATACGCGACGACCTGCGCCGGGAGATCGTCGAAATAGAGTTTTCGGGTAACCTCGCGGTCGTGAAGACCAAGATGGGACACGCGCCCGGGATCGCCTATGGCATCGACCTTCTGAAGATCCCCGACGTTCTCGGGACCCTCGGCGGGGACGACACTCTTCTCGTTGTCCTCAAGGAAGGGGCTGACCGAAACAAGTTCCTCAAGGAGCTCACCGGGAATCAGTAGGCCCGGGATGCGGTGCCGCTGTGGCTCTCCCGCCGCCGCGCCTTGACCGGGTCCGAAGGAATGGCGTACGTTTTCGCCGGGCTCCCGCCGTCTGCTTCCCAGCCGGCTTCAGTGCCCAACGGGATGTAGCCTAGCGGCTAAGGCGCCTGCTTTGGGAGCAGGAGAGCGGTGGTTCGAATCCACTCATCCCGACACGCGTCCATAGCTCAGTTGGATAGAGCAACAGCCTTCTAAGCTGTGGGTCGCCCGTTCGAGTCGGGCTGGACGCGCTTTATAATGATCTACAGCTAAAGGAATTATAAGAGAAGTCAATAAATGGGACGGCTGTCCGACGCTATTATAGCATGATTTCGACGGCTTCACCTCAGCAGCCGCGGTCACAGAATGCAATGTACCGTGGTAGAACGGGCGAGGGCGCAATCTTCACAACTGCGGGGACGTTTCGGCGAGGTTCAAAGGTGCAGGTGTAATCGACAAGCACGCTGTTCTTGGGCATCCGTCTTTCTGTAGGACGTACGGCGCAGATCATCTTCGGCAAGGGTTCTACACAGGGTTCTGCGGCGACTCTGGATGCGCAGAGGAGGGGGCGTTTCTCTCAGCTGCCCGGCGATGACTCACTCTTCATCGGTCGAATGTTCGGCTCCTCTCCGGCCCTTTTCCCGAGCAGCGAAAAGGTGGGCTCGAGGATGCGCCAACTCCTGTCAAACTCCTCTTCAATGGATTCCGCTTCTTTGATGGAATGTGCGCTCCGCCGGCACACCTCCCGGAGCCTCTGGTATTCCCGCGCGAAGCTGTCGAACATCCCGTTGAGAGCGGAGCGATCAATCGTAACTTTGGCCGGGGCTGAGGAAGGCACCGCTACTTCAGGTGGCCGGCTTCTTGTCAGGGGGTCCAAGTCGCGAGGAAGCCCGAGAGCGATCTCGGTGGGCTCCCACGCCCGCATGAGGTCGCGCATGCCCTTTATGCTCACGCTCCCAAGGTCGTTGGCATGGATCCATTCCGCCACCTTTCCGAAGAGTTCCTGTGAGATGCAGGTCGATCCGCCCCGGGCTATCGACTGGAGCCGGAAAGCAATGTTCACCGAATTACCGAGGGCGTCCCCCCCTTTCTCGACGACCTCCCCCCAGTGGATCCCTATTCTCACCGGGACTCTCATCTTTTCAGGGCGGAAGCGGTTGAATCGCCGAAGAGCCTTCTGCACACGGATCGCAGCGAGAACAGCACAGAGCGGCTCGGAGAATAGAAAGAAGTGACCGTCCCCCATCCTTTTGATAAGGGCTCCCTCGTGGGCGCCGACGATCGGAAGGAGAATGCCTTCGTACTCCTGCAGGAGGGAGGTGATCTCCAGCGGCGACAGCTCCTGGGCCTTGCTCGAGTAATCCTGGATGTCAGAGAACAGCACTGCGCACACGCGCACATGCTCCCGCTCGAACCTGTAGGTGTCTTTCTCCGTTGAGAAACGCACTTCCTGCTTGTCCACAGGCTCGACATCCGCCGCCTCGATATCACCTGCCGGTATGCGGAGGGTCCTGACCATGCTGACGAGCAGCTTCTGGGCGCGAGGATCGCTCGTGGCGGGGAGCACCGACCGCAGGGTTTCCTGCAGCTGAGAATCCTCTTCCCGCA
>Ga0187850_10003571_pt1 | contig 13055 bp, 10 predicted proteins | sample June2016WEW_4_15_FD_132436 | JGI IMG/M metagenome (GOLD analysis project Ga0187850, IMG submission 132436) | Peatland microbial communities from SPRUCE experiment site at the Marcell Experimental Forest, Minnesota, USA - June2016WEW_4_150 | ecosystem: Environmental > Terrestrial > Soil >... | reverse complement strand
TCAGAATAAAGGTCAGCGAGGCCCATCCTATCACTCTCTGTCTCAAAACCGCTGCCCATAGCATAATTGTGCCAAAACAGAGATAAACCGCCGCGGGATTCCGAAATAGGGCGTGTTCAAGAGCCGCACACGACAAGTAATATTGCAGTCCTTCCATGAAGGTATGGTAACTCAACTGCATATAGTAAGGGTCGCGCGGACCCGAGTTGACGCCCCAGGCTGATTTTCTCAGATAGAAAACGGCATATAACCCGGCGAGTAAAAAAAACGGCCACAGCCTCCTCGCGATCGCAGCCAAGGACTCTCTGAGTTTCGTGAGATTCCTCAACGCCTTACCTTCCAGGAACAGAACTTCATATGCAAACAAGGAAAACGGAAGCATGACCGCCACTTCTTTGCTGCGTGTGGCCATCAGGAAGCAGATCAGCGCACCCGCGTAAGCGGGCGCATTCCGATGTTCACGATGGCAAAGGTAAAGTAGCAGGCCTGCGGTCCACCAGAAAAACGCAAGGTTATCGTAGACGACATTAAAGGAATACACATTGTTGGCAAGATTGTAGTTCAAAGCCCATGTCAGGACACACAGGGTCGCCAGAAACCGGTCTCTAAGTAGACGCAAAGCGAGGATAAATCCCAGGACGGCGTTGGCCAGGTGCAATCCGAGAAGAATGGAAATATAAGGAAGCGGGTGCACACCAAGGATTACATAGAGCCAGCGGTAAAGAGCATTCCCCAGTGGCCTGTTATCGTAGCTGTTGTTGGGCGCAAGAAAACCCTTCAAATGCGTGGCGAACGAAAGATCCCGGCTACGGGAAATATTCATGTAGTCGTCGCCGAAAAGAGCGGGATTGTGAAACGTGTCCGCGAAGTTCCAGCAGACGATTCCCGCAATGAGCAGGGATAGCAGAATCTCGATCTTGAACTTGCGCATAGAGTTCGTGAAAATGAAGGACCTCCCCATACGGGTCAGGGAGAATCATAAGGGGGCATCGATTTGCCGGCAACCACAAACAAAGAAAGACCGAAACCGAAGTCGTGGCGGCGCAGATGAGCGGCCTCCAGCTTGAGTATCCGCAGCAGAAGACCATTAAGCCAGTACGCGCCTCTGGTGGTGGGACGAACATCGGATCCCGGCGGCGCCAATCCGGCTTTCTTGCTGATTCTCCAGATCACCGCCAGCGGAAACAGAAAACTGTTCGCAAAAGTGCACCGCTCGGCTCTAAATCCAGCAGCCTTGACTGCAGCGCGCAATTCGGCGACGCCGTATCGGTGATTCGTCGAGACCCCCGTGTCATGGCTGGTGCGCAGCCACTCATGGGCAGGGACACGAACCAGGAGTTTACCTCCTGATCTGAGCAGGCGCCGGTATTCGGCTAACGCCGAAGTCCGAGAGGCTGCATCCCGGACTTCCGACAGCACGTCGAACGACACCACCAGATCGAAGCTGTCATGGATAAACGGGAGAGCCGCCACGTCGCCGAGGACAAGACTCTGCTCTCCGCGGCGGCGGCAAAATCCCAGGCCGGCTGGGTGGCAATCAATGCCGGTCACGCGCGCTCCGTAGTGGCGGCGCAGCCATGCCATGGTAAAGCCGGTGCCGCAACCGGCATCGAGCACGCGAGGGTTTTTCGGAAGCGCGGCTTGAGGGAGCAACGAAAAGACAATGGCGCGCATGCCCACGTACCACCAGTGGCATTCCTCCTCCCGATACATGTGGAGGTATTCGCGCTCGTCCATAGCCTATTTTTTGAAGAACCGGCGAACCGCACGGATCACATGCTGGTGCTCCGCCTCTGTGAGTTCAGGGTAGAGCGGGAGCGAGAAGACTTCGCGCGCCGCCCTTTCTGCCACGGGGAATCTCTGTCCAGGCAGAACGAATCGTTGAAGCGCCGGCTGGCAAGGCAGCGGAATCGGGTAGTGGACCAGGGTCTCCACACCGTGTTCCGCCAGATGACGGCGCAATTCCTCGCGTCGTGGAGTCCGCACCGCATAAATGTGCCGATTCGGAATCATGCCCGGTACGACAGGGAGGACGGTGAGATCCAGGTCCGCAAATGCTTCGTCGTATCGCGCCGCCATTTGCCGGCGCGCCTCGTTGCGGGATTCCAGCGTCTTCAATTTGTATCTGAGCACTGCGGCCTGAATCTCGTCGAGGCGTGAATTACAGCCCAACATTTCGTGGTGGCTGGTGCGATCCTGTCCGCCGTGCCGGAGCTTTTTCACACGCCGGCAGATCTCTTCCTCATGAGTGACCACCATGCCGCCGTCACCGAGCGCTCCAAGGTTTTTGGTCGGATAGAAACTGAATCCGGCGGCACGGCCCCAGGTCCCGAGCGCCGCGCCGTTCAGCCGTGAGCCGTGCGCCTGACAGGTGTCTTCAATCACGAGCAGTCCGTGTCGCTTTGCCAGATCATCGATCTGTTGCAGATCGCAGGCATTTCCATACAGATGGACAGGAAGAAGCGCGCGTGTCTGTTCTCCGATGGACGCCTCTATCTGTGCCGGATCGATTTGCAGGTTGCCGGAATCCACGTCCACAAATCGAGGGATGGCGCCGGCCCGCCAAATAGCCAGTGCGCTGAAGGCGGCTGAGAGCGCACTTGTTATGATCTCATGGCTCTTGCCGCGTTCAATGACCCCTGAAGCCTCGAAGGCGAGGGTCAGCGCATCCGTGCCCGAACCAACTCCCACTGCAAAGGGAACCTTCAGGTAGGCAGCGAATTCCGACTCCAGCGCTTCGAGCTCCGGGCCCAGAACATACCACCCGTTCTTTATGACTCTGGAAATTGCGCACTCCAACTCGGGACCACAGGCGGCAGACTCGCGTTTGAGCTGAAGAAAGGGGACGTTCATGTCTTCACTTATTTGGAATGATCCGTCAGAAGCGAGCCGGGTGCATTTGGTTTTCTGAACCAGCCTAGAGAGGATTCCCTACGTTTTGCATCTCGACTCCCAAGTCGGCCGGCACCGAGGGCTGCGGCCGCCTGCCGCGGATCACGAGTTTCCACCAGGCAACAAACAGCTGGACAAAAACCCGGCGCAGGTGCCTGAACCGGAAGAACTGGCTGCTTCCGTGATAACGGCGGTAGTGATGCACGGGGATCTCTACCATGCGGCAGCCCAGGTCCTGGAATCGCTTCATCATCTCCACGCAAATCACGCCGCTGTTGCACGTAAGCCGGGTGCGATCTAAAAGCGTGCGCCGGAAAAGCCGGAAATCGCAGTCGACGTCGCGCACGTGCAGCCGGAAAAGAAGCCGCATGAGATGCTGATAGATGCTGCCCGCAATGATCCGATGCCTGGGATCGGACCGGCTGATCTTATACCCATTGACCAGGTCGACGTTTTCGCCAAAAGCACTCAGCAGCAGCGGCAACTCCTCGACATCGTATTGGCCGTCCCCATCGGTGTAAAAAACCAGGTCCTTTGAGCAATTGGCGAAGCCGGTGATCAGGGCGGCGCCATAACCGCGATTCACTCCATGATGAATGACCTTGAGAAACGGGTACTCACGGGCAAGAACCTGCAACAAATCGCCTGTTCCATCCACCGACCCGTCATTTACGACGACGACCTCGTAACTCTCGGTCAGCTTCGGCAGCAGCCAGGCCATGGTGTGGATGATCTTCCCGATGGAGCCGACATCATTGTAGGCAGGGAAAAAGGCTGAAATGGAATGCGGGCGCCTATTCATGGGTCAAACCCAGATTCTGAATATTTGTTGCGATTTTTCCCTATTTTTTTAACATAATACGCTGCTTGAAGTAACTGAATTAGCTAATTCTAATATGATTCCTGCACGTTGACAACGGGCAGAGAACTGGTGTCGCATCGCGTGAGAGATCGTTTTCAATTTCAACCAGCACAGCCGGCTGCGGGCGCCCGAGCCTCATCCTGGGTCCTTGCTACTCCTGAAAACGCACTGCTGGCGCTCCTTTTGGTGGTTGAGTTTTGGGTTTTTTCGGGCGCTTTTCACAAGTTTTTCACGCATGACAGCTTGTTTTACATGACCCACGTGCCGCGCACCTGGGCACAATTCAAGGTCTATCTCCTGGCGCCTTCCGATGAGAAATCGTATCGCCCGCTGAACTTGGGCTTCATCGCGCTTGTGCGGCCTTTCTTCGGCGTGGATCCGTACCCGTATCACTGGATCCCGATCGCATTTCACGTGGTGAACACTCTGCTATTCTTCCTCCTGGCGCGCCGCATCCTGACGAGCTCGACGGCCGTCCTGGCGGCAACTGCATTCTGGGGTCTCCACTCGGTCGCCGGCTGGATCACCTACGACATCACCTACCTCTCGGACTTCCTGCTGGCGTTTCTCTTTCTGCTTACCTTGCTCCTGGCGGTCGAGGGGCACAGGCGAAAAAAGTGGCCATGGACGGCCGCGTCGATATGCGTTTACCTGCTTTCGTTGCTGACCAAGGAAGCCGCCACTACCTTTCCCCTGGCTGTCTGGATTGCCTTGGCGCTGGCTGATCTGCGCGCCCTCGAAGCACCGGTTAGCAGGGCGCGGGCCTGGACGGCATTTAAGAAGACTCTGCCGTTGACGTGTGTCTATCTCGCCATGGCAATCGCGTTCGCTGCTCTTTTCGTACACTGGCTGCGTGCCGGGCTCATCTACACACAAGGCACAAACGCTGCGTACAACATCAATCTCTCGTCGAATCTGCTCGCCAAATCCAGGTACATCTACTGGGCTTTCAATCTCCCGGATGCGCTTGTCATTCACTATGGCGAGGAGATTCGCGCCTTGGTTTTCGTCCTGATGGGAGGCATTCTCCTGGCGTGGCTCTTTGACCTGCTGAGGCGCGAAGGAGGACTGTCGGCGGTGGAATGGTCAGGCCTGATTTGGTTTGTGGGACTGAACGTGCCGGCGCTGCTGTTGTCCAGCCGCTTGGCAAAGTGGTACCTCTATCTCCCCCTGATGGGTCTGGCGCTCGCCTTCGGAGTCGTGGTGGAAAATCTGCGCGCATCGATGCCGGCGAAAATTCGCTCATATGCAGGTCCGATCATCACGGGGTTGCTCATTGGCATACTCGGTTTCGCTGCTTCCGTGCAGACGCGCAGTTACGTGGCGGCGTCGGATTCCGAGTACCAGTCCGATTTGCTGCAATCCTGCCTGACCGATTTCCGGCAGGCACACCCCGCGCTCCCACCGCGGGTCACACTGTATTTCCTTCCCGCATTTGAGGAAGGGGTCTCAGACCTTCTTTCGGCGCCTCCGATCGATGGCGGACAGCTTTTTGAGTTGTACTATCCTGCATCGCGTGTCCAGGCGAGGTTCGTACACAAGGGAGCCCGGATTCCCGCGGATATCGGCAGCAGGTCCGACACATACATCCTCCAATATCTGGATCATCACCTTTACGATGTGACTGATCATTTCAAAAACAGCGGCCTGATGACACTCTACGTCCTTCCCACTCCCGAGGGGAAGGCGCCGCCGCTGCTGAAGAAGGAACCTGCAGGCGGCATTAAGATTTTCCGGGGAAACGTGAAGTTGTCGTTTGCAGACGAGGGAGCCCAGCTGCCGGAGGATTACCTCACGCGGCCAGACATCTGGATCCTGCAGTACCTGGAAGGTCACTTCAACGATGTCACTCGACTTTACATAAACGGGGGGAGCCAGACGATGGTGCTGCTGCCGACTATCGACGGCAAGATTCCGCCTCTGTATCTGCTGGAGGAGAATCCGGCCATCGCTCCCAGACTTTCTCAAAGCCACATGCTCTTTTTGTCGTACGATGAACTGGTCCGCCTCCCGGGCGACTACTTCGCGCGGCAGGACCTGTGGGTTGTGCAGTACATGTGCGGGCGCTACACTGATGTGACCGATTATTACAAAGGCAGGCGCAGGCAGGATTCACAGCGTGTCGTTCACGGGCTCGAGGGCATCCAGAGCAGCGTCAACCGTGCAGAGTTTTATCCGGATTACAGCCACTTTGCCACACCGAGCGGTACCCCGGTGTTCTTTCCAACCCCTGAAAAAGAAATATTGACCCAAATCGGAGGTTCCACGCTTGTCATCCCGCTGCACAAGATACCGGACGGGTCGCGCCTTCGTTTCGATATCTCATGGATGTTCGATCAAGGAGACGGCGGCTGGGCCGAGGCGGCGATGCGTACACAGGGGAAAGAATCCGTTATTTTCCGCGAGTACATGCGCCTTAATCCGAAAGAAAAGAGTCATCCATGGAAGGAGGTCGCCGTCGACTTGCAAGCATACTGGAATGAAGAGGCGGATCTCATCCTGAAGTGTTATAACGATCCGGGCAAAAACACGGTCGCCGACTGGTTGAACTGGCGGGACATCGTAATCGAGCCCAATCCTCAGACACAGAGATAAACACTGAGTCAGGGCGCGGAAGTTTCAGGCTCGGGGCCAGGTCCTCTCCCGCGGTATGTTCCTGGATGGCGAGTTGCAGCCTTCTCAGCTTCCGATTGGGACGGCGCGGGTTTCGATCTGGGAGAAGGTTCGACCGTCTGTGGCTGCGCCTGTCCATGAGGTTGTTCGGCCTGGGATTGTGTGGCAGGTGGCCGTGTGGCCGCGGGCTGGTTTTGATTCTGAGTCTGGTTCTGATTTGACCCGCTGCATGAAATAATAGTTACAAGCAACAGTCCTGCGATCACGACTAAGGTTCTCCTGAGCATGCACACGCTCCTTATAACCTGGCCAATAATTGTTGCCGCACCTTCGTTAAACCGGGTTTCTGCGCAAACCCCATTATCCTCTCTCCTTATCGGCAGACAGTGCCGGAATTCACAAAATATGCCGGAGATTCGTGGGTGGCGGCGTCACGCGAAATAGATTGCAACTGCCGGGAGAAACACCTATCTTGTGCCCAGATCAGCAGCACGAATGGCGGAAAAATCCGAACTTGGTAAGAGCACACACCACCCGCGGATTTTGAGACGCGGCGCGTACGCGGATGCAAACGCAGGCAACGAGCTTGCCGCAAACAAAGGATGGTCTGAAATGAGATTCGCACTCCCGCTTATCTGCGGTTTACTTTTTGGGGCAGCGTTGTGCGCAGCCCAGGAGAAACCGGTTGTCATTCACGCCGGCGTCCTGCTGGACGGCAAGGGCGGCACGATGCGCAATGCGTTCATCGAGATTCAGGGCTCGAAGATCACAAAAGTCGGAACCGCCGCGCCTGCAGGAACAGCGGTCACCTACGATTTGAGAAATCTGACCGTGACACCGGGATGGATTGACACCCACGTCCACCTGGACTGGCACTTTGGCCTTGACGGGCGCTATGCACCCAGAGATTCGCAAACGCTGACCATGGCTGCCGAAGCGGAAAACGCCTACGCAGATCTGATGGCGGGCTTCACAACCGTCCAATGCGTGGGCGCCAATATGGACAAAGACCTGCGCGACATCATCGCGCGCGGAGTCCTGCCCGGCCCGCGAGTGCTGACCTCTCTGGCGGCATTGTCGAATGCAGGTATGACCCCGGAACAGATCCGGCAGTACGTCGACCAGACGGCGAAGAACGGCGCTGATCTTATCAAGATCTTCGCTTCCCGTAGCATTCGTGATGGCGGCGGCCAGACTCTGAGCGACGAGCAAATTCAGGCGGCGTGCGGAGAGGCCAAAAAGGTGGGCTTGAGGACGTTGGTCCACGCCTACGGCGACGATGCCGTGCGTGCTTGCGTTTTGGCCGGCTGCACGAGCATCGAACATGGGACGCTCCTAAGCCCGGAGGTTCTCCAGTTCATCGCAGATCATGGCACCTACTTCGATCCGAACATTGGTCTCGTCAAACAAAACTATCTGCAGAATCGAGACCGATATCAGGGAATCAGCAACTTCAATGACGAAGGGTTCGCTGCCATGGAGAAGGCGATTCAGACGGATCTGGCCATGTTCAAACACGCGCTGGCCGTCAAAAACCTCAAGATTGTCTTCGGCACGGACGCCGTGGCCGGCGCCCACGGCCACAATGCCGAGGAAGCGATCTACCGCGTTCAGACAGGAGGCATGGATCCGATGGCCTCGATCGTTTCCTTGACATCCGTTTCGGCGCAATCCTTGAACATGGGAGACAAGATCGGATCGATCGCGCCCGGCCTGGAAGCGGACATCGTCGCGATCGAAGGAAACCCCATCCATGACATGACCGCGCTGCGCCATGTAGTCTTCGTCATGAAAGGCGGCAAGGTCTATAAAAACACACGCGCCAATTGAAGGGCAGTTTTCGATCTCAGTGAACGATCAGTGGCGCATCTGTTTCCGTTTCGAGGACGGCGATGCTTTTGATGTCGAACTCACGGATTATCATTAGGGCAGATTTATGACGATTGAAAACACGCGAGAAAGAAAGATCAGTCCAACCCATCCCGGTGAAATGCTTCGGGAGGATTTCTTGCCGGACTACAGCTTGATCGTATCGAGCCTCGCGAGGGCGCTAGGGGTTTCACGCCAGACTATTAATGAATTGCTTCGGGAGCGTCGCGCCGTAAGCCCGGAGATGGCACTTCGGCTCTCGCGCCTGTTTGGCAACACGCCGGAAAAGATTTGGACAACCACAAAGGATGCGAAGTGAATAGTGGGTGTCCAGGTTCTTCAGGGCTTCCTGCTTGTTTCTTTTCTCCGCCGTTGCGGCCGTCCCTCCATGCGCCTGCGCGGCCAAGGCCGCTTTGAGCTCGTCGACGGCCCCTTGCACCGTCTTGAGCTCGACCGGCGGAGATGGGAAAGCAGGGTTGCCGGTCAGGCCGGTGATAATGCCCCCGGCAGTAGGTGCCAGTTGTTCCGCAGACTGGCTTCTGAAACCATCCGCAATTCGAACGTGCTGCTGCATAGTCGTATCTCCTTTCAGTGTTTGATTGAGTGGCTAAAACACCGCCGGCGCCTCACCGACGGTTTTCTGCGAGACAGAAAAGATCTTGTCCGTCGCGAAGAAAGTGGTGTCCGGCACGAAGAAGATGCTCTCCGTGTCGGAGAAGATGGTCCCCATCGCGAAAAACATGGTCTCCACGACGGAAAAGATTGCCTCGATAACGGAGACCACGGTCTAAGCCGCTGAAAAGATTGTCAACGGAACGGAGACCATGGTCTCCGGCGTTGAAAAGATCTTTTCCGTCGTTGAAATGATCATTTCCGTGACAAAGACCATGGTAAAAATCGACCGTCGCGCTAACCGCAATAAAGGCAACGGGTTGACTGGGCTCTGAAAAGATCTTTTCCGTCACGGAAATTATCATTTCAGTCACGAACACCATGGTCTCCGCCTTGCAAATCATCTTGTCGAAGGCTGAGATCATCTTTTCCGTCACGAACACCATGGTGTCGGACAATAAAAAAATCTTCTCGTTGGCAAAGACCGTGGTGTCGTTGACGAAGACCATGGTGTCGCTGACGCCGACCATGGTCAACGAGGCGAAGACCATGGTCACAGTCACGCAGAAGATGCTCTCCGTCGCATTCACCATGTTCTTCGCGACGGAACAAATTGCCTCGGCTCAGACTCAATCGAGTATTCAGCATGAGAATTTGTGGACACTCACTTTTCCCGACGCCTCCAGGTCGCGGTAGGAATGCGGGTCGCCCCGCACCCCCCCGCACAGATCCGTACCGGCGCTGCTGGCGCATCTTATGTGCCGCGCCACATAATATGCGGGAACTTTGCGAGTGCGGTACTCAACCGTCCAGGCGATCACAGTTGAGGGTCGCCCACTTTCACAGGGAGAATCGGAGGAAGGTTCGAAGCGTTATTGCAGCCGTTGGGGCGACCGGACATGATGCCGGCAATTGCAGCTGAGTTGATCTAATCCAATCTCGACCGTTTCGCGGCTGCAAAATTGTGGGCGCAGACAGAAAACAGACAGCGCGCACAATGGCCTTGGAGCCTTCCATGCCAGTCGGTTATGTACGATATCCTCACTATACAATATCTAAGCTGAATGTTCAGCCGTAAGTGACACATCTGCGCGAGATGCAGGGATTTTGCGATGCTACATGTAATGGGTTTCTAAAGTGCGACTTCGAGCTAGAACTTTGCCCGATATCCAACGGGTGCGCGGACTTTGACTCCGGGTTGATCAACAAATACGGATAGGTGGCGAAACTCTCCCTTCCCTGCTCGGTCAGAGGGGTAGTAGCAAAGGGTGTACTGGTTGTGAAGCTCGTCTTCGATTTGCGAGATTGACTTGGGAAGGTCCACGGCACTCTTGGTGAGGAAGTACCTTCCTCCGCTCCCCTCGGTGAGCTTAACCAGGTATTCAGCGGCATTCTTGAGAGAAGGATAGTATGAGAGCTTGGTCTCAAACTGCACTGCATAAACCGGCACACCGGCTTCTTCTATTTTTGCTAGAGTTTTGTCTGCGGTGACCAGTCGACTACACGTATCTTGACTTGCAACGAAAAGCACAATCGCTTTGGGTCCTTGCACCGAGCGCAGGCGCTCCGTCAAGACCATATCCACGGCATCATAGAGGCGTGAACAGCAGAACACTTGTGTCTGGAGTATGGCACGCCGCAGCTGGTCGCGGTCGCTGGTGAATTCGCTCTCGACACGGACCTCGTCATTAAAAGACACGACCATAAAGCGATCCTCCGGGCGCATCTTATCCACGAACGCAAGGGCGGAGCGTTGAATATCCTCTAAGGAGCGCTTCAGGTCCTCGGGTGTGCGGTACACGATGCCGCTAGGGGATGCATCGATCAGGAGAGCTACGTTGACAGGCTCTGCCGCGGGTATGAACCTCTCTATCTTTTGCCCCACACCATTTTCATAAAGTCGAAAATCTGACTCCTTAAGATCATGAACGTACTGGCCATTGCTACCGATGACCATGACCGGCACCGTGACGAAGGTTACATCCAACTTGATCGTATTCACTTCGCCGGGAGTCTGTACCTGATTCTGGCCCGAGATCGGCACGACCGTCTCGACCTTGTCCAGAGAGGCTTTCGACTCATCGGACACTGTCCCCTTAATTCCGGAGAACGGTGGTTTTGCGGCCAGACAAAGCGGAGCATGCAATCTCGGCTCCCTGGACTTATTGTGGAACTGCTTCACGAGATCTTCCGGCGAAGGACCAATTACCATTCCGAAGCCAAATTCCAGGTCGGTCTGTGTGCTCTGATGCCCACGCGGGTTCAGTCCGTAATATCCTACCGATTCACCATCCCAGAGGCGCGCGGCCAGAAGCGCAGCACCGTCTGACGGAGAATTACGATAGACAGCCGACGGTACGACGAGGGCAAATACTGACTCCAAATGTGTGGTTTTATAATAACCTGAGAGCCTCGAATACCATGGCGTAGCCTGTTTCTGACTTTGCTCGTTCGGATTCGGAGGCCCGTCGTCCAAATTCGGATTGTACCTTGCTTCAACAAAAAAGACGTAATCCGCTTGATCCAATGAGTCCGCGAGCAGGTATCGTTTCTGTTTCAGAAATTCCTTCTCGACCCTGTACTTGATATCGCCGTCCGGTTGTGTGCCGTCCCATATGGGCTGGACACCATCAGGCCCGGATGGTTGCAGAATTGGACGAAGTGGATATTTATCCTCGCACTCTTGTGAGCTGCTCATGGGAACGGGCACGGATATAGGCGGTCTTCCAGGAAAACGCACTGACCAATGACAGTTGTGGCTCGGATAAATCAATAGCTGGTTGTTGCCCGGCCGCTGGGCGTCATAAGGGTCGGTGGATCTTGTTTTTGCTTTAATTTGATCGCTGTTGGGGATGCACATGGTGAAGAGACGTGCGTCCCGTACGGCGACAACATAGATCCGTTTGCCAGGCTGTATGGTTGTAGATTGGTGAGCGGCGAGAAGAACTGCCTGCAAGGCCATCGGACAAAGCACAGCAAACCAAGTTGCTGTCCTTTTCCACTGCATTTTCGCCTCCGCAAAAGCAGATCATCGATCAGCATTCGGGGCCAATGACCTAACCCAAATCATACGATCCCTACAAATCAATCACAAGATCGAAATCGACTAAGTCATCCAATAATTTAGATGTTGTGAATCACTGGCGGGGTTCACAAAAGGTGGATTATAGACGAATTACAGATTACCCGGAGATTGACTTTGTGTTGTCGCGGAAGTGTACTAGCGGCGTTAGAGAGAGTAAAATCGAGCGGCAGCCTGCGCTGTAATTCCGCACCCATATTTTGTCGGCTGCCGACACGCCATGCATCCAGATGCATGAATCGCACATTCAGATTTAATGCTAATAGGTAATGAGGCGGGGTAAGCGAAGCATTGAGAGGGAGTCGAGCGGGAGGAACGCGATGAGTAATCTCCGGATGTTCATATGCTGTACCTTAATGCTCTGTTCGATTGGAGGTTGTGCGACAAAGACTATCCCGGTCGACCGTTCCGAAGACGAACGTGCAATACGTGAGATGGAAACAGAGGCTTCTAAGGCGCTTGCCGCTAAAGACGTTCGCCGCATGGCCTCCCTTTACGCCGAAAATGCGGCTCTATTTTATGCGGATAGCCCGATGGTAGCCGGAAGGGATGCGATCAGGGAGACATGGAAATCTATCCTTGCACGGCCGAACTTCACGATGAGCACGGTACTGCTGAGAGTGGAAGTCTCCGACAGCGGTGACCTGGGCTTCACGCGCGGCTCTTATTCAACGACAATGAACGATGCTAACGGGACGCCGGTGACCGACATGGGCGAATATGGCGTTGTTTACCGGAAACAGCCGGACGGCAGCTGGAAAATCATCGCCGACAGCGGCAACGCCGCTCTGCGCGTCCATTCGTTCCCCAAATCCCCGGACAGGAGGCAACAGCCCGCTTCGCAAATTGCGCCGCTGATGGGATTGGCAAGCCTGTTCAGCGGCCTTGGATTCCTGTTCGGCGTGCCGATTGTCGCGGCGGCTTTTGCCTGGAAATACTATCGAAGTCGCCAAGTGCCGACGGGCTTGCCGATCACGATTGCCATGGTACTGGTCTTCTGGGTAGCTACAACTCTGCTCTGGCGGTACATTTCCGCGCATTACTGGAATATGTCCTTCATGACCGCGCTCCATGCAGCAGGAGATGCCGCCAGGTTTGGTCACCCGATCGAACACACGGCGGAGG
>Ga0187850_10003569_pt1 | contig 13059 bp, 5 predicted proteins | sample June2016WEW_4_15_FD_132436 | JGI IMG/M metagenome (GOLD analysis project Ga0187850, IMG submission 132436) | Peatland microbial communities from SPRUCE experiment site at the Marcell Experimental Forest, Minnesota, USA - June2016WEW_4_150 | ecosystem: Environmental > Terrestrial > Soil >... | reverse complement strand
CTGGCGGTGGAACTTGCGCCGCTGGTGCGCGTCAACGGAGTCGCGCCCGCGACGGTGGTGCAGGGCAGCGCGATGTTCCCGCGCAACCGGGTGATCGCGTCGCTGGCGAAATACAACATTCCGTACCAGGAGAGCGAGGGCGACGAGGCGTTGCGCGACCGTCTCGCGAAGTTTTATGCCGAACGCACGTTAACGAGGCAACCGATTACACCCGCCGACCAGGCGGAGGCAATCTTCTTGTTGTTGAGCAATCGACTGAGTAAGACGACGGGGCAGATACTGAGTGTGGACGGTGGTTTGCACGAGGCGTTCTTGCGTTGACGAATCGATTCAGCCGCGGCTGCCCAACAGGGTGCAAATATGAAACCTAAAAAATCGCCACCAGATGCCGAAAAGCAGGCCCAGATCCTGGCGCAGCTTCGACGGGACCTGGAGATTCGACAAAAGGGTTATCGAGAGCGGGCGCTCGCGCTGTTCCCGCATGTCTGTGGCAGTTGCGGACGCGAATTCTCCGGCAAGAAACTGAAAGAACTTACGGTCCATCACAAAGACCATGACCACAATAACAATCCACCCGACGGCAGCAACTGGGAGTTGCTGTGCATCTACTGTCACGATCACGAACACGAGAAGTACAAGCTGAAGGGCTATGTGGACGGTTCGGCACAGGCAGAAGGGTCAGGAGCCGCTCCTATCGCCAACCCGTTTGAGAAACTCGATGACTTGCTGAAGCCCAAGAGCCCGGATCAAAACTCAGAGCCGAAACAGGGATCGTGAACCAAGCGGGGGCGATCCGCCCGCCTTCGCTACGGCTACAGCGCGGCAGCCCCGAAGACTTTCGAGGCCGGCGGACGGTGCGCGGAAACGCGCACAGGCTTGCTGCGCGCCGCTCCCGCATGAGCGCCACCGGTTGCGGCACTTTCTGAGAATCGTTTCATCAACTTCCGCAGATACAACAATTCTGTGTAACGCGTTGGTGACCAAGGAGAATCGTGTTCCACGCATCGGCATGGATATTGCATCTTATGAAACCGTGCTTGTGGTGAACTACGGCTGTGACAGGTACCCAGCAGGTTACGCAGTCTGGAATCGTCACCGAGTCGCGGGTGGCCCCGAAGGTTTACCACCGCATTTGGTATTTGCGTGGGCCTGAAACATCACAACGCCAGTGGCTCTTGTAAGAGGAGCAGTCGCAGTGGACTGTGGGGGACAACCGTTGCGAGTGACTATAACAGCCGGGTGCTGTCTTCAGTCCTCCCAGGCCGTCTGTCAGTTCAAGAGATCACCGTTCAATATCTACTGCTCAAGGCCCGCATCGCCTCGTATTGGGGCGCAAAAGGAACAAGACGATGAAACAAGTCCAGTTACTCTGGGTTCTCGTCTTCATGCTTTGGGGCGCGGGAAGTGCCGGGGCTTTACAGAAGCTCGACGGTCACAGGCCGGAGGCTGTGAAGAAGCTGAATGTGCAGCCAGTGGAGCGCCTGCCTGGCTCGAAGCGGTTGCAGTTGGCCATTGGGCTACCGCTACGCAACCAAGAAGCACTCAATGCCTTGCTGCAACAGCTCTACGACCCGACCAGCCCCAACTACCGGCACTACCTGACGCCGGAACAGTTCACCGAAATGTTTGGTCCGACGGAACAGGATTATCAAGCTGTCATCGCTTTCGCGAAGTCACACGGACTCACCGTGACCACCAAGCATCCCAATCGCATGGTACTGGATGTGGCAGGCACGGCCACGGACATCGAGAAAGCATTCCATGTGACGATGCAGGTGTACCAGCATCCGAAGGAAGCGCGCACGTTCTACGCGCCGGATGTTGAACCGTCGCTGGACTTGGCGGTACCGATTCTGCACATCAGCGGCTTGGACAACTACTCGCTGCCGCGCCCCATGCATGTGGCCAAACCAATTCCCGTTATTAAGGCGATGAACGTGACGCCAAACGCCGGGTCGGGGCCGCGCGGCTCCTATATGGGTAATGATTTCAGGGCGGCTTATGTTCCGGGCACTTCACTCACCGGCTCAGGGCAAAGCGTGGGGCTGCTGCAGTTCGACGGGTACACCGCCAGCGACATTACCTATTATGAAAATCTGGCCGGACTGCCGCCAATTCCTTTGCAGAACGTCCTGATCGACGGCGCCACGGGCGCTTCCGTCGGTGACGGCGACGAAGTCGAGGTGAGCCTCGACATTGAAATGGTGGCGTCCATGGCGCCGGGTGTTTCGCAGATCATTGTCTATATGGCACCGAACCCAAGCCCTTGGGTCGACTTGCTCAGCCGCATGGCCAACGACAATCTGGCCAAACAGCTCAGTTGCTCCTGGATGGGCGGCCCGCCCGATCCCACCTGCGAGGCAGTATTTCAGCAGATGGCTGCACAAGGTCAGTCGTTCTTCACTGCCTCCGGCGACTCCGATGCCTTTACGACGAGCATCGATTTTCCGGGCGACAGCACAAACATCACTGTAGTAGGCGGGACAACGTTGACCACAACTGGCCCGGGCGGTTCCTACGTTTCGGAAACCGTGTGGAACCGGGGCAACGTCGGCAGCAGTGGCGGCATCAGCACCTATTATCCCATCCCGGCGTACCAACTGGGCATTAATATGGTCGCCAACCACGGATCGACGACGATGCGCAACGTGCCGGATGTGGCCCTGACGGCGGAAAACGTTTACGTCCGCGCCGATGGTTCCGACCTGAGTGTGGGCGGCACCAGTTGCGCGACGCCGTTGTGGGCGGGTTTTGTAGCGCTGGTCAATCAGCAAGCGGTGAGCTTTGGCAAGCCCCCGGTCGGCTTTCTCAACCCGACCGTCTATGCGATTGGCACAGGAACAAGCTATTCATCCGGCTTCCACGACATTACCACCGGCAATAACTTCAGCAGCAGCAGTCCCTCCAATTTCCCGGCGGTCACCGGCTATGACCTCTGCACCGGCTGGGGGACCCCGACCGGTACCAACCTGATCAACATCCTCGCGTTCCCCAGCCTCATCGTGTTGCTCCCCGCCACGGCTACCGAAGGCGATGGTGTGTTGGCCGGTCAGGGCCGCGTCAGCATCGCGTCGGCTCGCACCAACACCTTGAGCGTGGCACTCGCCTCCAGCAATACCAACAAAGTCCTCGTTCCCCCGACCGTTGTGATCCCAGCCGGCGCGACCAACGCCAACTTCAACATCACGATCGTGGACAACGCGCTGCTGGATGGCACGCAGTACCCCACGGTTACTGCGACCGCTTCGGGTTATGGTTCTGCCAGTGCCACGATAACCGTGTACGACAACGAAACGGCGACGTTGACATTGACAGCGCCGGCCACGGCGACGAAGGGGGAGGGGCTTCTGAGCAACGCCGGCGCCGTCTTCGTCAGTGCGCCGCTGGCAAGCGATGCGGCCGTCACCCTGACCTCCAGCGACACCAACAGGGTCCTGTTGCCTTCGACCGTGACCATCCCGGCCGGCCAAACCTCCAATGCGTTCAACATCACCGTCCTCGACAACCACATCAACGAGGGGCCCCAAGCCGTCACGCTGACGGCGCACGTCCAGAACTGGACGGACGCCGCCGCCGCCATCACCGTTTACAACAACACCAACCTCACCGTCACTTTGGGCACCGACTCCGTCTATAAAGGCAGTGGTCTGTACGGCTGGGTCACCATCGACGCCCCCCTACCGACCGCCCTGTTGGTCAACCTGTCCTCCAGCAACAGCAATAAGCTCATCGTCCCGCCCAGCGTCACCATCGTCGCCGGCCAAACCAACATCATGTTTTACATCCGGACTGTAAATAATGGCATCCCCGACGGCACGCAAATCGTCACGGTGACGGCCACCGCAACCGGCTTTGCCAGCGGCAGCGCCAGCATTCCGGTGAAAGACAACGTTGTGTATCAGTTTGGCTTTTCCAACATTGCCAGTCCCCAGTCGGCGGGGACGCCGTTCGCCGTGTCCATCGCCGCGATGGACATCAACGGCGCGACGATCACAGTCTACCAAACGGCCCTAAACCTGAGTGCCGCCGGCACCGGCGGGGCCGATTCGATCCAGCCAACCACCATTGCCGCGTGGACCAACGGTGTGTGGACGGGCGCGGTGCGCGTGAATACGATTGATACAAATGTGCGGCTCACGGCGAACGATGGGGCCGGGCACACCGTCCAGAGCAATCCGTTCAACGTGCAACTCGGCCCGGTGGACCACTTCACGTGGGCCAGCGTGTCCTCCCCGCAGCACCAGGACACCGCCTTCCCCGTCACTGTCACCGCCAAGGATGCCGGCAACAACATCGTCCCCAGCTTCACCGGCCCCGTGGCGTTGAGCGGCTTCAGCGGCACTTATGGGCCGGTCCAACTGCTTACCTTCGACGACCTGCCAGATAGTAATTATCCTGTGCCCGCGGGTTACGGGGGTCTGACGTGGAGCAATTTCAACTATCTCACCGGTCTGGATTGGCCCGTGAGCGGGTACGGCCCCGGAACGGTGTCTCCCAGTAATGTGGTGTTCAATCCCTATGGGGCTCCAGCGAGTATCATCAGCAGTACCCAGTTTCACTTCGTCTCAGCGTATTTGACTGCGGCTTGGAATGACAACCTTCGGGTCGAAGCGAGGGGATACGTCGGCGCCACATTGACTTACGACACAACCCACACCTTGAGCGCCACGGCTCCCACACTGATCAACTTCAACTACGATGGGGTAACCAAGGTTGATTTCATATCCTATGGCGGAACGCCCCATCCTGGCTATTCCTCCAGCGGAATGCCCGATCCCGAGTATGCCGGGAGCGGTACGCAGTTTGTGATGGACAATATCGTGATTGCGGGCACCACAGGGTTGCCTGTTTCAATCAGCCCCACCAACTCCAGCAACTTCGTCAGCGGCGTCTGGAACGGCGCCGCGACCGTATTGGAAGCCAACACCAACGTGTACCTGCGGGCTGACGATGGCGCCAGCCACTCCGGCACCAGCACGATGTTCAACGTCACCGCCACTGTTGACCTCGCCGCCGCCCTCAGTGCCGCGCCGGAACCGGTCCGGGCCGGTTCCAATCTCACCTACCATGTCGCCATCAGCAATTCCGGCCCCGATCGTGCTGCCAACGTCGGTTTCACCGATCCCCTGCCACCAAACGTCGCACTTGTTTCGGCCGCAGTCTCGCAAGGCAGCATCACCCAATCTGCCGGCGTGGTCAGTGGTAGTCTCGGTTCGCTCACCAACGGCGCGAGCGCCACGGCCACGATTACCGTAACGCCCGCCATTCAAGCCAGCCTCACCAACACGGTCACCGTCAGCAATGGCGCCACGGACTCCAATCCAGCCAACAACAGGGCGACCGTTGTGTCCACCGTCCAAGGCAGCGGCTCGCTCGTCGTCATCCCGGCCGTAAATCTTGTCTTCTCGGGTGTGCCCGGTGGTCCATTCAGCCCCAGTTCGCAGGTGTACACATTGACCAACAACGGCACGGCACCCATCAACTGGCTGGCAACCAACACCACGGCTTGGGTGAGCCTATCGCCTGCCAGCGGGGCCTTGAGCGCCTACACGGCGACCAACATGGCGGTCTCGATCAACGCCAACGCGAACGGTTTTGCCATCGGGGCGTACACCAACACCGTCACGTTCACCAACCTCACCAACGGGGCCGGCAGCACCAACCGCAACGTCGTCCTCAACATGGTACTGCCCCCCTCCATCACCCACCAGCCAACGAGCCAAACGGTCGCGACAGGGAACAATGTGACTTTGAGTGTGGGGGTTGCCGGCACCGGACCATTCCGCTACCAATGGCTGTTCAATGGCACAAACCTCTCGAACAACATCATTACGACTGTCGCGGGCGTGTTTGCCATTGGCGATGGCGGTGCGCCCACCAACGCCGCCGTGTATTCCCCGGCCGGCGTGGCCGTCGATGCCGCTGGCAACCTTTTCATTGCGGACGCTTATGAAAATCGCGTTCGCAAAGTCAGCACCAACGGCGTCATCACGACCGTGGCGGGCAATGGTGCTTCCGGCTTCTCCGGTGACGGTGGGGCGGCCACCAACGCCAGTTTTGATTCTCCCAACGGCGTGGCCGTCGATGCCACGGGCAACCTTTTCATTACCGACTCTGGTAACAATCGCGTCCGCAAAGTCAGTACCAATGGCGTCATTACGACGGTAGTGGGCAATGGCACTTTCAGCTTCTCCGGTGACGGCGGTTTGGCAACGAGCGCCAGTCTGAATTATCCCCTGGGCGTGGCGGTTGATGCCACTGGCAACCTTTTTATTGCGGACTACAGTAACAATCGCATCCGCAAAGTCAGCACCAACGGCGTCATCACGACCGTGGCGGGCAATGGTACTTCCGCCTTCTCCGGTGACGGTGGGGTGGCCACCAACGCCAGCCTGAGTTATCCCAGCGGTGTGGCCGTCGATGCCGCCGGCAAACTCTTTATTGTGGACTCCAATAACAATCGCATCCGCAAAATCAGTGCCACCGGGGTCATTACGACCGTGGCGGGCAACGGTTCGCCCGGCTATTCCGGCGACGGCGGGCTGGCCACCAGTGCCAGTCTGAATTATCCCGAGAGCGTGGCTGTCGATGCCGCCGGCAACCTCTTCATTGCGGACTACTATAACAATCGCCTTCGCAAAGTCAGCAGTAACGGCACCATCACGACGGCGGCGGGCAATGGCTCCCCCGGTTATTCCGGCGATGGCGGGGCCGCCACCAACGCCAACCTGAATACTCCCTGGGGCGTGGCCGTCGATGCCACGGGCAACCTCTTCATCGCCGACTCTTATAACAAGCGTATCCGCAAAGTCAGCAGTAACGGCACCATCACGACGGCGGCGGGCAATGGCACGGCCGGTTATTCCGGCGACGGCGGGCTGGCCACCAGTGCCAGGCTGAATTATCCCTGGGGCGTGGCCGTCGATGCCACGGGCAACCTCTTCATTGCGGACTCTCATAACAATCGCATTCGCGAAGTCAGTCCCAATGGCATCATTGCGACGGTGGTGGGCAATGGTACTGCCGGCTTCTCCGGCGACGGTCAGGCGGCCACCAACGCCAGTCTGAATTTCTCCCCCGGCGTGGCCGTCGATGCTTCCGGCAACCTCTTCATTGTGGACTCTAGCAACAATCGCATCCGCGAAGTCAGTCCTGCTGGCATCATGGCTACGGCGGCGGGCAATGGAACTTCCGGCTTCTCCGGTGACGGTGGGGCGGCCACCAACGCAGCTCTGTGTTATCCCTATGGTGTGGCGGTCGATGTCGCCGGCAACTTCTTCATCGCGGACTCTTATAACAATCGCATCCGCAAGGTCAATCCTGCTGGCATCATTGCGACGGTGGCGGGCAGGGGTAATGCCTGGTTCTCCGGTGACGGTGGGGCGGCCACCAACGCAGCTCTGTGTTATCCCTACGGTGTGGCGGTCGACGCCTTCGGCGAGATCTTCATTGCGGACAGCATTAACCACCGCATTCGTGAGGTCAATCCCGCGGGCATCATCACGACCGTGGCGGGCAATGGCATGGCCGGTTATTCCGGCGATGGCGGGGCGGCCACGAACGCCAGCCTGAATACTCCCTACGGCGTGGCCGTTGATGCCTCCGGCAACCTCTTTATCGCGGACACTAATAACCACCGCATCCGTGCGGTGGGGTTGGCCGGGAGCCCCACGTTCAGCCTGAACAACGTGACGACAAACAATTCGGGCAGTTACTCAGTGATCATCAGCAGCCCGTACGGCAGTGTCACCAGCAGCGTCGCCACGGTAACCGTGACGCTCAATCCACCCCATCTGGTTGTCAATCCAGGCAGCCTCAACTACGGCTCGGTCGTTGTCGGCCAGAGCGGTAGTTTGAGTTTCTTCGTGATCAACACCGGTGACGTGCCCTTGGCCGGCAACGCTGTTGGCGCAGCCCCGTTTGCCGTCACCGGCGGCAGCCCATACAGCGTGCCGGGCGGGCGGACGGGCACGGTGACCGTGGCGTTTGCGCCCGGCGCGGCCGGCGCGTTCAATGGGTCGGTGATCTTCGCCAGTAACGGGGGCGACTCCACCAACGCGGCCAGTGGCACGGGAGTGATTGCGCCCGTGGCGCTGTTCTCGGGCGACCAGACCAACGGCGTCGCGCCATTGGCGGTCACGTTCACCGACAGCTCGACCGGCACGATCACCAATCGGTTCTGGAGCTTCGGCGACGGCAACACGACCAACACGATGTCGAGTCCTCTGAGGCACGTCTACAGCACGGCCGGGAGAGACGCGGTGCGCCTGACCGTGTCCGGCCCGGGCGGATCGAGCATGATGAATCGAATCGACTATATCATTGTCACGAGCACGAATGCGCCTTCGGACACCACGCCGCCGCTGCTGACCGTGTTGAGCCCTACCGACTATCAGACGTTCACCACCAACGCCACCACGGTCGCCGGTACGGCGAGCGATGCCAGCGGTATCGCGAGCGTGACTGTCAATGGCACAACCGCGTCGCCGCCTGGCACGAACTGGTCGGTCGCCTTCACTCTCGTTTCCGGAACCAACACGATTACAGTCATTGCGACCGACAATAGTGCCAACGCGAACACCGTGACGCAGGTTGTCTATGCGGTTTTATCGGTCCTATCCACCAATCATGCGCCGGTGATCGTTTCGGCGCCGGTCGTGACGAATGCACTGCTGCAAGTCGGCGGCGTGGCTGTGGTCCTGGCCGGCGACACGAATGTGTTCAACGTCGGCGCCACGAACCTCGATAGCAGCCCGCTGAGTTACCAATGGTCGTTTGGCGATGGCGTGACCAACGCGTGGTCGTCGTGGAGCACGGCGGAGCACGCCTACAGCACCAACAATTGCGTGCCGTATGCGGCCCGCGTGACTGTCAGCAACGGACAGGTGGCGATCAGCAGCAACCTCACGGTAACGGTGGCATGTCAACTCAACATCACCAAGCTGCAGTTGAAATTGAACTTCGCCAAAACCAACGCGGACAGTTGCACGGTGAAGGGCTGGTTCGAACCGTCGGATGCGAATTACAGGCTCTCCAACAGGCTGGCGACACTGGATATCGGCGGCGCGGAGGTGTCCTTTAGCCTCGGCAGCAAAGGGAGCGGGCGAAACGACTTGAGCATGTTCCGCAAGCCGACCTACCACAGGGGCCACACCAACTGGACGGTCCGCGCGACGTTCAGGAACGGCTCCTGGCAAACGCCGTGGGCCGACTACGGCATGATCAGTTCGAACATACCGGAGTCGGGAGTGCTGGTGACCAATTTCCCCGTGATCTTGATACTGGATACCGAAGCCTTCGTGGGAACCACGAACCTGCAGTACACGGCGAAGTCCGGCAAGACCGGCACGGCCAGGTAGTTTGCGCAAGCTCTTGGGAAGGCGACGAGAATGTCCGGGAAGAAATGGTTGATACTGATTGCCCTGGGAATTCCGGCCTGCGTGGGGACGGTTGCGATTGTGGACGTATGTACTTTACGCAAATTGGACTTGTTGGCCGTTAGGATCGACGCGAGCGGCTCCTTTTTACTTCCTTTTCAATGTCCTTAAATTGGCGGGACGCGGACTCTGCGGTTTGGTGCGCTTCCTCGACTGTAGTCTCGTCCGGGGTCTTAGGCTTAGCAGGTTCCGCAATTCGCATATTGGTTATCAACACGTAGATGAGGCACAGGGCCAACGCCGCCTTATAAAGCATAATAATGAACCCCGTCCGCGATGATTGTGCGTCAGTTGATTCAACTTTTCTGCCATCCGCGTGTAGTATCGCGTAACTGATTGCTTGACGCCCATTATCACCGGGGACGACCAGCGTGATGGAAAATGATTCACCAGCGTCTAACCCGCGGCTATTATTAGGCGAATCCAGATACGCCCGATACCGCACCTCGTCTTGATTGCCATTCTGCGCGAGGTGGGTAACATTCACGCCCGACGAACATGAAACAAGAATATTGCTGGCCTGATACCCCAATAGTGAAACCTCGAAAAAGGCATCCTTAATCGCAGCGGGACCGGGATTTACAACGGTGTACTCTATTACCGTATGTCCCGCCACCCTCACACACGGATTCAGATATACGTATGGTTTTGTCAGCACACCACCAAAAGCGCCAAGAATGAAGAGACTCAGGGCAATGATTGCGGGTGCCGCCAGTACAACCAACCACCGGCGGATGATGTTCATACCGCGATAGCGGGGTCTGCTGCGTTCCACAATGATTCGAACATGCCGACCAATCGAAGCGCATTATCCGGGTCGTTGAAGCTGATTCTCGCCGGAATCTCGGGGTAGTCATCAGTGAATGGTTTGGCCGGGTCGAATTCCTCGTGTCCAGCTTCCTGCCGGTATGTATCTTCACCAACCAGCAAAAAATGAGGCATCGTCGCGGCAAACTTCTTCGTGCCGGATGGAAGAAGCCTCAGTTTTCCCTCGGTATATAGCTGTTTTATGCCATCGGAGACTGTGTTCAAATCGGGTTGCCACACGAGCATACGAATACTGCACCCTGCGTCGGCGCAATTCCGAAGCAAGCCGACCATTTCCTCAGTGAAAAAATTCTGGCCTCCGGTGCCAGCCAAGATGCGAATCGTTTCAACCCGCTCTTTCGCGGCTTCGAGTAGGTGACGCGTTGCGAGACGTGTCTGCCATGGAACGCGATTGGCAATCTGCACCCGCTGCTTCTGTTCTCTCGCGTCACGAAGCATGCGGTCATACTCTTCCCGGTCCATCGTTCCAATGACTTTCATGGCAGCACCCATGGAAGAGCCCAAAACGGTTGGGCGATCCGATTGTCGGATTGCCGCATCGCCGGGCGGCAGAATAGGTGATAGCGCCATAGAACGTTCTCCTCCTGCGTCAATACCGCTGACGAAACCTCTTCGTTGTAAAGGGCTACATTTCGCCACGCATCCCCAGAGGGATTCTCGCGTTTCCCCGAAAAAGCCCATCTCCTTGACTGTGCGAGGTTGGCACTGCGCCATATGCAATGCAAGTCATTTTTTTCGTCTCTACCATACAGCACAGGACTTGACATTCAGCACGGAAATTGCATATTGTTTGCAGCAGCAAGGGCGGGGGGCTTACCCTACCCCCTCGGTAGAAAGTCACCCCCGGAACCTCTGCTGACACTGGCCCGTTACAGCGGGCCAGTTCCGTTTTACGGCTTCACAGCCGTAAATTTCATACTGGAACCGCCTTTCGTGAAGGCGGACTTGAACTTGCGCCGTTCGTCAACTTTTCAAATTCCGCAACTTCACGGTTGTTGCCCTGACGAACCTGCTTGATCAGTTCCCTGTTCTTTTGGAGTCCCCACAACACCGATCTCACTCGTTTGTCACTGATTACCATCTCGGGATTCGCCTCCGTTTTCGCTGTAAAACACCGAATAAACCCCCAATATATTGGGTATTCTGAAGGTTTTTGAGGGCCGACTATACCACCGCCAGTTGTTCAAGGGGTTCTATAGGATGGAATCGTGTGTCGAAGCAACTGAAATGCCCCTATTGCGTAAAGTACATGTATCCGTGCGATCGTGTTTATCGTCTGGTGTGTGGGTCTGGGCAATATACTCTGGTTTCTGGGCCTGCGCATGACGGCGGCGGACCGTGCGCTGCCGGTTTATACCTTTGACCAAACTTCCTCGACCCATCCCGGGTACCGGCGCACCACCATCACGTCCGGGACCGCGGTCTACGTGCATGACTATGATGAATACGCATTGCTGCTGCAAAACGGCGATTTCACCAACGCCGTCGGACGCGCCCCGTTTGGTAACGGAAAGATTTGTGCGATACCCGGCCAAAAACCGACGGCGTATCTGGCAGCGGATGTCGGCTCCGAGATGCCGGCGTATGAGGCTTTCCGAAACAGCCGACTGCCGCCGTTTGACTGGCGTCACGCCAGATTCCAAGCCATGGAGTATGCCGGGATTATTGGTCGAACGGAGCACAAACGCACGACCGATCCGGCGCTGATTGAAGACGTCGTGCGCACCCTGCGGGAGGGCCCCCCCATCACCTCGCCGTCACTCGTCTCGGGCAGCATCAGCAATCTCAATGGGGTCTGTCTGTTCAGTGACCAATTGCCGGGGCTGATCTTTTGCCCGGAGGTTTACACGGATCCGGCGGGGCCAGTCTATCTGGCGGAAAGCGTCGTGATGGAGAGTGCAAACTCGAAGCAATGGACACAAGCCCGCTGGATCCCGGCCGGTCCGCTCTTTACGAAATGGGTGCAAACGCCTTGAGGGCCCGGGACCAGCGATTATTGGCGCCCGTATCCCCCCTGGTGGAGCTATGGCAAAAAGGTGGCGGAGGGAGAGGGATTCGAACCCTCGATACAGGTTTTAATCCCGTATAGCGGTTTAGCAAACCGCCGCCTTCAACCACTCGGCCATCCCTCCGCAGTTGGAATGCGGTCAAGATACCAGACGCCTCAAACGGAGGCAAATTGTTTGTCCGGGCGCGGACGGCTGCCCATCGATCCCTACTGGAACGACGCGGTCGCGCGGGACTGACCCTGTACGCGGCGGTTTTGGAAGCACGTTCCGAAGCGACCGCCTCACGTCTATCGCGGCTTCTTCGCTGGCGACGGTTGCGGGCCGTGGTGAATTCGCCGGGGCAATGTGGCCCGGGTCACGGACCGTGCGGACTCGTCACACTCGCAGGCGCACGGTAAGCGCGTCCTGCCCGGTAGAGTTCCAGCCGGGTTTCGATCTCGCTGACTATCTGTGTTTGCCCAGCGGAACTGGCCAATTCGATGGCCTTCTGGGCGGTGGCAATGGCCTCGCTGAATCGACCGGCGGCGGCGTAGGCGACGGCCAGAGCGTCAAGATATGGCGCCTCCCGATTGCCGGTGTGCTGGCAGGCCTCTCGGGCCAAAGTCACAGCCCGAGCCGGGTCGCCGCCGTCCGCCGGCGCAAGCGTCGCGAGTAGCCACGCCAGATTAATCTCCGCCTCGGCGAAATCGGGTTTGCTCCGTAGCGCCTGTTCGTAGTGCCCAATCGCGTCCTGAATCTTGCCAATACGCCACAATGCCAGCCCCAGATTGTTGTGTGCGTCGGCG
>Ga0187850_10003557_pt1 | contig 13097 bp, 9 predicted proteins | sample June2016WEW_4_15_FD_132436 | JGI IMG/M metagenome (GOLD analysis project Ga0187850, IMG submission 132436) | Peatland microbial communities from SPRUCE experiment site at the Marcell Experimental Forest, Minnesota, USA - June2016WEW_4_150 | ecosystem: Environmental > Terrestrial > Soil >... | reverse complement strand
TCTTGCTGACTCCGTCAGACCAAGTTTGGGTTTGTATTCGGAAGTAGTCGCCGTATTCATCCATTGAATACTGGTTGCGTTCTTGTCCTGGAATTTTGCCGCTGGCTTCGACGGTCATGTTGCTAGCTTGCAAGTGTATGCGATAGATTGTTGTGTTTCCACCCCAGTACCCGTCTTGGAATGTCACGTACATGTTCTCTTGGGAAACGTACATGTTGCTCGTCCCTCCGAGCAGAGTTGTCAGGTACGTCGGTGCTTCTGTCGTGTTCTGGATGTTCATTGCGACAAACGTCGTGTATTGGTAGTATTCGTCCGTTCCGTTGAAGTAGCGGATATCCGTGGGAGCTATCTCCGTGGCTCTTCCGTTCATGACGATTTCTGGCAGAAAGATCGTGTCGTTAACCGTGTAAGCTGGTTTGCTCGCGACAAAGTACACGTAATCGCCGATCATTCTTGAGTTGAAGTAGCTACCGGTCAAGACAAGGTCTTTGATGAGGACGGGATTGCTTCTGTCATGAATATCATAGAGCCTCAAGTAGGTTTCGATGTCGGCGACGTAGAATCTGTTGTAAAGTGGAAACATGAGGGTGGTATAACTGTATTGCGATCCCAGTACAGCCAGTCTTTCGCCGCTGACGAAGATTCCAATGGGATACATGTCGGTGAACTTGATCTTGGCGAGCACTCGGGCTTGTGTTGGCGGGTAGGCGGTTAGTATATAGACGGTGTCGTTTGACAGAACGTACATGTAGCCGTTGTCGTCTGTTTTCACCGTGTCTGCTTCGTCAACTCCTGCGACCTGAATGTTCGTTGCTGAATGCTGGTAACTTTCGTCCAGGGGATTCAAAGTCACACTAAAAGCATTGATCGAGCCGGGTAAGAGAGGTCCGCTGGGGGAGCCGAACACCTTAAGGTCTGCAGGTCCATAAAGTGAAAACGGCCCCTGCGTTTGCGAGTTGGTTTCCAAGAAGCTCTTCAGCGCTTCAGCCGAGGAGAAAGTGGCCAGAAAAGAAGAATGTGCGACCGGGACTGGGGGAGCAGCGGGATTCAGTATCGTCTGGATAACTCCGTAGTTGTAGAGGACTGCGCCAAAGGTTGAGGCAAGAAGGATTGCCGCAATTCCGTAGAGAATGGCTTTTCTTTTGATTTGTTTTTCCATCGAGTTAGTCACCTGCTTAAGGTACAAAGACACCATGCCATATTATGCTAAGCGTTAGTACAGTTCCGTTCCAGAAGTTAGAACGGTGGAAAGTGCACGCTTTGCCTATCTGGAAGCGATTTCATTTTCTGGCTCAACCATGGAATGTTCGCGTTTACCGCGACGAAAGCTCAGCGCGGTATAACGACACTACGACGCAGAGCTAGCGCACACAGATTTCCTGTGTTCAGTCTTGGTTAAGGAAGCTTTGGCAAATGATATCAAAGTTATGGTTTTTGCTCTGCATGGGACTTCGGGAAGATTGGAAAGTGTTAAATGTGATAAGCATTGACACTTTTGTGGAGGTGAGAAAGTTGGTTTTAGGGGAAAAGATGTGGGAGGAAAAGGGCAAAGTGATAGGAATTTCAGTGAAGTCCGTAGGTCCTGAAGGTGTACGTATGGAAGAGACTTTTGCTACTGAGGTCAAGGGTCTAGGCCGAGCCCCGAGTGGCAGAAACATTGGAACAATGGACATTATTGAGGTGCCTGGCGGGTTCTTCAGCGGAACAGGCCAGGGGATATTTACGACGCAGGACGGGGATTCCGTGGTGTGGAAGTGTTACTCCCTCGGCAAGTCCGAAGCAGGGAAGAGCAAGAGCGTGAATATCATACAGTTCATGACTACTTCTCAAAGGCTCTCTTGGATGAACGGCTTCATCGCTGTCGATGAAGGCATTACTGATCCGATAACCATGGAGCTTAGCGGCACTGGTTACGAATGGAAGTAGGCGAGAATTGCTGCTTGCCCGTTACGCATGGAATTGAAAGTTCAATCGTGCTTTTCAGTCAGGGGTTTCGATATGCAAAACTCAGGAAAACCAGTGTGCTCAATCGATCGCCAAGGGCAGAAAAGGTTCGCGCGCGAGTTAGTAATTCATTTTTCCCCTTTGAGCCAGCCCTTGATTCCTAGTTCCTTCACAATCACGCTCACAGGTTCAAGCTCGTGAACCCTATACTTGCCGTTCTCGTCGAGATAGAGCACTCTTGGCTTCAGCTCGAAGACTCCTTGGGTTCTGGGTCTTAGGCTGATTCTCAGTTCTTCAGTCTTCAATGGGTCAAGTCGTTTTCCTTTCATGTTGACGTAGCTGTCTTCTACACGGTATTTTTCAGGCCTCTCCACCAAGTCAAAGTCTTGGAGAATGAGTTCTGTTACCTTCATGAGCAGCGCTGGACCCCTTCCGGCGTTGACTATTTCCAATTCCAAGTCGAGGTTTTCGCCAACTTTCAGTTCTTTCGGTCGGATTATCACGTTGGCTTGTATGTCGGCGTGCTCGAACCTTTCTGAGCCCACTGCCTCTTCACGCGTCGGCGTGGGAGCCGTGAAAGTTGCCGTCGTGGAAACAATCGAAGGGGCGTGCAAGACCTCCGCGAGAGATGTGGCCAGCTCGCGTTCTTCCATCGTCTTCTCCAGCAGTCTCAGCACTTGTTCCCTCTTCTCCGGGTGCTCGGCCTTCGTGTACGAGCCAGCCGATGTTTGCAAGATTTTCTCAGCCATTGCGTACAATCTGGTTTTCTTTTCCGGTTCGTTTTCTTTTTCGGCCTTGTCCATGTAGGCAAACGCGTCGAAGAGGAGCCTCGTGGCCTTAGCGTATTCCGAAGCGTTTTCAAAATCTGCTCTCACATAGTAGTTGGAGGCGCTTGCCAATTGCTGCAACGCGGTGTCGTGTGCTGCCAGATCCCTAGTGTCCACGAATGTTGTTCCCGCCTCAAGAGCCTTGCAGAAGTGGCTGTGTCCAAGCACCAGCATTTTTGTTTTCTCGTTTGGACAGAAGTCCTTGGCTTTCTCGAAGAGTTCGGACGCCTCAGCATACAGTTTGGGTGAAGCCTCAGCTTCGGCCATTGTCATTTTCTGCCAGGCTTGAGAAAGACTGATCATGAATCTGACTTCGTTCCGCTCCTGCTCAGACTCCAGTGCAGCAACCATTCTTCCGAAAGTCTCGGCTGCTTGGCAGTAATGCTCTGAGCTGGAGTAGTGGTCGCCTTTCTTGTCAAGGATTCTTGCTTCTTCCAGGGCGACTCGGGCCGTGCAGTATTCGAGTCTCAAGTCGGTTCCGTTGAGAACGTCGACTGCCATTTCTTTCTCATCGGGTTTTTCAATCTTTGGCAACCGTGTTTGAATGGACTTCTTGGTTTCCTTGAGAAGATCGGCTGCCTGTTCAAATGCTCTGATGCTCTCCTCGCACTGGTCTTTTCGACTGAGTTCCTCTGCGTTTTCGATGTGAGCCCAAGCTGCGTAGTTCGGCTCCAGATAATTCCATTGCTTGAGCGATTTGTGCATGTCCGCAGCCTTTTCGAAGTGTTCTTTTGCCAAGCCGTACTCTTGTCTCACGTGGTGATGTCTTGCTTTCTCGATTTCGCTCCAAGCTTGCATGTAGAGCGAGTGGTCTGTATAGAGTTCTTTGAGTTGGGGAACCTTTTCTGCCGCATTTTTGTAGTTGTCTGAGGCAAGATCGAAGTTTTGAGCTGCCTTCATGTACTCGCCAGAATCGTCGTAGACTCGTGCGGCTTTCCAGAGGCACTCGGCGACCAGATTCTTCATGTCAATCTGCTGGAATGTTTCGGCTGCCTCAGCGAGGGCTACGGCGGCTTTCTTCAGGTACTCCTTGTCATTGGTGAGTTTGTAAAGACGATCCAAAGTATCTCCAATCATAGATGTCCCTGCTGCCACTAGAATAAGCATCGAGTGTGGAGCTTTCCCCTCATAGAGCACCAAGCCTTTCCTGCAGAGTTTCAATGCCGCTTCCATATCCAGCACTGCGTCTTGAAGCACGTTCTTTTTCTTTTCAGGGTCCCTCTCCAGGAGGGCAAGGTCATACTCTACGCGACTTCTGGTTCCTTGCATTATTCCTCGATCCCAGTAGTTGTGAGTCTCAACCTGCTCAACGAGCTTCACACATTCGTTGGCTTCCTGCAGAGTCTTTTCAAGAATGCTCTTTTTTTCCTCGGCGTCTTCCTCTGCTTCAGCAAATTCTGTGAGGACAGTGCGGGACATATGGTGTGCATAGACAGCGTTCTCTTCAAATCCCGAGGCGAGGGCCCTTTTCAGTGCTTCCGGCGCAGCTTCAACGGCTTTTCTTATCAGTTGCCGCCTTTTGTCCATGTCAGTTTCGATAGAAGCCGCTCGTCTATAGTACTCTGGGTAGGGAAATTCAGCCCAAGCCACGCCTTTGCTCACGCTGGTGAAAGATATCTGAGAGAAATGATTCTTAGCTTCTTCTGCATACTGCAAACCTTTTTCCATGAGTCTGATGGTCTCCTCTGGATAGTCGCTCTTTTTCCACCAAGTGTGATAGGCCAACATGGCAAGTGCAGAGCCGGTTATCAGTCTGTCCTTCGTCTTTCGGCCATAGTCCAGTGCTTCCTCAAAAGTCTTCAAAGCCTCGTCTGAGCCTTCATCTCCGGGAGCATAACCCGTTAGTGCAATGTCAGACAGCAGTTCGACGGCCGCTGTTTCTTTAGATAGCTCTTTCGCCTTCTCCCAGTGGGCTCTGGTCTTCTTGTGTCCCTCTTCCTTCTCAGGATATTCCCTGAAATAGTAAGTGAACGCGGCTTCACAGAGTCCTGTTCCAATGTAGGTTTTCACAAGCTCAGGGTCGCCAGAGGCGGAGAGAAGAGATATCGCCCGTTCTCCATGTTCGAGCGCTTCCTTCATCCTCTTTAGGCGAGCGTGATAGTCCCATTCGAGCAAGAACCCGTAAAGAGCCCCTGCCAAAAGGCGGTTGTACGTTCTTCCATATTCCCTAGGGTTCTCAGCCTTGTCGAAGGCGGTTAAGCATTCCTTCGTCAGTCTCCAGCTTTCATCCAGCAGTCTTTTCTTTTCAGATGTCTCTGACGTGAGCCAAGAACTCGAATAGGCGATCATGGCGTCACAGCGAACAGCTCGTGTTTTCTCAATCTTGCCCAGGCTTCCGTAACACTCCTTTGCCTTTTCCCACTCTGCAACTGCTTGACGCATCCTTTCCCGGAATTCGTTAGGGCCCTCAGCTTGCATGGCAGCCCGGTGAAGTGCGTAGCCCCCACTCTCGTGAATGTCGCCAACCCTCAAGAAATCGTGAATAGAAACAATACCCCGAGCTTTCCTGTAGCACTCGACCGCCCCCAACCAGTCAAAACTTTTTTCCCGTTGAAACGCCTGATCGAGAATTGACTCTGCACCCGACGCGTTCGACATGATGGAAACCAATACAAAGTTTAGATAAGTCGCTGAAAAGGCTTTTCATACGCATCATGCTCAACAGTAAGTGCCGATGTTCGATCTTGCGGAAGGTTTTGCGCGCGCGAAAGCTGACAAGATAACACAAAAATGAAGGATACTCCTAAACAGCTTGAAGCTCTCAGAATTGAAGCAAAACGGTCAGGAATACTTCGCAGGGAAATTACAGTCAGAGGATACAGACCAAAATATGTTCATAGAGTGTCTCCAAAACCTGTTAGACATTATGAAAGACCTGAGAGGAGAGAGACAGTCGTTAACCTGAGAGGACACAGGCACGTAGTGTTCAGAGATGCTAAAGGAAGATTCGTCAAAGGGGGTTAATCTGATGGCTCACCATTACACGGAATCGCTCGCGCGCGCAAACCCAAACGTTTTATACTAATCAAATCAAATCAGATTCCATGTCTCAGAATTTGAGTCTCAGTAAATGGTATGCAGCGGGTGCAGCAATTCTTTTCATCGGGCTTGTTCTTCAATGGTATCCAGCTTCGGTTATCGGTGGAATGAGGGAACGACTAACGCAATCAGATGTAACATCAGACGAGAAAACAGCAATTCAAGAGGACTTGAATTCATGGAGGATACAGCAAATAACCTTGCTACAACCAGCCTCACTCGGGTTCGTTACAGGTGGCATCCTGATACTCATCTACTCTATCCTATCATCCTTGTTCTCATTAGCCTCAGATTACTTGGTTGCCAAACGAACAGAAAAAGAATAGCGCACACGGGCGACTCCCAGAGTCAAAACTGAAGTTACAAAAAACCTAGACTAAAGTTTGTTCAGAAAGCTCCTCATGTTTTTATTGTTGACAAGAAACAGAGTGCAGAATGAATTCTGTCTTTCTGTGTGTTTGTGTGTGCGCGTGTGTGTTTTTTTTGTTGAGAGAGAGGGAGTAAGAGAGAGTTAGTTAGAAAACGAGAGAGAGAGAAAAGGGCAAAGTTTTATCCCTCCCAAACAAGCAAATCTATTTTCATGGCTGAAACGCTTGTCAAGAAATACTATTCCGAGCAAGGTATTAGAGAATGGAAAAGGCTTGTCAGAGACGTTTACAGTAGGTTAGAATTCGACACTACGAAGTATTTCATGCGAAAATACCTTCCAATGAAAGGCCTCGTCTTAGACGCGGGCGGTGGTCCCGGGAGATACACGATTGAGCTTGGAAAAATGGGTTACGACGTTGTTCTGGTCGACTTGTCGCCTGAAATGTTGGAAATTGCGAAAAAGCAGGTTAAGAGGTCGAGAGTTCGGAAGAGAGTGAGTCGAATCATTCAAGGCTCAATTGACGATCTCAGTGTGTTCGAGAACGAAGTTTTCGATGCTGCTATCTGCCTAGGTGGGCCATTGTCACATATCGTTGACGAAGCTAGAAGAGAAAAGGCAATCAGTGAGTTGATTAGGATTGCGAAGAAAGGCTCACCTGTCTTCGTTTCTGTTATCGGGAGAAGCGCAGTCTTGGTCACTGAATTGATCCGCCTTCCTGAGGAAATAGAACTCGAAATCTTTCCAAGAATGAGAGACACGGGAGACTACTACGGCGGCTACGGATTTGCTCCGTGCCACTTTTATCAGCCTGAGGAGTTGAAGAAATCGCTTGAGAAGAGAGGACTTGAGGTTCTGGAGATGGTGGGACTTGAAGGACTGGCCAGCGGTCATCGAAAGGAGACAAACAGGTTAGCCAAGAAATACCCGAGAGCTTGGAAAATCTGGTGGGAGACACACTTGAAAACTTGCGTGCTTGAGACAAGCGTAGGAATCAGCGAACATTTCATGGCAATATGCAGGAAACCGTAAGGTCAGGCGAACACTTACTATATTGGCAACGGACTAGATGCGTTGAACCTCTTCGACAAGAAACTTCCTTTTTCTGGAAAAACGATATGAACAACGGTACTGCAAGGTCTTGCATCGGAGGCTGATTAGTGCTGAACAGAGACTTAAAGCTGATTTTCACGACCAACGTGGTGGGTTCTTTCGGCGACGGCCTCTTCGCCTACTTGTTGCCTGTCTATATGCGCAACATGCTAGGAGTGGATCCGATTCAGATCGGCGCACTCTACGCCTTGACAGTCTTAGCGGCAGGTTTGACGCTGCTGATCTCGGGGACGCTCGCAGACAGGTATGACCGCAAGAAAATCATGATCGCCGGATGGCTCGCATGGTTGCCTGCGCCCCTGATTTTTGCGTTTGCCAGAAACTGGACCGAAATGATTCCTGGGATGGTGATGTGGGGATTCTGGCTCGGACAGCCGGCAGCCTCTGCGTACGTAGTGACCTCGGCCGAAAAGAGCAGGCTGACCTCAACGTTCACGATAATGTCGGCTGGATGGTCGTTAGGCTACATCTTTTCTCCGGCAGTGGGCGGTTTTCTTGCCGGTACGGTTGGGATGAAAACGGTCTTCTACTTGGCCTTCATCTTCTACGGTTCGGCATGTTTCACGCTCTCATTCATCAGAAGCCAGCATGCCAATCATGAGCAGAACGGTTCAGAAAAAGAGTATTCATTCCTGAAGCTTCTAAGAAACCGGAAACTACTGTCCGTATCGGTCTTCTTCGCTATGCTCATGTTTGTAATGATGATGTTCAGAAACTTCGTTCCAACGTACCTGTCTGACGTCTACAAGTCCACTAATTTTGAGATAGGCGTTTTGGGCTCCGTTCTCTTCGCTAGCTCGGCGGTACTGGGAATATTGCTTGGCAGGCTTGGGGACATGAAACGGAAATCGTATCCTCTGGCCGTTTCTTTGGTCTTTGGTGCCGTGGCGATGGTTCTGATGCTGTGGTCCGGCAACTTCGGCATCCTTGCAGTGTCGTTCGTTTTCAACGGCGGATCTTACATAACTTGGTCCATGCTCAGCGCGATTGTAGGTCCCACCGCACCCGAATCATGTAGAGCACGGTGGATCGCCGTTCCTCAAACGTTGTGCATGTTCGCCTCGTTTGCTGCGCCCTACGTCGGAGGATTTCTATACGCAACGTCAACGCAGTACCCTTTCATCGTTGCCATAGTAGCGATGCCTATCTTCGCTGTTCTGTCAGTTAAGATATTGAAAGAATAACCCACGCTAAATCGTTTAAGGCGTCTCTGTGTTCTCTAGACCGTACGCTTCCTTTAACAGCTCTACAAGTCTAGCGCGCGCAGGCAAGGAGATGCAAACATCGTTCGCTAAAAATAAGCAATTTGCTTAATTTTTAAAAAAGAAAAATAGATTATTCTTTTACTTTAGACCAGTGTTGACGATAGACGAGTTGCTGTCACGTTGTAGGTGCTTGAGTTTCCTGTGGTTTCATTGTGAAGAAGGCAATTGCTAAGATTAGCGTTGCAATCCACAACAGAAGTAGGCCTAATCCAAAAACAATGATTAGCACTGCGCCTATCAAAAATAGCAATCCTGTCGTTGAGAATAATCCTACGTTTGTTCTTGCTGAAAGTTGTTTGAGTGAGCGTCTGAAAAGGATAGTTGCTATTATTGCAAATACCCAAAGTGTGACAAGAATCACTATTGCTGCTGTAATGAAAGGAATAATGTCTCCAAAGGTGATGTTGCTTGTGTTTGGAGTCATACCTGAAAACGACGTAATGGTTGACCAGTCGCCGTTCCAGCTCGGATACAGCTTTATCAGGAAATCTTTGATATTCGGTAGAATGATTGCAATTCCAATTACCACTGCTAAGACCACACCAACTATGCCAGCGATTAAGCCATAAAGTGCATTATCGAAGATTCCATTTTCTTTGTAGATGCGAGCGAACCCATGCAATGCAACCAAAACAAGTATACCGCCAACAATTTCGAGGATGCCGAAATAGTTAATGTACGGAATAAGCCCTATGAACATCAGTAGTGCGCCTATGCCGCCTAAGGTTTTGCTTGATTCAAGGGTCATTTTCTTTTCCTCTGTTTTGTGTCGTCCTATTAAGAATAAAAGCTTTCTCATGCCTTAAATTGTCTATTAAGGCGCGCGCTTTCTGAATATCTTTGTCTTAGTCCAACTTTGAAGGTAGCAAAGTTCTTAAATTCCGTCTACCGGACCGGAACGCCTGATACTCTCCAGCCAAACGATTCCAGTCTTTCCGTGCCTTCTCGGTCAGTTTTATGTCAGCCAAAACGAACACCTGTCACACTCGTTTCAACATGTCCTAGACACTTCTTTACTCAAAAAGAAATCGGGTATGCAGGAGACATCTCCACTCCAAGCCTCTCATGTTTCCACTTTCAGTTCATCTCCTATTATCATAGCGCGCGCTAAGTGAGAAAAGACGGTTTTTCCCATCATTTTGCTACAAAATACCTGTTACAATCCGTCACAATCCCAGTTTTTCGGCAATTCTCAGAATTACAATGTGCTCAACATCATTTTTGGGGATTTTTGAGCTTCTGTAACAGAAACCAATTCTCGGAGGAATGAGCTTCTTTTCGTGGATAGACTATGGACTATTCCTGAAAGCGTTCGCCTTTTCATTAATTAAACTTTCAACTATTCACTCACCAAAAACGTTAAGAACCAATGACCTCCATAATTGGCAGTTAGGTTCAAGTCACCAGGGTGAATAAGCATGAAACACGCTAAGTGCATAATGGTCTGTGCAGTTTTGATTGTGGCTGCATTTGTGCTTTCAGGAACCATGGCGCCAAGGGTCAGAGCCGCCGGAAACGTTACGGTGTCGGTTTGGGGCTTTTATGAGCCACTAATGATGAATTATTACGTTTGGGGCGAAGTCCACAATGTCGGAGATCAGCCGGTCACGAACGTGTCGATAAACGTCAACTGCTATAACGTCTCAAACGCGCTGGTGACCTCAATCACGAGAGGTTGCTCCCCTCGGGAGCGCTTCGTACGGTAATCCTTTCGTTCTGATGGTTGGGAAGAAGGCACCGTTCGGCCCAGAGATGATATCAAGCGCAAAAGGCTCACAGAACATAGATCACTGTAACGCGACTGTTTCATTCTTGAACTGTGCAAGTTTGCCCGTTGGGCTTCAAATCACAATGGATCGTCAGGTGCTGGGCGTTAACCCAAGCTTGAACGGCACGATAAAGAACACTGGCACGGTCAAAGCGGACTGGTTCTATGTTTACGCAATTGGCTATAACTCGAACGGAACGGTTATTGGAACCAATATCTACCAGGGCGCCACGTTAGACGTTAACGAAGTCAAAAAGTTCTCCATATCCAATCTTAACATGCAGCTGACTGAACAAGTCGTCAACTGCACGATAACTGCCCAGTCTTTCGTCACGAACCAAACGGACTTCACAAACATGCCTCAGTACACAACAGTATCCGACACAATCGTTCCAGAATTTCCGTCGGCGCTGAGTGCACTAGTACTTGTCGCATCAGTAACGGCAATTCTGATTCTTTACAAGAAATGGGAGCCTGCTTCAAGAAGACAGAAACCAGTTTACACACGAAGCCCTTAAATTCCTGTTGAAATACAATTCGCGCGCTAAAGTCGAGCTTCGCTAACGGTTACAAACCGTTCCAAAAGTTTTTTTGACGGCGCTTTTGTTACAATCTGAGAGTCAGAGAAGAGAGTTTCAGGTATGTTGGAAGAATGTTGATTTGTTACAAATGTTTTTGCGCGCGTGTTCCATTTTATAAGTTAAACAGCTAACTACATTAGCGGGATTAGTCTTGGGTCGCAAGCTTACTCGTGCTAGCCGCGCGCGGGCCGATGTTGAGTTTTGAGTCCTTGTGTTTGAGTGCTCAGTCCACGATTTCTTTGAGTGTCAAAACAATGTTGAAACATGTTGGTTTGAGGCTTCTGTTTACTCGATTTTCCGGGGTTTTTGAGTGTCGGTTCTGCGGGGGGAGGAGATGGCGAGGTTGGAGGGGCGGGGTTTGTGCGAGGGTTTGGGGAAAGTTAGCGCGCGCTTGTTTATTTTGGCGCGTCTCGTTATAGCCACACTTATTAGAATAATCACCATAGCAGCGGTCAGCATAATTGGATTAGGGTACTCAGGGGTGATGGGGTCGGCTAGGGCGTGCACATCTTTTAGCCATGCTGGCAGGTAGGCGGTTTGGTTGTCCCAGTTGAGCATTTCACTCCATTCTTCGTCGTTCAACCGCTTGGTGCCTATCAGTGGAAACTCGTAGTAGGAGAATACTGGTCCCACGCCAGTTACTAGAGTGCCGTTGGGCAAGGGGAAAAGTGCGACGAGTGCGTTGACGTCGCCCGTGCCGACATGAAGAATCTGAGGAGGGTAGTCCATGTCTCCAGGCGGAAATGTTGCAACGTCTGCAATTAGGCGTGAATTCAAATCGGCAGTGTAGTTTGCGGCAAGAGTTATGCTCATAAGCACGTCAACATACCAGCCGCTGTAGGTTGGGCCGCCGCAACCACTGTCGTAAGTCTGCACTAGGCTTTTCAGGAATGAAATCTCATCAGGCGTCAGAGCGTGTCCCGCCAACTCTTCTTCGGAAATCGTTACGAAACGCCCTGATGCGTCAATCAGCGTGTTCAATGAGCTCAAGATCGTGCTGTCAATCATTTCAGGCTTGAGGATGTTCACGGCTTCGAGCGTCTGGTTGGCTAAGATCTGCATTCTGGAATAGAAAGTTGGGTTTGGCTCAAGGAACGCTTCGGGGTAGCTGCAAATATATACGGGTACGTAGGTCTGCTTCGCATACAGGATAGTGTCGTGTCTCAGCTGAGCCCAGCTGCCGAGGGCGGTGTTGAGTTTTTCGTCCTGCCACGCCATGTTCTTCATGAAATCAGGATAATCGTTGGTATAATTAACGTTGACGAGGCTCTGCAACGCGTAGATCCAGGAAGTGTAGGAGCTGTAGGTCCAGTTCTCTTCGTTCAAGCTGTCGAATTCCTGTTTCAACGAGGTCAGGTTTCTTTCAAAGCCAGCGTAGTCGAAGTCTGTGGTGAGCAGTTGGGACGCGCGTTGAGATCCTACGACGGCGAAGACGTCCAAGCCCTTGGGGAGTATCCTTCGGTCTCCTGTTGAATTGTAGCCTACCTTGTCCCAGCACAGGTTTTGGAAGATGTAGGAGTCGGGAACGAACCGTTGACCCATGAACTGAAAAACAAGTGGATAAGCTTGAAGGATTGCTCCCGGAGTCGGCTGCTGCACGGCTTGGGACAGAATCCTTTGGGCGTATTCAGGCTTCCCTAATTCGTTTCTCAAGGCCGTTGTCCCGTTAGGTTGCAACACTACGTCGAGATATTCCTCATTGTCTCCGAACACTCTGTGAAGTGCCGTTTCGAGACTGAGAAGATTGATGGAGTCGCTCTTTCCCACTAGGGCGTTTGTAACGTTGTACACAAGCTCCCATTCGCTGAAGTACTGTTGGTTCCGATGCATCAAGTCACGCATGTAGACGATGGCGACATCGTCTATGTGGGGAGCGCTCCAAAGATAGCTTTCATTTATCCGCGGGATGAAGACGGGGAACTGGCCGTACCACATCATGGCGCGGAAGTAGCTTTCCAGTTGCGGGTCGCCCAGATAGTGACCTCTCACCGTGAACTGAGTGAAATCATACTGAACTAATATCCCATTCCAAAATGCGGCTGGCACGAACTGCAAGTTGCTAGACCATATGTTCTCTAGGTAGAAAGCCACATCGTCTGACAGCTCAAGCGGCACGCTGACAGCCGTGTTTGTAAGCAGGGACAACGCAACTGCAAAGTAGACCGTGGCGTTGCCGATGGCCCACTGCTTCTG
>Ga0187850_10003551_pt1 | contig 13116 bp, 9 predicted proteins | sample June2016WEW_4_15_FD_132436 | JGI IMG/M metagenome (GOLD analysis project Ga0187850, IMG submission 132436) | Peatland microbial communities from SPRUCE experiment site at the Marcell Experimental Forest, Minnesota, USA - June2016WEW_4_150 | ecosystem: Environmental > Terrestrial > Soil >... | reverse complement strand
TGGGGTGACGACTCCCTCGGTCAGACCAACGTTCCGGCGGGGCTAATCAACGTGGTGGCCATCGGCAGCGGATGGGGCCACGCCTTGGCGTTGCGGGCCGACGGAACAGTCGCCGCCTGGGGCTCAAATGGCTTTGGTCAGACGAACGTTCCCCCTGATTTGCACAACGTGTGGGCGATCGCGGGAGGGGGAGGGCATGCCCTGGCGCTGGTGGGTGACGGTCCGCCGGTGCTCAAGATGCCGCTGGCCAATCCTTCTCTCAGCGAGGGCATTTTCGGCGTCTCGGCGGCCACCCGGAGCGGGCGGGTGTACGCCTTGGAGTTCAAGGACTCGCTCAACGGCGGCGCTTGGACAGCCCTCCAGTTGGTGGCGGGCAGTGGGCGAACTCAGATTTTGACCGACCCAAGCGCAACGGGCGCGAGTCGGTTTTACCGCGTCCGTCAGTGGTAGCAGGTCAAAGGAATTGGAAAGGGCAATAACCATGAATATCGCAGAAATCACAAGGTCGTCTGGCGCAATAGTGCTGGCGCTCATTGTCTCAACGGGACAGGCATCGGCGTTTGCCCCGACGGGAAAACCATCAACCCCCAACCTGGACAAACGGACGGCGGCGCCGCCCAGCGCGCAGTTCACGCCGGCAAGACAGCAGGCAGCGGCTCAGTTGCAAGCCCGCATTCCCTCTGCCCGGATAGACTACGATCCGGTGACCGGCGCTCCCGCCTGGATTGCCTCCGTCTGGGGATTCTTGAGCGGCCCGGACAGCGACCAGGAGATGGTTCCGCGCACAGCCCAGAGTCCGCCAGCGGCGACGGATGATGATCCGCACCATTCGATCAAGCGTTTTCTCAACGAGAACGCCGCTCTGTTTGAGCACGGCGCTGAGGTGCTGACTAACAATGCGGCCATAGCACGGGAGTTTGTCACGGCGCGCAACGGCATGCGGACCGTCGTTTGGGAGCAACAACTGGACGGTATTCCGGTGTTCGAGGGCGCGCTCGTCGGCCACATCACCAAGCGGGGCGAATTGGTAAACATCTCCAGCCATTTCCTGCCGGACATCGTCACGTCCAGCGGACTCGATTCGACGAGCCGGTTGAATGTTGAAAATGCCCCGCCAATGTCCGCTCGCCAGGCGGTGGTGAACGCGCTGACTGACGTCGGAGAGACCATCACCGTTGACGGCGTTACCCCAGTAGGGCCCGCCCTAGTTGGGCCGGTGAAAGAGCAGGCCTTCACGGCCGCTCCGTTGTCTGGTCAAGCGAGCGTGTCCCTCGCGTGGCTGCCGATGAGCCGTACGAGCGTGCGGCTTTGTTGGTCAGTGCAATTCGTTCGCCGTTCAAGTCTCGAGACGTTGCGAGCCGTTGTCGATGCCTCGTCCGGCGAAGTCCTCGTCCGACTAAACCAGACGTGCAGTTACAGCAATGCTAGCTATCGCGTTTACACGAGCGACAGCCCTTCGCCCTTCTCGCCCGGTTGGTCGTTCCCCTTAACCAACCAGCCGGCGGTTGTGGCCACGCAATTGCTTACATTGTCGGCGCTTTCTGCGGTGGCGTCTCCCAACGGCTGGATAAATGACGGCGACAACCAAACGGCTGGCAACAATGTGACCGCATCTCTGAACCGCTCGGCCCAGCGCCCCAACTTAACTCTCCCAACGCAAGGTTCTTCCTGGCGCGTCTTTGACTTTCCTCTGGATTTGAGCCAAGACCCGAGCAACTACGAGAATTTTGCGGTGGTCAACCTTTTCTACCGATGCAATTGGATGCACGACCGGCTCTACGATCTGGGGTTCACGGAAGCCGCCGGCAATTTTCAGAATAACAACTTCGGAAGGGGTGGTGCCTCCGGCCCTGATGGAATTTTGGCTTATGCCCAATATGGCGCTGATGTACACTACGAGGGCGGGTACGCCAACAACTCCTACTTCTTCCCGGCGGGGGACGGCACGAATGGTGAAATCTGGATGTTTCTGTTCACCGGCCCCGCGCCTGCCCGGGATAGCGACCTGGATTCGGAAAGGGTCTGTCACGAATACACCCATGGACTTAGCAACCGGCTGGTGGGTCAGGGTAACAGTGGCATTGGCATCACGGCCCCTCAATCGCTAGGTCTGGGGGAGGGGTGGTCGGACTTTTACGCCTTATCTCTCCTGAGTGAACCAGGCGACAATGTTCACGGAAGCTACCCAATGGGCGGTTACGCCACCTACGATTTCGGGCACATTTTCAATCAGAACTACTACTACGGAATTCGCCGGTATCCTTACTCCACGGACGTGGCGAGAAACCCGCTCACGCTAAGGGACATTGATCCGAACCTGGCTAACAACTGCTCTTCGGGCGTACCGTACACCACGATAGGGATACGCTCCTTGAATCCCTGTACGAGCACTAACGCGTCCGAGGCCCACAACGTTGGAGAAGTGTGGTGCGTGACGTTGTGGGAGGCCAGGGCAAATGTGATCGATCACTACGGCTGGCTGGTGGGCAATGAGCTCATCCTGGAGCTCGTAACGGACGGGATGGTTCTCTCGCCGGCCGATCCCACTTTCACCCAAGCTCGTGACGCGATCATCCAAGCGGATTTGGTGGACACTGGCGGCGCCAACTGGAAGAGGCTTTGGACGGCGTTTGCGCGGCGAGGTCTGGGGTGGGGCGCCGTTGCTCCCCCCAGCTCGACGACCACGGGAGTCACGGAGTCGTATTTCTTGCCGGCTGAAGGGAACCAGCTCTGGAGCTACGCGACGGCGGGCGCGATTTATTCGTCACCTGGCGTCGGTCCCGACGGCACGGTGTACATCGGGTCCAGCGATGGACATCTCTACGCCATCAATCCCAATGGCGCGCTCAAGTGGGCGTTCACTCAACCCGCGTCGTACGTCTCTTTCAATTGCGCGCCGGTGGTGGCTGGAGACGGAACCATTTATTCCCGGCGCAGTGACGGCTATCTCTATGCTGTCAATCCGAATGGCACGCTCAAGTGGCGGACACTGATCTGGTACGATACGTGGGCGTCGCCCGCCCTGGGCGCCGACGGCACCATCTATGTGGCCGGCGAGGATGCCGCGCATGGCTATGCGTACTGCGTCCACGCGGTCTCGCCGCAGGGAAGCATTCTGTGGTCGTTTGATGCCGGCAACACGATCTATTCGTCGCCAGCTATCGGCGTGGACGGGACGATCTACTTCGGCAGCACGGACAACAAGATCTACGCCGTCAATCCCAACACTCACCAGGCAAAGCCTGGCTGGCCGGTGACTACTGGGGGATGGGTTATTTCCTCGCCCGCGATCGCCCGGGACGGCACGGTTTACGTCGGCTCGTATGATGGAAAGCTGTACGCCCTGAAACCGGACGGAACGTACAAATGGCCCCCACTTACCTTGGGCAACGGAAGTTCCATAGAGTCATCGCCAGCCATGGGACCGGACGGAACGGTCTATGTCGGATCGCAGGATAACAAGGTTTACTCCATTAATCCGAACACGGGCCAGGTCAATGCAGGCTGGCCGTACGCGACTGGATTCACGGTGCGGTCCTCACCAGCAGTTGCCACGGATGGCACCATCTTCGTCGATTCAGACGACGGAAACCTGTACGCGTTGAATCCAAACGGGACACCCGTTGGTGCTCCCTGGCCCTTCTACGGCGGAGGAGGGTTTTCTTCTCCAGCGATTGGCGCGAATGGCACGATCTATGTGGGCTCCGGCAGCGGCAAGCTCTACGCCCTGTCCTACGCGAGCGGACCGGCGCGCAGCACGTGGCCGATGTTCCGCAATAACCCGTGGCATACCGGCAATCCCTCGACGCTTACGCTGTCCTCTGGGAGCCTGCAGCCGGGCGTTAGCTTCCAATTCCAAGTCAAGGGACTTGGCGGCATGAGCTTTACTGTGGAAGGCTCGGAGAGTCTGGAAAGCTGGAGCCTATTGGGAACGGTGGCCCTGCCGGCCGGCGGCACCGCGGCTTTTACCGATGGTCAGGCATCTCTGTATTCGTATCGGTTTTATCGAGTCCGATGCGATTCCATCCTATCGTACAACTCGTTGGGGTATATGGTCTTCAATGTCCCCACTGGGAATTCCATGATTGCCAACCAACTAGACAATCCGTTAGGGAACACAGTGAGCGTCCTGCTGCCAAGCCCTCCGACGGGCACAACGCTCTATAAGTGGAATGAGACGACGCAAAACTACGACATCGACACATTCTTTTTACCACAGGGAGGATCGACACCGATGTGGACGGATCCAAATATGACGCTGAATCCCGGAGAAGGCGTGCTGATCGTGCCGGGATCAGCGACAAGCATCACGTTCATCGGGAATCTGCGGCAGGGCTTGCTGGCAAATCCGTTCCCCTCCGGCTTTTCCATCCGCAGTTCAATGGTGCCACAAACCGGGCCGATTGATACCTCGCTTTGGTTCGCTCCGATCAGTGGCGACACGATTTATCGGTACGACAATGCGACTGGTGCTTACGATAGTTACACCTATTCCGGTGGCGCCTGGTCCCCATCGGTACCGACACCCGGGGTGGGCGAGTCGGTCTGGATAGACACGACGACAGCCCGGACCTGGGGTCGAAATTTCACCGTTTGGTGAGGTTCTGCCCTTCGACCTTTCCGCGTGCTGGAACGGTCGGAAAATGCTGTCTCCGGCCCGTACTCGGACGGGGCGCTAGCCGCCGCTCTCGGTGCGGCGCGCTTCCGCGCCGAGCACATGCATCTGGTATTCCGATGGAATCAGGAAATCGAAAACCAGCCGCGCCTGGTCGCTCACCGGAAAAGTGTGCCGCTGCAAACTGGCCCGCGTCGTCGCGGTCAGTTCCACGCGAATGCCGCTGGCCCGAATCAAACTTCGTAGCGTCCCACGCGCCACTTCCCGATGGTCGGGCACGGAAAGCGTCGCCATATACCCCTCCTTCACCAAAATCATGTGACTGCCACGTTGCCGCGCGATCTTCCAGCCGTCTTTCTCGAATGCACGAACTATGTTCCGCCCGCTGAGAATTGGCAAAACAGCCATCAGACAGCCACCTCCACCTGGCTTGTCTCGACCGTCAAGGGCATCCCGCGTTCCGCCCGCACTTCCAAACAGCCCATGATGGCTTCCTTGATATTCCCCAACGCTTCCGGCTTCGTTTTGCCTTGGCTGACGCAACCCGGAATCGAAGGGCACTCGACCACCCAGGCGCCGTCCTCATCTCGATCCAATGTCACCAGAAATTTCATCGTCATAATTGTATCCTCCGTTTCGCTTGTGGCAAACCTGTTCTTTTCTCAATCCGGCGAGGGGCACGTCCTCGCCCATTCCCTGTTGGGGGTGGGGCTGAGTTCGAGCTCCAATTGTCCCCCTTGCACGACTTCTTTCTGCCGAATCCACCAGCGGTTCAGGGGCTGGCCGTTGAGTCGGGCGGATTGGATGAAGCGGTTCTGCCGTGAAGAGTTCCGGGCCACGATCATGAAGGTCTTGCCGCCGTAGTGCGGCGCTGACAAATGGAGCACGATTTTAGGGTAGAGCGGGCTGCCGGGCAGTGTGCCGCGGCCACCCGGCGAGAAGCTGCCTCGGGCCTCGTTAACTGGGTGAAGTGCTCCGGTGGTCATGCTGAACGCCATTCTGCGTGGCGCCGCGAAACGGGCGCAAGCTCAATGTTTCAAGAGTTAGGGAGGCAGGGAGGCATCGGAGGAAAAGACGGGGTGATGCTTGATTTCTGTTTACATCGCCCTGCCGCTTGGGGCAATATGGGGCGTACCGCGATCAATCGTATGAAGTCCTGTAATGATGGCCCGGGATTTTCAGGGAGCACACGGGCGGCCGTGTTCCCCTTCACGCTAAACTCCTTTCCGTGGGTTTTGCTCTTGCTCTCGTTGCCGTGGGGCCAGGCAGCCCCGGGCACGCCGCCGGAGCAATTGCTGCTCAAAGATTACAGACCGCGCTCGATCTACAAAGTGCCCGCGACCACGGTGGCGCGGGCCAAGTTCCCTGTCATCGACCTGCACGCCCATGATTACGCCAAGACTGACGAGCAGGTCGCGGAATGGGTCCGCACCATGGACGAGTTAGGCATCCAGAAGTCGGTCGTCCTGAGCCAGGCCCATGGCAGAGAGTTCGACACCCTCATCGCTCGCTACAAGAAATACCCGGGCCGATTTTCGGTGTGGTGCGGCTTTGATTACACGGGCTACGACCGGCCGGGCTTTGGGCCGGCGTCGGTGGCCGAACTGGAGCGGTGCTTCCAGGCCGGCGCTGAAGGTGTTGGGGAAATGGGCGACAAAGGCAAGGGCCTGTTCTACACCACGCCCGCCGCCTGGGGCATGCACTTCGATGACCCCCGGATGGACCCGCTGCTGGAGAAATGCGCAGAACGCGGCCTGCCCGTCAGCATCCATGTGGCCGATCCGATGTGGATGTATGAGCCGATGAACCGATTCAACGACGGGCTCATGAACGCCTACCAGTGGCGGCTGGATAATCAAACCAACATCCTGTCCCATGCCGAACTGCTCGGCACGCTGGAGCGGGCGGTCAAAAAGCATCCCCGCACGGTTTTCGTCGCCTGCCACTTTGCCAACTGCTGCTACGATCTAACCAGGCTCGGCGCGATGTTTGATCGCTGCCCGAACCTTTACGCCGACATCAGCGCCCGTTTCGCCGAGACCGCGGCCATCCCCCGCGCGGCGGCGAAGTTCTGTCAAAAATACCAGGACCGCCTCGTTTATGGGACCGATATGGGCCGCGGCAAGCCAATGTATCAAACCACTTTCCGGATCCTGGAAACAGAAGACGAACATTTCTATGACTGGGACCTCTTTACCTATCACTGGCCGCTGTACGGGCTTGGTCTAAAGGACGAAATCCTGAGAAAGGTCTATCACGAAAACGCTCAACACGTCTTTCAGCAAGCCAAGGACGCGGCTGCCTCGGGCCGCTGAGGCGGCCCGAGCTGTTCTTCGCGCCGCGCCGCCGCCCATGAAGCCACGAATTGTCTGCGCGCTCCTCGCCGGCGCCTCCGTCGGTCTGACACTCGCCGTCGGCCCGGCCGCGGCGGCGGCAGAAGTCATTACCTATCCGGCGCCCCCCGGCGAGCCGCTTTCAGCCGATTTCCAGATCACGGCCGACGGCCAGAAGGTGGACGTTTACACGGCGCGCGTGCTCGACCCGCCCTTCGCCGGCAAGGAGTGGGACTACGGCGGACCGTACTCGTTCGCCAACTTCGATCTGGCCGGCCGTGTGGAAGTCCGCATCACGTCGAAACGTTCGTTGCGCGGGACAGTGATTCGCCCGCCGTCTGCCGTCGCGAAGGTGGCGCCGGGGGACGACCACACGCTGGTCCTGACGCTGGATGGCCCGCGCAAGTTCAGCGTCGAGCCGGACGGAAAGAAGGCGCCGCTGCTCCTTTTCGCCAACCCGCTGGAGGAGAACCCGCCCGCGCCCGGCGCGCCTGGCGTCATCTACTTCGGCCCCGGCATCCACCAGCCGGGGAAAATCTCCCTTACCAATAACCAGACCCTCTACCTCGCCGGCGGCGCCGTCGTGAAAGCCGGGGTGCTGGCCCAGGGCGAGAACCTCCGCATCGCCGGACGCGGCATCCTCGACAGCTCAGGCTGGGAATGGCGCCAGGGCCCCACCCCGCACGTCGTTTCCATTTGCGGCACCAACATCATGGTGGAGGGCATCACCATTCGCGGCGCGGCGCATTGGACGGTCGTCCCGCGGCACAGCCGCCACGTCACCGTCCGCGGCATCAAGCTCTGCGGCGCGCGGGTGCAAAACGACGACGGCGTCAATCCCTGCAACTCGCAGGACGTGCGGATCAGCGATTGCTTCATCCGCACCGACGACGATTGCGTGGCGCTCAAGGGCCTGGACTTCAACGCGCCCGACAACAACGTCGAGCGCATTACGGTCGAAAACTGCGTGCTGTGGTGCGACCGCGCCCGCATTTTCCTCCTGGGCCACGAGAGCCGCGCCGGGTTTATGCGCCAGGTGACGTTGCGCGACCTTGACATCATCCACTTCACGATGACGCCCTTCTTGTTTGAGCCGGGCGAGGACATGCGGCTGGAAGATATTACCGTGGAAAATGTGCGTCTGCACGGCGAAGGCCAGCGCGAGTTGATCCGGCTCAAGCCGGTCGTGAACCAGTACATGCGGAAGAAGGTGCCGGGCTATGTGCGCAACGTGCGCTTCAAGAACGTGAGTGTCGAAGGCGCCACCGGCGAGTACCTCGTGCAGCTCGAAGGCGCTGACGCCGAGCACAACGTCCGCGACGTAACCTTCGAGAACGTCACGATCAACGGCACCCCTCTGGCGGAGGGCCAGGACCGGGTTCGCATCGGAGGGCTAGTCGAGGGCGTGCGCTTAAAGCCGGGGAGAAAGTAACCCCGGCCGGATGGGGCCGAGATTGGATTCGCCCGCGCCGAGGCATTCCGCCAGCTCAGGTGTCCTCAACCGGCCGCCAGGGCGCCTGGTGGTTGATGCCTCCACGCGCCGCGCGTGAAATCGGGAATGGCCACCGGTGCGCTGCCTTTGGAAACAGACGCGATACTGAGCGGCACAATGCTGCTCCAGGCGGCGGCATCATACACGGTTAGGTCCAGGGGCAGGCCTTCCCGGAGGCATTGGATCAAGCGCCAGTTCATCACGTAATCCATGCCGCCGTGGCCGCCGGACTGCTGGGCTTGGGCGTTGAGTTTCTTCCAGAGCGGGTGCCCATATTTCTCGTGATAGGGCTTGAGCTCAATGGTCCAGCCCTCGGGTTGGCCATCAAGATGCAGGCGGGGCGGATAATCGCAGAACGTGCCGGTGGTGCCGGCGATCAGGTTGATGCGGCTATAGGGACGGGACAGGACCAGGGAGAACTGAACCATGATCGTTCGGCCCAGCGCTGTTTTCAGGAGCGAGGTATTAAGGTCGCCGCAGGCAAAGTGCTCCCGGCGCCGCGGGTTGTCGGCGGGGAGGGATTCGCACCGGCGGCTCAGGGCCTGTTCGCGCGAACTCATCGAGACCAGGTAGTCGAATTTGTCGCCCGTATTGATGCCCAGGTACTGGGCTACGGGACCGAGTCCATGAGTCGGGTAGAGATTGCCGTTCCGAGTGGCGACGAAGCGCCGGCGCCAATTCGCGGCGCTCGCATCCTGCAGGAGGTAATCACGGGATTCGTGGAGGTAACCCGCCTCGCCGTGGGTCAGGTCGCCAAAAACGCCCTGGCGCGCCATGCGGAGAACCAGCAGTTCGATTTCGCCGTAACAGCAATTCTCCAGCATCAGGCAGTGGCGGCGGGTTAGCTCGGCGCTGTCCACCAACTGCCAACATTCGTCGAGCGTGAGCGCGGCCGGCACTTCGAGCGCCGCGTGCTTGCCATTCTTCATGGCGCTGACCGCCATCCGGACGTGCCAGTCCCAAGGGGTGGCGATGTAAACCAGGTCCAGGTCGTCGCGGCGGCACAGGGCCTCAAACGCCGTCTCGCCCTTCGTGTAGCCGGCCGGCTCGGGTTGTCCCTTGGCCACGACACGCTGTTGGGCGCTCTTCACCCGGTCCGGCACGAGGTCACAGACGGCTTTGATCTCGACCCCATCAACGTCCAGCAAGTTGCCCAGCAGGCTGGAGCCGCGGCTGCCGACACCGATGAACCCGATCCGGACTTTGTCCAGGGGCGGGAATCTCAGTCCAAACACGCGTTGCTGTCCGGGCTTGGCTCGGCGAATCGCCGGTTCCAGTGCGACTGCCCCCGCCCCCGCGGCTAGACCGATGCCGGCAGTGGTTGCGGCCGCCACGGTGAGGAACTCACGGCGGGAACAGGAATGGCTGGGGTTTGTCATAAGGCTTCTCGGTTGGTGCGACTTTCGGGCTGCCATTTCACCACAGAAGCGCCAGTAATGCAAGCCGGGCGCGGCACGCCGGCACGCCGATGACGTGAGGGTGCTCTGCCCCATCTGGCAGCGCGACCACGAACGGTTGCTGTAAATGATCATTGCTCTGGAGCCGCTTTTCTGGAATTGAGACGGAAAGCAATGTTGCGGAAATGAAAAAGGCAGCCCGCAGGAATGTCATTAATGCAGGAATGCGCCGCGTGGTGCTTGCAGCGCATCGCCTGCGTGAGAGAATCAGCGTGGAATTCGCGAACCAAAACCGCCTGCGCCTGGTCCTGCCCCTGCTCTGCTTCCTGGCGAGCTTGGGGACGGAAACCAGCGTCGCCGGGCAAGCTCCAATCAAGGGGCCGCTCAGAGCATCCAGGAATCCCAATTACTTCCAGGACGCGAGCGGCAGCCCGCTCATCCTGTGCGGATCGCAAACGTGGAACACACTGCAGGATTGGGGCGCCAGTGGGTCCGTGCAACCGTTGGACTTCGACGCCTTCGTCAGCTTCCTCAAGGCGCATGGACACAATTTCACTTTGCTCTGGCGCACCGAGCTGCCGAAATTCAGCAACCTGCCAGTCACGGCCACTCATCCTCCGGATTTCACCGTCAGTCCGCATCCCTGGATGAGAACGGGCCCCGGGCTCGCAACCGACGGTGGATGGAAATTCGATCTAACGAAATTCGACCGCGCTTATTTCGATCGATTGCGCACGCGGGTGGACGCCCTGAACCGCGCGGGCATCTATGCCGGTGTCTATTTGTTCACCGGTGAATTCCTGTTGCGTTTCCGCTCCCCAACCGACGGTTACCCCTTTTCGGGACCCAACAATGTCAATGGCGTGGATGACGGCTACCGCGGCGGACCGGCCGAGAGCGGGCTCGCCTCGGTTACCATGACCGCAACCAACGTCATCACCGATTTGCAGGACGCCTGCGTCAGCAAGACCATAGACACTCTGAACGACTTGCCGAATGTGCTCTGGATCGTTTCCGAGGAAGCTCCCATGAAATCAACCTGGTGGAACAACCACTTGATTTCGTTGATCCGGGCGCACGAGCGGGGGAAGCCCTATCAGCACCCCGTCGGATACGCCACGCTCGAGCGTCCCACGGATTCGATCCTCTACAACTCGGACGCGGACTGGGTCGCCCCGTGGACCTGGATTTCGCCCACCACGTCGTGCGGCACCGGCAATCCCTCCTGCAAAGTCAACATCAATGACAGCGACCACAGTTACTTCGGGATGTGGAATGATACGCCTCAAAAAAACCGAAATTATGCGTGGGAGAACTTCACGACGGGCAATCAAGTGCTGTTCATGGACCCGTACCTTGTCTATTATCCACGCGAGAATCGGAACCCGTGCCTTTCTCCGGTCAACGGCCTCGGCAGCAGGCCGGACCCGCGCTGGGAGAATTTCCGGAACAATCTCGGAGATCTCTTGCGGTATTCACGCAAGCTCAATCTGGCCAATGTCACCCCCAGGAGTTCTCTCTGCTCGACAAAGTACTGCCTTGCGCAGACCCCATCCGTCGGCGCGGAGTACCTGGCTTATGCTCCTGCCGGAGGCGCATTCACCATGGATCTTTCGGCCATGCCGAACTCGCGGAGGCTGGCGGTCGAATGGTTTAACCCGGCGGCCGGCGAGACCATAACCGGAAGTCCGATTACTGCCGGGGCATCCTCCCAGTCGTTCAGTCCGCCATTCAGCGGAGATGCCGTCTTATACCTGGTGGACACCCTGGGCCACAGGTAAACTCGAAATCATGAAAACAACGGACAGGATGTTTTACCTGCTATGCGGCCTCGGGGCTTTTTTGATTCTGAACGCCGCGCCCCGGGCCGCGCAGGCCCAGGAGGGTCAACCATGACGACTTCAACGATTTCACGCCGGCATTTTCTCGGCGCCGTCGGAGCAACTGTCGCCGGCTTCGGCGCGGCGAAATGCTTCGGCGCCGAACCCCCGAAAGACAACATCCGCCTCGGCATGATGCTCCAAGGCAGTTCGGCCGCCGAGTTGCAGGAGAAAGCCCGGGCCATTGCCGCCGCCGGCTTCGACACGGTGCAGGTGACTTTCTTCTTCCAGCCGACTGCGGCGGAACTCCAATCGCTGGCCCGCGCGCTCAAAGACCTTAAGCTGAAAACCGTCGCCTTCGGCACCTACTTCAACCTCTTCCGCCCCGACGACACCGGCTTCATGGGGTCGAGCCAGGCCGCGATGAAACTGGTCGCCGCGCACGCCGGGCGGTTCGACTGCCGCCAATTCGTCACCTGGAGCGCGAGCTACTCGCCGAGGTTCGATGGCGCCGAGCCGCGCAACCACACGCCCGAGGCCGTCGCGCAACTGCACCGCGCCATCCGCGAGGTCGTTCTGCCAATCCTCGAACCCATCGGCGGCCGCGTCGCTTTCGAGCCCTACTTCCCGCATGTCCTCGGCACGGTGGAACTGGCCAAGGAGGCGCTGGCGCCGTTTCCCGCCCGCCGCGTCGGGCTGCTGCTCGACCCGCCCAACTTCATCACGCCCGCGCTCTATCCGAAACGCGAGGAAGAGATGAGGCGCCTGTTTCGCGATCTGGGCGAGCGCATCCACCTCGCCCACTTCAAGGACCTGAAGCTCAACCCCGCCGGCCAGAGCGTGGACTTGCCCGGCCCCGGCGGCGGCGAGATGAACTACCCGCTGCTGATTTCCGAAATCCGCAAGCTCAACCGCCCGCTGCCCTGCATCATCGAGCACATCACGGCCGAACCAGCCGAGATGACGAAGACCAAGGCGTGGGTCGAAAAGCAACTTCGACAAAATCCGTGAACAGAAGAAGCTGCAAACGATCTGCCACCTGTTCGTGCCCCAGGAGTGGGACAGCGTGCGTGCGTTCCTCGCCGCCAGCCGCCGTAGCGGGTCCTGATTAGACTCCGTTCATGCCACAGACACAGTCGCAGCCCCTGGACCGCTCACGGGCAACCGGCGCTGACCGCAAGCGTCAGCGTGCCCAGCGGGTGCTGGTGGTTTTTGCGGTGACCCTGGCCGCCATCCTGTACCTGGACCGTGTCTGCATTTCGCAATCCCAGCCATTAATTGCCAGTGAGCTTGGATTGACTAAGAAACAGATGGGGTTGGTCATGACCGTATTCGGCGTCGCCTACGGCCTGTTTGAGATCCCGCTCGGGTGGCTGGGCGACCGGGTGGGGCCGCGCCGCGTATTGACCTGGGTGGTCGGTTGGTGGTCGTTCTTTACGGTGGCGACGGGTTGGGTGGG
>Ga0187850_10003547_pt1 | contig 13125 bp, 10 predicted proteins | sample June2016WEW_4_15_FD_132436 | JGI IMG/M metagenome (GOLD analysis project Ga0187850, IMG submission 132436) | Peatland microbial communities from SPRUCE experiment site at the Marcell Experimental Forest, Minnesota, USA - June2016WEW_4_150 | ecosystem: Environmental > Terrestrial > Soil >... | reverse complement strand
TCTAGGGCATTTCGATCAACTATATATAACTCGTTCGCTCCTTTAGAAGCGAAGGGCATTGTTTCCTTTTGCTGAATGAGTAGACCAGCTTGGCGACGATTCCGCTTTTTCGGCATTAAACTCGATAATAATCTCCTGGCTATTCGAAGTCAAACTGGAAACATAGCCATCTCAGGCCTCACAGCTCACTGGGCTATAAGCCTCCGGCGCCGGAGGCCAGAATGCTTGAATATCTCACTCTTGAGGTGGTACATTGAGCGGGCGCAGGTCACCTTGGCCTCGATGCACTGCCTGGCGTTCACCATTATGTACACCTATTAATATTATAAGGAAATAATTAAAAAATCAATACCATTTGGCAAATAGTTGCTTTGGAATCAGAGACTTACGTAGGACGCCGTAATAGATGGGTCACGCAAGGAACGCCGAGAAATATTATCGCCCACGCATGCCAGGCGTTGATCAGCAGCTGGCAGAGAGCATCCTTATCCTCTGAACATTAAGAGGATAAGCCGGAGCGTGTCCGACTCGGCGGGCAGGCCGACGCGTAGGATTTTGGCGCGTGTTGGTCCTACGCCGGACTTGCGAGTTTCTCTATATCCCTATACGCTGTGTGGACTTTGTGCCCCTAAACTCACTCTGTGCGTCTTCCGACTGAGAAGTGCCTAACCTGAAGTTTTTCTCACTCCATCCCCCTCTTTACTTACGATACCTTAGCAACGGGGCCTGATCGGGCCTCCTATAGGCGCTTCTATTCTTCGATAACGATTGCTTTCCCTTTGGTTCTTCCCTGACCTAGTTTGGCTTTGGCAGGAGGGGAGTTACAATTTCGCGGACATAATCTAACGGCACAACATTAGCAAGTCCTGAATTTTCCACAAATACTATTCTTGGCTTTCCCGTTTGCAGGCTACATGCAGTTTCCTCATAAGTAATGTAGCTACTTACCAAGCCAAGTAAATATGCTTGATTCACTGGGGTTGTGCCCGCAATACTCGTTATTGCTGGCTTAAGGATGACAGGTCCTCCACTATTGCCAGGAAAAACGGGTGCATCGATAATAAAGCTGTGCTCGGTATCCATGATTTCGTCATCCAGCCTCGCAATAATTCCACCCCGCGCGATAACATACTTTCTTTCCTTGCCGGCTATGCCCATTGGAAAACCAAGGACAAAAATCTCATCCCCCTGCGCTATCCCTAAAGATTTGATACGATCCCGAAAGGCCATTAATTCTTCAGAAATCCAGAAAAAATCTACTTTATCGTCCTTTAATGTCTGGGCCGCCACTGGAAAAACGGCGACGTCCACATCTTTATTCGGATGGGCATGCCAGATTTTTTCGCCTTTATCATTTACCAACGGTTGCCTATATCGCTTTGATTCCCGACCCTTATTAAATCTGAGAGAAACCTCCGGGAGTTTTTCAAAAACGTGTCTGTTGGTTACCAAGTAAATTCCATATAACGGCTGACCCTCGGCATTACTTTTCCCCGTTAAGAAGCCAACTAAGAAACCCGTCGCAATGGAACTGAATTTTGCGTCTATTTCAACTTCGATCGATACAACGGCATCAAGATATGAAGACGGTAGTAATGACATTTCGATACCCCCTACAATAGTGCCGGGATTTTTATTATTTCACTTTCGTACTAAAGCTACTATAATTCCACCGACAATTGTTACGATAAGGCCCCCAAGAATTACCCAACTAAAATTGCGTATTCTTGACCTAAATTTATTATGTGCGGCCTGCATATCTCCCCAATAAAACACCGAACGAAAGAGATTCGAGAACAACCGTGAAAATGGCCTCAATAGTATGGTCACCATGGCGCCTATCAAAATCAGGAACGTCGCAGGAAACATCCAATTAATGCTGGGTTGAAGTTGTGCTTGTAATTCTAAGAGCTTATAAATGCGCATCTCAGTTGTCATCTTTTGTATACTATCCATGGAGATGCGAGGACTCGGTAGATAGAAACGAAATAATAGCGACATGAGGATGGCCACAAGGGAAAATACGAACACACCTTCCGTAGTTTTATAAGAAAGAAATCGAAATCTGTTCTTAATAAAAGTGCGTTGAATTTGTGATTCTAATTCGTCAGCGAAAAGATAACACCAATCTTTATCTTTTCCTTCAGTACTAAATACTATTTTGTCTTCGTTGTCCAAGTGATAGGTAACAATAGCATAGTACTTCTCATTATGGTCGAATAGCGGGACCTCTTCAGGACGTTCTCTTTCTATCCATATTCTCAACTTTAGTATCTTCTTATCGCGCGAATTTTCGTCTCCTAAAACGTCTTCAATATCGGGAGTATCGTAATAAAGGTCGTCAGCCTTTTTCACGCGAAACAATATACGGGTCTTTTCTGGAAGTTTTTCGGCGTATTTGCGAAATACCTCATAGATTTTTCGCAAAACTGTTTCATCCAAACAAAAATCTCGATTAAATTCTTTATGGACTCCAGCCCATCTTTCGCTCATCCAATCCTCCTCATGAGAATCTTTTGCATTCCCTAACGTCTATCTTTACGAGGCGCGATCATAAGGCCTCACTTTACAGGAACAAGAAAAACTTGATTGTTATCCTTTTGCGAAACCAGCCGTCCAGACTGCGGGCATCTAATCCTGTTATCTCTCAACTGAGCTATCTGCGAGGGAAGTTCCCTCCCTTTGTAAACGTCCCCGACACTAGCTTTCTCCACTGGTCCATCCTGCAACTCAAATGCGATGCTCATCGGGTGGACTTGTCCACAATCGTCACAAAACATAAAAACCTCATAAGTTGCCATTTGGCCCCTCCCTAATGAGAATATCCCCTCGTCTCATCGTCTATCTCTATGAGGCGCGATCATCCGCCTTCACCGGCGTCTCGCTTATCACCGGGGCCATGCCCTCCTCGGGCCTCTGGCCCCTCAGCGCCTCAAATTACGGTTCATCAGAGTCTAATGTACTTACTGGACTATTCTGCCGTGCCAACAGCGTTTGAAATTACCCCTCTGAAACTTGTGGTGGGCTGGATTGTATCATGTGGGATCAGTTTATACTCCCACGTTTTCTGCGTTGCTTTGCTCATCGCCCTACACCATGCCACCCCGGCCCTTGCCTTGGCCTGCACATCCCTATTTAATATCTCGTTTCTTGCTTTGACTTCTACCACAAAGAATTTGCCGTCTTTCAATTCCACTATGAAATCGGGATTGTAGTTCCCCCCTTTATAGTTAATTGCCATCTGTCCAATTGGAGGGTGAACCCACCTTACAACTCCCGTGTCTCGGTCGAGAATGTCCGCAAGGTACTTCTCTTGTTTCGAATCAAAAATATTTCTCGAAAATACCGTCCTTTTGTAACCCCCAATAATATTATGTGCTAATTCCTCCTCAATAACTGCATCCTTGTGTTTCTCTACATAACCCTTTTGAACATTACGCCAATGGGCGCGAAACTCTACTTCTTTGTCGGTTACACGGTAATTAATACTAGTCTTCTGGTCGACCTTATCGCGAATTTGCGATAAAATATCTTCGGCTATTTTTCCCCGATGTTTAAATAGGACTTTTTGCTTTTCACCAGAAACGACCTCGGCCTTACTAATATAGGCACGGACAAACTTCTGCAGTCTCCTTTTGTCACGGATATCAAACTCATCGGTTTCTTCGATAAGGATACGGACAAAAAAATTGATCAAGGAGCCGTTACATTCCTCAAGTATTTCTTCATAATCCCGCTCCTCAAGAGTGGCAAGATCTTTTCCTATTAGTTTCACATCAAGATCTTCAAAGGGACCATAATTAACTCTTACTTGGGTAAGATCTATCTCTTCTTCAGAGCGAAATCTCGCCTGGATTTTTGGGATGGCTATTAGATACCGCTTATCACCATCGGGCGTAATCTCTCTTGGCTCTAATTGAACTCCATCGTCGATCGCCACACCAACGGCATCGAGAACCTCATTTGCTTTGGCAACAACTGCCGAATATTTTTCATGCGACATGATCTCAAGAGTATCAATGTCTAGGATTTCTTTGCGTTCGTCTTCACTCAATCCTGCGTCACGACTCACCTGTCTGCCGAAGGGCAAACGTAGTCCTCGGCCAATAGTCTGTTCAGTAAGGATGTCACTCACTGATGCTCTAAGAGGAATAATTGTATAGATCGTCTTTACATCCCAACCCTCTTTAAGTTTGTTCACATGAATTACAATCTCAATAGGGTTTTCCATCTTCTCTAAGTTTAGCAACCGCACAATCTGCTCATCTTCACTGCCAGAGTGAACTAGGAGCACCTTGCCTTTATAACGGCCTTCAAAAAAGTCATTGCTTTCGAGCTTTTCTCTGACCCTTTCGCTGTGGGCAATATCCTGGGTGCTGACAAGTATCCTGGGAGTGACAATGGGAAGGTCATTATTATGACAGTAGGACTCTAGCTTTACCTTTTTTAGTTCGTGCCTGCGGATGCCGTCGGCGAGTTTTATGTCCTCTCTCTCTTCGGTAAGACTATCGTCATCTCGCCGCGCAATGACAACAGGACGTTTGACCAAGCCATCATTGATTGCCTGGCGGAGAGGATAAGAATATATCGCATTAGCGACTTTGGGGGTGGCTGTGAATTCGAGGGCAAAAATGGGATTTAGCGAATTTATTGCCTTAAGAGATTTCTCCGCTCTGATATTATGGCTTTCATCCATAAGAAAAACTAGACTCGGTTTGGAACGCAACACGTCAGCGAAACTCCCGCCGATATTCTCATGGAAGCGATGGAAGCGAAACTCAACATCAGAACGCTCATTAAAAATCTTTTCGATATTAAAAAGGTAAAGGGTAAGATCATTCTTCATGAGTTCAGGATAAGCAGAACGTTCATAGTTGTCCCCGTCAATCAGGCGAGGAACAGGGAATCCCGTTAGTCCCTTGAATACATACTTGGGTGATGCAGGGAAAAAATCTTCAAAGCGGTGCTTGCTGTAGATTGTTTCTCCCTTGGAAAGGATAAAGAAGTCTTTATAGCCTTTAGTCCGATAGAGATAAGCAATACAGGCTCCCATCAACCGGGTCTTTCCTCCGCCCGTGGCGATAGCAAAGCAGAATGAAGGAAATTCTGTCCCTTCATTTCCAGTAAGTTCAGCATTAAGGTCAAAGCGTTTTTCTTTAATCTGACTTTGAATCGCTTTAAGACCCGCCAGCGTCCCGATAGTTGTCACTTTTGGGATGTCCTTTCCCAATGGGACAGCCCTTACGATAGTGTCAAATACCTCTATTCCCTCCCGTTGAGGTTCCCAGAGGTTCATATCCCGGATCAGTTCAGAAATAATGCTCATTCCACGTCTCCTTTTCCTTTCCTGGCTAAGTAGCGTGGGATTTGCAGTTCCTTTGGTATTCGCTTGAGCTTGACATTGTTTGGCAGCTCCAGGTTAGCCGCACGTTTGAGATAATAGATGGTGAGGGATTTATCATCAGGAAGTCGTTCGACGATGGAATCAAGATAGACTTGTGTTACTTTTTCCTCAGTGATATGTACATAGATGTTCCCCAGAATCCCATGTAAAATACTGTCGTTATTCAGCGCGAAGTCTTCTAGGTTACATACGGCGGCTACTAAAGGTCCATTTGTATATTTGGGATTAATCATTACTAACCCTGTCTCTTTATCCTTCTTAAAGAGACTTTCTCCGAGGACGGAGTACCTGAACCCCCCACCTCCCTTCCACCCAATTTGTTTGCTAACGCCTGTCTGGTCATCACCACTCACAACCCTTTTAAGCCGAGGCAAGCAAAGGGTCTGAGCATGTTCTCTCAACTCAATCCCAATCCATTTGCGACGCATTTTGTGCGCAACGGCCGCTGTCGTGCCCGATCCTAAGAATGAATCTAAGATCCAATCATCCTCTTTAGTAAAAATATCTAAGAGATTAAGGATTAGAATCTCTGGCTTTTTTCCACTTCGGAATTCAACTCCGCCCTCGTGACGACAGTTGCCTACACTTGCAGCGAGGTCCCAGAAGTTAGTAAGTGCCTCTTTCCTAGATCGTAATCCCGATTTGGCATTAGCGGGGAGGCCTTGATAGTACTTCCCCCGTGTTGCTCCTTCCCGTTTGGGCCCAGTAATGTACCTATATCCTAAATCATCATCGCCTATGCCATAGACTTTATACAGCACGCCCAACCCGTCTTGTTTGACTCTGCCAATGAGATAATCTCTGAAGAACCGACCCGTAGAATTTATGTCCAATACTTTTCCTGAAGCCCAAACCTCTTTTAACCCAACTTTAGAGGCCCGCACGCGTTCAATGCTATAGTTATTTCCTCCGAAGCATTCCACAATCTTGCCACCAAGAGTGAGTTTCTTCGTTGGCCTACGGACTTTTATTTGCCAATTAAACTTAGAAATATCATATTCCTTCTGCTTTTGTTCGATTGTTGCCTGGTCACTCTTTTTATAAATATGCACCTGCTCTACTAGCATGTGAAAGGGTCGGTCGGCCTTTAGAGTTTTAGATGGATATCTTGCCTGAATAAAGATAGTAGTTACCCAATTCTGGGCGCCAAAGATCTCATTCAGAATCGTTTTAAGATAACAGGTCTCGGTATCATCAATATGCACACATATAAATCCATCATTCCGAAGAAGCTCTTTGAGGAGGAGAAGTCTATCACGCAACAGCGAAAGCCAGACTGTCTCCTCATACCCGTCCTCATAATGTTCGAAGGCACTACCCGTGTTGAATGGTGGATCTATATAAATGAACTTGATCTTTCCTGCAAAATGCCGCTCCAGGGCTTTAAGAGCAAGGAGGTTATCACCCTTGATGAGAAGATTATCGCCTTGCTCGTAAAGGTTATCCATATTGTCGGGCTTTATTTGTCCTGCCGACTCTAATTGCACCAGGAGCCGGGGCTCTAAATCTTCACCTGCGCCCCAAATAGGTTCGCCGCTTTCATCTAATCCTAAGAGAATCCTGTCTTTGCTTGGCCACACTAATTCAAGTCGTTTGTTCATCGATTTAACCATTTACAAAGTACGAAGTTACTCAACTCTTATCACTTGCCTACTTGACGGATTACTATTTCCAAAACACGTCATATGCGCTCTGAGCATCGAGTGTCCTAATTCCATAGGCATCTCTTAATATCTCGTGGAAACTTATTCCATTTTTTGTTCCAGCACCTGATATTTTGAGTTCAATCACCGTTGGAAAATCTAGCCTGAGCTCTTTGAGTCTACCGAAAGAGCCTGCCGAATAAATGTTGCACTGATCACACCAATAATAAGCTGACGAAATATGAATATCCGGCTTTCCTGCTTCGCCGAGTGGCACAGCAATTTTAGTTGCGGCGCGTACTTTGCAGCCTGAAGGATGATTCTCTCCGCATCTTACTCTAATCTTGCTTGGAAATATCCGCGGCAGGCTTTCTACATAGTCCCTTATCGACTCACGGTTCTGCAATCCCATAACCCAAATGAGCCACCCATAATCAATAAAATGAACTTCTTCTACTATCTTTCCTAGATATCGTCCGAAATCAATAAACCTTCCTGGGGAGCCCATTTGGTTCTCTCTTTAGGTGCTGCCGTGACCTATGATCTAGCCTGGTCTCAATAGTAACAGAAGCAAGAATACTGATACAACCCCTACCGTCTTCTCTCCCCTTGCCCCCTCCCGCCGAGAACCGACCTAGGACACCGTGTGCGGCGCGATCAGGGTGGGGTCCCTAATCTTTTCTCCTCAATCTCTACGAATTGCGTCTTGCTGAGGACCGCCCATTATGTGCCCGAAGCTTTAGGTGGTATGGTTTCTGATAGCGCGTAGCGCATGGCAAAGGCCATTGCCCGAATATAGAGGCCAGCGCCTTATCCTTTGCCTTATCGAAATTCAGCACAGATGGAAAGCTGTCTTTCTTGAAAGGAATCCCGACCAGTTTTTCAGCTTCGTCCAATTGCATAGATCTCCGCGCCGAAGATGAAATGTTCGATCGGCATTTTTGAATTAGTTTCGACAAGCGTTGATCGGCCGTAATGATGACCACATTTCCTGCTCCATGAATCTTCGCCAAATGGATCCCCATGGCAACGATAAGTTGGTCGAATGTCCCAGCCGGACATGGTTTGTTCCCCGTTCCACGCGACAGTTTGAAACGATGATCAACCGGGGCAACTAGATTTATTGCTAAAACATGATAGCGGGAAAGCTCATAATGATAGAACAAGGCCGCATTATGGATATCTTTTTGGAATTGCCCGCGAAGTGATTGGTAAACTCGCCTATCGATCCTTCCGCGTTGTCTAACCTGCCTATTCCACGCCCCATACGTATGCTTGGCGAAAGTACTGAAAACCTCAGCAATGCAGAAATTCGGAATATAGAAAAAATGTTTCGTTGATCCGGAACGCACAGATTCGATTATTGAGACGGCCCGCTCGTGAACTTTCGGATTGTCGTGAGCACGGGGAATAAAGTAGGGCACGATGACGCTGGCATCAAAGAGGCAATAGATCTTGCGCGTCGGCGAAATGCCCTTTACTTTGCTACCGTTTATGGGTTGAGTGATAATCTCTGATTGCTGATCGCTCATACCACGACCTCCCTCTATCTCCTTAGCTTAGAACCCTGATGCCTCGAATATTAACTCTATGGCCACGGGATAACAATCCCCCAAGAATCCCGCCGAGAACCGGCCTAGGGCGCGATTTGCGGCGTTTTTAAAAGGAGGGGGGAGGCTTCGCCGGCATAAACGTCATTTTGTCGCGTCCCCCGGCCGATCCGGGAAGAAATAAGTGCCCCTGTCCGGGAGTGTAAGGAAAACTGTGTAAACCTCTTCTTCGCATTTAAGCACGTTCACCTAAAAAGGGTCGCCAAAATAGATCATCAGCTGGGAGAATGTCATAGCCAGTCCCTGTGATGGAAGGTCCACTTCTTCGCCGCCTCTCCTCGGCTCTGCCGTCCTACTCCTCCTTCTTCTCCGGCCTGGGGTGGATGAAGCGTCGGTCGAGGGCCACGGGGTGCTTGGCAGAGACGCGCTCGGCGTACTTGCTCTTGGGCAGGCGGCCGGCCTTGAAGAGGACGATGTAGACGAGGTCGCAGAAGAGGCCCTTGCCGATGCCGAACATCTTGTAGAGCTCCTTGACCGACTTGCCCTCGTCGTGGGCTTTGAGGATGGCGGCCGCGTTGGCGTCGACCTGGCCCTGGATCTTGCCCTCCTTATCGACCTTCTCCGACTTCGCCTTTGGCTTTGTCTCCGCTGTCTTCGCCTTGGTTTCCATCCCTGCCGGGACCGCCGCTCGGACGGCCTCGGCGGCCTTCGCGGCGGCCGCCTTGCCGTTTTTCGTTTTGCTCATTCTAACGGGCTCCTTTTTCCCGCAGGCCTATAGTCTCAGACAGGTTCCGAAAAGCACACAAGAATATCCGTCAGCAAGCCGCAGATAACGGCCGGTTTGCGAAAAACATTATTCCTACTAGGATGGTAGGCTATCGGGATTTCGGGCGAGGGAGATGGGGCGTTTTATTGGGACGTATTCCAGGCCGGGGCGACTCGGGCCTGGGCTCGATTGCCTCTATTCGTGCCTGGGTCTTCCCGAAAAGCAGGGTAACCAATTACACGTCACCGGGTAACGGATTTCACGATAGTAGGTAATTTAAGCTGTGCAATTCGGCATGCATCCCTTAAGATAGGCCAGGCTTGTTAATTGGCACTGATTTTGCATAGAATTTAGCAGGCAATATTGTGCCGAAGGGGTAGGCGAACGATTATTCGGACGATCATCAAGCGGGAGTTCCTGGACAACATCCTTTCGTTCAAGTTCATCGCCTGCGTGCTCGTGGCCATCGTGGTCTCTCTCGCCAGCACAACGATCCTGACTCAGGACTATAAGGACCGGCTGAGAAACTACGATAAGGGCGTCGCTTCGGCCAGGGAGGCCTTGACCAAGATCCCGGTCTATTCCGCTTTAAAGATTAAACTCTACCGGAAACCATCCCCTTTGAGTATTTTTATTGCGGGGATCGAACGAAAAGTCGGAAGCTACGCTGAGATCCCTATTGCCCCGCTGGACATACCGACCTCGCTCCAGGGCGGCGTCACGAAAAACGAATTCGCAGCCATCTTTTCCATCTTCGACTTCTCCTCCGTCATCGTGATCATATTCACAATCCTGGCCATCTTTCTATCCTATGACAGCATCTCCGGCGAAAAGGAAGACGGGCTTCTTGCCCTGGCGCTTTCAAACTCGGTGCCCCGCTATAAGATCCTTCTCGGCAAGTATTTGGGAGCGTTGGTGTCCATCGCCGTACCGTTGGCATTTTGCTTCGTTCTGGGAACGCTCTTTGTCCTCTTCACCAAGAATGTCAAGGTCGACGGTCATTTTTACCTATCAATGGGAGTGCTCTTCTCCGTCTCTCTCCTTTACCTCTCTTGTATTTTGCTTCTGGGTATTTTTGTTTCCTCAAGGACGAAGACTTCGTTTTCCAGCCTGCTTCTGCTCCTGGGCTTTTATCTTGTCTTCACCTTTCTCATTCCTCAGGCCGTCAAAAGCTTTTCGACTGATGCCATAATCGGGCGAGCGAAAAACGTTGAAAACAATCTTGGAAGCATGATGAATGAAATGGATAAAAAAAGAGACGAGGCCTATACAAAAAGTCCCTATAAAAAACAGTGGTTCATCCCCGGCGACGCCTACAACGCGCAACTCTACGGTGGGGCGATCGATAACCGGATTATTTCGCCGGTCGCCCGGGAAAACCGAATGTTGAGTGCGTCCTTTCAGCACCCGATAGAAAGGGAATATGCGCAAAAAGTATATGATTTGAAAAACAAGGACATGAGCATCGAAGAAGATATCAGGAATGGAGCACGAAGACTCCTGGCTTTTGTCCCTTCGACGAATTTCAGCAGAATCGTTGAACTGATGGCGGATACGGGCGAAGATTCGCTGAGCCGCTATCTCCGTCATGTCGCGCTTTATTGGCATGAGTACATGCGCTATCTGGACGAGAAAGACGCTTTTGGCTGGAGGTTCACCTATCCGGGGCCCGAAGAACAGACTCCCTATGAGAAGGCACTGATCAAGAAAATTACCGACGACTCCACGGAGCTCCTCAAAAGTAGTAAGCGCTGGTGGGCCCGTTATCGGGGGAAATACTATGATGAGGCCATGAATTACAGGCCAAAACTGACTTTTCTCAATTTGGAGGACTTGCCGGTGATCAAGTCTCCGGATCTCGGCATGACCGAAAGATTGCAGGGCAGTTTGCTGAACATCGTCATCTTGGTTTTTTACAATCTGTTGTTTTTTATCCTGGCCTATTTTTCTTTCTCTATGTGTGACCCGAGAAGGATCGATTAGATATGCTGAAGGTACTGTTAAAAAGACAGCTGATCGAGGATATCCTCACCTCGCGATTCTACATCAGCCTCGTTTTGATCTTCGGCGCGGTCTGCGCTTTTGCCCTGGTTTTTGCCGATCACTTTCAAAAATCGCAGGACAGCTATTTGAAAGTCATGGCCCAGAACGACCGCTATCTTCAGCAATTCGCCAAGTCACCCAAGGAACACCTCAACTCTTCGATACAGTCCTTCATGTTGAAACCAAAGCCTGAATTGTTCATTTCGGAAGCCTATGAAGGGAACATCCCTCAGGGTTTCCTTTATGAGCCATACATGTATTCCGTCGAACTCTTGAGCCTTAAAGAGGAAGTTTCCGCCGCACAGCATTACAGGTTCGTCAGCAAAAAAGAGAATCTTGCCGATGTCTTGACGTATTCGCCCGATTTGACGTTCATCGTCCAGGTTCTTCTGAGCTTCCTCGCCCTGATTCTGACCTTTGGCGCCGTGACGGCCGAAAAAGAAAAGGGGACTTTGCGTCTCATCTATTCAAACCCTGCAAAAAGGGCTTATTTTATCCTGGCCAAGTACCTCAGTGCCCTTTTCACCGTCGGCATCTCCCTTTTTATCGGGCTCATTTTGAGCCTCATCCTTCTCAACGTGTTGTCTGCCGTTCCGCTTTCTTCTTCCCTGATCTCCAGCTATTCACTCTTCTTCCTGGTCTCCATCATCTATCTTTCCGTCTTCATCCTCTTGGGAATATTGTGCTCGGTTCTAAGCCACAGGAGCAAAAACAGCCTGGTCCTCTGTCTTCTGATTTGGGTCTTCCTAGTGATCGTTTTCCCCAAATCAACGGGCATGCTCTTGACATTAAAGCGCTTTGACGTCCCAACCGAGGAAGAGATTTACCAACTGGCACAAAAAGCCTCTATTGAAACCGAGGACAGGCTGGAGAAGCAGTTGCCGCCCGACTGGTCTCGCAAATATTACGAGAAGTATCGCCTCAACGAGTTATTATTGAAGTTTCAATTCGAATCTGACAAATCGAAGCAGGACACCCTGGATTACTATTTGAGGAAAAAGCTCTCAGCTGTCGGAGCTGCCAGAAGGGTCAATTTTCTGTCTCCAGCTTCGCTCTTTGAATACTCATCATCTTCCGTCTCGGGGACGGGGTTGTTTCATTTCGAGAACCTCTGGACAGAGATCCGGCGATATGAAGATGATTTTCTGTCCTTTGTCAAAAACGAAGGGAGTGTGCTTGAAAAAGGGGCATTCTTCTATTTGAATTACGATACGATCTCCGACAAGCCGCTTGATTTCAACGCCATCCCCAAGTTCGAGGATAAGAATCCCAAGTCCAGCGAACGCCTCAAAGACGCTTTACCCTATGTAGGCCTACTGCTCCTCTATAATCTCCTATTATTTGTTGTCGTGTTTTATAAATTCCAAACCTACGACGTCCGATAAAATGGTTGATGGATTATTAATGCCCATTCCATAACGAGGGGGAAACATGGCGAACCAGCAACCCATCCTAAGGGCCGACGACCTGTCCAAACGGTACCAGGACGGCGTCCTCGCTGTTGACCATCTAAACCTGAATATCTACGCCGGTGAGGCCTACTGCTTGCTCGGGGCCAACGGCGCGGGGAAGACGACGACGATCAACCTCTTCCTGAACTTCATCCCGCCGACGACCGGGACCTGCTACGTCAACGGCATCGACGTCACCAAGGACCCGCTCGAGGCCAAGAAGTACGTCTCCTTCGTCTCGGAGAACGTCATGCTCTACGGCAACTTC
>Ga0187850_10003545_pt1 | contig 13129 bp, 13 predicted proteins | sample June2016WEW_4_15_FD_132436 | JGI IMG/M metagenome (GOLD analysis project Ga0187850, IMG submission 132436) | Peatland microbial communities from SPRUCE experiment site at the Marcell Experimental Forest, Minnesota, USA - June2016WEW_4_150 | ecosystem: Environmental > Terrestrial > Soil >... | reverse complement strand
GTCCAGTTGGCGGATGAGTTGATCGGCATGGGAGCGGCTGAGGCCGAGGTGCTGGCGGCAGAAGTCTTCCCAGGTGCAGCCCAGGGACTTGTAGGCCCCCTCCTCGCGGATTCTCTTCAGGCACTGGGCTTGGGCGGCGCCGCACTTGTTGGCGATGAGGCTGAAGGCTTGCCCTCGGCCGAGCCAGGCGCCCAATTCCAGGCCCTGCCGGCCACCCTCCTCGGGCAGCGGAGCGATGCTCTGATCCATGTCGATCCTCCGGAAGACCGCCTGGACCCAGGCGGTTTTTCGACAGCTTGTGGTGACAACAAAGGACTTCGAGCCGCTGGACCGCCAGGGTACGGCGGCTCGAAGCCCCTCCTGCCACCAGAATGGCACGGAGGCCCGGACAGCAGGGGGCGTGGCTGCTTGCAGCGGATTGATTCTGAGCCACTTATCGGGCTCCGCGAGACGTGATCGTGCCTAGAGCACGACGATCCCGGCGGGGAGCGAGCCGCTGCGCAGGACCAATCCCAGATCGTGGGCTTCCTGATGGGTCGTAGCGACGCCGGTGATCAGGCCCCAATCCTCGACGCGGGACGTGATGGTGGGGACGCTGCGTACCTGCTCGTCCAGCACGATCGCCAGTCGGCTGCCGACATTGGCCTCGGTGTACCGGGCGAAGCGGTGGGCGGCATCCCTACTCAGCGTGAAGGAGGTTTGCCACCTGTCGATCTGGTCCTGGCTGGCGTGTGTGCTGCGCAGATCGCGGCCGGTGATGACCGGCGTGCGGCTCAGCAGGTACCACTTCTCGCCGTCCTGGCCGCCGCGCGCTACCGCCGGGGCGAACCTGCTCGCGAGCGGCAGACCTCCGCCATACTTGGCCAGCGCCTCCTCACGGCTGCGGAAGGGGCCATCTATGACTGGAGTGAACTCCAGGCGGGCACGGGTAATCAGGATCTCCCTGAGGCGCGCCGGATCATCCACACGGGCCGCGATCTGCACGACGATTTCGTAGGCGGCAGTTCCGCTGCCCGATCGCAGGAATGCGCGCCCGATCACCCCGAGATACCGCAGCCTCGTCTGAATCGTGGCAAGCGTCTGCTCGACGGTGTCCCGCGTCAGCACGGCCAGCTCGGCCGCAGCCGGAGTCAACCTGTAGTCGGTCTGGCTGACCGGCGTCAGGGTCCAGCCGGGAAAGCTGCGGCTGATGAGACCGCGTAAGTCGCCCAGCCTCGCAGCAGGCACACCCTTCAGGTCGATCCGGATGGTGTCCGCTTGTTCGATCGTGGTGGGGTCGTTGCGATCGACGGCAGTGCAGTCGATCTGCGCCTTCCGCAGTTCCTCCTGAAGGCTGCCGACGACCAGGTCGGCCTCCTCTTTGACGGCATCCTGGACCTGAACCTGCAAGACAAGCTGCATCTTCGGCGTGGGCCTCAGCTTGAAATAGAGAGAACCGATCAGTTCCCAGCCCGGCCGGGACAGGAAGAAGATCCCCACGCCGAGCAAGAGCACGGCGACAATCAAGATCACAAGGGCTGTTCCTGGCATAGGCAGCGAGTATTCTACACCAGGCGGCCCGCGCCAGTCTTCGAATCCAGTATAATTTCTGGTCACAACAGCCGGTTTTCCGAAACCAATGCGTCGCAGCCGCACAAACGTACTTCCGACCGTCGTAGCGGTGGTGTGCACCGTCTTGATTGCGATCATCATCAGGCTAGCGGTAAATGACAAAGTCCAGAAATGGCTGGAAGCCCAGCCGTGGTATTCCCTAAAGCTAGTTGGGTTCGTCTTGATCGTTCTGCTGGTAGTGAGCGTTGCCAATGCTGTCCGGAAGCACCGCTCCGATGCCGCTCCCTCCGCCGCGTCGATAGCGCAGGAGAAACGCAATCGCCAGCGGATGCTCCAGCGAGTGCGTCACGACTGGATTGAGGGTGTACTCGAGAAATCGCTATACCAAGTGGCGCGGATGGATCTGGGGTTGGAGGAGAGGCCAGATGCCATCGAGAATCCATTGCGCCTGGTTGTTCAGGAGTCCGGCCAACCAGCCCGGCCGCTGCCCCCCCGCACGAGGTTGGTCGAGGTCTTCGACAAGCATGCGAGCGCGCTGCTCGTCCTGGGCGCCCCGGGTTCCGGCAAGACTACACTGCTGCTGGAGTTGGCTCGCGACCTGTTGGACCGGGCGGAGAAGGACGAAATCCACGCAATCCCCGTTGTCTTCAACCTGTCCTCCTGGGCAGTCAGGCGGCCGCCGCTGGCTGAATGGCTGGTCGAGGAACTGAACCGCAGCTACGACGTTCCCCGAAAGACGGCCCAAGACTGGGTGGCACGCGACGAGCTTCTGGTGCTGCTCGACGGCCTCGATGAGGTCGCCGAGGAGCATCGTAGCGGGTGTGTCACGGCCATCAATGGCTTTCGGAAAGAACACGGACTGGTCCCACTGGCCGTCGCCAGCCGGGTCGCAGACTACGAGACGCTGGATCAGCAGTTGCACTTGTCGGGCGCCGTCGTCATCCAGCCGCTTACCAGGCCGGAGGTCGAGGAGTACCTCAGGCTCGCCAAGGGGCGTCTCGGAGCGCTCCAAGAAGCGCTCGACCACGATCCACTCCTGTGGGAGCTGTTGGACAACCCGCTGATGGTCAGCATCGCGATGCTCGCGTACCGCGGCGCGGACGGAAAAGCAGTCCCTGCGACTGGCGCCCTCGCTGATCGGCGTGCGCGGTTATTTGCGATGTACGTCGATGCGATGTTCAAGCGGCGGACCAGGGTGATTCGGTACACGCGCGACGAGACCGTCCGCTGGCTCGCGTGGCTGTCATCCTCGATGCTCAGGCTCCGCTTGACCTCGTTCCAGTTGGAGGGCTTGAACGGCTACTGGCTAGCCATTCGATCTCAGCGAGTGGATCCAGGCCTAGGCGTTCGTGTTGTCAGCATGACCTACGGACTGGTCCTTGGGCTGGTCGTCGGGCTGGTCGTCTGGTTGGTCTTTGGGTTGGTTTACGGGCTGGTCTGCGGGCTGTTCCTCGGGCTGGTCCTCGGGCTGAGCACACGGGCACCAACGGATACACTACTCTGGCGCTGGCCAACGAAACGACAGGTGGCCGGAATCTCCGTCTTCTCGCTGGTTGCCGCGCCGGGTGCCGGGCTCGTGGGAGGGCTGGTCTTAGGGCTGGGCCACGCGCTGCCCGGCGGGCTGTTCGTGGGGCTGAGCACCGGGCTCCTCTTGTACCTTGACGTTGGACTAGTCAGCGGAGAAATCACCGTGCGCGGATCCCCGAACATGGGAACCCGTTGCTCAGCGCGGAACTCGATGCTCGCCGCGCCGGTCTTCGGGCTGCTCTTAGGGGTAGTCGGCGGGCTGTTCGGCGAGCAGCGCTTCGGGCTGGGCAGCGGACTGGCGGGCGGGCTGGTCGGCGGTCTTCTCGGCGGGCTGTCAAAGGGTGGCGCCTTCTGCGTCCAGCATTGGACCACGCGGCTGCTGCTGTGGTGCTATGGGTATACTCCTCGCCATTATGTCGACTTCCTCGACTACGCGGCCGAGCGCATCTTCCTGCGCAAGGTCGGTGGCGGGTACATCTTCGTGCATCGGATGTTGATGGAGTATTTCGCGTCGTTGTGGCAGGAGACCGGCTCAACCAAGACTCCCACCGGACAGGTTTCCGGGGAGTAGCATCTCGACTTCAGGACCAGGAGGACACAATGAAGTGCGTCCTGTGCAAGCACGGGGAGACGCGTCCCGGAGAGGCGACCGTGACGCTCCAGCGCGGCGCAACTACCATCATCTTGAAGGGCGTTCCTGCCGACGTGTGCCAGAACTGCGGCGAATACTACCTGTCCGACGAGGTGGCGGGGCAGGTCCTGGAACGGGCCGAAGCAGCCGTCAACAGCGGGGCCGAGGTGGAGATTCTCCGGTACGCAGCATAGTCGCCCGGGACCGGAACGGGATTCCGAGAGGCGACTGGCGCGTTCGAGCCGCCCCGCATTCCGGCTGAACCCGGGCAAGCCTTCCAAGCCACTACATGTTCAGATCCTCCGGTTCCGGCTTGATGACGAAGCACCTTTGAATGCGAGCCAACAACTCTTCAGTCATGCCGGGAACCGCCTTCCGTTTGTCGAGAGGCACACCGCACTCGAACGTCTCGAGGAGCTTGTCTGCCATCTCCTGATCCACACCATCTCTACTCGGGTTCCGGTTCGGACGGCTTCAGCCCATACGGGTCCGGAGCGATCATCTGGAACCGTGGCCTCGGTTGCCACTGATCCAGTTTTGTTTTCCGCACGATGCTCCGCAATAACGGTTCATCTCTGGCGATCACGAATCGTTCGCTGTTCGCCGCCACCACAGCATTGACGTTTCGCAGGAAGTCCCTCCGGACTACTGCGCCCCGGATGCGCTCACCCTCGCCGTGAAAACAAATGGCTGTCTTGCAGCTCAAAGGAACCACGGTGGACGCTCCGGGAGTCAAGATGCCGTATCCCTCAACCGTGTCATCAAAAAACGGCGGCGGTACAACGGTGAACGGGTTGTCGCACGTGATGAATGACGTACCCTTCGGGGCGGAAAGGATTTCCCAATTCAGCCGGAAGACTGCCTTCGCTACTTCCAGCGACAATGACAGCATTGCCTTGATGTTGTTCTGGCGGGGATTCTTCAGTTCATAGTGATCGTCACGGATCATCTCGAAAAGTTCCTGAGCCGAGATGTCCGACATCTCTTCCCCGGTTTCCTGTTCGTACTTACATATGGATTGCTCGACTGCTTCTGGTGTGGAATGTGTCGCCTTTGCCCACCAGCGGTGGAATTGCTCCGTGAATTCATTTTGATCTCTGTCGAACGCCGGGTTGCGTGTTCTCAGCAGCGCTACGAAGAGAGCCAGAATCTCACGGTCTTCGCCTTCCCACGTCAGGTTGCGCTCGTCCAGCCGCTCGATGATGCGCTTCATGGGCGCTTCCACCATGTTCGCCATCATCGTTTCAACGGCGTCCGTCTTGTGACCATCCGGGCCAGTGACGGTGTAGAAATCCCTTTTCACCGCAGTGTTCAGGACGCCTTGGTGGAGGTAGGTGTTGTTTTGGCGGTCAAAGACCCACACGAGATCAGCTTCATCGGCGAAGCCGCGCAGATACATCTGCGGCAGGTAGTGATGACGGCGGGACAGCTTCTTCGGATTGCTCTCGGGCATTTCGGAATCGCCCCGGACTGCAAGACGTATTTTACTGCTTTTGTTTGATTTCGGGTACCATGAGAATTGGGCGCACGAAGCCTATGGAAGAGACTCGATGCCGTCTGTGCTTGGAGAGGAAGCCGCTTCAGAAGAGTCACCTGCTGCCCAAGGCCCTGTTCCGGCTTCTCCGGACGCAAAGTACCAAGAATGCCGATCCCGTCTGGTTCAGTCGCAAAGCTGCATGGACCTCATCCACGCAGCTTGCAGACGAACTGCTCTGCTCCGATTGCGAACAACTCTTCCACAAGAATGGAGAGGATTGGGTTCTGCGGCAGTGCTACCGGGGCAAGGGCCGTTTCCATTTGCGTCAGATGATCGCCGGGATTCGACCTGTGGTGTTCCCGATTTCACAGGCGAAACTGATTCCCACCCGTCTCGTTCCGGGCATGGAGATTGAGAAGTTGGCCTACTTTGCCTCCAGTGTCATCTGGAGGGCCGGGGTTCACAAGTGGGTGATTGACAGGCACGAACTGAAGCCCATCGACATCCGAGACGACCAACTTGAAGAACTGCGCCAATTCCTGTTGCAGAAGAGGGCCTTCCCTGCCGACACGTATCTGTGGATTTCAGTTTCGGAGCCAGCGGATTCCCCGCTGGCGCTCACCGTGTTCCCACCGTACGGCGGTTTCCACGACGGACACTACTCGTTCCGTTTCCTCATTCCGGGGATCATGTTTGCGCTCTTCATGGGCTGTTTCGTGCCGCCCATCGTGCCGCTGCTCTGTTCCGTGAGGACCAACGACCGACTGGTGCATCTGACGGCCAACATCGAGAACATGGCGTTCCAGTATGCGATGGAATTCATGAAGACGACCCGGCCCTTAGAGTCCGTTCGTTCGATTGATCGGGGCAATGTCCGACTGGAAAGCAAATGACCTACCTGCTTTCATACTCCCCGCTGGCGAACTCGACGCATGGCAGAGGCGTAGCGGCCCGAAATGGAATTCCACCCTACGTTGATGCTTCGTGTCGCCGGGAACCGGATTTCGAGTTGGCTCAACCCTTCATCTCGGGATTGTGCCGCCCCTACTTTGTCGCCACCCTTGACGCTCCCAGTGTGATTGTCTACGTCACGAACAAACGGCCAATCCATCGTGAGGGGCGTCGGCTCGTGGCGGTGCTTAGACTCGATCAGCAGTTCGACTCGCATCGGTCTGCGGCGGCGGCTTATCAATCTGCCGGTCAGCGCATTCCTTACAGTTGCATCGTGCCGGGCAACCCGCCCTTGCCGATCCTCATGACAGACCCGAAGATGACTCGGGCAACGGCGAAGTTCACAGACTCGAACGTCTGGGACCGGGCGGTCTACGTGCCGAGAGCACGCCAGTGCGTCAAATGCTTTTCATGCGAGTCTTTGTTCTTGGAACTCCGTGAGCCGCCAACCGTGGATGACGGGTTCTGGACTCAATGGTTCGGTCATGATCCGGGACAAAGGATGCAAAACCGTGGTGTTGTCCTTGAGCAGGCCGCTTACGACGCTTTGCTCTGCCATGTAGGAATGAAGTGAACGGGGCGGTTCGGATTCCGAACTTGCGCCGGATCGCCGCCCGGAATGCTCCACAATCGCCAATAGACGGCGCACAGGTCTCAACGTGGCCGTATTCTGCCATCGTTAGCGTTAGACAATCATGAGAGCGGCTTGAAGTGGTTAATTTGCTGCTGATTCTAAACGATTTATTTGGTGAGCCGGGCGGGACTCGAACCCGCGACCCTCTGCTTAAAAGGCAGATGCTCTACCTCCTGAGCTACCGGCCCTGGCGAGCGAAACAGGAAGGCTGCACCTTCACCATACCATAGCGCGCCCGACGCTCCCCGCGCCCCGCGCGGTTCATGCCACAATGGGTTCATGCCCGACAAAGTTATCGTTATAGCCAATGGAGATTTGCGGCTTTCCGCCAACCAGAAGTGCTGGCCGGCGCAGCAGCGCGTCGAGGAGGCCGTCATGGCGGCCATCCGGCGCGAGGGCCGCGAGGTCGAGCGGGGCCACGTATACGACCCCGAGAAAGAACACGGCTTCATCGATAGTCAGAAGCTCGGGTTGCAGGTGTTCCGCAAGATTCCGACGAGCGCGCCGCTGGTGGTGGTGGAAGCGGTTTGGCAGTACAGCCAGCACATCTTCGGCGGCCTGCTGACGCACCGCGGGCCGATCCTGACAGTCGCCAACTGGAGCGGCGAGTGGCCGGGGCTGGTCGGCATGTTGAACCTGAACGCCTGCCTCACCAAAGCCGGCGTGAAGTTCAGCACGCTGTGGAGCGGCGATTTCCAGGACGATTTCTTCACCCAGGGCCTGCGCCGCTGGCTGGCGGGCGAAACCCTGGTCCACGATACCAGCCACGTGCGGCCGCTCGGCGAATTCAAGCTGCCCGCGCGCGCCGCAAAAACCGGTGGCCAGGTGGCCAGGCAGCTCAAGAAAGACAAGGTCATCCTGGGCGTCTTCGACGAGGGCTGCATGGGAATGTACAACGGAATCATTCCCGACGAACTGCTTCACAAGACCGGCGTGTTCAAGGAGCGCTTGAGCCAGTCGGCGCTCTACGCCGCCATGCTGCGCGTGTCCGACGAGGAGGCGCGGGCGGTCCGCTCCTGGCTGGACCACAAGGGCATGCGCTTCCTCACCGGGCCGAATCCGGAGACCGACCTGACCGACGACCAGATCCTGGCGCAGTGCAAGATGTACATCGCGGCGCTGCGGATCGCCGACGACTTCGGATGCGACCTGATCGGCATCCAGTACCAGCAGGGGTTGAAGGACCTCACGCCGGCTTCAGACCTGGTTGAGGGCCTGCTGAACAACGTCGACCGGCCGCCGGTGGCGGACCCGAAGACCGGACGCGTGCTGTACGAAAACCAGGCGCTGCCGCACTTCAACGAAGTGGACGAATGCGCCGGGCTGGACGCGCTGGTCACCAACCGCGTTTGGCGCAAGCTGGGCTTCGATCCGGAAACCACGCTGCACGACGTGCGCTACGGCGAGCCCTACCGCTCCAACGGGCGCGAAGAATTCGTCTGGGTGTTCGAGATCTCGGGCTCGGCGCCGCCCCAGCACTTCATCGACGGGTTCGCGGGCGCGGTGAGCGAGCGCCAACCCCCGATGTACTTCCCCCTGGGCGGCGGGACGCTGAAAGGCATCAGCAAGCCGGGCGAAATCGTGTGGAGCCGTATCTTCGTGGATGGCGGCAGGCTGAAAGCGGACGTAGGCCGCGCCAAGGTGGTCGAGCTGCCCCGCGATGAGACCGAGCGGCGCTGGAATTCCACCACACCGCAGTGGCCGATCATGCACGCGGTCATGTACGGAGTCAGCCGCGACCAGTTCATGGCGCGCCACAAATCCAACCACATCCAGGTGGCTTACGCGCCGGACGCCGAGGGCGCGAACCTGGCGCTGGCGGCCAAGGCGGCGGCGTTCAAGGCGCTGGGAATCCAGGTGAGCGTCTGCGGCACTGACCACGGGCTATAATCGGTTGCGGTGCCCCGGGTAACCTTCCTCCCGAGCAACGTGACGGTGGAGTTCGAGAGCTTTCCCTACCAGGGCCACGGAAAACCCGGATCGATCCTCGACGTAGCGTTGAATTTCGGCGTCGCCCTCCAGCATTCCTGCGGCGGCAACTGCGCCTGTACCACCTGCCACGTCATCGTTCACCAGGGCGAGGCGAACCTCTCGCCGATCGAGGATGACGAGGCCGACCGCCTGGACCTGGCCGCGGGGCTGACGTTGCATTCACGGCTAGGGTGTCAGGCGGTAGTCCACGGAGACGTTACGGTCGAGGTCCCTACCTGGAGCCGGAACCACCGAATCTCTCGAGATTCTTGTCCATGACTGCCTGCGGGATCGCCACGGTCAGGCGCACGGTGCGCTGCTGCTGCTCGACCTGGATGCCGTCGATGGCCTTCAGCAGGTCGGGATCGTCGGGCGGCGCGCTGAGCCGCGCCATGCCCACCAAGCCGCGCGCGGCGTCGCCCAGCGAGCGGGCATCCTGCTCCGAGCGGCAGACGCCGACGACGGACGCGTGCAGACCGGAGCGGAGGTCGATGCCCGCGGTCAGGCTCTCGATCATCGAGAGCACCCGGCCCAGGTTGGCAAGGTTCCCCGACCGCGGAACGGCCTTTGCGGCATCTCCGAAGCCTCCGGTAACCACCACCCAGATCTGGTTCTGCGCGGGAATCGAGTCGAGCTTCTGCCGCAACGAGGGCGAGAGCCCCGTCGAGCGCCCGCGCTGATCGATGATCGAGCGGACGGCGGCTGGCTGCCCCGCCACCGCGGTGGTCGAGTTCAGGAACGCCACCGCGTTCTGCTCGTCGCCGATCAGCACGAGGCCCTTGTAGGGTGTCCGCTTCCCGCCGTCCCGCTCCAGGCGCGCCTCGATACTGGACTGCGAAAACTTCCCCCGCGTCAGCACGGCCATCTTGGCGCCGTCGGAGACGATGAGCAGTTCCGCGATGTCCTTGCGCGGATCGAGGCCGGTGTCCTTGGCGAAGGAATCCAGCTCTGGCAAGGGCTTCTCGGCCACCGTCTTCTTGTACCAGGAAGTAGCACGGAGTTCGTCCATTTTGACACCCGCCAGCACGACGGTGTCGCCGGGGACCAAACTGGCGAGGGCCGGGTCGACGCGGCCCCCTGCGGTTCGCGAGGTTCCGCAGCCCGCAAGAGTCAAGCACAGGAGTACGAGTAAGCGACGCATCAGAAGTTCCTTTTCGCAAAACAGTAGATACTGGTGGCGAGCATCACGGCGGCAAAGGCGGCCGAGCTCCAGATGGGATCGAGCGCGCCAACCGCGCGCCCTTGTACGAAGTCCATGTTCATGCGGCCAACGTCGAAAACCTTCGGGATCACCCAGTACAGGCCCCTCCAGACGTTGCGCGACCACTCCGACGAGAGCAGGCGCTCGGCGAGGCTGCGCTGAGCCAGGATGGCGCTCATGATCATCAGGGCGAACGCAACCATGAGGGCCAGCGCTCCGCTCTCGCTGAGCACGGCGACCAGCATCATCGCGCTGAGCAGCACCCCGAACATGAACACCGTCGTTCCGATCACCGCGAGGAAAGTCGAGTTCCACACCCCGGTCTTCGATCCGAAAATGAGCCAGACGCCGAGGACCAGGTAGCACGCGTTCAGCCCCACCACCAGCAGGTTGCCGAGATACCGCCCCAGCAGGATGTGGTGGCGCGAGACCGGCTTGGAGAGCAGCAGTTCGATGCGTCCCGGCTCGAACACCGACGCGATCAGGCCCGCGGACGCGAACAAAGCCAGGAACATCAGCCAGGTATATAGGAACGAGGAGATGACGGCATGTACCTGGCGCACCAGGCGCGTTACGTCGACGGAGTGGCCGACGGTCTGCCCGAACAGCGAGACCGTGGCCAGGGCGCCCTCGACCAAGTCGATCTTCATGATGAACACGAAGAAGAGGATAAGGAAGGTGGAGAGACCGAACAGCCCCCAGAACAGCTTGCGCGCGAAGACCTCGCGAAATGTGTCCCGCACCAGCGCGGCGGTTGCGACGACAGTGGTCACGACTGCACCGTCCGGAAGAAAACCTCTTCGAGCGTGCTGGTGGTGGGAGCGATGCTTTCGATGTCGGCGCCCCCGGCGCGCAGCGCATCGATGGCCTGGTTCAGCAGCTCGCGGTCCGCGAACTGGAACTCGAGCAGGCCGTCCCTCGAGGCGGCCGCCATGGCCTTCTCGCGCAGCTCCGACTCGAGCTTCTCCGCCACGCCGCTGGCCGTCAGACGATACCCCTTCCCGGCGGTCAGCTCCTTCACCTTGCCGACCAGCGCCACCTTCCCGCGGTGCAGAATGGCCACCTCGCGGCAGAACAACTCGACCTCAGCCAGCAAGTGCGAGTTGATGAAGATGGTGACGCCCTTCTCTTCGAGCGCGCGGAGGATCTCCCGGATCATGCGGCGCCCAACCGGATCGACTCCGTCGGAGGGTTCGTCGAGGATCATCAGCTTGGGCGAGTGCATCAGCGCCTGCGCCAGCCCGATCCGTTGCAGCATGCCTTTGGAGTACTTGCCCAGGCGCACGCCGCCCCACTTCGCCAGGTCCACCAGCTCGAGCAACTCCGGGATGCGTTTCTTGCGCGCCCGCGCTTCCATGCCCGCGAGCGCGGCGTAGAAGTCCAGCATCCCCGCGCCGGTCATGTAGGTGGGGAAACGATGGTTCTCGGGAAGGTACCCGACCGGCCGCCGGGCGCCGGTCTCCCACACGTTGCGGCCGAAGATCCGGGCGCCGCCTTCGGTCGGGTGCATGCACGAAAGCACCAGCTTGACGAAGGTCGTCTTCCCCGCCCCGTTCGGCCCCAGCAGGCCGAAGGTTGTTCCACGTGGAACCTGAAGCGAGACTCCCTGGAGCGCGCGCACTTCACTCCGCCTCCAGAAGGTGCGGAAGACCTTGGTCAGCCCGAATGTCTCAATCGCGTTGTCCGAGGGCACTCTTCTCCAGGATACGATCAATCTTTCCTGACGCTGACTTCGCGGAAGTAGACCACCGAGCGCTGGTCGTGGTTCTGGAGGCCGAAGTAGCCGCTGTCGGGCCGCGGGCCTCGCATCGGCTCGTACCACTCCTTGCGCGGCGGCACCGGCTGGAAGCCGAAGAAGTCGTCCACCTTCTCGCCGTTGAGATACACGATGGTCTCCTGGCCCTGGAGCACGATGTCCATGGTGTTCCAGTCGCCCATAGGCTTCTGGGTGCGCTTGGTGACCTTGCTCAGCGAGTAGAGCGAGCCGGTGCAGTGCCAGTCGTCGCCGCCCGCGTCGATCTGTACCTCGTAGCCGTTGTGGACGGCGTACCAGGGGTCCTTGGGCTCCTCGGGCAGCCGGATGAAGACCCCGGAGTTGGCGTTCTTCGAGGCGGTCTTGAAGACCACGCGCAGCGTGGCGTTGCCGATCTTCTCGCCGGTATAGTAGAGCAGCCCCATTCCGCCCTCGGTCTTCATGAGCCCATCTTCGACGACGAACCGGCCGGGCCCAACCATCTTCCATCCCGAGAGATCCTTGCCGTTGTAGAGCTGCCGCCAGTCGCCCGCGAAACACAGGGTGCCGAGGAGGAATACAGCGAGTGCCTTCATCGCTTACGATTCTACCTGGACCGGCCCGCCGCTTGCTTGCGCGCGCGGCTCGGAACACCGGGTGGCGGGTTGTGGCATGATCGAGACGACGGTGTCGAGGGCCTGGCAAAAATTCCGATCCGTTCTGAACCGCGCCTCCCGGCGCTCGGTGACGCACGGCGGGCTGATGTTCACGCTGGCCACGCTGCTGGTCGGCGTGGCGGCGGTCGCCTCTGGCAACAACCTGCTGTTCCTGATCCTGGCGGCGATGGTCTCGACGCTGATGGTCTCCGGCCTGATCAGCCGGTTGTCGCTGGCCGGACTGGAGCTGGATTTCGTGCTGCCCGAGCACATTGCCGCGGGCCGCACGCTGGCCGGACGGGTCTACGTCCGCAACTCGAAGGTGTGGCTGCCGTCGTTCTCGATTCACCTCAGCGGGTCCGAGGAAAGCGTCTTGACGGCGCTGTACTTCCTGGTGATTCCCGGCGGCGCGGTGCTGGATGAGACCGTCGAGGTGTGCTTCCGAAGGCGCGGCGTCTGCCGCGAGAATGGGTTCCTGTTCTCGACCGGATTTCCGTTCGGCTTCGTGGAGCGCCGCGCCCAGGTGACTTTGCGGCGCGACGTTCTGGTTTTCCCCTCCATCGATCCGCAGCCGGGGTTCGAGGATCTGCTGGCGGCCATCCGGGGCGACCTGGAGACGCAGGCCCGCGGCCGCGGCCACGATTTCCATCGCATTCGGCCCTACGAGGCCCTGGAGAGCGCGCGGCACGTGGACTGGAAGGCCACGGCCAAGGTCGGTTCGATGCAGGTGCGCGAGTTTGCCCGGGAACAGGAGCGGCTGCTGGAGATCTTCCTGGACCTGAACGCGCCCCCGGCGCT
>Ga0187850_10003543_pt1 | contig 13135 bp, 15 predicted proteins | sample June2016WEW_4_15_FD_132436 | JGI IMG/M metagenome (GOLD analysis project Ga0187850, IMG submission 132436) | Peatland microbial communities from SPRUCE experiment site at the Marcell Experimental Forest, Minnesota, USA - June2016WEW_4_150 | ecosystem: Environmental > Terrestrial > Soil >... | reverse complement strand
GTGGTCTTCGGGGGAAGCGTGAATGGGATCGCGGCGCTCTACTTCATCTGGGCGCGCATGGTCTACTGGCCGTATGTCGTGATCATGGCGGTGGCCGCCGTGGTGGGCGGATACGGCGGCGCTGGGGTGGCGCGGAAGATCGGGCGCACGGCGGTGCGGCGCATCGTGATCGCCATCGGGTTCGGCATGGCGGTGTCGCTGTTCATCAAGAAATAGCTAACTTTCGGCGCCCAGTGGCGTACTCAACTAAGACATGGCACGCATCCGGTTCGCTCTTCGCAGCCTGGCCAAGGCGCCGCTCCTCAGCCTGGTGGTGGTTCTTTCGTTGGGCCTGGGCATCGGCGCCAATACAGCCATCTTCTCCCTCCTGCACCAGATCATTTTGAGCTCTCTGCCGGTGGAGAAGCCGGAAGAACTGGTGCTGGTGACGTCGCCCGGCGAGTTCAAAGGCGGACGCAACTCCACCAATGATTCCGGCGGCATGGACTCCATCTTCAGTTACCGGATGTTCCGGGAACTGGAGAAGCGGGCCGAGGGCATCACCGGCCTGGCTGGGTTTCGCAGTATCGGCGCCAACCTGGCATTTGGCAACGAGACCGTGCCGGGCGAGGTCCTGGTGGTTTCGGGCGGTTACTTCCGCGTGCTGGGAGTCAAGCCGCTGCTGGGCCGTACGATCTCGCCGGAGGACGACGTGCACGGCGCCGGCAACGCTGTGGCGGTACTGGGATATGGCTACTGGCACGACCGGCTGGGCGGCGAGACCAGCGTGCTGAACCAGCCGATCCGGATCAATGGGCAGGTTTTCACGGTCATCGGAGTGGCGCCCAAGGGGTTCACGGGCACCACCCTCGGAGACGAGCCGGTGGCTTACGTCCCCCTGTGTTTCAAGCCGCGGCTGACGCCCAACTGGGCCGGCACGGATCGCTGGGACGATTACTGGCTGTACCTGTTCGCACGGCTGAAACCCGGGGTTACGCCGGCACGGGCGGCCGCGGCGCTCAATGGCCCGTACGGCGCGCTGGTGGAGGAGCAATCCAAAGGGCCGCGATTCTATTACCAGAAGCAGCTCGATCGTTTCCTGAAGTCGCGGCTGACCCTCAAGGACGGCAGCCACGGCCAGAGCACCATGCGGGACGAAAGCCGGATTCCGCTGATCATCCTCATGACGGCTACCGGGCTGGTGCTGCTGATCGCCATGGCCAACGCCGCCAATCTTCTGCTGGCGCGCTCGGCGCAACGACGAAGGGAACTGGCCATCCGCGCGGCCATGGGCGCCGGGCGCGGCGAGCTGATGGCGCAACTGCTCACCGAAGCCCTGTTGCTGGCCCTAGCCGGCGGCCTGGCCGGCCTGGCATTCGGCGTGGTCACGCTGCGGCTGCTGATCGCCCAGTTGGCGGCGAGCGATACGCCCATCTACTACCTGACCTCGCGGCTGGACCAGCCGCTACTGCTGTTCGGCCTGGGGCTTTCACTGGCTACCGGGCTGTTGTTCGGGCTTTACCCGGCGTGGGAGGCGGCCCGGGTTTCGCCGGCAACCACGCTCAAAGACGAATCCGGACAGTCGTCCGGGACCCGTGGCACGACGCGTGTGCGCAAGGCGCTGGTTTGCGCCCAAGTCATGATCTCGGCGGTGCTGTTGATTCCCACGGGGCTGTTTTTGAAAAGCCTGGTCAACCTGCTGCGCGTGGACCTGGGGATCCGCACCGAGAACATCGTCGGGTTCTCCATCTCGCCGGAGCTGAACGCCTACCAGCCGGCGCAGAGTCATGCGCTGTTCGAACGGGTGGAGAGCGAAATGGCGGCCATCCCGGGCGTGCGCAGCGTGGCCGCGGCCAAGATTGCGCTCATCGCGGGGAGCCGGTGGGGAAGCAATGTGACAACCGATGGAGTGGCGCCCGCCGACACCCACTGCCTCTACAACGAGCTGGGGCCGGGATACTTCGGAAAGATGGGGATTCCACTGATCGCGGGGCGGGAGTTCACCGAGGCGGACAACCTGGCGGGGCCCAAGGTGGCCGTGGTCAATCAGTACTTCGCCAAGCGATTCTTCGAGGGGCAAAATGCTATCGGACACAGGTTCGGAATGGGGAAGCCGGATACCGAGATTATCGGGGTGGTGAAGGACAGCCACTATGCCAGGGTGAAGGAAGACCCGTACGCGGTTTTCTACACCCCCTGGCGCCAGGACAAGCAAATCGGCTCGCTGGGATTCTACGTGCGCTCGGCGCTGCCCACGAAGCAAATGATCCCGCAGATCCGGCGCGTGATGGCCTCGCTCGACCGCGATCTGCCGGCGGAGAACCTGCGCACGCTGGACGATCAGATCAAGCTCAACATCCGGTCGGACCGGATCGTCCTTCAGCTTGCCGCGGTGTTCGCCATTCTGGCGACGGCGCTGGCCATGCTCGGGCTTTACGGCGTGATGGCCCACGGCGTCGCGCGGCGCACGCGGGAAATTGGCATCCGCATGGCGCTGGGCGCGGAGCCGGGCAGAATCCGCTCGATGGTGATGCGGGAGATGCTGTGGATTCTGGGCATCGGCCTGGTGATCGGCGTGCCGGCCGCGCTGGCGCTGGCGCGCTACATCGAGAGCCAGCTTTACGGGGTGAAAGCTTACGACGCCGTGGTGGTGGCCGGCGCCATGCTGGCGCTGGCGGTCACGGCGGTCGCGGCGGGCTATCTGCCGGCGCGGCGGGCGTCACGGGTCAATCCTTTGGACGCACTCCGCTACGAGTAGGGGCCAGGCTAGTTCTTAGCGAATTAAATGGCGTGAGCGGGCGGGGGGTGGCGAGGGCTGGCAGCGGTGCGGAAGGTACGAGAAGTCATTGATTCCGAGGCCACTTGTCGCCGGTTCGGTGTGGCGTCCGGAGTAGCGTCAACCCTCGCACATTATTTGTCAAAACGCCTAGACGCCGTACTTTTCCCCAGGAGCGCGAACGAAGAATCAATAACTTAGGCGGGAAGACGCCTGAAAGCGCTGACACGTTAGATAAGTAAGGAGTTAACGCGACATAAAGCGTATAATGTAGGAAACTACGACACTCAGCAAGATTTGAAAAACCGGCGCCGCGCAGGTGGAACGCGTTAATCTTTGACTATTTTTGTCACGTTGCACGGGATTGAGGTAAACCCGGTCTTAAAATGCGCGTGTATAGGCCTATGGTTTCGCCTGGATTGGGAGCTTTTTCGCATGCGCGACATCGGTCTCGGAGTGATCTGGCGGCGCGGGTACCCGCGGCCAAAGTTGTGCGCGCAGGAAACCAAGGGCATCGCGGAAAATTCGAGGGGTTTCTTCCTTCGTCGCGTGGGCAGCCCAAAGCTGCAAGATATCGCTGACCGACTGATCCACGGTGCGGCAGGCTTCGATTATGTGGGCCACGGCCGGGACGAACTGGCGGAATCCGTAATCGCGTCGTTTGGCTTCGGGCAGCACTTCCATTATCTCGTCGGCTCTCTGCAACTCGACCGTCAGCGGGCGCATCAACGCAACCGCTTCCTCCAGGTTTTTCCCGCCGCCGAACAGTCCGCGATCATATTGTGTCTCCATCTCGCGCATGAAGGCTTCCCTTTCGGGTGCGTCGGCTAAACCAGCGGCGTCGGCGATTTGTAACAGGCGCATGAGCATAAGTGGTCCAGGCGCAAAATTCCCGAGTTCATAACGGCTCACTGTGTTTGCCCGGCAGCCGAGCATCACCGCAAACTCAGCCTGCTTCTTTCGCAGCCGTTTTCTCAAAGCCTTTACGGCCTCACTCACGGTCATACAAGCTCTCGGCAGAAACTACTTGACGTAGATAATCAACGTGTCGTAGAATCAACGGCAGGTAGTATATGGAGAAGGTAACAGGCCAGGCCCAAGGCGCGCAACGCGAAGTGGAAGGGGGTCCCCAGCCGTTCTCCGTGATCGTCCGATCCGTCCGAAGAGCCTTGGGGTTGAGCCAGGCCCAGTTTGCAGGGCTGTTCTTGGTGGATCGCAACACAGTCAGCCGGTGGGAAACCGAGCTGCTGACACCATCGCTCCAGTCGCTACTCCTTTTGCGCGGCCATGCGCCCAGTATCGAGCTAGCCCGACGTGTTGAGGCCGCGATAGCCAGAAAACGCGCCGGCAACATAAGGGATGGCGTAATGTCCTCGTCGGATGCCCTTCCCATGGCTCCAGTCTCATCCCGCGCGGTCCAAGATTCAATACCCGCCACGCGGCTTTTCTCAGGCAAGGGGGACTCCCGATAATGTCTGCGGCTCGCCAGCGCGCACACGTCGCCCAGTTGCCGGGATTAGCGACGATAGACCCCGCGCTCCAGTGCGATTTGCTGAGGCTCCGCGGCGTGTTGATCCTGCTCGCTGCGCGGCAGGGTTCGAAGCTCGCGGTGGCCGCGGCCTGCGTTGCCGAACTCAAGAGCGACGCTTTCAAAATCTCAGTCCGGAGCGTTTATCGATGGCGCGATCGCTACCTCCGTTTCGGCTTCGCTGGCCTTCGGCGGAAGGCTCGGATCGATAGCGGCTATCCGCGCCGTTTTGGCGAGGCTGTCATGATGGCGATGGTTGACGCCGCCGTGCGGCTGGGTCCGCGGGGGAACGTTGCGCGTGAGTTTCGCCGGCTGAGGCCGGGCGTCTGCTACGGAAGCTTTCGTTTATGGGTGCGGCGCCTTCAGGCGGAATTCCTGGTCACCAAACGGAGAGGAGAAAGCGATGTCCTCTTGCTCCGGTAGCATTCGGCGGCGGGAATCCTGCATCGCGGTCGGCATCGGCACGCTTCCGATTCCCGATCCACGCACTTGGCCGGAAGAGATCCGGACATGGTACAGGAACGTGACAGGCGGCGCCGGCCCGCTGGATGTTTTCCTTTTCGATCACGACCGGGTGGCGGCTTTGTATCTCCAGGATGCCGTAACAGCGGCGGCCATTTTGGACATCGATCCTTCCGAATGGCACACGGAACGAGGATATCCCGCGTTCGTTTTCGACGCTGCCAGGATCGGTGAAATCCAGCGCTGTCTGGATATCTGCGGCTACAACGTGAATGTGCTAGAGCCGAAGGGCGAACGCCGGCAGCCAGGCAGCCGCAAGCGGGCACGGGTCTTGAGCATCAGTATTGGACACCAAAAAATGCAGGGGGAAGAAACACGATGAACCGACGCGCATTCTTTCAAGCAGCCGCGCTGTCAACCGCGACTGTCTTTCAGACCAAGGGGCGGACAATTTCTCATGAGGCGGAGCCGGCCCACATTCCGCAGCCGTCCGAAGACAGAAATCTGCTCCTCTTTGGAGTAGACCTCGCCGGACCCAACTGGGAGCAGTACCTTGCCGATGAGCGGATGGATCTTTTCGTCTGGCTCAGGGAACTGTACCCGGCCGATCCGGGGCAACTCAGTGGGGCAAAGCTCCGCATAATGGAACACGGCAGCTATACCGCACTGAGCGCGGGGATCGGCGACACGTTACAGCCCTACGGTGACAGAACCGAGCATTGGCTCGGCTCCGTTCAGGGGACCACCGTTGCGCGGTTTGCCAAATTCGGACCCGAGCGAGATGACCACGGCCGCTACAACGTCTTTCTGGCGGCCGACGAAAACCTGCCTGACACCATGCTGAGCCTAACGCTGTTGGAGGATGGCAATCGGCAACTGGAGCTCAACCTCGGCGGCCACTGCTTCGGGATTCTGAACGGTGAGCTACTGTCGAGGTTCTTGGCTTGCCTCCGTACTCGACTTGCGCAGGACCGCCCCAAGGCCTCGTGAACATGATTGCGCTCACCAAGGCTCGCATCCCGGACATAGCCAAGGCAGAGCTAAATCCGTCGCGACGCCAGCAGCCATCCGATTCCGCAATGCAGCCGGTGAACGTCCAGAGCTGGTCCCTATCGCCGCAAGGGAAGCTCCCAGGCGATGCGGCCGGATCGTCACTGGCCTTGGGCGCGGCGCCGGCCGGGGCGCTGAACGGGGGCGAGCTGGCGCGGGCGGATGCCGGCGCGGTCTTCCGCGCGATCATTGAGCCGATCATCAACCCGGAGCGCTATGCAGACTTGCATCGCGCGTACCCGCGACGGGCGGACCTGGTCCAACACCTGGCGGAAGAACACCAGAGGAGCGCCCGGACGGTTTACAGGCTGCTCGAGTGCTACGAGAAAAACGGAATTGCGGGCCTTATCCGCAAGGTCCGGTCCGACAGAGGACAGTCGCGAGCACTGAACACAGCCAGCGTGAATTTCATCATCGCGGCGGTGCTGCCGAAAGTAGGAAGCTATGGTGAATTCAGCAACGCGGACGTTTGGCGGTTGCACGAGGATGAGCGCCGCTGGCGAGAGCAGAACGCCTCAAAGGTGCTTAGCCAGGCGGATCGCGTCCGGCTCGCCGGTTACGTGGACGTAGAAGGGCGGCTGGTTCCGCACGCGCAACTTTCAGCCGCGAGCTACGCGACGTTCTGCCGCCAGATCGAGAGAATTCCGGAAGTGGTCAAGCTCATGGCGCGCAAGGGAGAGGATGCTTACCGGAATACCGAACTAATTTCGTTCCGGGACTTCGAGAGCATTCTGCCGCTGGACTACGTGGTGATGGATCACCGCCTGCTCGATATCTGGTGCCTGGTGCGAGACGGGCGCGGCTGGAAATTGGCGCGCCCCTGGCTGACGGCAGCTATCGACCAGCGCACCCGCGTGTGGCTCGGCTGGTGCATTGTCGAAACGCCTTCCAGCGATTCCATCGCCACAGTGCTGAAACAGGTTTTCGTGAAGCACGGCTTGCCGAAGGCGGTTTATTGGGACAATGGCAAGGACTTCCGGTGCCATTGGCTCGAAGGCCGACGAGAACAGACTCGCCATGTCGCGGCCATTGACGGGCTGCCGGGACAGTGGACGGGCGTACTGGAAACCCTCGATATCCGCGTGCATCACGCGATTGTGAAGAATGCGCGCGCCAAGCTGATCGAACCGAATTTTTCCAGAGTGGCCGACTTCGATCGCACGCTGCCTGAATGGGCGGGACATAAGCCGGGCGCGCGGCCGGAGCGCTTCGAAAATATGCTCCGCGATCATGAAACCTGGTTAACGGGCAAGCTGAGTTCTCCGCCATTCCGGACGATCGAGCAAGTGGCCGCGCTTTACAGCTTGGCGCTTGAGAACCTGAACGAGCGCGAAATGCCCGGCGCCGAGGGCATGCGCAAAGTCACCCCCACGGGCATGGGTTGGATGTGCCCCGGAGAGTGTTGGGACAATCTCATCCGACATGTGGAGCGCCGCACAATTCCCGAAGATGTTTTGCAACTGTGCTTCGCAAAGCGCCGCGAGCTGACGGTGTGCAACGGAGAAGTGCAGGTCACTTTTGACGGCCAGCCGTACCACTACAGGCTGACCGACAACCGCATGGGAATGCTGGCGTTGAACGGCAAGAAGGTCGAGCTCGCGTACGATCCGTTGGACTTGGGGAAGGCCGCCATCTACTTCGATAGCCGCTTTATCGGCCTGGCCGATTGCATCGCCCTGCGCCGCATGGGAGAAGACGCCTTTGTGCAGGATGAGCGGGATAGGCGACTGGCTCGCCGACAAGTGAAGCAGCTTATCAAGGCCGTGCACCAGGCCGTTCCGGTACCGGACGCGGAAACTCATTTTGCGCGGCGGAGGGCAGTTGCACCCGAGCGGGCCGCGGTGGCGCGCGTGGAGGTTCCGGCGCAGATTCCGGAGGGCGTTGCCCGAGCGCATGCCGCGATGCAAGCCGAGCGGGCGGCCGTCCTCGAACCCGTCGCCGTGCTGCGCGTGGAGAGGCCGTCCGAGCCGGAAGACGATGGGACCTTCGTCTTCTTCCGTGACGCTCCGGCAGAGCCGGCGAAGACCGCGGTTGAGCCGATGATCGGGGCCGAGAGCGGCCCGGCCGTGGGCGCGGGCAATCAGGGGGACTGAGACGATGGTACGGCAATGCAGCGATGAAGAAATCAGCGCGGCGCGCGAAGAGGTACGGGCCTGGATGAAGGATCGGCCGGACGTGAGCGCTGCGCATATCGCGCAGTACACGACCCTTTCCGATGGCACGGTACGCGCCTGGATTGCCGGGAACTTTCCGGGCGGCCGTGAGGTTGTTGGGCAGATTCTCTCCGTGGTGCGAAAGGCGAGGGCCGGAGAGATTCTGACCCCGGGGGGCCGTGAATCGGTGACGCTTCTGGTGCATGAGGAAGAGCGCGTCCGAAGGGTAGCCCGTGCGGGCAGGTTCTACGAAACCCAGACGGCCCGGCGCATTGGTGAGGTGCTGGACTATTGCGCGGAGCACTCCGCGATCGGCGTCGTTACGGCTGCTTTTGGCGTTGGGAAAACAGAGGCTGTCCGCGAATGGCGCCGGCGACGCGCCTCCCAAGTTGAGTGCGCGGTGCTGGAGTTTTCCGAGTTCAGCAGCACGGATAAGGTGGAGTTCGTCCGGGAGATGTCGCGGATGTTCGGCCTGCCCGTGATACAGGGCAGCCAGAGCGGCGGTCGGATGTTCTATTCGCTTTGCGAGCACTTGAAGGAACACCCGTGTCTCACGATCTTCGACCAGTGCGAAACCCTGCGACCGAGAATCTGCCAGGTGATCCGGCAGATTCACGATCGCACCAGCGGGGGCGGGGTTGGAGTGGTCATGTTGGCAGCCCCGATTTTCCTGGCACGGCTCACGAGCGGAAAGATGGCGGACCTGGGCGCGCTGCAATCGCGCGTCGCGCTGTGGGCGCCGCTGTCGGGCGTGACGCGCGCCGAAATGGCCGCAATTGTGAAGCAGGAAGGCTTCACCGATGTGGGCGAAGCGGCCTTCGATCTGTGGTTCAAGGCCACGGGCGGATCAATGCGCCGGCTGATGCGTTCGATTGACCTACTGAAGTCAAAGCACCAGGGCAAACCGATCTGCGAGAAAACAATTGCCGGCGTGGGCGGCATGCTGTGGGGCATGAATTTGGAGAGGGCGGCGTAGGATATGTCGGTGCGCCAGGAGCTTGTGGAGGAATTCCTGAGCCTGGGCGGCTGGCATTTCGGCTGTGGCCGGGCCTGTACCCGCCGCGCCGTTTGCGAATTCTTGGCGGAGATATCGCGGGACCAATTTTCGAAACTAACCCGCCGCCCTGCCGTCCTAGTAATCGCACCGGCGCGCCACCAGGTAGTGAGTTCGGTCTCGTACGACCTGGACAGGGCAGGTGACCCTTCGACCTACACGCGGATGAGCGGGTCTCTCCAGGTGGTCTATTTCAGCCCGGCAATGGAACAACTCCGGGACTCCGAAGTGCGACCGATAGTGTTTGACGCACTGACGCGCGCTTTCGCTGTTGTGGATGGCCCCGATGAAAAGATGGCCGTGCAGTTGGCGAGCGCCGCGGGGGATCGTTCTACGGGATGGGAAAAAGGAAGAAGAAAAAGTGCCGCGTAATCGCGGCGGGAAGGGAGAGGAGATGGACGAGGTGACGAGGTTGGAAAACGAAATCGAGCGCGAAATAGCGGAAATGCGGCAGCTCAAGCGGGAAGTTCCACCCGGAAGCGACGCGGAGATGCGGCAGTTTCAACTCGATTCGCACATTGGGGGCGCCGAACGGGAGATCTCGGCGCTGGAACAGTACAGGCGCGAACGCCGGTAGTTTTGGGAGAAAGGAGCATAACGTAGTGACACCAATGCCAGGCAAGGCCGCTGTTGGCGGCTTGAAGGAAATCAATAGCATCATCGACCGGAAGGCGCAGGCGAAGATGAACGCGGCGCAGAAGGGCTGCGACACTTACGCGGGCGCGCTGTATGCCGTCGCGATGGAGGAACCAGATTTGTTCCTCACCAGGGCGCGGCTAGAAATCGACGCGGCTTACCGCGATCAGACGATCTATTTCGATGTTGCCCCTAGCGGGCAACTCGTGAATCCGGCCGTGCTGTGGGGCGGAAAGCTGGTAGCAATCCCATCCCCTCTTGACACGACGCCGATTAACCCGAACCTCACTCCGGACCAGGAAATGGCCGTGCGTGTGGCGTCGAAAATGACGAAGATCCAGGCCTCAGAGAGAAGGCTAGCATACGCGCAAGTTGTGCAGCTTGTGGGTTCCGAAAACCCGAACCTGCTTCGGCGGCGAGAAAGGGCATGCCTCCGCTGACGACGGGCGGGAGCTAACGCGACATGGCAACATGCACAGACTTGAACGGAACCACAGCGCTGGCGACCTTGGCCCCAAAGGTGCGGGGCCTGCTCCAAGCGCTTTCGAAACAGCACCAGCAGCACAGCACAATGGGCGTGGAACTGAAAGCCGCCGAGACTGAAGCACAGAAGGCAACCGACGAAGTTCGACGCCTGAAGGTCCAGGTTGCAGCCTCGGAGGCAGAATTGGCCCGCTCGGGCGCGGCGCTGCCCGAAGGGCCGTTTACGGAGGACATCCAGCTCGCGCGAGCCGAGAGAGAGCAGCGCATCCTCGGCCTGCGCGCACAGATGCAGCGCGAGCGGCTACGGACCAGCCAGGCGGAGATCGATCGACTGAAGGTCGAAATTGACGCGGCATGGCTGGAATTCGGGAAAGAGCGGCACCAAGAGGCGCTATCGCGTTTCGAAGAGTCCGCATTGGCGCTGAGGGAGCGGTTCGGCGATATCCTGGCGCTGGCGACGATCTTCCGGGGGATACGCCTGCCCATTCCCCAGGTCATGGTGGAGGACGTACGGGCGCACAAGGCATTCATAAATTCACTTGAGCTCGGTTGGAATGTGAAACAACGGCCGGAGGAGCGCGATTTGTATATAGCCTTACTTGCCATGCAGAACGAAATCGAGGAAGTGAAGGCCGGGCGGCTGCCGGAGCGTACCGACGAAGGGCTGGTTACTCCGTAAATGCTACCCGGCGTGGCCGGCGCGCGGGCAGGCGCACAGGGCGCCGATCGCCGAGGGGTGTAGTGGCGGCGGCGCCGGGCACGCCGGCCAAGGGCCTCTAAACGCGAAGTCCGGCGTTTCAATTGGCGCGGAACGCGAGTTCCGCAAGGCGCGGATTTTCTCAGGGGGAACGAGGAGGGAAGGGATTGCCTCAGAGGGATGGGGAGTTAGACACAAACCAACTTCCAAACGGAATTCCGCACCAGACCGATAGCGAAGCCCGCCTCGGCTCGCAGCCCGCGCCAGCCGCTATATGCGTTGAATGCCATCGGCGCGAGGCCCGGCAAGGCGACCTCTGCGGTTCGTGCGCGGCGACAAAACCTTTTCGCTTTGCCCGCAAATATACGATCACCCCAGAAATTCTCGAAGAGCTTCGCCTGGCGTACATGGGAGGCCGCACTGAAGTGAGTGCTAAGCTGCGCCGGCTCTCGATCCGCACGAAAATTCCGACATACAGACTCAGCGAAGAAGCCAATTCGCACGGCTGGTATTGCTGCGCTCCGAGGCGCGGATGGTCGGCAGAGGAAGACTCCTACCTGCGCGAGCGTCTTGGCGCGGCCTCGCTGGACTCGATTGCAAGGCGTCTGAAGCGCTCGCTCCGCTCTGTTGAGGCCAGGGCCAGACGATTCAAGCTGTCAGTGAGAATTTCGGAAGGCTACAACATGCGGGATTTGGCGCAGGTGTTCGGAGTACACCGGGCCGCTGTCAAACGGTGGATGGAGCGCGGCCTTTTTGGGAAGTTTCACGAGCACGGGCAGGAGATCCGTGTCACCGAGGTAAACGTTGTGAGATTCATAAGGCGCTACCCGCAAGAGTACAGCCTTGGCCGCGTGGATCAGACGTGGTTCAAGGCAATGGTGTTCGGGCAGTTGGCTGAGTTGGGGGACGGGGTTTAAGGACGACTATGCCGCCTGATTCCACTGACGATTTGTTCTCTTGGATGACGCAACCGGAGGCCGCTCTGCTTGAGATTGCCGAGTTTCTGGAATGGGCTGGTCTACCCTATATGCTGGCCGGCGCCATCGCCGGCATGTCCTACGGCGTGCTGCGGCATCTCCTGAATGTGGAGTTTTACGTCTGGGCGGGTCCCGCGGGCCGCGACGAGGCGATTTACGCCATTGCCGCGAAATTCCGACCTGATGCGAAGCAGCTGGTGTTCGCCCTCCGGACGGGAGTCTTGACGGTAAAGGCCGCCAACGGAGTCACGGTGGAGCTTAGATTCATCACTCGGGTTGACGAACAGTTTTTCAGATCCCGCGCGCAAACAAGGGCAATTGGGCGAGCCATCATCCCCGTTATGAGGCTCGAGGAGCTACGCGGGTTGAACGAAAGGACCAGGCCGGAAACCGCGTTGCTTGAGATTGTCGAATTCCTGAGCTCATCCAAGTTGCCCTATAAAATATACGGCGGAGTGGCTGTGGCAGCGTGGGGAGAGCCACAGGCACCCAAGGACATCGATGTCATGGTCTGTTCTAGTCTGGCGTCCATCAGCAGGGATGTTCTCGCGTTCGTCAGACGCTTCCGGCTCCGCAAGTCGAGCGTGTGTAGTGGCATGGTGCATCTCAGAATTGTCGCGTCCAACGGTTTCGATGCGGAGGTTTGCTTCACCGCTGCCGAGCCAGAAGAATTCATGGCTACGGCTTGCACGAAGGTAGTGGCGGGCGTCTCCATCCACGTTATCTGCCTTGAGCGGCTAATCCATGTGAAGGCCCAATCTGACCGCCCCAAGGATGCAGATGATGTTCGCCGCCTGATTCGGCGTCATTGGGGGTCGCCCGACGTACGTAGGCTCGCCTCCAAGCTCGGCAGGAAAGCCGCGGTTACCCCCGACTTCCAGGTGCCCATGACGGCGCTGGAATGCGTGGTCAAGACAGCGGTCTGAGATAGTGCACTGAGGCCTCGCGAGGGAGCGGGCGAGCGCCAAAACCGGCTGCCCCGCGGCCGTTGCCGCCCCTTCGGCTTGCGGTGTCCCTTCTCGCCCCGCACTCCGCCGCCCCCCCCTTGTGACAAATAATGTGCAGGGCTGTGACAAATAATCTGCGCGGCTTTACAGGCATGCCTGGCCCTTGCGCCGGCTCGACCGGAATTCCCGCACCGGCCAGCACCGATTCCACCTCCGCGGGGCGCAGGCGCGTGGCGTCATACTCCATCAAAAGCTGGTCGAGCGAAGGGGCCACCTGCACGCTCTGAATGCCGTACACGGCGTGCGCGTCGGAAATGCGCTCGAGCATGGCGTCGTCGAGGGGCTTCTGCAAACGGAAACGAATCTGTACTCTGGTCATCGAACCTCCGCATG
>Ga0187850_10003539_pt1 | contig 13146 bp, 12 predicted proteins | sample June2016WEW_4_15_FD_132436 | JGI IMG/M metagenome (GOLD analysis project Ga0187850, IMG submission 132436) | Peatland microbial communities from SPRUCE experiment site at the Marcell Experimental Forest, Minnesota, USA - June2016WEW_4_150 | ecosystem: Environmental > Terrestrial > Soil >... | reverse complement strand
TGATTGTAGATTTCGCCGTTAAACACGATCACAAAACGACCCGAATGAGACAGCATCGGCTGGTGGCCGGCAGGTGAAAGATCGAGAATTGAGAGGCGCCTGTGAGCTAAGCCAATTCCGGATTCATCGTCGTACCATAGGCCGCTATCGTCAGGGCCGCGATAAGCGATGGCTTCAGCCATTGAACGTAGTGTGGTTGGATCAATCCTTTGTCTATCAGAAAAACAACCGACTATTCCACACATTACCCCTCTTCCTTTTTGGTAAAGACAAATTCGTTGCAGCCATGTCGCCCCCCACAAGTTTTGATCTCTTGTAGCAAGAACCCGCGATCCCTAATTTATCTTAGGGTTTACTATTCATCGCGCATCGCTACACGGCATATATTCATCCCAAGTCCCCGTAGAGACGCTCGTACTCGCCAACCACGTATTCCAAGGAAAAATGTTCGATGATACGGCGTCGCGCCATTTCTCCTATCTTCACCCGTTCTTCGCGCGACTTAGAGACCATGTTATATAGCGCAGCGCACAGGGCGACCGATTCTCCGGGTGGAACGACGTTTCCTGTATCGCCCACGATCCATGAGGAATCCCCCACATCGGTCACTACACAAGGCACACCGGTCGCCATAGCCTCTCCGACGACGTTTGGAAAACCTTCGCCATGTGAAGATGACGAAACAGCGACGTCTAATGCGGCGGTAAGTCTTGCTATATCAGGGCGTAACCCCAGAAGGTGAAACCTCTCTGTCTTGCCCTTTTCATGAATCCAGCGTCGTAATACTACGTTGTTTTCATCAATGTTCTTGCCAACCAGAACTAAATGTACGTCTGGGGCTTGATCGAGTAGCCGTGAGGCAGCTTCAATGAAGCCAAGATGGTTCTTCTGCGGATTGAACCGGGCGATCAATCCGACTAGGATGGCATCATGTTTCAGCCCCAATTCCTCACGCACAGATGCCCTGGCTTCAGGATCGGGGCGATACTGATGTGGGTCAAATCCATTAGGGATAATCCTAAATTTGGTCGCCTCATATCCCAACTGCTGATGAATCGCTGCCGCATTTCTTGAGTTGCAAACAATTACTTTTGGTAGCCATCGCGACACCCAAGCACATGCGCGGGCCGTCTGGCGTGTATGCCATTTGTCCTCACTCATATCAAAGTTGCTGTGCCTGATGTTCCAGCAGACAGTTGGCACACCGACCAGTCTCGCGGCAAAGCCGCCCAGCAGGTCAGCATGATACATCCAAGTCTGTACAACATTTGGCGAAATCCGTCGAATTGCCTGACCTAACCTCAAAAGGTCTAGAGGGGTCGCGCGGCCCGGTCTCATGCCTAGCGTAACAAGTGGAATACCCAATTCGCGAATAGATGGGCCCAACTCTCCTTCGGTCGTCAGGGACACCACTGAAAGCTCGAACTGCTGCCGATTCATGCCTGTCAACAGCTTCAGCAGCATCCTTTCTGCACCGCCTGTACTCAGTCCGGTGATGATGTGCAGTACCTTCGTCAATGCAAATCCTTGTTTATCAGCGCGAGCAATTCCTGCTCGGTTGCCTCAATGAGTTGGAAAGAGCTGAGAAGTCCCACAATGCGTTCCCGGGCGGTATCGGACGGCAATGTCTGATCTCCACGAAGAAGGTCTATCATGGCTTCTGCTAGTCTTTCCGGTTGACGAGGTGATACGATCCTGCCTGTATTACCCATAATAAAGGCGGTATCGCCGACATCCGTCGCCACGCAGGGCACGCCACAGGCCATAGCTTCGGCAATGGCATTTGGAAAACCCTCGGTGATTGAGGACTGGCATAGCACATCAAGGGCATTATACACAGCCGGTAGGTCGTCTCTTTCTCCGGCCCAGATAAGCGCTTTCCCAATTTTCAGATCACTCGCTAATTCTTTTAACCCTGCGAGAGCGGTTGCATCCGCCCGGCCGACACAGACGAACCGGCAATGTCGTATCTCTTGATAAACTTGTTTAGCGGCGCGAAGAAAGGTTTCATGGTCCTTCATCGGATCGATTCGTGCCACAATACCTACAAGGCGTTCTTTGCTAGCAACCTTCCATTGCTGGCGTAATCGAATTCCAGAATCGCGATCAGGTGCAAAACGGACTGTATCGATGCCGTTGTAAATCACTCGTATCTTTGCTGCAGGAAATCCGTTTTTCACAGCATGCCGTCGTCCTGCTTCCGAATTTGCTATGATCAGATTCGCCCAGCGTGAAAGCTTACACTCAACCCGGTAGGATAACCTCGCGACCGTATCATAGCGAGTTAAGTCCATATCAGAGGAACGAATACCCCAGACGATCTTTGTGGAAGGGAACATCTTGCCGATAAGAAGACTACAAATGTTGGCGATATCCAGATAACTGTGAAAGATGTCAGGCTTTTCCTTGCTAACCAGGTTGTAGAGGCGTAAAAGAAATGCAAAATTGGACCACCTTCCCTGCTTGTTCATATCAACGAGACGAACACCAGTATCGTCCAAGTCTCGTTCCAACTGGCCGCCGTTGTAGAACTGTGCAATGGTCACACCATGTCCCCGTTCTGCAAGCCCGCGCGCAAGACCGGCCAACTGGCGTTCGGCGCCACCTGATTGAAGAGAGCGTGTCAGAAAGACGATTTTCATAAAATCAATTATATTGCGCCCTGCAATTCAATATCCCCTTTCCATCCACAAGCTGCAACGGAATCGACACCATATTGCCGCGATAGTGTATCAATGGATACCTGGGCGCCATTACAAATCACCTTTAAATCAGCTGGGTTCCTGAGTGTCAACGGATATCGGAAGGGGGAAAATGACTCTCTAATAGTCGGTATTTTTCTCCAATCCAAGCGCATGACACTCGCATGTGCAATATCTGCAAACGGGGAGGAACAGGCAAAACTAACCATTCCGACTTTGCAGGGGATCGGAAAAAGTGGCCCATTACCTTCGCCGGCAACAATGCCATCGGTAACTGAATAGATTTTCCGCCGTGGGGTATTGCTCATATTGCCATTTCTTTCGCCATATAAAGCTATCCTGTTCAGGTCAAGAACCATGCGCCAGACTGTGTCATTACCGGACCATCCGCCATCGAGCTCGTTATCATTTGAAAAAAGTCTATTTAACCTTATCAACGATACCGATAGGAACTTCAATGGGTTGTATAGGGGGTTATTGATCTTTCTATTAGCAGAATCTATACATCCCTCTGTCCAGAACTTTAAAACACTCTTTCGTTTATAGCAGTCTCCACCCTCGTCTGCACTCCCCAGGCGGTGATGAGGCAGATAGGCTTTATCGCCAATAACACCAACCATATTTTTCAGTGCTCCGGTCATGCCGGCTTTTCTATGCGTTTTGAGCTTGGGCAAATTTATTATAACGTCTGCATCAAATAATTCTCTTGCAATAAGGTATTGATGGAGACCACGGCAGTGGGTATCAGCCAGAATGTCAGGGTCATAACAGGCCACCCTAAAAGTATTTGTTTTTGACGTGATGGGTTCGAGTAGGCTGTCATTCCCCAAATCAAAGAGAACATAATTGCCTATATCCCTTTGATCACGCGCCACGGAAAATGCTATAGGTTTCACAATAGCAACGGTTCTACGAAAATCAATGAAAGCAACGGGAATGGGAGCAGCCAAATCTGATATTTGCGACTTCCAGGATTCCGTTACCACTTCACCCCAATTACACCCTTGAATCGGCGCATCGGCAATAATTATCCTGCCCGGTCGTGCTTTAATGACTTCACCAATAACAGTCCTGATGAATCCAGCGTTAGTGACCAGACATTCGTTCCCTGCTCCGCTGTTGTTGATATGGCTTACCCAGTTAGGTTTTAAAAGGACGGTCACCCCGGGATTTATAATGTCACACAAGGGCGCTGAAGCATCTATCTGGCCCAAACCGCCGGCGCGTAATGCACTGTTAACCAAACATGACGTCGTTTCTGGTCTATAGCAGTCAACAAGCTCCTTGTTTCTTAAACTATGATCTATAGCAATTCCTACCAAGAATTCTTCATGCATGATGTCCGTTCCCTAATTTCTGATCAATACGGAGTAGCAACCATTTTGCCCAAAGTTCCTGAGGCCAGAAATGTCCAGGATTGAATTCAAGCTGGCCATCCTGTAAACAGTAATACCCCGGTGTGTTATAAATTGCTTTGTCAATATATCCGTACGATATTTCGATGATTTTGTAATCCCCATCTTTGAACACGATATCGTAGGCCATAGAATCAAAATCAAATTTCTTATTCAACGCGATGCAATGACAAACAACATCTATTGGCACGGGATAAACATAATCAATATTACCACTGCCACTCGCCCGAAAATCATTGGGTCTGTTATTCCGCCAGAAGGCGAACGCGTACCGGTCGCCAATAACGGTAATACGGAGGTCACGGGAATTGCCAGGTACCAGTTCCTGCCAGTAGACACATCGCTGATTGTTGTCACGTACCTTTCTTTCGATAATATCAGGTACCAAATATTTGGTGCTACTTGCTATTAATCGACCATGACGAGATGTAATCCGCTCTATCATCTGTCGGCATAAAGTTGTCTTGATGTATGCTCTCATTTTATTTGCACTTTTGATCAGGCGAACGTTTTTCGACGCCGCTCCAAATGATTTCTTCACAACAAGAGGCATCTTCGTTTCTTTAAGCAACGCCAGAGCATTATCTACATCAAAGGTGGCAACTGTCCTTGGTATTGGAACAGAATGTAGTCTGAAAATATAACTTTGGGCAGCCTTGCTTTCAAAATGCCATATTGTGTTGTAATTTGGCACTACCAGCTTGCATAGATAGTGTTCGATAAAATATATTTTCTCCTTAAAATATCCTGAAGCCTCGGGGCCCATATTTGATGATTTCCAAATGACAGCATCAAATTCCTTCAGTTTATCCATCCAATTGTCATGGTTGATTCTTACAAATTCCATAATGAGATCATCCCGCCTAGCATGTAACTTGATAAACTGACGAAACTTACCATGCCAATCGTTATGATCGACGCAAATAGCTATCTTAATCACTGACTTAACTTCTTTAATATGTCCTGCCACAGTTGCGTAATACGTTGAAAACGTTCCGTTACACGCGCATTCTGACCCAATCGTTTGCGAAACTCGTCGCTGTCCATCAACCCTTCCATCGCTTTTGCGACTGCATCATCAACATCTTCGGGCCCGGAACAAGAAGACGATAGACCTCCTGATTAATTATCTTTCGAGGGCCAGTTAGACGATCGGTTGCAGTAACGGGTAGTTGTCCACCCTAATTAAGGCAAGAAACGCTCTTCATCGTAAACATGAGAACGCCATGGACACCTTTACTCTTCCCAAAAGAACCGGTAAGGCAAATATACTGATCTTGCATGTACGGCATCAAACAACTTTTTATTTTCATTAGCTAAGTCCGTCAGCGTCCCAAATGCAGAAAGCATGGCAAGACTTGCAAGAAGCAACAATACGATCAGCCGCTTCTTACTCGATGGTTTTGCATTGCAAATCATGAAAATAAGCAAAGCCTCATAATAAACACTAATGCGAGTTATCAAAAATACCCTAATTGAAATAATTCTAAGAACAACATATCCAAGAAATATGAACATCACTTCGAGCCGATTCCCTCTGTCTAATAGTAGCAGTACCAATGACACGATCAAGCATCCCTGCAGGGCAATTCCAACGCCGCTATTAATTACGCTAGGATCCATTACCATAACCATGTAAGAGAGGGCACGCTCAGACATTAATTCATCCCAAAATATAGCAACTCCAGCACCAAGGCCGGCTAAAGACAGCGATGCCATAATTACAGCGCGAGCCCAACCTGCCAGCCAAAAACCTCGCAGGAAAAAAAGAATAGGAATAATAAATGCAGCCGAAAAATGGGACGTGATAGACAGGAGCGCCAAGAGATAAAACTCCATCCCCGGCTTGTAAAGCGCCTTAAACGCCAGTAATATCAGTAAACTGGCCGTTCCAGCCCGGATAATATTAAAGTGAAAACTTAAATAGTACGTCAATACATAAATTGTCAAGAACCACGATGGATTGCTACAATTGCGTAGCACCCTAATTAGCAAGAAACACTGAATAACCGACACAATGAAGAAAAAAACAACGGAATTCTCCGTAAATATATGGATTAACAGCGTCAAAAGGGTAAAACACGGTTCGACTCTTATGAAAGCAGCAGCGTTACTCAATTGAGACAATTCTTCGAATTGTAGATAATATGCGTAAGTATCCGTGCCAACGAACCCTCTTAATCCAGCAAAGGCGGTGAGCGCAAAGACAACAATAATGAGGGATGTTTTTGCAGCCCTCTGACTCGCATATTGTGAAAGAACAATAACGGTACTCGTTCCTAAAAGAAGGCTAGTATAGAAGAACATTCCCGGTCTCTATTCTCAGTGAAATAACTAGACTAAACATTCCACCCATTACAAACTGATGACTTCCCACGCCTAAGCGGCAGAAAGACTGTTCTCCTAGAACCGCCAGAGACACCAACCTTGTCAATGGAGGCGTGATTATTTCTGAACTTCTGAGCCCCCAGGGACGATGCCTTAATGCTTACGAGTTTCTATTTCGCGATTTATAATTGGTAAGTTTACTAAAAACAATGCCTTGGAGCCTGTAACAAAGCTTCCAGGACAACCTGATTCTGTCTACAAATGTTCCCGCCTTGTAAAAATATCTCAGATCTCGAAGCATCAAATGCCAACTTGCTATCTTACGTGACTTAGCCAACACCATCAAGGCTGTATCACATCTCAGGTAGATTATTTGCTTTCTCAGATACTTATTGAATTTAAATGCAGTACACTCGTTGAACGCATTGAGATAGTTTTCTGTCCCCTCATGTAAATCGAATAACTTAGACCTATCTCTCATGGTCATTGTCCATGAGCCCTGAACATCCGTTCTATAAACAGACATTACATCTGGAAGATATCCTACATTGCCCTTGGCTGAAGCGATCAGGGCCAGAGGGAAATCTCCGACAGGTGCACTTAGGAACCAGTCAGGCAGATGTTGAATAGCATGTGACACGAACATCGCAGACGCCGTGGGATAGAATCCGCCTCCACCTAAAATAATATCTTTTGCGGTGAACTTATTGCTTTTAGGAACTTTTCTGGGCTTAGAAACGCAGCCCCCCGGTCCAAGGCCATCTTCATAAATCACTTTTGCCGGATGAAAACACCAAGTACAATCGCGGTTGGCCTCTAAGAAATCCACCTGCTTTTGCAATTTGTAGGGATCCGTCCAGTAGTCATCACCCTCACAAATAGCAATATATTTACCCGAAGCAGCGGCGCGAGTTCTCATTCCGTTTGCTCTTCCGCCCACATTTGCGTCGGACGTAACGATGTTTATAACATCTGGATTGTTACGCTGATACTCAAAAACAATTTCTCTTGTTCTATCTGTGCTGCAGTCCTCCCCGATTATGATTTCAAATGGAAAGGATGTTTCTTGCATTAAGAAACCTTCAATGGCTTGTGAAATGTATTTTTCGTGGTTGTAAGTGATACAACAAATGCTTACGAGAATTTGATTACTGTTCACCCGCCACTCCGTCTACAGGAATATTAACTCAGTACTCTCTATTTTGAGATCACGACTCGACTTCTTCATAGTTCGGTAATTGAATCTTTGAGGTGACTGAATCTATCTTTATTCATTTCATTCTTCATATCATATAACATTTCTAAGTAACTAAATTTGGGTTCATATCCCAGTTCAGCTCTCGCATTTGAAATGTCATACAGATAAGAATGCTGACTCGGTTTTTCTGGTCTATATACAATTCTCGATGGGTGGTCTTCGGGTGAAAATACTTTGACTATTCCCTTAATCTGTTCATCCAAGGTGGTAGGTACGCCTGAACCAACATTGTATATCCCTTTGGTCCTTGAGGACTCTATGGCTTTAATCAACATTTGGTTGAAATCCTTGACATACACTATATCTTTGGACTTGAGAGGATCGCCCCATATTTCAATGGTCTCAGAACAAATAGCTTTCTGAATTAATAGTCTGTACGCGATGGGAGTCTTCTTTCCGTTTACGTACATATCAAACACAGGTCGATAACAATATATCGTTGGAAGGCGAAAGACGAAGGTACGTAAGCCAAATTCCTGGTTATAGTGTTCGACCAAGTCTACCGCGGCGTTTTTTGAAATGATATAGACAGCATGGTCGCCAGTATAAATTGCCTTTCTTGCCGCGTCCGGCCTTATGTAATCACCCGTATTCCAAAGATACGCAACATCTGAGTGAGACTGAGTAAATAAATAGGATTGTACGTTAGTCCCGAGACAATAATCCAAGACATTCAACGTACCCATTATGTTCACGCTAAGGTATACATCAGGTTTATAACTTGCCATTTGGGCAGGCATGGCTCCGGCGATATGAACTACCGAGTCAATTCCCTTTCTTGGCAGTTTCTCGAAATCAGCCTTCTTGGTAATATCTACGGAAGTATAGTGGACACCTCTCCGGCGGTAATAGTCTTCATCAATATTTCTTTTCCCTGTGGCCCAAATTGTATATCCTGCCTCACGCAGTTCGTCAACGAAATAGGTCCCAAGCGTACCCGTTGCCCCCAACACAAGAATGCTTTTCGTTGGTCCTCGTTCCATTTTCATCTACCTATAATGCACCTGGTTAACCGATATTGAACCCGATCAATTGAGTGACATCGACCTCGTCTCGGAGTCAATCTATAATGCAGTGTTTTCATGCTACAACAGTTCGTACTCATTCAACATTTGTTTGATTTTGTCAATCGAGTTAAACATCATAACATCAATCACGGACAGCCGTGGAACAAAACCATCATTAAACTGAGAATAAATAATAGGTTTTGCTCTTAAGAAAAACAGATCTAAACCTGCCTTCTCAAAATCATCTTTATCATATAGATCCATCCCTCCAATGGCATTTACATAAACTGAGGCATTCTCTTTTGTGCAAATATCTATAACCCTCTCTTGACCCTTCAGACAATTATTGTTGTATCCAGAACTAGTCATTACTATTTCAGTGTCTATCTGTAGATAATCTATTACAGTGTTGATGCTCTCAATAGAGAGTTGACCGATAAAGTCGTATTTCCCAGAGAGCATACTTCTTATCATTGGGTAAACTATGTGAAAATATGGTGCTTTCTTGTAAGATTGCTCAACTGTTTTCAAGAACTTGCTTTGCCATTTTGCATATAGTGATTCGTTGACTTTTGTTTCGCATATTTTCTTGTAAGAGCTGACCTGCTCTAAAGGTACCGAAAACAATAATTCCGCACCGCTTGCGAGAATCCTATTGCGATTGATCCAACCTTGTTTAATAAAATTCACATCGTCATAAAAAACAAACCTATCTACCGCATGGATAAGTTGAAAATATCCAATATAAGGAAAAACGTAAGGTTGCATTATTGCTATCTTCATGCAATTACCGTCTAATCTTCTCAGTAATATATTCTACTTCATCAATACTCAGATCCGGGTAAATAGGTAGACACAAAACTTCCTCTGTCGTGCTTTCAGCGACTGGCAGTTTTCCGGGTTGGGCCGATTCCAATCCCCGGTAAACTGGGAATTGGCTTATCAGTGGATAGAAATATCTTCGCGAAAAAATACCGTATTGCTTAAGCCCTTCATAAACTTCGTGTCTTGTTTTTCCATACTGCGCCATTTTAATTAGTATCGGGAAATACTGGTAGCAATGTTTTACTCCGGGTAGATCGTCCAGACAAACAATGCCGTATATATCTCTCAAACGTTCCCGGTAATATTGCGCTATCTGGCGTCTTCTCTGAATCGATGAATCAACGTATTTAAGTTGGAGTAATCCTATAGCTGCCTGAAATTCATTCATTTTGGCATTTATTCCAGGCGCCACTACAGTAGTCTCACCGGCAAACCCGAAATTCTTCAAGAAATCGATCCTCTTTTTCGTAGATTCATCGTGGCATACAATTGCGCCACCTTCAAAGGTGGTATAGACCTTAGTTGCATGAAAGCTCAATACCGACAGGTCGCCAAAATCCAGAATAGGTTGGTCATTTATAGTAACCCCGAATGTATGGCACGCATCGTAGATAACCTTCAACCCATAGGTGTCTGCAATTTCTTTTATCCTCTGAACATCGCAAGGATTACCATACACATGCACAGGCAAAATTGCGGTTGTTCTTGGAGTGATAGCAGATTCAATCTTTTCAGGGTCAAGGTTGAACGTCTTTGGCTCAATATCCACAAAAACAGGCTTAATGTTGTTCCACCACAACGCATGCGTCGTTGCCACAAAGCTGAAGGGCGTGGTGATCACTTCTCCTGTTATCCTTAATGCCTGAAGGGCCGTAATAAGGGCGAGCGTGCCATTGGCAAACAGAGAAATATACTTAACCCCCAGGTAATCACACAGGGCCTTTTCCAGCTCCTGATGATATTTCCCCTGGTTAGTGAGCCATTTTCTGTCCCAGATATCTTTTAGATATTCTTGAAATTCCTCCAAGGGAGGAAGGAAGGGTTGGGTTACATATATCGGGGTTCTATTTGTGTCCATTGAGCTTCCTTCCTTTGACCTATACTATTTTTCTGCAAAGTCTTGCCAAGACAATCTCATTGATATCGCTATAAGCCTCTAATCGACAAAACCTTGCAATGACTAATATGATCAGGGCTCCAATGGTGATTTGGACAAACAGAACCAGTACAGGCTCTATTGAGGGTAAGAAATAACCTACCAAGAAAACCGTAACGCCCATAGCCCCAGCAGATATGAATGACGGGAAAATGTCCCCGATCTGTTCTTTCATTGGATATCCTATCAATTGACCAGACCAGTAGCTGTTTAAGAAATACGTGATAAACGAAAGAACAATCATTCCCATAATCATTGTTTTTATCCCTAGCCATGTTCCGACGATGATAATTGGCACAGCCAGCATCTTCTTTACAATTTCCAGTCTTAAGAATAGATCTGATCTCCCTTTTACGTTTAGTATATTGAGATTCAAAGCATGCAATGGGTACAACATACCGACGAAACATAGAAGCTGAAGATACGGAACACAAGGTAACCATTTTCCGCCTATAAGGGTCATTACCATTGATTTGGCCGTTGCAGCCATACCAATCATCAACACAAAAGAAATGAGCATGGTGCATTTGATTAGCTTCTTATAGCCGACCTTCAGTTTTCCCTCATCATCCTGGATTGAGGCCAGCACAGGATAAGCGACGCGCCCGATAACACCGGTGAGACAGGCGGAAGGTATTCCAGTGAACTGATTAGCGCGGGTATAGTAGCCCAAACTTGCCGCAGAGAAATATTTGCCGATTATCAGATAGTAAATGTTCTTATATGCGGTATCGATAAGACCGGAGGCAAGCAGCTTAGACCCAAAGCTGAACATTTCCTGGAAAGCTTTAGCACTAAATGCGAATAGAGGCTTCCATTTGTTCCATATCCAGAGCAGGCAGAGAACGACGAAGTTTTGGCAGAGCGTTTTCCAGACAAGGCTCCATACACCCCATCCGTAATATGCCATGCCGATCCCCGCAGTTCCGGAAACTACTGACGAAATTATCGATATCCTTGCTAGGAGCTTGAAATTGATATTTCTCGTCAGTATCGTTCTCTGTGTCAGGCCTAAACTGCTTATAATCACGCCAAGAGCCAGTACCCGTATCAGTCCGACAAGCTTCGGCTCTTTGTAGAATCGGCTTATACTCCCGGCCAGAATGAATAGCACCAAATAGAGCAGGATACCTACTGCAAGATTAAAATAGAATACTGTCGAATAATCCTCCTGCCCACAGTTCTTCTTCCGGATCAACGCCCCGCTGAAGCCGCTATCGATAAATGATTCTGAAATAGCCGTAAAGACAAGAACCATTCCTATAAGACCAAATTCTTTGGGGGTCAGAAGCCTGGCAAGGACAATGCCAACTATGAATTGAATCCCCTGATTGGCAAAGCTATCAACAAAGCTCCACGCAAGAGCATTGAACGTCTTTTGCTTTAACGACACGGTATGGTATTCTTTTCCGAACATGCCTCCAGGGTCAGGTCTTGCTTTTTGCCCAGACACGGTGTTACCAGTCAATACGCCGCAATACCCTCGCTTAGTTTTCCGCCTAGTTGTTCGCCTTGCCGACACCCGCATCAAACCCTATCCGACCAAGGGGAGAAGGTTGGTACTGAAATCCGGGTCTAAGGGTATCAGGTAAGCGGCGGATTTGACCTGGAAGCTCACTCGCCTCCCAGTCTTCCTGCGTGGTCCCCCTGCCATTCTCGATTTTGGCATCCTCCCGCCTGGTCCCGCTGTTCTTTTCGATCCTGCCCTGGATTCTCTTTGTATCTCCGTTGTACTCAATTTTATACTTGTTGGCCTTGACGGCAGGATTTGTGTCCGTCTTAAGCTCTCCCTGGGTATCAACTGGGCGGCTGATAGAGTCCAGCTCGTCTGGCTGATCCGGCGATGCTCCCCCCGCGTCATAGATCCTTTCACCCGAAGGGAGGTTAGGGAGGGAGGGAAGACGTTCTTGCATCGTCTTGTAATAACCCTGGGCGAAACAGGGACTGGAGAACAGACAGAATAGCAGCAGAGAGCAGAAAATGAGCAGGAAGCAAGAGAGGCAGCACGGAGCGAGTGAAGCAGCGTGGAGCATGGAGCGAGGGCGGGGAAGCAATGAGCAAAGAGCATGGAGTATGGAGCGGAAAGACAGCAAGGAGCAAAGAGCATGGAGCATGGAGCGAGGGCGGGGAAGCAACGAGCATGGAGCAAGAGGAGCAGCAGAGAGCAGAGAGCGACACAAGCGACGTGCGCAGTGTTGAGTGCTGAGTTTTGGGTTTTGAGTTATCATTTTTAACCTACGGCGTAAGGAGCAGCATAGAGCAGAGAGCATGGAGCATGGAGCGAAAGGGAAGCAATGAGCAGAGAGCGAAGGGCGAAGTGTTGAGTTATCCTTAAAAACAGTGTTGAGTTTTGAGTTAAACATGAATGCTCCCTTCGGTGCGTCACTTGTTGGCGGTCGGCTCTATGAGGCCGAGACGGATCATCTTCTGAGCAAGTGCGTAGATGTCCTTTTTG
>Ga0187850_10003537_pt1 | contig 13147 bp, 13 predicted proteins | sample June2016WEW_4_15_FD_132436 | JGI IMG/M metagenome (GOLD analysis project Ga0187850, IMG submission 132436) | Peatland microbial communities from SPRUCE experiment site at the Marcell Experimental Forest, Minnesota, USA - June2016WEW_4_150 | ecosystem: Environmental > Terrestrial > Soil >... | reverse complement strand
GTCCTTCCCATTCGTGCGCGGGAACATGTTCGGATCTCCCTGAATCAGCATGTCCAAGCTACAATCAACGGTTTCACGCCTCGGTCTGTCACACTCACGGAAGATAGGCTATCCTTAGCGTATGCGAATGAGGTTCAACAGCTTGAGCCATGCGGCTTCATCGGCATTGATCGAAACCTTGACAACGTCACAGTTGCCGCAACTGATGGAACCGTTCAGCAGCATGACCTCTCGGAAGCCACACGAGTGAAAGCCCTGTACCGTGATTTGCGGTCACATTTCAGGCGCAACGATGTTCGCATTCGCCGTGAGATCAGCAGCAAATACGGACAGAAGCAACGGGACAAGGTCAAGCAGGTTCTCCATCATGCTTCCAAGTCAATTGTGGAGGAAGCGAAGGCAAAACAGTATGGCATTGCGATGGAGAAGCTCACTGACATTCGTAAGCTCTATCGTCGTGGGAACTGGCAGGGATGCCGGTATCGCGGACGCATGAACTCATGGTCGTATGCAGAGCTGCAACGCCAAATCGAATACAAAGCCAAGTGGAAAGGTTTGCCAGTCATCCACGTGCATCCGCATGGGACAAGTAGTAAGTGTTCGATATGTGGGAAACGCATGAAGCCCGAAGAGAAACGAATGCTACGATGTCCCAGTTGCGGATACACGGTAGACCGTGATGTGAACGCAGCCAAGAACATCTTGGCGAGAGCCCTGAGGTTCGGGGCAGTCGGCCTCACAAGTGAAGCGATGGTAACGGAACCTGCGCGGGTGCAGCAATCCGCAAAGTCGATGCGAGGCAGTTAACCATGTCAGCCATGCGCCGACAAGCTAACAGAACCAGTAAGCCCCATATACACGCTCATGATAGAGGCGCGCCGTTCCGGGGAAGGCGAATGCGAAGAAGAACAGTTGTCATCGCGTCGGTAGTTGCGGTAGTGGCTGTTGTGCTTGCCCTCACTATTTCTCCAATCCTCTATCGTGGGCAAACCACGACCACCACTTCTACAACTGGCACAAGTGCAACTCCAAGTTATCAATGTCGAAAGGCCGACCCAAACTCGACGTATCCATTGATCTTGCAGATATGGACCCCTAGCGGGGAGCCCGTTAAGGGGGCTTGGATAATCCTCTACGACTGGGACCGCGGCATCCCATTCGAGGAGGGCTACAACTTCGACAACGGGACATACAGATCGAGACACGCCTACTCGCCATCTCAGAACATGACCCTGATGATTCAGAATGACCAGAACCTTCAGAGCTACGTCGTGAACGTTGTGATTCCCGATGTTGTCTGCGCCGACGGCTACATCCACATCGAAGTGAATGCTTCCTGAGAATTGACACTCCCGCGAGTGAATTCGTGGGATTCTTGCTTCGTCATGCTGCGGACACTTCCCATTCCTGAGAGTTCCACTTCAGAAGCAAAGGCCATGCCATTGGCCTGCTACCGCAAACTGCGGCTACTTTGAGTTCATATACGATGTTTTATGCGCCGTTCACGCCTGCATTCATTAGGTTGCATATTCCAAGGTCGATGGACGCACGTTTCAGCGTCGAATGATGTGGTTTACCTTTACGGGGCCACTTGATCTTAACTGGAATATGGCCGTACCATTTTCCGCGTAGTCCGTCGAAGTGCAGTTCGAGCCTACCCTGTTTGCCAATCCAGAGGTCGCCTGCCTTGAAAGGGATGCGCAGATTCCGCGAGAGTACAAGCGCGGAGTTCTCCTTCTGCCTGTATCCGTCGTTGCGGGCATAGATCGCTTCCGGTCTGCGGCGAACTGTACTGCGGTCCTTCATGTATTTTGGCGGAGAGACGACTTTAATGTGGGAAGGCAGTCGGCCGATTCTTTGCTTCTCTCTTCTTCAGAAATAAGGTTCGGGGGTTTGCGCTCGCCTCATTTCTATCAGTAGACCAAGCACTGACCATAACTGGGCGAGCGCAAGCTCCCGACTTCTGGTCGTGGGGTAAGCGAGCCCTTGCAGCTTAAATGGTTGGCAAACACCGGATTTGCTGGGCCGAATGAGACAATCCCAAAAGGGACAGTAGGCTCAGATGTGGTTGAGATGTCTGAAGCCTCGAATAAGGTTCTCAACCGAAAATAGGCGGGGAAGGTTCGAGTAAGCAGAGGCATCGTGAATATGACGGCTCGCTGTGGCGGGTACGCTGTCAGGCCGATGGTTTGGCTTATGCTTCTACACTGGGATGGATGCGGGTGGAACCGCAACAACGGAATGCCCACCCAACAGAGGACCATAATGGAAGCATGAATCTCCCGACTTCAGTCGAGGAGAGAATCAAGAGACTCGCATTCCCCTTCTCGCTGTTACAGATGCGCCTACGTGCCATAGGCGGCTACCGTTTACGTCGTCTTCCTACCAGGATCAGGGCAGCCGCGGACGCCACTGTGATCACAAGAGCCAGGCCTGTTGATGAGAACTCGGGAACCACTATCGGCCAGGTGGCCACCCCGTTTTCGTAACCGTTCGCCGTCGCGTTGACCGTGACCCTGTATGTTGCATTTGAGCCGCCAGGAGCCTTCCAGTTCACATTCTGGCTCAGGATCGAGGGAACACATCCACCCGCCGCGTTGACGAAGCACCCGCCGCTGGCGGTCCAATTATACAGGATACTAGGATGGCTACCGTCGCTCGCCGTCGCGTTAGCACGGAACACGCAAGACGACCCAGGCGCTGTGTTCGTACATCCGTCACCGATCTCCACATGCAACGACGGGTTCGATGTCGGCGACCCAATCGTGAATGACCAAGCTGTCGCCTCGTTCTTTCCTAGAACATCTGCCTGTACCTGGAACTCGTAGACGCCAGCCTCGCCGATTTGCAGCGTGCGTTTCGTCGCACCAGTGATGTCTATCGGCTGATTAGGGGCTGGGGGTTGAGGGGTAAGCGCAAAGTTGCCTGCGGCTGCGTCTGCTGAGATCGAGTAGTTGCCCGCTTCGGGCAGACTGATGTGGATGTAAGCAATCTTGTTGTATGGTTCCGCGGGGAAGGTTCCTTGAACGGTGAACGGTGTTGTCGGGATATCATAGAACTCAACCGTGAAGGCGACCGGGTTCACGGCATCGCCGCTCGCTGTCGCGTTGAGCGTATGGTCACCCGCGGCCAAGGGATCAAGACCGTATCCTCCCCAAGTGTCCCACCAGTCACCCTGAAGGTTCGTCCAAACTGCTTGTTCGATCGTGATATCGAGCCTGTCAGTGTCCGGCGCCGTCGTCGTCACGGTCACGTGGAGGAGGAAGTCCTCAAGGTCCCTAGGGACCGAGAAGGAAAAGGCCTTGGTCTCACCCGGACTCAAAGTGCCCGAAACGACAGCGAGTCGCGCAGGAGTTGCAGACATGGCCTGTGGGACAGGCGTGAACAGGAACGCCAACAACGCGATGAGAATGAGAATTGATGACCTCATACGTCGGTCTCCGTCACATCGCGCTGTTGGCATGGGACCTGATTTATCAGCTTTTCCTTCAACGCGCCGGACAACACTTGGGGAGGCTGATTTCAGAGGCGGTGACCGCTACGCTCGTTTGTCCACCTGAAATTGGACGACGACTCCCCGCCGCGCCTCGAGACGCCATGTACAAGAGTGTTGTATGCCGAACACGTTAAGTACCATCAGGGGGTACACGCGCGCCATACTGGGTTCGCAGACGAAGCGAACCTAGAAAAAAAATAGGAGAAAAAATGAAAATGAAAAAGTTTGATATGTTGCCAGTAATAGCTGCTCTAGTAATTGCAATACTTGTCATTCCGACCGCTGCTCTCCCGTCTGCTTTCGCAGCCACGCCGACAACGGGGTATCTCGCTAATGTTGTGACGATACCTGAGGACAACGCGAAGCTGAACATGGGAATGATGGTACTAGGCCTAGCGCCTCCTGTTCCCACCACGCTCACGACCGCCGCTGGGTGGTACACAGACTCCATGTGCTCACTTCCTGTAGGTAGCGTTTCCGTAGGTGCACAGCTGTCCAGTGAACCAATTGTGTACCCCTCCAATGGTGTAGCATCGACAGGGCCTCTCACTTATTACCAGAAGGTGACCAATTTCCAGTGTGTGGCGCACACTTTCGCACCCGCGTGGAACCCCTTAAATTACGGCCCAGGCATGGACCTGCTCTCCCAGCACAAGATCCTAGCAACCCTCAACGGCGTACCAACGAAGCCAGACTATCTTCTCTGTGAAGTAGTTGAGAAGGAGAAGGCAAAGATACCACCCATGACTTCAAAGACACCCATCTTGAGACAATTCCCTGACGAGATCATCAAGACCACCCTAATCGACGTCACAAGCAACTTCATCTGCAAGGTCAACTGGATTAAGCCTGGTGTCGGTGCCCTCGATGTCTACTTCGTAGGACCAGTCGTAAGCCAATTCATCGCTGACCACATGCTCATCGTGACTGCCGGGTACAAGGTTGGTAAGATGACAATATGGGCTTCCGAGCTACAGGACATATGCATCCTTGGATGGTCCATGGACAGCAATGTCCTTGCCATTAGCCTCTTCCCGGCCTACGGCCTCTCGACAGGAACGTACGTAGACACCTACTTTAGCTGGCCTAACCCGATGCTAGAGTTCGTTAGCTGCGACGAAGCAGCGGCATGGCAACTCGCTTTCCTCGCTGGCGGATGGCCCTGGGCTACAGCCACTTCCTAGGCTGAGGCTCAACGGCCACAATTCCCTTTTTTCCCTTTTTTTCTTGCGACGCTTTTATGTTCCGAGTAGTTTTTGTTATGTCGTCGAGCAGTGACACGTTTCTGCCAATCACTAGATCATGTTGAATCTAGCAACGATAGGATGCTCACCTATCGTCTCAGCAAGATACGCAGAGGCTTACTTCTTGTGGGGCACATGTTCACCCGAGAAAGATCAAGATCTCATGCTTGCTCCACATCTGTCAACGGGACCTTATGCCCTGGACCAGCCACGTGCTTGGTAAAAAGGGATCTAATGTGCGAAATAAGAAGTCTATTCTGATAGCTTGCCTCGCGATTCTACAATTAGCGTTAGCGGTCCGGTTCGCGGCCGCTGCCCCAATGGCACACGGCACATTCATCAGCGTGACCGACCCGGAATTCTCACTCCCCGGCACTAGACTCCACTTCTCAGCCACAGCGGTCAACGACGGCGATGCGACTGGCTGGTTCCGAATATGCGTCATCAAAGTCAGTCCCGCCTTAACGGAATACTACAAGGTCGGACCTGACGAGACTAGAGATCAGGAAGCCGTTCACTGCAGCGCGACCCTACCGACAGATCCGGGAGCACAGATCACATTCGACTCCATGAAGTTTCTAATGATGTCCGTCCCCAACATGACGTTCTGGATCTTACTCACCGTCCAGCAGCAAGCGCCCATACTCAACAGCGACGGAAGCGATATCACTAACTTGACCATAGACGAGCTCAGAATAGTAGTCTTGACGAACCTCTATGCTTGAGAGAGGAGAGCAGATAATGGCGAGGCGGGCTTCTCTGCCTCGCCATATTTCTAAACTCCCCGCCATTTTTGTTCGCTAAATTCATCTTTTTTTTGTCCACTCTCACGGGAGTCGGTACGTCACGGCGGATGTTCTTGAACACTGCCAACCAGGACCAGGCACTTTCGAGAAGAGCTTAAGTTCACCAAGAGGTGAGCTTCATCGGCTATCGGACTTGACAACTCCGGAGAAAGCGACGAAAAGAAGGAGACGAAAGAAACATGATGCGAACGCCGAATGGAAGGCGGTCATCGTTGGGATACTCCTTGGAGGAGCCTTCGCTGGTCTGCAGCTCATGGAAGCAATGCCGAGATGGTCGGGAGTCCCCGATTTCCTGTCAGCCATCACACCTGCCGTGGCCGTGCTTCTTGTCACTGCCGCTGTCACCGACCGAGTGAAAACAGGGCTGCTCTGCGGAGCCATCGCGGCCACTTCGCAGTTCCTTGCGGTACTGGGCTTCTACGCATATTCATACACGCTTGGAGTAGCTGTAGCCGTTGTGCCCCTTCAGTCGCTGAGGATTCTGATGTATCCAGCAATGGGGATTATCGGCGGGTACTTTGGCGATCTTACTACAGAGACACGCAGCGTCGAACCCTCTCGAGTCATCAAGCACACAAAACGATGAATCATAAGACTCATCTACGCCACATATAGCAGGCATATGCCATGCGCTCTCAAAGCACCAGAATCAAGATAGTGCTCATCGTGCTAGCCATACTAGTTGTGCTCGCCCCCTTCCTCTATCCAACTTGCCGGATCCAGAAAGAGCAACTGCACATCGATATCTCTTCGATCAAGTGGATCGTTGGCCCCGAAGGCGGAATCCTCACGATGAAGATAACCATTGAGAACAGTGCAGGATGCGATGCCAATGTGGAATCGCTCCAATTTAGGATCTACAAACTGATCCATCCCGATAACACAACAGAGGATGTTGACCTACAGGACGCACAAGTGATTCATACAACAATTCCGGCAGGCGGCAATGTTACAACGAACTACGCATTCAGCCAACCGTTCAGCGCGGGGCCACGAGCTGTTCTGGCGAAGATAACAATCATCCTCGGAGATGGATCCTCACTCGAAGTCTTTGACGGACAGATCGAGACAGCTGAGACACCGGCCGGGCAATAGCGTCCCTGCCGTAACCATGTGCGCAATAGGATAGTCGCTTAGTGCATACACTATCGTCGGGACCCCCCTCCCACCCCCCGAGCCTGCGAGAGTCCCTTCAGGTTCTATTGCGTCGTTACGGCGTCTAGGAGGGGGTTACACCAGCGCGGCATCAAGAACCCTCATCGCCACAGATTCCGCCGGAGTAAAATCGCGTCAAGCCGCGAGCGCAGCGTCTAGAGCGGATGTTAAGACTTGCGATGTCGTGGGCCCCTTGTATGTGTTAACGATCACGCCGTTCTTGTCTATTATGAAGAACGTGGGCGTGGCCTCGACGTTGTACCTAGAGAAGACACTATTGTCCGAGTCCAAAACATACGTCCAGCGCGTTCCATAATCCCTGATGAAAGATGCCGTGGATTCTGCGGTCGCCCCGCGGAGTGTTCCCGCGACAGAGATGAAGATAACGCCTTTCGCCTCGTAGTCCTCGCGAATGGTTTCGACGGCCGGTGCAACCCAACGACAACCTGAACACCAAGACTCCATAAACTCCAAGAATACGACGCTACCACGAAAAGAAGAAAGCTTAACCGTCTCTCCGGTCAGCCCGTTCGACCCAACTACCTCCAGCTCGAAGTTGGGGGCAGCATCTCCTACACCCACCGAGGCAGGTTTAGGAGGCTGAGTCACAACGTAGCCCAAGATCGCAATCCCCACAACGAGCGGAATCAGGAACAATAGGGAGCGCTTTCCCCTACCTTTCTGAGGCTTCGTCTCGCTCGGCTTGCGTCTTCTATTCGTGCTCAACTTCACTCCCGCCGTCGCATACAAGGTCAATAGTATAAGGCTTTCACTAGACTAATCTAAGTGTGTACGCGCGATAGAATTACGGCTCTGGTTTGTCTCATCGCCGCACTCATCACCTGTCTGGGTCGTGGAATGTAGGGGCAGAGAAGTGATCCCTGCGACAAGAACAGAGCACCCTAATTTGAACCCCTGATCCTGTTGTGGTCCCAACAAGCGAACCGTGATCTCTATGGCAGAGGCAGGACCGGTAGTCCGAACATCCTCAAAGTGTAGCCGAGCTGGGAAAATAGCAGGTATGCAGCGAAGGTTCCAGCGAAGGCCAAGCCGATCGGGATCTTCCAAGACGACACTGGCCCGTTCACTCTGCGGATGACACTTTCTGCGCCAAGTGCCGCCAGCATGCACAGCGGAATCAAGTAGAGGCCTCTCAGGGGGAAGTAGGAAGGCGCGTTCGACACCAGCTCTATTGCAAAGGGCACCACAACCATCGCCGCGATGATCCTCGTGAAACAGCGGGTCTGAGGCGAGTGATCAAGCAATCCCAGGATAGACAATAGGGTTACGAACGGCAACCCCATGTGACTTTCTGCCAAACTGAACTCAAGCGTGGACAGCACCGATGCGGCACTCTCGCCCCAGGCTGCCTGTGCGTATCTCCATCCCAAAGTTAACCAAACGCTCGGATCCGTACGGAGGCCCAAAAGAGACGCGGCGGTGACAGAGAGGAAGAGCGGGATCAATACGACAACGAAAATCACGCCGGAGAGAAGTCCCACATCATGCTTCCACTCACTGCCGTCACCTCCTCGAAAGGCAGCGACCGACCCAACCAAGGCGAGCAGAAGTTCAGCGACAGCGACAACCCACAGGTAAGCATACGCCACAAGAAGCACGAACGAAAGCGCGATCGATCCAACCGCCACCAGCGGTGACCGAAGTCTGACCGACCTCATGACCATGGCAAACGTAAAGTTTGCAATCGAAAGGGCAAACCAGTTCGCGATTATCCCCCCATACATTCCTAGTGTCGTCTGAATTGAGACCACAGACAAGACCGCTGCAAAGGACGAAACCCACAATCGACCAGTGCCTTCTCTCACAAGCAAGAAGCTGCTCAAGGCAAGCAAGACCGATAGCATCATTGGCGCAAACCTGACCACATCTTCGGCGCTGAGGCCTGTCACTGTCCTTGTTGAGAAAAGGAGCAGAAGGAAAAGACCCCGGTCTCCACGAAGGAATGGAATTATGTTTAGCAAGCTACCGATGGAATCTAAGTTCCTGACATACCAGGGATAGTCGGCGCCTATCCAGTGGAGTTGGAGAGTTGGGTACGCTGTAGCTGCAATCGCCAACCCCAGGGCTCCCACAAGGACGAGATATGCAAGCGAGGAGTGAGTGTCGTTTTCATGTTGAGGCGATTGCACATCATTCCCAGCCTGCGATTCTCTAGTCCGCAACTTGACGAATAGTCCTGCAAGCCTGCGAGCAGGTTCCCTGAACAACGCGACTATCGCGGCAAGTGCGGTTGTTAGAAATATCGCTGTGAGTATCGGTTGCGCAAGGTAGAATGTTTTCAAATCAGCAGCCAATATCCCAAGGAGTATGTCCATCAGTATCTGACTGATGCTGGAAGTCAAAACGGAGAAGATGCCCGCTTGCCAGAGCAGCACACAGATGACCCCGCCGGCAGCCGTCAACGCAAGAAGCGCGAAGACCACTGCGCAAACCAGTCTTCGGGCCGAACCAGGATCAATGCCAAACAACGTTCGCGATCTCGAAGTGACTGTATATGCAACCAGAAAACCAGAACCCACGAGAAGAGTTGCACCGTCACGAGGTGAGACTAACATGACCAGCAGCGATAATGATGGGAAGATCAAGATCGTCAGCGCCACGATCGGTTCTGGTCTCGTTTTACTCCGAGCAAGCGCTGAGATGCTCGGGTATATTGAGATCAGCAAACAGACAGCCCAAGCTATCCACTGAGCGGTTGACTCATGGGCCGACGGAACTTCGACATAGCGCAGCACTCCGAGGAGGTCTCCCAAAATAGTGAGTCCCAGAAAGATGGAGGCGCCGGCTGCCAACAGGGAGATGTGTCGAAGCTGCCTTGGCAGGCTGATCCTCAAGACTCTCTCCTGATTTCAAGTCAGTCATCAATGAAGTATAGAGGTTGTGGAAACGCCCAATGCAATTGAAAGAGCTATGCCATAGCACGCCAAGTTGGGCGGTCAAGACAACTCTTCTGGTCCAATCACTAGCTTAAAGTAACCGCATTCGAGCTCCCGTCGCTCATGAAGCTCGCCAAATTGTGCGTTGTCGTTGTTCTTGTGGCTGCGATTATATTGGTTCCGGTCACAATATACAACCTTCACCCTCGTCCGAGTGGAACATCCGAGTCCACGACATTGAGGACCAGTAACCTGGCTCCACACGAGCGAATCACGATACAAGACGCCACTGATTTCACTACTCCAGGAGCTCCGAGTGGGTGCGAGTGCGTGAGGCGAGGTTCGGGCAGCTCATCTGATCCTTTTGTCATATCAGACTGGAAGCTCAGTGTTTCAGACGAGGACGCAATATCGATTGCGCGGACTACCATGTATTTCATCATATTCAATGTCAGCGTCAATGTCACAGGAGTCTACAATAGTGTGGTTTTGCGTAGCGTCGCGAACGGGACAATTCGAGACTCATTCTTCTCTGGCGGCGGGATCTCACTCTACAACTCCAACGCCATTTTGATCCTTAATGACACAATCACCGGGAGCAAGTTCGGAATACTATTAGAGGGATCCAATGACAACACGATCTCGGGCAACACGGTCGACCGCACTCAGCTCGTTGGGATATTTGTTCGGTCCTCAAACAATCTGGTCGAAAAGAATCACGTGGCCAATGGATCCTATGGAGGCATAAACATTGACGGAATGACTGGATTTGGCAGTGACAACCGCATTGTGAACAATGCCGTGGAGGGAAACCCTCAGTACGGAGTAGGCCTGTGGGTGGCTCGGAACAACTCGGTCGAGGGAAACTTTGTCTCTAATAACGGTGGGGCCGGGATCATGCTTGCCTCCTCGTGCACAGAAAATCAGATCGAACAGAACAACGTTATCAACAACAAAGGCGATGGCATACTAGTTGTTGGGCAATCCTCTGACAACAGTGTCAAGGGGAACACTGTAACCGGCAACGGGAACGGAACATCCAGCTTCGATCTGCACGACGAGGGCTCAGGTAATCTCTGGCAAAGTAACACGTTTAAGACGAAAGAACCCGACACGATCGACTAGAAAACCTCGAAGGGAACGTCGCTTGGATTGTGGTTTGTAAGGCATGTCTTCCCAAGAAGCCCGTCCCCACGAGGCCAGAGGAAGACGTCAGTTGCCTTCGGCCTCACTCTTCCCATGTACAGTCGAGATCCGACGGCTTCTGAAGTACAACAGGACTAGGGCAACCACCACCGCGACGACAGCAATCGCAAGCAGCGTGATGGGTTCGATCGCCGTGACCCTGGCAGGTTCTTCGTGTGTGGTCGTCTGTTGTTTCTGTGAGAAGATGAGGTCGCCGAATTGTTTGGTGCTCCACGAGCCCTCGTATGCTGGCCAATGCATGTTCACACCTCTCGAAATGTCCCACACGCTCACCCTGATGGCGGAGGGATTCAAGAACATCTGCATGGGTACCGCGAGTTCGTACAATGCATGAGATGTCTGCGAATCAGGATCATTGGTGGCATCGTAGGACATGACGCCCTCTATCCAAGCGTCTGAAGGGGTGACGGGTTCAGGCGCATTATATCCGCTCCACCACATGAGTACTATCACCAGATCGGCTGCGTCTGTCGGCTTCTGCTCATTGGCATGCTTGTCGACTGCGATGCTAACTCCGTCATAAGACCAATGCGACGGCTGTGCTCTAGGCTGCCCGATTGCTGGAGTCGTGTCCGAGATGAAATCAACGAGCAGGTAGAGGTATTGATCATCGTTCTTGATTCTGATGAACCCGGTGCTTTCAGGTCCTTCGGCCACATACATTGAAACGCGCTGTGCGTCTGACCATTCGTCTGGTGTGGTCCATTTTCCATCTATCGTAACCGGATTCACAAGCCTCGACACAGCCAGCGAGTCTCTTGCAACTGAAACGGACACAAGGACAGAAGACAAAATCAGAACGAGGAGGACAGATGCAAGCGTTCGTTTGCTCATCCATACGTCCCTAAATCCGAGCACATGCGATCGGTTCACCAACGCACCGAGATCGCGCATATAATCAGTACGCTTGTGCTTTGGTTCTCGAGTCGTTGAGAGCGATTTTTCCATTCACGTACTGATCGAGGAATGCCTGAAGCCCGTTATTTGGCATGCAACAAGCGTCAGGGCACCGTTTCTGTAACTTGGAATGTAGCCTCTGCTTGTCCTGTTTGGTATCCAGCCTTTGTCGCAGACGCCTTCACTTGGAATGTGCCGACGCTGCTCGGGAGAGCCTGGATCTGCAAGACGAAAGTGTGCAGGCCACTGGCGTCGGTCGATGCCTCCAAGACGGTGGTGTAGCCTGATGGCGACGTGACTTCAAGGTGAACCGTCGCCTCCGGCACTGGTTTCCCACCTTGATCTAGCACGGTGACGATGATCGTTTGGATGGCTCCAAGGGTAGTCGGACTATTCGCGATGTTGATCTGAACCGAGAGCACTCCGCCCGATGTTGAAGTCACCGCGGTCGTGGACGAGGCTGTGCCTTGCGGGAGAATAAGTATTCCTGGAGATAGAATCGAGGTTGCCACAAGTGACACCACAATTATCGTAACTGCAAGTCCGACCGCGGATATTACCAGCGACCTCCGCGAGAATCGAGGGTGCCAAGGGAAGATGGTTCGGCCTCGCTTCGCAGTTGGGGGAGAAGGCGCTGAGTCGCGCAGTTTTGACCCAACTGCCTCGCCAACTAACTGATGACCTGCCCCTGGTGTCTCCTGCGGTGCAGGAATGGCTTCAGCTCTAGGTGGCGGGATCAGAAAGACGTCTGGAGCAGTCGGGGTTGGAATAGATGAAGATGTCGGGGGGTGTTCCTCGATGACCTTTCTTCCGCAACAGTCGCAGAACCTCCCGTCAGGCGGCAATTCCCTGCCACAATTATCGCAGAACAAGTCTTCCCCAACAGAACTGGTAAGGGAACCCGTAGATAGAGTTTTTGAGCTTGACGTGAGAAGGTAGCGTGGCGCGCACGAAGAAGGGGGAAATTCTCACTTGCCTGAGTCGGAGAAGGAATCACTCGGCCTGAGTTCCTTCAGGCGCGTCTTGTTGTCAAAGACCTTCTTGGCCGTCGTTCTTGTAATGCTCATCGCGATCGGTTCGATATCGATCTACTTTCTATACCCAATTCGAGCGACCAACGTTCCGCACGTGGGAGAGAACCGAGCAGCGATCGTTGATGCACTTTCCATCCAGCATCCCAACCCAGAATTCGAGAACACGGCCATCAGCTACCTAAATTCAGCGGGATTGTCCGTTGACGTGTACAACGCGTCGCAAGTCACTGTGGAGTTCATGAAATCCTTCCCGGCAGGATACGTGTTGGTGGTATTCAGAGTCCACAGTGGCACGAGCAGACAAGGCGTCTTCTACTTCACCAGTGAACCTTACGATGAGTCAAAGTACGAACCAGAACAGTTTCGGGATGAACTCAGATTTGCAAAGGACTATGAGGGACATCCCAGTGTG
>Ga0187850_10003529_pt1 | contig 13181 bp, 9 predicted proteins | sample June2016WEW_4_15_FD_132436 | JGI IMG/M metagenome (GOLD analysis project Ga0187850, IMG submission 132436) | Peatland microbial communities from SPRUCE experiment site at the Marcell Experimental Forest, Minnesota, USA - June2016WEW_4_150 | ecosystem: Environmental > Terrestrial > Soil >... | reverse complement strand
GGACCAGATCACCTTTCGCACCGTCGTGTCACGGGGAAGGGACAGGTAGGGAAGCGAGAGGGGGACTCCCGAGGCGTGGAAATCGTCGAGAGTGATGTAGTAGAGGAAGATGTTCCGCCCACCCTTGTTCAGGAGCAGGTTCCTGCCGTCCGGGGAAACCCAGAACGAATCGAAATTGGAATCGAACTGGAAGGGGATCTTCGCGACCACCTTGCCGATCTTGAGGAAGCCCGTGTACAGCGCGCGGGTGAAGAGCTCGTTGGGATCGATCTCGTAGACGATGACGCCGGAGATGTAGTCCAGGGTCCCGGCTCCTGCCCAGCGGACGTTTGCCATGGAACCGGAGCCCATGTTGCGAAGTTCCTCGGTCAGGACGCGGTTGTCCTGCAGCTGGGCCAGGGAAAAGTAGTACAGGCCGGAAGCCTTGGCGTAGATGACGAACCGGGAATCGGGCGACCACAGGGCGGGCAGGGCCTCGAGAGAGAGCTCCACCTTCGTGGAGATGACGGCCTGGGTGCCGGTGGCCACGTTCAGCAGGGTGAGATCCCCGTATGCCGGGGAACGCGTGCGGAGGTACAGCAGGTATCGTCCGTCCGGCGAGGTCTGCATCGGGGCGATCGTTCCCGACTGCACCTGGCTTCCGCCCACGAAGGAGGGGAACATCGCGATGGGCGTAATGTTGCGGAACTCCGCCTCGGACCGGAAGACGCCGAACCTGTTCTGGATCTGCAGAACGTCCTTGTCCTGCAGGAGCTGCACGTCCTCGGGATAGAAGGTGAGCTGTCGGAGGTGCCGGGTGCGGGGATCGGCGAGGAACAGCGTGTCGAAGGCCCCGATGTCGCTCGACGCCGCCGATGCCGTGAAGAGGAGCCTGTCCGCCGGTGACAGATCCAGGCCGGAGAAGCTCACCTGGCCGAAGGACACTGCCGCGACCAGCGGGAGACATAGGAGGAGTAGTGTTTTCCTCAAAGTCCGTACCTCTTCTTTTCCTGCTACGTACTATAATCGGCACGGGACGGGGCAAAGTTGTATGAAAAAAGGACCTTCGCCTTGACCCCTCTCTCAGGCGGATGGTAGAGTCGTTTCATGAAAATTCTCGTCACGGGAGGTGCCGGTTTCATCGGTTCTCACGTCGTGGAGGCATATCTCGCGGCAGGCCACGAGGTGGCCGTCGTAGACGACCTGAGCTCGGGCTCGCAGAAGAACCTGCCCCGGGACGTGCCCTTCTATCTCATGAACATCGGTTCTCCAGAGCTGCGGAAGGTCTTCGAGATCGAGGAACCGCAGATCGTGAACCACCACGCGGCGCAGATCAGCGTGACCATCTCCGCCCGGGAGCCGGTTCGGGATGCCGCCGTGAACGGGCTGGGCCTGCTGAACGTCCTGGAGTGCAGCCGCGCGGCAGGGGTCAAAAAGTTCATCTTCATCTCCTCCGGTGGCGCGATCTACGGCGAGGCCGGCGAGGAGAGGCTCACGGAGGACCACCCGCCCGCCCCCGTCTCCCCCTATGCGATCCACAAGCTCCTGGGCGAGCATTACCTGCGGTTCTACGGCGTGCACTACGGCCTGGAATGGACTGCCCTGCGCTATTCGAACGTGTTCGGCCCCCGACAGAATCCCCTCGGCGAGGCTGGGGTCGTGGCGATATTCATCTCGAAGGTGCTTGCCGGCGAGATACCCGTGGTCAATGCCTTCCCGGAAGAGCCTGAAGGCATGGCGCGAGACTACGTGTACGTGGAAGACGTGGCCCGAGCAAATCTTCTCGCCCTGGACAAGGGATCGGGGGAGGCGGTGAACATCGCCACCGCCCGGGACGTGCGCACGCGTGAGTTGCTCGCCGCAATATGCCGGATCGCGGGAAAGGAGCTGAAGTACACGCGCGCGGGTCCCCGGCCGGGGGATATCCGTCACAGCTGCCTCGACAACTCGAAGGCGGCGCGGGTGCTCGGGTGGAAGCCCGGAATCAGTCTCGACGAGGGGCTTGCCCGCACGATCACCTGGTTCAGCGGATCCCATGCCTGACGCGAGCCAGTCGGAGATCGGCATCCTCCCCTGTCCCGGGGGCATGGAGTTTGCGCAGGCCATCTACTCGCACCTGGACTCGATCACCGCCGAAAAAATGGAGGAGCGCGCCCGCGCCCTGAGCCGGGTGTACCGGCTGCCGCGCGCCGAGACGATCCGGCAGATCAACCTGGCGAGCGATATCCTGCTGTCATCGGGTGACCTGGACGAACCGGTGGACGAGCATCGCACGCGGAACTCACTGGTCCCGGCGAAGTACACGCGGTTTCCCAACGGCGAGTTCAAGACGGAGATCCTGTCCTCGGTCCGCAACACCGATATCTACATCGTCCAGGATGTCGCCAACCGCTACCCGCTGCGTTTCCAGAAAAACGAGCCCGCGCAGACTCTCTCGGTCAACGACCACCTCTTCTGTCTCCTCATGACGGTGGACGCGGCGCTCCAGGCGGGAGCCCTGCAGGTCACCGTGATCCTCCCCACGTTCCCCTACTCCCGGCAGCACAAGAAGAAAGGGCGGGAAAGCCTCTCGGCGGCTCGTGTGGGTCAGATACTGGAATACTTCGGCGTCACGCGCCTGATCACCCTGGACATCCACTCGAAGGAGATCGAGAACTGCTTCAACCACCTCCGGCTGGAGAATCTCCACGGGGCATACCAGATCCTGAAGATGCTCGCCACGGTCACCGACCTCAAGGACGAGAGCCTGGTGGTCGTGGCACCGGACACCGGTGCGGTGGAGAGGAGCAAGTTCTACGCCTCCATCCTCGGCCGGCCCCTGGGCATGCTGTACAAAGAGCGCGACTATTCCCGCGTGGCGCAGAGCGCGGAAAGTGGCAACATCACGGACATGAAGCTCCTGGGATCCGTGAAGGACAAGATCGTCTTCCTGAGCGACGACATGCTGGGCACGGGGGGCACGCTGATCAAGGCCATGCGCATCCTGCGGGAGGCGGGGTCACGGCAGATCATCTGCGCAGTGAGCCTGCCCTTCTTCACCACGGCGGAGTCGGTGGAGTCCTTCCAGAAGGCGTACGAGGAGGGCCTGTTCTCCCGCATCATCGGGACCAACGCGGTCTACCACGATGAGTCCCTGCTGGGAAGGGAGTGGTACCTCAGCGCGGACATCACGAATCTCTTCGCGCGCACCGTGTACCGGCTGCACTACAACAGGAGTCTCAGCTCGCTTCTGGATGATCGCAGCGTGATCAAGGACCTTTTGAAGAGGTCCTGATGATGAGGTCGAGCTCCCGCTCCATGTCCGTGAGGATTTCCTGGAGCGTGCGGAGACGGTGCAGGTAGTCATCGTCACCCGCCGGGACGCACTCGCCCGTCGTCTCCTCGATGAGACCGGGAAGATCGCCACCTATGCCGCGGTAGTCCGCGGCTGAGGTGGATTTGTCGGTGCCGAAGGCGGATTTGTCCTCGCCCTGTCCGAACTCGCATCCGCAGTGGGGACAGTACTCGAAGGCCTCGTCCACGTTTTTCCCGCAAAACAGGCAGGATTTCAGCTCCCCCATGGCCTCAAGTATAGTCGGCACTGCCGGGGGTTGCAAGGAAATCGCGCCGCGGTACTCCGCGGATTCTCGCCGCCCGAAGCGCCGCGCCGTCCGCGGCGGACGCTACATCAGCTTGAGGATCTCGTCGATCGCGCCGAGCAGCTCGTCGATGTCGCTCATCTGCAGGTCGCCCATGTGCGCGATGCGGAAGGTCTGCTCCTTGAGCTTGCCGTACCCGTTGGAGAGCATGAGATTGCGCTTGCCCAACTCCTTGTTGAGGTCCGCCACCGAGATGCCCCTCGTGTTCTTGATGCAGGTCACGGTCTTCGAGGCGTACTTCTCGACCGGGTACAGGGCGAAGTGCTTTTTCGCCCAGCCCTGGACGCGCTGTGCCATCTGGTCGTGCCGCGCGAAGCGCGCATCGATCCCTTCCTTCATGATGCGGTCCATCTGCACGTCCAGCGCAAAGAGGTGGGAGATGCTCATCGTGGAAGGGTACTGGAAGTTCTTCTCCCTGATGAACTGGAGGAGCTGCAGGAGGTCGAAGTAGTACCCGCGGTTCTTCACGGATTGGGCGCGCTTCTCCGCCCGGGGAGAGAAGGTGGCAAGGCTGAGGCCGGGCGGCAGGCCGAGACACTTCTGGCTGGAGGTCACCATCACGTCGACGCCGAGAGACTCGACGTCGATCTTCACCCCGCCGAAGGAAGAGACGGCGTCGATGCACCAGACCACGTCCGGATATTTCCTGAAGACCGGCGCCAGCTCCTCGAGGTGGTTCATCACGCCCGTGGAGGTCTCGCTGTGCGTGAGAGTCGCGCAGTCGTACTTGCCGGTCGAGAGATGCTCCTCGATCATTTCGGGCGTCAGCCCCTCGCCCCACGCCACCTCGTGCTTGTCCGCCGGAACGCCGTTGCCCTGGGCGATCTCGAACCACCTGTTGCCGAACGTACCGACCGAAAACACGATCGCGCGTTTCGCCGTGCAGCAGCGGATCGCACCTTCCATAAGGCCGCTTCCCGATGAGGCGGAGAACAGTACGGGGTGGGTCGTGAAGGCAAGCTTCTGGACCTTCTCGGTCACTCGCTTCTGCAGCTCGGAGTAATCCCCGCTTCTGTGCCCGATCATGGGCACCGACATGGCCTTCAGGATATCAGGGTGCACTTCGATGGGTCCGGGGATAAACAGCTTTTTATGTGGCATGGGTTGCGATCATACGGAGATTGGCAAAAGAGTCAAGCCGTATATCGTGAATGCATTCTCAATCCAGCCCGTTTGCCAGCTCCTGAACGAGCGAGAGCGGGTATTCGGAGCCGGTAAACAGCAGAAACTGGCGCATGGCCTGGGCGATGAGCATCTCGCGGCCGTAAACGACTCGGCAGCCCGCCTCGAGGGCTCGACGGACAAAGCAGGTCCTCTCCGGGGCGTAGACGAGCTCGTACACGATTTCGCGGCCGCTGAAATTGAACCCCGGCGCCGGTTCCGCATCCTCATGAGGCCTCATTCCCACGCTCGTGGTCTGCACGATGAGGTCCGAGAAACCCCGCGCTGCTTCCATTCCCTCCGCGTCGATGCCGCCCGACGCCGTACCAAACGCCTCAGCAAGTTCCTGAGCATTCTCGATCGTCCTGTTCAAGACGAGTACCCGGGCGCCCGCAGAGGTGAGCGCGGCAACGACGGCGTGTGCCGCACCGCCTGCCCCGATCACTGTCGCCCCGAGGCCGGAGGGGACGACACCGCCGAACCTCGCGCGCAGCGGCGCGAGGAACCCTTCGACGTCCGTATTGGTGCCTTTCCAGGGGCCCTCCGCGCGGGCCCGGATGAGGGTGTTGCAGGCGCCGACCGCCCGCACCACTTCGTCGCCGCGGATCGAGCGGCCCAGCACCGCCTGCTTGTGTGGGACGGTCACCGAGAGTCCCCTGATCGCCAGTGTGTCGGCAACCTTCCAGAAACCTTCGAGGTCCGGCACGTGGAACGGAAGGTACACGGCGTCGATGCCCAGCGCAGCGAACCCGCGGTTGTGGATCATCGGAGAGCGCGAATGCATGACCGGGTTCCCGATGACGCCGTAGACGTCCGTTGAAGACGTGATGTCCCTGTATCGATACACGTCCTCCAGGGTGACAGGTGTCACCTGCCCCGGCGCCACCGCCTGGTCGGTCGGGGAGGCGTAGCACCAGGAGGACCCCAGCCGCGGCGCGAGCACCCGGGTGGAAAACCCGATTTCCCCCATTCCCAGGAGGACCCGTTCCGATTCTCCGTGTGGGTGGAAAACGTCGAGAAGCTCCGCGAGCTGCGCGCACGTCGTCGGCGTGACGGCCGCCTTGGGGATCTCGTCGGTCCGGCGCGCAAGGGCGGAGAACCGGCGGGAAAGCCCCGGGGGAACTCCGGAAAAGTCATGCAGGGACCGCACGATCCGTGCGCCGCTCTCCCTGATGTGCGCATCCAGCGCCGGGGCCTGGAGATCTTCCTCGATGTCGACGTAGCTGAAGCCCTCGCCGGCAAGCCGCTGGAGAAGCGCCACGCGCTCCGATTCCGATCCGACGAACCTTCCCCCGTCCCGCCCGCGTCGAAGCGTCAGGATGACCGGGAGACCGACACGACCGGGCAGGCGCCCTGCCGCGGCCTTTTCCGCGTCGAGGAGGTGGTCCACGCGCAGCTCCACGAGATCGACCCGGCCGCGGAGGCTCTCGACGTGGCGGAGATCCGCCTCGAGGGTCTGGTCGGCGAGGACGAGACAGATCTTTCCGCGCGCTCTCAGAAATCGCTCCTGTAGACGTAGATGTCCGAGAGGTCGCTCCCGGCAAAGACGAGGCGCACGCGGACCGGAAAACTCTCGGCATCGAGGTCGAAGTACAGCGAGTCCCCGCTCGACACGAGCGGACGTTCCTTGACCGCCGCCTCCACCTCCTGCCGGGTCATGCCGGGCGAGAGCTCGTGGAAGCCGGCCGTGGATCGGCGGTCGAAGCGCACCTGCCACACCTTGTCCTTGTACCAGAACAGGTACATGTGGTCCGGGTAATAGAAGACGACATCATCGCGGGCCTCCTCGGTGCCGCGGAAGGAGAACATGCTCTGGGGAAGTCCGAACGCATCGACGGCGGATTTCAGCCCCATGCCGATCACGCGGGTCGCGTCGAGGCTGTCCGCGCCGGCAGGGAGAGCGAAGAAGAGAAGAAAGCAGAGAAGCGCTGGAAGGGTGCCGGGTCTCATGGCAGGCGACAGAGTAGGATCTTTCGCCGCACGGCGCAAGAGACCGGGTTCTCGTGGCGCGGTCTGGGCTCTCGCCGTCTGCCCGAGCACGGTACCCCGTGCGGGGGCAGCCGAAATGTCGCCAGGAGCGACCGTGCTGCCGCCCTCCGCGCGCTTTCAGCGCGCTACGCTTCCCACGCGGCGGCGAAACCGATAGATTGCACCCCAATGATCGCCACCATCGTGAACGCTCTCGCCGTCATCGCGGGCTCCCTCGTCGGTCTGCTCCTCCACGGCCGGATCAGGGAGTCTTTCAAGTCCGTCGTCTACGTCGGGGCCGGCATCACCTCGCTCATCATCGGGATCCAGATGGCGATGAGCGCCTCCAAGATCGTCTACCTGGCGCTGTCGCTCATCATCGGCGGGATTCTCGGCACGTGGTGGCGGATCGAGGACGGAATCCTCTCACTGGGCGATGCGCTGAAGCGCACCTTCGCCCGCGGCGACGACGGCAAGGATTTCGCCTTCGGGTTCCTCAATGCATCCGTGCTCTTCTGTGTCGGTGCGATGGCCCTCGTGGGGTCGTTCAAGGCCGGGGCGGAGGGCAACTACGACCTCATCTTCACGAAGTCCGTGATGGACGCGTTCATGTCCATCGTGTTCACCGCGGCAATGGGGATCGGAGTGGCCTTCTCAGCCCTCTCGGTGCTCGTCTACCAGGGCCTGCTCACCCTCGCGGCTGTCTGGCTGAAGCCGCTGGTGAGCGCTCAGCTGCTGAAGGAGCTCACCGGCGTCGGCGGCGCGCTCGTCATCATGATCGGGATCAACCTGCTGGGGCTGGCAAAGCTGAAGACCGCGAACTTTCTCCCCGCGCTTCTGCTCATCGTCCTGTTCGTGACCGGAGAAGGCTTCGCGGTGTCTCGGCACCTGTTCGGGATGTAGCCGGGCCCGGGCTTCAGCCCCACTTCACCAGCCCGGGGAGGAAGGGATGCACGAGGGACGGGTGCTTGGGCAGGATGCGCACCGTGTATCCCTGCCGCCCCGTCCGGTCGCAGGTGACTTTCGCGCAGTACAGCGCACTCTTGCCGTTCGTCCCGCACGGGGTCATCTCCAGCCGCCGCGGCCTCTCGATTTCACCCTGTGACGAGAGGGGGCCGTAGTACAGCTCGACTCCCAGCTCCTCGGGCTTGAGATCCGCCAGGAAGATGCGCGACTGCACCGAAATCGTGTCTCCGATGGAGAGGGTCCTTTCCGACGGAGAAACGATCTCCTCGATGCGCAGGGCATCCCAGTTGCTGCGGAGCTCCGTGAGGTAGGCCGCGGATTCCTTGCACAGCGTGCAGCCCTTGCGCAGAAGCTTCTGGGCGTTCGCCACGGCGGGGGAGTAGAAGCTGCCCGCGTATTCCAGGAGCATCCGATGGCTGCTGAAGCGCTTGCCGACCTCCCGCATCGACTCCTTCATCTTGCGGATCCATTCGCGGGGAAGCCCGTCCATGCCTCGGGTGTAAAACAGCGGAATGATCTCCCGCTCCAGCAGGTCGTACAGGGCATCGCTTTCCACCTCGTCCTGCAGGGTGTGGTCCGCATACTCCTCTCCCCTGCCGATCGCCCACCCGATATGCGTGGAGTATGCCTCATCCCACCACCCGTCCAGGACGGAGACGTTGAGCGTGCCGTTGATCGCCGCCTTCATGCCGCTCGTGCCGCTCGCCTCCAGGGGCCGGCGGGGCGTGTTCAGCCACAAGTCGCTGCCCGAGGTCAGGTAGCGTGACATCGTCATGTCGTAGTCTTCCAGGAATACGATCCGGCTGGACACGCGGGGATCGCTGGCGAAGTGGACGATCTTCTTGATGATCTCCTTCCCCTCGAGGTCGTGCGGGTGCGCCTTGCCGGCGAAGATCATCTGGATGGGCCTCTCCTTGTCGGTGAGCAGCCGGATCAGGCGGTCAGGATCCGACAGGAGGAGGTCGGCACGCTTATACGACGCGAACCGCCGCGCGAAGCTGATCGTCAGGGTGTAGGGGGAGAGGGCATCCGCGCTGCGGCCGAGCTCCGAGTTGGTGACCCCGCGGCGGGTAAGCTGCTGCTGCAGCCGCATGCGGGCGAAGGCCACCATCCTCTCGCGCCGCCGCTCGTGGGTCCGCCACAGCTCCTCGTCGGACACTCGGTCGATCCTGTTCCAGATCTCCAGGTTCGTCGGGGTGTCGTGGAACTCGGGGCCGAAATACCGATCCAGCAGGTCGATCATGTCGTGGGTGATCCACGTCCGCGGATGCACGCCGTTCGTGATGTGGGCGATGGGGATTTCGTCCATCGGCACCGACGGCCAGATCCTGTGCCACATGGCGCGGGAGACAACGCCGTGCAGCCGGCTCACCGCGTTGTTGAACGCGGACATCCGCAGCGCGAGCACCGTGAGACAGAACTCTTCACCCTCGTTGTTCGGATCCTCCCGCCCCAGCGCGAGGAACTCCTTCCACGGGAGGCCCAGCTCGCGCGCCACGCCGCCGAAATACTTCTCCATCAGCGCGGGCGCGAAACGCTCGTTGCCGGCCGGTACCGGAGTGTGAGTGGTGAACACGTTCGTGGACCACACGCACTGCCACGCCTCCGCGAAGGAGAGCTTGCTCTCGGACATGAGCCCGCGGATCCGCTCCAGGCCGAGGAACGCCGAATGCCCCTCGTTCATGTGCATGCAGCCTGCCGAGATCCCCAGGGTTCGGAGCGCGCGGACGCCCCCGATCCCGAGGAGGATTTCCTGCTGAATTCGCGTCTCGCGGTCGCCGCCGTAGAGGGACGCGGTGATGGTGCGGAACGGTTCGGGATTGGCCTCGATGTTCGTGTCCAGCAGGTAGAGGAAGTTCTTCCCGACCGCCACCTTCCAGATCCACGCGGTGACGCCCGCGGGGCCCATCTCCACCTGCACCGTTACCGGCGACCCCTTCGCATCCCTGCACAGGGAGACGGGCATATTGTACCAGTCGTTCTCCGGATACGATTCCTGCTGAAAGCCGTCCACGTTCAGGTACTGCTGGAAATAGCCCTGCCGGTAGAGCAGGCCCACGCCGACCAGCGGGAGCCCCAGGTCGGACGATGTCTTCAGATGATCGCCGGAAAGCATGCCAAGCCCGCCCGAATATACAGGCAGCGCCACATCGAGGCCGTACTCCATTGAGAAGTAGGCGATGGCCGCGTCCGCCGGTCCCTTGTACCAGCGTTCGGCGCCGAGGTAGCGCTTGAACTTGGTCCACACGGTGTCCAGCGCGGCGAGGAAGGAGTCGTCCTGCGCAGCCTGCTCGAGCTTTTCCTGCGCCACCATGCCGAGCATCCGCGCCGGGTTCTGCCGGGATTCCAGCCACGCGTCGTAGTCCAGGCGCATGAAGAGCATGATCGCCTCGTAGTTCCAGCTGATCCAGATGTTGTGGGCGAGCTCTTCCAGGGTTTTCAATCGTGCCGGTATGTTCGGTTTCACCGTGAAGGAGAGATGTCCCATGCGTTGAATGGTAAGAGAAAACACGCGCGCTGTACAGCTGTTGTACAGGAGTGGGGCCCGCATATACATTCATCCCGATGGGCATCTTCAAGTCCTATGACATCAGGGGCATCTACGACAGGGAGTGGAATGCCGCCACGGCGCACGCAATCGGTCAGCACCTGCCGGACCTGCTGGAGGCCCGGCAGATCGCCGTTGGACGTGACGTGCGCCTCTCTTCGGAGGAGGTCTTCCGCGAGCTCACCCGGGGAATCACGGAAGCAGGCTGCGACGTCGCGGACATCGGGCTGTGCGACACACCCGCCGTCTACTTCTCCACGGTGCACTTCGACATGGACGGCAGCGTGATGATCACCGCCTCCCACAACCCCCCGGAATACAACGGCCTGAAGGTGTCGCGGCGGTCGGCCGTGCCGGTCGGGTACGACACCGGTCTGGCCGAGCTCGAACGGAGAGTCGCCTCGGGCATACCTCCGGCGCGGCCCGAGAGGCCCGGCAGGCTCCGCACGCGGGACATGCGGCCCGCCTATCTCGCCCACCTCGCAAAGTTCAAATCCGACCTCTCGTTTCTTTCGGCGGTCATCGACTGCTCGAATGGCATGGCGGGGCTCTTCATCCGCGAGGTGCTCGACGGAACCGGGCTGCACTACGTCCTGATGTTCGACGAGCCGGACGGGCGGTTCCCGAACCACCCGCCCAACCCGCTCGTGGAGGAAAATCTCGCGGCGCTGAAAAGCAGGGTGCGGAAGGAAGGCGCCGACCTGGGCATCTGTTTCGACGGGGACGCCGACCGCGTGATGTTCGTCGATGAGGCAGGTGCGTTCATCTCACCGGACCTTCTCATCGGCTTCCTCGGCACCTACTACTTCACCCTGCACCCCGAGCGGCGCGCCGGCGCGAGCAGGACCATGACGTACGACGTGCGCTCGTCCCGCGGCGTCGTGGAGTTTCTCCGGTCATTGGGCGCGGACCCGACGATCTGCAAGGTGGGCCACTCTTTCGCGAAAAAGCTCCTGCGGGACACCGACGGGATTGCCGGAGGTGAGCTTGCCGGGCACTACTACTTTCGGGAGAACTTCTTCTGCGATTCGGGGATGATCGCCGCGCTCATCGTCCTGGAGGTCCTGTCGGCCGCCGCCGCGCCTTTTTCACGGGCGGTGTCCGAGATCGGTCGCTACTTTTTTTCCGGGGAGCTCAACTTCACGGTGTCGAATGGCCCCGAAATCCTCGCCCGCGTGAAATCCGATTTCGCAGGGGGGACGCTCATCGATCTGGACGGCATACGGATCGATTTCCCCGACTGGTGGTTCAACCTGCGCGTGTCGAACACGGAGCCCCTCCTCCGGCTGGTCGTGGAGGCCGCGACGAAGGAAGGGCTTCAAGAGAGAAAATCCGAGCTGGTCGAGAAAATCAGGCGCTACGCCGCGAAGTAGCGGGGAACGCGCGACCCTGCGGGGGCGGGAATACCGCGCCCTCCGCTACTGCGGAGGGATTACTGCGCCCGACCCTACTGGGGCGGGATTACGAGCTGCCAGCCCGGATAGATGAGATCCGGGTTCTGGATCAGCTTGCGGTTCCTCCGCCAGATGTTGGGCCACTTGTACGGGTCTCCGTAGATGTCCTTGTATTCCGCGATCCGCCACAGGCAGTCGCGCCTTTCAGGGATCAGCCGTACCGTGTAGACGCCCTTCACCGCATAGGACTTGTAGATGTCGATGTAGCGCTGCGCCTCGTTGAAGTAGTCCAGCGCCTTCCCGTAGTTTCCCGCCTGCTTTTCCCTGAGGCCCTGCACCCACAGGTCGCGCGCCTGCTGGAGGAGGTTCACCGTGGTGTCGTCCGCCAAGACCACGGTGCTCTGGTCCACCGGGACCGCCATCGACTGTGGGCCGGCAGCGGGCTTGTTCTGCTCCTCCTGCATTATGCGGTCGATTTCCTTCAGGAAATCCTCGTCCTTCCAGTTCTGCGGCTTGATGACCGTCCCGTCTTCAGTGACGACGGTGAGGCCAGAAGCGTTCACCAGGGCCTTCATCACCTGCTCCTGCATGGCCTCGGCTTTTTTCTTCTGTTCCGCCTGGGAGCCGTCACGCGCCTCACGGGCGATGCGGATCGTGTCCCGCGCCGCCTCCCGGGCAGCCCCGAAGTTCTCCTCCGCGTCATCCAGCCTGTAGCCCTGGAACGAATCGACGCCCTTCAGGTACAGGGAGGTCACCTTGCCCTTCTGCTCGGGGGCGTACTGGTACAGCTCTTCCGATTCCGCCTGCTTCATGAGCTGCTCGGTCTCGTACTTCAGCGATCTCACGGAGGCCAGCTGCGTCTCCAGCCGGTTGCCCAGGTCAGTCATTTCCTTCAGGGCCTGGTAGGACCGCGCACGGGCGCCCGAGTAATCCTTGTTCTCGTACAACGCCGCGGCCTCGTCGATTCCGGCGGTGGCCTTCTGGTAGTCGTCCGCGCGGAACTTGTCCGCTTCCAGGGCGAGCAGCCTCTTGCGCGCCGCTTCCATGTTGGCGGCCATGACCGCGGCGTACTTCTGGACAGAGTTCGCGAATGCGAGGTCCGCCTTCTCCTTGCAGTCCGAGAGCTTCTGCCGCGCCGTGGCCGGATCGCTCACCCTCAGGCTGATCCCCTCGTCGAGGAGCTGGCGTGCCGCGTCATAGTTGTCGGGATCGAAGTAGTCCGCATCCACTTCTTTCGCGTGCGCGAGCGCGTTGCGGGCGTCATCCACCTCCACGTCAGTGATGGGCGGGACCTGCGCGGTCGCGGCCCCCGCGCCCTTGATCGTGTATTGCGCGCTGGTCACCGCAGAGTTGCCCATCGACTGCTTCACGCCGACTGCCTGGATGGTCTGGGAGGTCGTGACGGAGATCGGTCCGGCGTACAGGATGCCGCTGCTGGCGCTCGGCTGGCTGCCGTCGGTGGTATAGTAGATCTGCGCCCCCGCGGTCGCGGTGCGGAGCGTCACGGAGGCGGAGGCGTCAAATGTC
>Ga0187850_10003526_pt1 | contig 13189 bp, 10 predicted proteins | sample June2016WEW_4_15_FD_132436 | JGI IMG/M metagenome (GOLD analysis project Ga0187850, IMG submission 132436) | Peatland microbial communities from SPRUCE experiment site at the Marcell Experimental Forest, Minnesota, USA - June2016WEW_4_150 | ecosystem: Environmental > Terrestrial > Soil >... | reverse complement strand
GCGGTGGCAGCAAGACTGCGCCACGTTTTGCCCCGAACCGAAATCCGACACCGACGCATTGATGTTAGCGATTCTAAGCGAGAGTACTTACGCAGTCTTTAAGTAAAGTTCTCGGGCTCACGATAAGCACGAGGTCGCATGCTAATGAAATTGGTTGACCTTTCACAGCCTCTGTGCCAAGACACCCCGTTCTGGCCGTTGTATCCTCCGTTCGAAGTCAAGTACATCAAACGAAAAGCTGAGCACGGCGTGAATGCGCAATATATCATGACTTCAAACCACATTGGAACGCACCTAGACGCACCATTGCATTTCGTCACAGGAGGCAAGGACATCGAGAAGATTCCGCTCGAATGGTTGTACGGACCCGGAGTCATCGTCGATGTCAGCGACGTTGGAGACCTTGGCCTTTACACGCCCGAGATGGTTGAGAAGAGGGTCGATCTCCATGACGGCGACATCTTAGTCGTGCACACCGGGTGGTACAAGTACTCGTGGTACCAGCCGCAGGGAATGGCGGACGAAGAACGCTACATCCAGATGCATCCGGGACCATCGAGAGATTGGGTTGACTGGATGATCAGCCGAAAGATCAAGGTCTGGGGAGTCGACGCTGTCTCAACGGATCACCCATTGAACCTGCCCATCGGACATCCAGAATTTGGGTTGAGATGCGTGCCTAAAGTTCGTGCGTTTGCTGAGAAGAAGTTTGGTAAAGGCAATCTTGAGAAGCTGTTCCCGATGGAGGACTACCAAGCGACCCATAACAAGCTCTTCCCGCACGACATCATCCACATGGAGAACCTCGGCGGAGATATCGGCCAACTCTTGAACAAGCGCGTCACCCTCGGATGCTTCCCGTGGAAATTCCGCGGAGGCGAGTCAGCCTTCGCGCGAGTGGTCGCTTTCGTCGAGTAGACTACGTGCACGCACCCCGTCTCTCCTTCTTTCCTGTTTCTTCTTCACCTGCAAGCAACGCTCATGCTCGGATCTGGCCCTTTGTCTGTTAGGCCATTGGCGGATAGAGCAATATAGAACGGAAAACCACGGTACGCCTGTGAATTAGGAATGCACTTTGAAGGCAAAGCCGTTGTGAAGGCTCCTGTTGACAAGGTGTGGAACTTCATCTCCACACCTGAATCGATCGCCCAATGCCTCCCAGGCGTGGAAGAGTACAAGGTACTCGACGGAAAGCGAACAGAAGCAAAGCTGAAGATTGGCGTCGGATTCATCAAAGGAAGGTTCAAGGTCAACAGTCGGGTACTGGAGGAAGACCCAGTCAATCATCGAGCCAAACTCCTAATCGACGGTTCAGGCGTGACGAGCGCATTCAAGGCTGAGATTCAGATCAGCTGCAACCCGCACCCTGAGGGAAGTGAACTAGCTTGGATAGCAGAGGCAACAGTAAGCGGGCCTCTCGGAAGCGTCGCCAAGGGACTCATTGAGAACGCATCGCAAAAGGTCATCAATCAGACTCTCGAATGCGTTACGAACAAGGTCTCCGGCTCATCATCCTGAGTAGTGCAAACAGTCGATACGATGACTTAATACGAATTACACGTCGAACGCAATCGTGCCGGTGAGACCTTGGGCTACAAGTATGTTGGCAAGGGAATTCCTCGAATTGACGCATTCGAGAAGATCACTGGAATGACCAGATTCGTCGCCGATATGGAAGTTCCCGGCATGTTGTACGGGAAATTCGTGCGAAGCCCCCACGCGCATGCGCGCATTGTCAAGATCGACACGAGCAGGGCTGAGAAGTATCCCGGCGTCGTTGCGGTGATCACTGGGCAAGCCTTCCCATACAGAATGGGGCTATACGTTAGGGACAAGATGGTCATAGCCAAAGACAAAGTTAGATGGGCCGGTGAACCGGTCGCGGCGATTGCAGCAGAATCTGAAGAAGCCGCCGAAGAAGCCATCGATCTCATTGACGTCAAGTATGAACCGCTAGCACCAGTATTCGATGTCAACGAAGCGTTGAAGCCTAGCGCCCCGCTCGTGCATGAAGACCTAGCGCAGTACGAACATTCCCCGGTCTTCACTCCGGTTCCGGGCACCAACATCGCGAGCATCTTCAAGATTCGCAAGGGCAACGTTGAGGAGGGCTTCAAACGCACGACCACAGTCGTCGAGAATGAATTCTCGATGCCACAGGTTAGTCATGCGGCCATGGAACCGCGAGCATGTGTAGCACAGTATTTCCCGGACGGAAGCACTGAGGTTTGGACGTGTGCCCAGTCTCCTTTCACGGTTCGGTATATCCTCAGCCACGCCCTTGGAATTCCGATTCAGAAGATCAATGTGCACGTGCCACATGTTGGTGGGGGATTCGGCGGGAAAGCGGGCATAAACTTCGAACCGCTCGTAATTCTTCTGTCGAAGTTCGCTCGGGGCCGCCCGGTCAAGCTCCTTCTGACGCGTGAGGAGGAGTTCACTACTGCTCCGCTCAGGCAAGGGTTCTACGGGTGGATTAAGACAGGCGTCGACGCGAACGGTAAGATCACTGCAGAGCAGATGAAATACATCTATGATGCCGGCGCTTACGCTGACTACGGTGTGAACATCGGCCGAGCCGGCGGCTATGCTTGTACGGGTCCATACGAGGTGCCAAACATACACTGTGACTCAATCACTGCCTACACAAATCACCCCTACGGGACGGCATTCCGAGGTTTCGGACATCTTGAGTTCCTATGGGCCATAGAGCGCCAGTTAGACATGATCGCGCAGAAGACCGGAATTGACCCAATGGAGCTTCGGCTGAGGAACGTTCTCCGGCCTGGGTCCATTACAGCAACAGGAGAGAAACTCAGAGAGGACGCAGGCAGGGTTGACCAATGCATCAAGGCCGTCGCAGAAGCGATTGGATACGGCAAGAAAGCAAAGCGAGAAAGCAACGGCAAGCTGCGCGGAGTCGGGTTAGCAGCTCTCTGGAAAGCGCCAGCAATGCCTCCGAACGCGGCCTCATGCGCGATAATAAAGTTCAACGAAGATGGAAGCGCCAACCTCTCAGTAGGCATTACTGAGATCGGCCAGGGGACGACCACGAGCCTCGCCCAAATAGCTGCAGAAGAACTGGGCATGCCAGTTGAGAAGATACGGGTGGTTCCGGAGAGAATCACCGATCTAACACCCTACTCTTGGCAGACCGTCGCCAGTAGAGGCCTATTCATGGAAGGCCGAGCAGTCATCAGCGCCGCTCGCGATGCAAGAGAACAGATATTCGACATGGCAGCGCAGGTGCTCAAGGTCCAGAAGACCGAACTCGTGCTCGAGAATGAGATGGTCTACCCCATAGGGCAACCGGATAGAGGAATTCCACTTCAACAATTCGCTATGGGCTACACCTACCCGAACGGAAACGCGATTGGTGGCCCGATCATCGGACGAGGATCGTACGTCCCACGCGGACTCACCTATCTTGATACGGAAACTGGACAAGGCTACCCGGCGCTGAAATGGACATTCGGCGCGCAAGCGGTGGAGGTTGAAGTGGACGTTGAGACCGGAGTCATCAAGACGCTGAAGGTCGCTTCAGCGTTCGATATTGGAAAAGCGATCAATCCGCTCAGTGTGCAAGGACAAGCCTACGGAGGCATGCTTCAGTCACTAAGCATAGGCCTCATGGAAGGATACATCTACAACAAGGATGGCGTGACACTCAACAGCAACTTCACCGACTACAAGATCGCGCGAGCATCCGACATGCCCGACGAACACCTTGTCACATTGATAGAGAATCCACAGAAGGACGGACCATACGGCGCCAGAGGAATAGGGGAACTCACCATGCTGTCAATTCCTGGAGCAATCGCCAGCGCCGTCTTCGACGCCACAGGAGTGAATCTGTTCAAACTCCCAATGACACCTGAGAGCGTCTGGACAACGATCAAGCAACAGAAACCAGAACTCCTAACACAGAAGAGGTGAATGAGATGCTTCCAAATTTCGACTATTTCGCCCCGCAAACACTTCAAGAGACCTTCGAGCTATTGGAGAAGCATGGAAGAGAAGCGAAATTGTTGGCGGGAGGAACAGACCTGATCATAAGCCTCCGTGCCAGAGAGCAGCGCCCTAAGAACCTCATCGATGTCAAAGGAGTCAAGGAGCTTCACGAACTCTCCTTTGATGAGAGACGCGGACTTGCCGTAGGAGCTGCGGTGAACCTGAACAAGCTCATCCACTATGAGGCAGCCTCAAAGAACTATCCGCTCCTCAAGGAAGCAGTGAGCACGATTGGAGACTATGAGATTCGAAACCGGGCCACACTTGTTGGAAACATCTGTAACGGATCTCCGGCAGCTGATTCCGCTCCGGCTTTGCTTGTTCTGGACGCATACGTCAATATCGCGAGCCAGAAAGGCAAACGAACCGTTCCTCTTCGAGAATTCTACACAGGTGTGAAGAAGACAGTGCTAGCCAGCAACGAGCTTGCTACCTCAGTTGCCGTGCCCACTCCGCCGAAAGGATACAGGGGAGGATACCTGAAGGGCCGAAGAACAGTGGGAGAAGACCTCACCCTCGTCGGGGTTGGAGGACTTGTTGCCCCCGCCAGTAAGGGCGGCAGGAGTGTTAGGCTGGCTTACGCTTCAGTCGCGCCCACTCCGGTAAGAGCGCTTGAGGCAGAGAAGGTGTTCGAGAGTAACAAACCACTGGACGATCTTCTCGAACAGGCGATGCCGATTGTTCGCAAGACGATTTCTCCAATCTCAGATGTGAGAGGTGGAGAGGATTACCGCGCGAACCTTGTTGATGTTCTGACTCGGAGACTCCTTCGCCAACTGTGGGAGGCGAGCTAGGTTGGCAGAACACGCAATCAAACTCATAGTGAACGAAATCGAGAATACAGTTGAGACTGAATCTAACAAGACGCTACTGTGGGTGCTGCGAAACAAGCTCAAATTGACAGGAACTAAGACCGCATGCGAACGAGGAGACTGCGGCCTCTGCACCGTACTGCTAGACGACACCCCGGTGAAATCGTGCCTAGTGCTCGCGGTCGAAGCAAATGGCCACAAGATCACAACAATCGAGGGAATCGCCAAGGAAGGCGTTCTCAGTCCAATCCAGAGGAAATTCATCGAGCTCGGAGCACTCCAGTGCGGCTTCTGTACGCCAGCGGCGGTGCTTGCAGGAGAAGCCCTACTGAAACGCAACCCGTCCCCGACACGCGACGATGTGATCGAGGCAATTGAGGGAGTACTCTGCAGATGCACAGGCTACAGGCAGATAATCGACGCGATCCTTGAAGCATCGAAGATGAAGCAGTAACCCTCTGACAAGCCTTCAGTCCGCATTCTGCCAGACGGGAACCAAGAAGCCCGCTGGCAGGTGCCCCGGGCTGTACCTGAAGACTCTCAGTCTTGAGAGTCAGAACTAGCTTTGAAGATCGGCCGATATCGTTAAAACGCAAAGTGATCTCGTCCTAACGAACTAGTGAGTCCGAGAAGATCGAAATGGGTTACATCGGAAAACCGATGCCGCAGTACGACTCCTTCCTGAAGGTCACCGGCACCGCGACCTATGCTTTCGACGTCGAACTTCCTGGGATGTTGCACGCGAAACTTGTAACGAGTCATCATGCGCACGCGAAGATAGTCAAAGTAGACACTAGTAAGGCTGAGAAGGTGGCTGGAGTCGTCGCTGTTGCGACTGGGCGAGAGTTTCCCTACAGGCTTGGTATCTATGTCGGTGACAGAGACGTACTTGCCATCGACAAGGTAAGATGGGTCGGTCACCCCGTCGCGGCAGTGATAGCTGAGACGTTGGAAGCGGCTGAACAGGGGATCGACCAAGTTGAGGTTGAGTACGAGCCACTGCCGACTGTCTTGGACCCAATGGAGGCGCTCAAACCCGGCGCGCCAATTGTCCATGAGAAGATGGCAGAGTACAGGGTCTCAACAGCATTCAAACCCATTCCCGGGACAAATATCGCGAACCAGTTCAAGCTGGTGAGAGGCGACGTTGAGAAAGGCCTCAAAGAGTCCGACATCACAATCCAGGGAGAGTTCTACATCCCGCACATCAGTCACGCGTTCATGGAAACCCAATGCCTTGTTGCTCACTACAAGAAAGACGGAACCATTGAGATCTGGACGAGCACGCAATCACCATTCTCCACACGATACCTAATGGCCTTGTCACTGGGCATCCCCATCGACAAGATCGTGGTCAAGGCGCCTCTGTGCGGAGGAGGATTCGGCGGAAAAGTCGGAATCGGTTGGGAACCACTCGTCTCCCTACTATCAAAGAGAGCTGGCTATAGACCGGTCAAACTTGTCCTTTCGAGGAAGGAGCAATTCTGTTCGTCAGCAGTCAGAGAAGGATTCCATGCTACAGTGAAAGCTGGGTTCAAGAAAGATGGAAAGATGACTGCGTACAAAGCACGTTTCGTTATGGATGCAGGCGGCTACGCTGACTACACAGTAAACGTTTGCCGAGCGGCAGGATACTCGTCCGAAGGATGCTACGAAGTCCCCAACATCTCCTGCGAATCTCTTGCCGTGTACACAACGAAAGGCGCAACAGGCTCCATGCGAGGCTTCGGCTATCCGGAAAGTCACTGGGCGCTTGAGAGAACTATGGACATGGCGGCCGAGAAGCTGAAGATTGATCCAGTCGAACTCAGATTGAAGAACTTCCTCAAGCCGGGGAAGTCGGAGACAGGCACCGGCGAACGACTACGAGAAGACGCTGGAGACCCAGTCAAATGCCTCAAGTCAGTAGCCGAGTCCATTCGCTGGGGACAGCCTTCTGAGAAACCCACTCGACCTGGCAAGTTCAGGGGCAAGGGTATCGCAGCATGCGTGAAAGGCCCAGCGCAGCCACCGAACGCTGCTGCCTCAGCGATCGTGAAGTTCAACGAGGACGTGTCCGTGGACCTAATCATAGGGACCGCCTCTTTCGGGCAGGGAACGCCCACGAGCCTAAGCCAAATCGTAGCTGACGAAGTTGGAATACCCGTCGAGAAAGTGCGTGTGGGGCTCGTAAGAAGCACCGACATGTCAGCCTACACTTGGCAAACAGTGGGCAGTCGAGGACTCTTCACTGACGGAGTGGCCGTAATGGACGCCCTCCGTGACGCCAAAGCCCAGATCAAAGAGATCGCCTCGCAGGTCCTCAAAGTCAAACCACAAGACCTAGAGATCGCGAACGAACAGGTCTTCGTGAAAGGCTACCCCTGGCGCGGACTACCACTCTCCGAAGTTGTGTTCGGTTACACGTATCCGAATGGAAGCTCGATCGGCGGCCCAATAATAGGCCGCGGGAAGTTCATGTCACCACTCACGACCTACCTTGACCCCGACACAGGCCAAGGCGTTCCCACGATCTTCCACACATTCGGAGCGACAGGAGTCGAGGTCGAAGTCGATGTCCTGACCGGAGAGATCGAGGTTCTCAAGGGATCTCAAGCCTTCGACATTGGCAAAGCCATCAACCCTCTTCTCGTAAAGGGCCAGATCGACGGCGGCTTCATCATGGGCCAAAGCGCAGCACTCTATGAACAGATTATCTTCGACGAGCAAGGCTGGGTCTTGAATCCCAACTTCTCCAACTACCGAATACTTAGAGCCAAGGAGATGGCTCGCGAAATGGATGAGATCATTGTCGAGACACCCCAGAGCGATGCTCCCCATGGCGCACGTGGCCTCGGCGAGGTCGTGATGATCGGCGTCGCACCAGCCATTGCCAACGCTGTCTATCGCGCAATCGGTGTGCAGATCACGAATGTTCCAATGACACCTGAAAACGTCTGGAGAGCAGTACAGGAACAAAGACCCGAGCTGATCGAGGAGGCGAAACGTAAGCTGAAGGAGAGCGGAGGCCAGTAAGATGTCATTCGGATCATCATACTTGACACTTCCCGAATTTCAGTACCTCAAGCCGAAGAGTCTGCAAGAAGCAATGCAAATCCTAGACGAGCATAAAGACGAAGCCAAGATCCTGGCTGGTGGGATAGGACTACTCGCATTCATGAAGGAACGACTCGTTGACCCACGCTGGGTCGTAGACATCAAGGCGATCGATGAACTTCATGCCCTTCGCGACGAGGGTGCTAAAGGCTTGACCATCGGCGCCACATCGACCATGAACCAGCTTCTAGCTTTCGAACCACTGAAAGAGAAGTACAAAGCACTTCGAGATTGCATCTCTCTTCTTAGCGACCCCGTCATCAGAAACCGCTCAACACTCCTCGGAGATGTCTGCGAAGCACTCCCATACGTCGACGGCCCAACACCACTCCTGCTCTTTGACGCAGAAATCGAAGCCGCCAGCGTAAAGGGAAGGAGACGCATCCCAATGTCAGAATTCATCAAGGGTGTGGCAGAGACTGCGCTCGAGCCGAATGAAATCGCAGTCGCGATCCATGTCAAATCCCCACCCGAACACTCAAAGAGCCTATTCCTGAAACACACATCGAGCAGCGAGTTCAGCGTCGCAAACATGGCAGCCTTGTGCGCAAATCCCACCACACCCGAGAACAGGACGGTGAGGTTCGCTTACGGAGCAATATCTGCGACTCCAGCAAGAGTCCACGAAGTTGAAGAGTTGTTCAAACGCAAGACCTCCATCCCACAGCTGATTGATGAAGCAGTCGGAGTGATCAAGAAGTCGACTGACCCCATGACTGATGTTCTTGCAAGAGCCGACTATCGATCACACATGTTGGAAGTGATGACGATCAAAGCCCTTCGGGGATTGCTCGGGAGCTGATGAAGATGACACACTCAATCAACATCAAGATCAACGGCGTAGTTCGAAAACTTGAGATTAAAGACAACGAGCTGCTTCTGGACGTTATACGCGAGAGGGCCGGCGTGAAGAGCGTCAAGGCAGGCTGCTGGAGAGGAGAGTGCGGACTGTGCACAGTCCTTCTTGATGGGAAGCCAGTGAAATCCTGTTTTGTGCTCGCAGTCGAAGCTGATGGCAGAGAGGTCACAACCGCAGAGGGACTTGCCCCTGAGGGACAACTCTCTCCGATACAGAAGCACTTCGTTGAGAAAGCCGCACTCCAGTGCGGCTTTTGTACGCCATCATTCGTGTTGACGGCTCACTACCTACTTTCGGTCAATCCGAATCCTACGGAGAGCGAGATCAGAGAGTACCTGAGCGGGCACATTTGCCGGTGCGGAACGTACAAGCAGATGATCGAAGCCATACTTGCGTGCGCGAAGGAGCAGAACCAGACGAAGCAGGCTACGGTCTAGAAGACTAGGCGGTGAGAACCACAGGTTCCACGGCACGATGGCGGCGACTGGCGGGGGCACTGAGGTTAGGGTTATTCGAATTGGAACTCGCTGTGCAATGTCCGCTGCTTAGACATCCGTGTCTCTATGAAAAAGACTCTTGAGCCTGCGAGACAGGCTTGATTCCGAGCGAACCAACATCGCGTGAGTTGGGTTGACCACGTTCACCTTGATTTGTGGTTTCTGATCGGACATGGTGAATCAGCCCATGTGTTCTTGCTTGTCGGTATATAGGAGTTCTACACTGAAACGATGGTGTTTTTTTGACATGGGAGAGCATGCGAAATACTAGTTGACCTCAAGCCCCCGCCTGCTCGACGAAACACTCCTGCGGCATCTAGAGTATCTTAGAGAGTATGTCTTCATACTCTTTTTCGAGCTTCGGAGCCGGCTGCCATAAAACCTGAACAGAATCGACGCCTTGGGCCTTCAAAGCGTCATTGAACAGTTCAAGCCCAATGTTGATGACTTTCAGCTCCGAAGAGAAGAGCTTGAGAATATTGTCGACCAAATCATTCCCTCCAATTAGAAACCTGTAAGGAACGTCCCGTACACATCTTGCATTGTCGAGTCGCTAATCCTCCCTTTCCTTGAGACCAGCGCACTCGCAATCGCCATGAGTGCGTTCGTTGGGAACACCTCGATTCCGGCATTGCGCAGTTTTGCGACCTGTTCTGAGAGAGGCTGCGGATCCTGCTCGGTGCCACAGACGTGAGCGAGTATTGGCAGCGCCCTGCCGTCCTTCTCCGCGATCTTCTTTGCTTCTGAGACTGCGCCAAGCATGGCTCCAGCAGGGTCAGAGTGAGAACCGTACCCGAGCATGAAGTCCATGATGATCACAGCGACCTCCGGATCCTTTGCCTCCTCGACAAGTCTCATCTTACGGATCGTCGGGTCTATCATGGGGTGCGCTCTGCCAACCGTGAATTCCTCCTCACCCAAGTCTACGATCGAATCCCTCGTACTCTGGTAGGAATCTGCGAGCTTCAGCCTGGAATCCAATGGAGCGTTGGAGTACACATCGCCGATCATGCGTCCGAGTATCACAAGGGCCTCGTAGGCAAACGTGCCACCGGTGTATAGTCCTCTGACGTACTTCTGTTTCTCGGTCAATCCTTTGGAGATCTTGCTAGTGAGAGCTAGAAGCTCGTTTTGAGACATCGAAAATTGTTTGGCGATCTCCTCGCGACGACTAGGCTCAGTCGCCTGGATAGCTTCCATAACAGCGGCGTGCAACGTCTTCGTAGCCCTAATACGCTCGCGAGCGTTTGCAGGGACGACGTAGCTTTCAGGACCTACGAAGCACGTCACGTACTGCTTCTTCGTCTTGCTAGCCACATGATCGAGTATCATCTTCTTCACATCTGCGTCAGGAGGTTTCGAAACGACAAGTACTGTGGTCGTCAAATGGTCCTGCTCAAGCGCGTCTATTGATTGGAGTGTTGTTATGCCACCGATCTTCGTCTTGACATCTCCTCCGCCGGTGCCCAGCGCCTCGGAAATTCCCAGCCCAGCCTCGCTCAAGAGGACCGTGACCTCTTGTAGCCCAGTCCCGGCAGCGGCTACGACTCCTATCTTTCCTTTGTTCACAACATTGGCGAATGCGATCGCCTTGCCGCCGATGATTGAGGTCCCGGCTCCAGGACCCATGACGAGCAGGCCTCGGTCTCGCGCGTACTGCTTCAGCTCAAGCTCATGTTCCGGCGGGACGTGATCGCTGAACAGATGCACGGACAACCCCTTATCGAGCAGCTTCAGGACGATTTCCCTTGCATGCTCTCCCGGGATCGAAACAATGGCAAAATTCGCGTCGGGGACAGCTTGCAGGGCTGCATCGACGCTGTAGAAGGAGCGTCCCTTGGCGACGGGCGGCTTGAGAACCATTTCTTCGATCTTTTTCATGCCTTCGTCTATTGCAGATTGCGTGTCGGCCCTCACGGCGAGTATCATGTCGCTTTCTGAGGCCGCTCTCCCCTCGTCCGTGAGAAGGTTGAGTTTCTGTAGGATCTCCTTGTTGGTCGGCGTACCCATGACGACCGCTGCGTCACTAATGCCGTCAATCTTCTTCGCCTCTTCCGAAAGGTGAAGAAGCTGGACTGAGTCTCGGTGGAAGTTCTTCCTTACGACGTTGCTTACTTTACTCAATCCGGTGCGCCCGTGCTCACTAACGGCATGAGCAAGTTAAGCCTTGTCGAAATTCCCCGCCACCAAGTTCTTCGTCTGTAGCGTGTTCGAGCCTGAACAGACTGTTTGCGTTTGACCGGTCTGGGGTCCGTTGCCATACTGGCGCAAAGCTTCGTCGTGTACTATGATCGAAAGGGGAGATTCATGTGGTCATGGTGAGAGTCGAAAGTGAGAGCACAGATCGGGGCATCAGCGTGAAGATGGCACTGCCGACTAGACAGCGGTGGTAGGTTTCCCATTCTCCTTCTACCTTGATCACCTGCCCAAGTCGCGGATGGCTGCATGTGTTCCATTCCTGAGGTAGGCTCATGGCGGCGAGAGGGATTTAATCGGAAGACCGGTCTGAGGAGTGACTGGCCGAAGAGTCACCGTGGAAGACCTTCGATAGTGACAGCACTTCAATCTGGTCTGGTTGTCACCCTTACGTGGGTGTGCTCGTCATTGGGGACTGTTCAGGTGGTCGAGTATTGTCCCTCATGTGGTTCAGATGATGTCCGGGAAGAGGTACCTGCCGTGATGCGATGTAGCGGATGCGGACACATTTGGGCAATCTATCTCGATTAGCTCACTAGGGCGAGATTGAGGCCTGTGCGGCTTTCATAGCCACATCCTACTTATTCAGGACTGGACAGGATCCTCGTGGATCCGCCTGCGCAAACCCACCACTAGGACAAGCGACATGCCAGAACCGGAGAACACTAGACCGGCTTCGTTGAGTGGAGTGTGTCCCAGCAACAATTTTCTTATACTTACGTCAGGCTTCAACGCGCAGGCGTGACTTCTTGACTTCGCGGAATCCTAGTCAAATCAAGGACGAGATTGAGAAGGCCAACCAGCAGGCCGTTGAAAGAATGATGGAGTCAGACCCTGTCTGGGTGGACATGGGACTCGCTCGAAAGGTCATTCCAGGCATGAAAGAGAAAATGCTGCTACACGCGGGACCGCCTATCGAGTGGGACCGTATGGCCGGCCCGATGAAAGGAGCCGTAATGGGAGCTGCAATCTACGAGGGATGGGCGCGTGACGGACCCGAGGCGGAGAAGCTCGCGAAATCGGGCAAGATCATCTTCGTTCCGAATCATCATCATAACGCAGTTGGACCGATGGCAGGGATCATCTCACCCAACATGCCTGTCTACGTTGTTCACGATCGCAAATATGGCAACGACACGTATTCGAACCTCAATGAGGGAATCGGGAAAGTTCTCAGATATGGTGCCTATTCAAGCGAAGTTATTCAGCGGCTGACTTGGATGCGTGACACGCTCGCCGGCACACTCGGAGCGACAATCAAGGAGATCAAGAAGGAGAAAGATGGCGTCGCGATGAAACCAATCATCATCCAAGCATTGACGATGGGCGACGACTGCCACAATCGCTACAACGCCGCGACCTCACTCTTCCTGAAGGAGATTACTCCTTACATGATGCAGGCAGGATTAGACAAGAAGACAATGATCGACGCGTTCAACTTCATGGCCCAGAATAACTTCACTCTGCTCAATCTTGGGATGGCGAGCGGCAAAGCAATGGCCCTCGCTGCACACAAGATCAAGTACAGCACGGTCGTGACTGTGCTTACGAGGAACGGAACTGACGCAGGAATATGGGTGAGTGGGCTCGACAATGAATGGTTCACCTCCCCAGCGCCTGTACCAAAAGGCGTCTGGTTCCCAGGCTACAGCGAGAAAGACGCGAACCCGGACCTAGGAGACAGCGCGATTACTGAAACCGCTGGCTATGGAGGATTT
>Ga0187850_10003521_pt1 | contig 13211 bp, 10 predicted proteins | sample June2016WEW_4_15_FD_132436 | JGI IMG/M metagenome (GOLD analysis project Ga0187850, IMG submission 132436) | Peatland microbial communities from SPRUCE experiment site at the Marcell Experimental Forest, Minnesota, USA - June2016WEW_4_150 | ecosystem: Environmental > Terrestrial > Soil >... | reverse complement strand
TGCAGGGGGATTCTCCTGAGAAGGGGGCGCCCCGGGCACCTCGGCAGCGACATACACCTGGCTGCCTTCCTGCAGGTATCGGATTCTGCCCTCCCGCGCGAGCCAGCCGATCGACTGGTAGACGATCAGGCTGCGCTCCCCGAGGTGCGAGGCGATGCTCAAAATATTGACCTTCTCGGACCGTGCGATCTCGTTCAGAACTCTTCCGGCGCATTCCTGGATGCTGCTCATCATGTCCATATGGCGTCGCGTATCCTTGTCCGATGAGCACCTACTTTTTGTCGAGGAACAGAGCGACCCTCCGGTTCTGCCACCGATCCTTGTAGTCGCTGTCCGGGACCAGCTGATCCGACGCGCCGACCCCTTCCGTGGTGAAGCGCGCCTTTTCGAGGCCCCGGTCCACCAGCGCTGCTTCCACTGCATCTGCCCGTGCCTTGGAGAGAGGGATCAGGATTGCCCTCTGCTCCTCTCTGCCTGCTTCCGGCTTGTCCCAGTTGATCATGACGGCGTGCCCGATCATTGTGATCTTATAGTCCGGGAACTTCTTCAGCTTCGCGGCGAGCGCGTCCAGGCGCGCCATGTTCTGCTGAGCAAGCTCCGGGGGGACGTCCCTGTAGTCCGCGGTGAACGCCTTGAAGAAGATCCTTGATGCGAGGATGCGGTAACCCGTCGCGATCTTTTCCACGAGGATATCGATCGGGACCGTCGCATTCACCGTGCCGATATTCCCGAATTGGTCCCTGATTTTCGCCACCACGGGGTAGTCCTCGGCCGACTGAACCATGTCACCGTTCGTTCCCTTGCCGTCCCAGACCGCCGTGTCCGATGGCCATTTTTTCGTGAAGCTCCTGAAGACGTTCCTGCCCGGATCATAGATGTCCATGGTCCAGCTGTCGATTTTCGCGAGTTGCGAGGTGGCCGTGAGCTTCAATGAAATGGTGTCAGACGACTCGATGGGTGAGAAGAGCGCGGACGAGAGAGAGATCATCCCTGTCGGCGGGGTCAGGTCCAGCACGAAGGACTGGCTCGCTGCCGTGCCGGGAGCAAATGCCGTGCCGTAGTCGACCGCCAGAGTCGCCGTATAGACGCCCTCGGGTGACATCGCACCCGTATCGGACGTGCCGTCCCACACGATGCTCGACGGAAGTTTGGAACCGTCACCCGAATATGACTTCTGCGTTCCCGCTCCCGGTGTGGATATCGTCACCTTCCATGAGACGACCGCCGAAGGCTGTCCGTATCCGAGGAGGAGGGTGATCGTGTCCGCAACCTTGTCCCCAATCGGCGAGAACCCCGCGCTCTTCGCGGTGATCGCGGGCTGGCCGGGCTTGGGAGGAGGGGGCGGCGGAGGAGCCGGCGGCTGTGCAGCGACGACAGGCGCCTTCTGTGGAAGGGCGGCCACGGGAATGTCGGCTTTCAGCTGAGAAGAATTGCCGTATTCGTCCCGCACCGTGGCGGTGGCCCGGTAGGTGGTTGCCGGAGCGACGAATCCGCCGTTCATCGATGAGCCGTCCCAGGTCGCGGCGGCGTTGGGCCACTGTCCGCTCCAGCTTTTCACCAATCCTCCTGCCGGATCGAGGACATCCAGGGACCAGGAGTCCATGTGCGCGAGCGCCGAGCTCGCGTTGATCGTGAGGGTCACGGGGCCCTGGACTCCGTTCTCGGCAGGGGTGAACTGGGCCGGGTCAAGCCCGATGGTGCCCGTGGGCGGGCTGATATCGAGAACAAATTTTCGACTCTCCTCCGACACGGACTGGTACTTCGATGCGTAGTCAATGGACAGCTTTGCCGTGTACGTGCCCTCGGGCGCCATCGTGCCGGAATCGCTCTTTCCGTCCCAGGTCAGGCTCGCGGGAAGGTACTTTGAATCGCCCGTCCAGCTTTTTCGCACCATTCCGCTGCTCGTCAGCTCGACCTTCCACGACTTGATCGCATCCCCATTCCCATAGAGCAGCGAAATATCGATGCTGTTTTGTCCGGCCGCCCCCGCGGGGGAGAATCCCGATTTCTCCACCTGGATTGCGCTCTCCGCAGGCGCGATGAGCGCAGGTTTTGCCGTCTGGCATCCTATGATCGCCGCGAGCAGGAGCACGGCTACGCCGGCTCCCCGCGAGATGCATTTCTTCATCTGAACCTCCTCGCCGTGGGTCCCACGGCTATCAATTCCGACTCAAGATACGTGCTGAGGCGGCCGAATGGTGTCAGCGAAGCGAGGAAATACTTGTCGAAAATCTATGACAGGTCGTCATCGCATTCTTGACAGGCGCGGCGGATTTCGTGCAGTAGTATCCTTGCATGAGGCGTCGATTGTCGTGCATCATTCTCGCCGTCGTGGCGGCGGCGTCTGCATCAGCAGCGGACCGCGGGCTTCCCGTGGGCCGCTCGGTGCACCGGCTGTCGCTGCACGACCCCCTTACCGATCACGTGAACTATCTCCTCTACGTTCCACCCTCGTACTCGCAGGGCCCGGCCGCTGACTGGCCGCTCATCCTTTTCCTCCATGGCAGCGAGCAGAGAGGGGACGATCCGGCGCTCCTGCAGGACGTGGCGCTGCTTGCCTTCGCAGAGCAGGAAGGGGATTTCCCGTTCATTGCCCTCATACCCCAGTGCCCGCGGAACACCCACTGGCCGCCGAGCATCGTGAAAAAGGTTCTCGACGCCGTCGAGGCGATGCTGCGTATCGATCGTAACCGGGTCTATCTCACGGGTTTCAGCCTGGGCGGCTACGGGACATGGCGGACGGCCGCCGCATTTCCCGGCACGTTTGCCGCCATCGCACCGATCTGCGGCATGAGTGATCTCCCCGACGCGCCCCGTCTCTCGCGAATCCCGATCTGGGCATTTCACGGGGCGCAGGACGTCAATGTGCCGGTCACCGAGTCGCGAAAGATGATCGATACCCTCCGGAAATCCGGTGCCGACGCACGGCTTACCGTGTATCCGGATCTTGCGCATGATTGCTGGACCATGACGTACCGGGATTCGCGGCTGTACCTCTGGTTCCTGGATCACTCCCTTTCTCCAGTGTCGCGGATCGCGGCGAGCAGCCTGTCCAGCGACGCGCTCTTCGAAAGGTAGTGCACGGCCCCGGCGCTTCGCATTGCGGCGGCCTGCTCCGATTCCTCCGACATCGAGAGTCCGATGATCCGGGTGCGGGGAAGCTCCGCGTGGATGGCGCGGGCTGCTTCTATTCCGTTCATTCCCGGCATGTTTACGTCCATCGTCACGACATCCGGCCGCAGGGTACGCACCAGCTCCAGGGCCGTCGCGCCGTCGGCTGCTTCCCCGACGATCTCGATGTCGGGCTGCTGAAGGAGCTGGAGTGCAATGCCGTCCCGAACGACGGCATGGTCGTCCACCAGGAGAACCCGGATCTTGGCCATTGCAGCGCCTTGCGGCCCGTGGAGAGGACGTGATCCCCTCGTCTCCAGGGGACGCGCGGCGGATCCGGAGGATGCGGCGCGCTCCGCAGGGCCGCCCGGCAGCCGCGGGGAATCCACGGCGTCCGAAGGGTCCCCGGGCACCCACACCGTCACCCGGCTTCCCCGGCCTGCAGCGCTCTCGATCTTCATCCCGCCCCCGATGACATCCAGCCGTTCACGGATGCTGAACAGGCCGATGCCGCCCGAGGCGAGCCCCGGCAAGTGGGCCTTGCCCGGGTCGAAGCCGGCCCCCTCGTCGCTCACGGTCACCTGGACGGATCCGTCGGGTCCGCGTGCGAGGTCGACGAGCGCCTCCTTGACCCCGGCATGCTTCACCACGTTGAACAGGAGTTCGCGCACCGACTGCAGGAGCGTGATCCTGGTTTCCTCGACCTCGGCCGTGATGCGGTGCGCGCATCGGACCTTCACCTCGAGGCCGTGCTTCTCCTTCACCCACGCGCCGAGCCATCCCAGCGCGGTGCACAGGTCCGGCTCGGTGTAGGAGGGGTGACTGAGCTCGGACATCAGCGAGCGGGACATGGCGATGGATTCACGTACCAGCCCGCTCAGCTTCTCGGCGATCTGCCGGTACTCGGCCGCCGGCCGCGTTTCGTGCATCCCCTCCAGGCCGTAGAGGGTGGCGACGAGGAGCTGCTGGATCTGGTCGTGCAGGAGCTGCGCGATCCTCTGCCGCTCCCTCTGCTCGGTGCGGACGATCTCGCCCGCGAGCGCCTGCAGCTGTGTCGCCTTCAGCTCGAGGGCCCTCTGAGCCTGGTCCCGTTCGACTCGCGCCCGAAGGGAAGTGATCCCGAAGGCGAGGTCGTCGGCGATCTCCTTGAGGAGCGTGACCTGTTTCTGCTCGAAGCCCGGAAGGCTGTCAGAATAGATGACCAGGACGCCGATTGCATTCTTCTGCAGGTCAAGGAGCGGAAAAGCCGCGACGGCCTGAAATCCGTGCGCGAGAGTCACCCTCTTCCACGTGGCCTCCTCGGCGTTTTCCGCGACGTGGAGACTCACGACGGGGGATTTCAGACGGATCGCGCGCCCGGCGGGGCCGCTCGAGATCGCGTCGTCTCCCCCGGCTGCTTTCAGGCTCTCCAGGTAACCGTCCCTGTCTCCCGCGGAGGCGACAGACCTGAGGATCCCCCGTTCACGGGCTTCGAGGAGCCCCACCCAGACCAGCGGGTAGCCCCCCTCGTCCTGGATGATCTGGCAGATGACCCCTGTGAGCTCTCGTTCATCAGAGATCTGCACGAGTGCCTGATCGCAGGCGCTCACCATCAGCAGGGTCCTGTTCGCCTTCTGGAGGTCGGCTGTCCGGAGCTCCACCTTTTCCTCCAACTCGTCGTGCGCCCGGCGCAGCTCCTCTTCCACGCGCTTGCGGTCGGTGATGTCCCTGTCGATCTCCAGCACGCGCTCGCTGCCGTCCAGCCCGGGACCCAGCAGCTGCCGGGAGGAGACGATGACCTCCCTGCCGTCCTTGGTGATATGGCGGATCTCGCCGAACCACTCGCCTCGCGCGCGAATCGATTCCTCCAGCTCCCCCCAGCGGTCGGGGCGCGGGGCTTTCAGGAGCTCGTTGAGGCTCCTCCCCTGGGCCTCCTCCTCGGAATAGCCGTACAGCTCTTCGGCGCCCCGGTTCCAGCTTTCGATTCCACCGCCGATCCGCCGGACGATGATCGGGTCGAACGACAGCTTCAGGAGCTCGGCCTGTCGGCGGAGCGCCTCCTGGGTCTGCCTCTGTGCCTGCTCCCTGTCATACGCAGCCGCCTTCTGCCTGCTGCGCCGGTACAGCTCCGCCACGGCCGTCAGGAACCCGCAGACGACCATGAAGAGGGCGAGCCCGACGAAGTTCGACGTGCCGATGTGGAGGAGAGGAGCGCGACCGGGGATCAGCCAGAAAACGAGGATCAGGCCTGCAGCGGTCACCATGGCCAGCAAGCCCGGCCAGAAGCCTGCAAGCAGGGCCACGATCATGACCGTCGGGTAGAACACGAGATACTCGGGAAAATCCGGCCCGAACGTCGACGTCATGGTTTCTCGGATGAACAACGCCAGCCCGACCGCGGCGACGCCGGCGAGGTAGCGGAACAGACGCCGCTGGAAGAGGGCCTTGAGCGTCTCCAGCATTTTGTTCCTCCCGTCGAGCCAATGGAGCCTTGCGCAGTCGACCCGGCCAGGGGCGGGATGGCGTCGCGTTCGCCAGGACCGCCGCCGGGTTCGGCCCGGGATCGTCCTAAACGTGTATCGCCCAGCCCTCCACGGCCCGCATGGACTCGCCCACCGCTTCGGAGAGCGTGGGGTGGGCGTGGATCATCGTCGCGATGTCTTCGGGCAGCAGCTCCGCGGTTCGCGCGAGGAGCAGCTCGTGGATGAGCTCCGTCGCATCGGCCCCCACGATGTGCGCGCCCAGGATCTCCTTGGTCTTCGGGTCGTAGATGACCTTCACGAATCCTTCCGTCTGCTCGACGGCCACGGACTTGCCGGCGCCCCTGTAGGGGAAGCTCGCCTTGGCGAACGCGATCCCTTTTTCCGCGGCCTTCCATTCGGGGAGGCCGAAGCTCGCAACCTGCGGCTCGCAGTAGGTCGCCCCGGGGATGGAGAGAGGGTCGATTCTCGGGGAAGGAGATTTCCCGGCGATGCGTTCAACGGCGATCTCGGCCTCCTTGAATGCCACGTGCGCAAGCAGGGGGGTGGCCACGACGTCGCCCACCGCGTAGATGCCGGGCACTTTCGTCTGGTTGTAGTCCCCGACAGGGATGAACCCCTTCTCGGGGACGATCCCGACCTTCTCGAGGCCGATGCCGTCCGTGTTGATGGACCGTCCGACAACGACGAGAATCAGGTCGGCCTCCAGCGTCTTGCGCGCTCCCGCCTTGTCCTCGATGACGACGCTCACGCCGGTGCCGCCCTTCTGCATCGACACGGCCTTCGTGGAGGTGTACATCTGCACGCCGCGCTTCTGGAACGCGCGCGCCAGGACCTGCACCGCCTCGGCATCCTCGAGCGGAAGGATGCGCTCCAGCATTTCCACGAGGTGCACCTCGACGCCGAAGGCGTTCCACACGTGCGCGAACTCCACGCCGATCGCCCCGGCTCCGAGGACGATTGCCTTCTTCGGCAGCTTCTTCAGCATGAGGGCGCCGGTCGAGGAGAGGACTTTCTGCTCGTCGAATTCGAAACCCGGGATGATCCGGGGGCGCGAACCTGTGGCGATGATGATGTTTTTCCCGGTGATCTTCTTCCCGTCCTTCAGCGTCACCTCGTTCTTCCCCGAGAGCGCCGCGTCTCCGACGACGAGCTCGACCTTGTTTTTCTTCAGAAGGAACTGCACCCCCTTCGACAGGGTGTCCGCGGCCTTGCGGGACTTGTCGAAGACATGGGCGTAGTCGAAGCCCTTCAGGTCGATCGCGAGGCCCATCTCCCTCAAAGCGGGCAGGGACCTGAAGAGCTCCGCCTGGTGGATCAGGGTCTTGGAGGGGATGCAGCCGACGTTGAGGCACACCCCGCCCACCTTGTCGCGCTCGATGACGGCTGCCTTCAGCCCGAGCTGGCCGGCCCTGATGCCCGCCACGTATCCGCCCGGGCCCGAGCCCATGATGAGAACATCGAAGTCGAAGCCTGCCATCTGTGTTCCTCCGTGTGGTGTCGGGCGCCCTCGCGGCTCTCGCTGCCCGCTTCGCGGTCAGCTGCCGCCCTCCGCACGCCTCCGGCGTGCTACGCATCCATGGCTACGCGAGCGCGAGCAGCGGGTTTTCCAGCATGTCCGCGAGCTCCCTGAGAAATGCGGCGCCCACCGCGCCGTCGATGATGCGATGATCGCATGAGAGAGTGACGCGCATCCTCTGCCGGACGACCACCGCGTCGTTCTCCACGACCGGCTCCTTGCGGACCGACCCGACGGCGAGGATCGCGGAGCCCGGCGGGTTGATAATCGCGGTGAACTCGTCGATCCCCGCGGCGCCGAGGTTGCTGATCGTGAATGTCGCTCCCGCGTACTCGGGCGGCGCGAGCTTGCCCGCCCGCGCCCGTTCGACGAGGTCCGAGAGCTCCGCGTCGATCGCCGCGATGCCCTTGCGGCCGCAGTCGCGAACGACGGGCGTGATAAGCCCGTCGGGCAGCGCGACCGCGAGCCCGATGTCGGCCGAGGAATGCTGGAGCAATGTCTCGCCGTTCCACGAAGAGTTCACTCGCGGATGCCGGGCCAGCGCCCGGGCGGCGATGGTCATGAGGAACGCGTTCAGCGTGATCTTTTTCTCGCGCCCCGCGTTTAATCGCGCGCGCGCCGCAAGGAGCTCGTCCATTCCGACTGCCACTGTGAGGTAGTAGTGCGGCGCCGTGTACATCGATTCGGTAAGGCGACGCGCGATGATCTGACGCATCCGGGAGACCGGGATGACCTCGTCGCCCGGCCCGGGCTGGAGAAGCGGCGCCGTGGGGAGCTGGGACGCGGCGCGCGCGCCTGCGGATGCCGCACTCGGGGCGCCGGCGAGGTTCTCCAGGTCGCGCTTCACGATCCTTCCATTGGGACCGGAGCCCCTGAGCGATCGCAGGTCGATCCCCTTTGCCTGCGCGATCTTCCGCGCAAGCGGCGAGGACTTGATGCGCCCGCTGGCCGCGGCAACCGCCGTCGGCACGAGAGGATGGGCTGCAGGTGTCGACTTCGGTCCCGGAGCGGACGCGGGAGCCTTCCCCGCCAGCCTTGTGCCCGGGGAAGGCGTGCCCTCGGCGATGAGAGCTGTAATGTCTTCTCCCGGTTTGCCCACGATGGCGATGGGATCTCCGACCTTCGCCTGGCCGCCCTCCGGGAGCAGGATCTTCAGCAGCGTGCCTTCCGCGCTGGACTCGTAGTCCATGGTCGCTTTGTCCGTCTCCACTTCGCACAACACGTCTCCGCTTGCGACGATGTCCCCTTCCTTCTTGTGCCATCGCGCGAGGGTTCCGGTTTCCATGGTGGGGGACAAAGCCATCATGAGGATTTTTTCAGGCATACAGGACCCGCTTCACCGCGTCCAGTATCTTCACAATGGAGGGCTGCGCGGCAAGCTCCAGTGCGTGGTTGTACGGCAGGGGCACGTCCTCGCCGGAGACCAGCTCCACGGAGGCGTCCAGCTCGTCGAAGCAATTGCGCGACACCAGCCATGCGACATGGGAGCCGACGCTGGCGAAAGGCATCGATTCGTCCACGACGACGCACCTGTTGGTCCGGGCGACCGAATCGTACACGGTGCGCTCATCCAGGGGACGGAGACTGCGCAGGTCCACGACCTCCGCATCGATGCCCTCCGCGGCAAGCGCCTCGGCGGCCTCCAGGACCATACGGACAGGCTTGGAATACGTGACGATCGTGACATCCTTTCCCGGGCGTTTCACGTCGGCGGTCCCGAGGGGAATGATGTGCTCGCCGTCCGGCACTTCGCCCTTCAAGCCGTACATCATCTCCGATTCGAGGAAGAGCACCGGGTTGTCGTCCCTGATGGATGCCTTCAGGAGGCCCTTCCCATCCGCCGGGGTCGATGGGGCCACCACCTTCAGCCCCGGGAAATGCGCGTAGAGAGACTGCAGTGCCTGCGAATGCTGCGCGCCGAGGTGCTCGGCCGGGCCGTTCGGGCCGCGGAACACGATGGGAATGGAGAACTGGCCGCCGGACATGTAACGCGTCTTCGCCGCGTTGCTGATGACCTGGTCCATTGCCTGCAAGGAGAAATTGAAGGTCATCCACTCCACCACGGGGCGAAGGCCGGCCATCGCCGCGCCGATTCCGATTCCCGTGAAGCCCTCCTCCGAGATGGGGGTGTCAATGACCCGCTCGGGTCCATACTTCTCCAGCAGACCCTGGCTCACCTTGTAGGCGCCGTTGTACTGGCCCACTTCCTCCCCGATGAGGATCACCGAGTCGTCCCGGGCCATCTCCTCGTCCATGGCGGCTCGAAGGGCCTCGCGGAAGGTGACCATGGTCATGCGAGGATGTCCTCGTACAGCGCAGAAAGTTCGGGTTCGGGGCTCTCCTCGGCAAACTTCACCGCATCGTCGCAGACCGCCTTGCACTCCGCGTCAAGGGCCGCGTATGCCTTCTCGGTGAAGTGCCCGGACTCCTCCATGCGGGATTTCAGGATGAGGATAGGGTCCTGCTTCTTATACGCTTCCAGCTCCTCGGGCGTGCGGTACTTCGCCGGGTCGCTCATCGAATGGCCGCGGTAGCGATACGTCTTGATTTCCAGGAACACGGGGGTCGACTCGGTGCGGGCCCGTTCCGCGGCTTCTCCCACCTCCCGGAACACCTCCAGGACGTCCATCCCATTCACCTGCTTGCCGGGAATGCCGTAGGAAGCACCCATGACGACGAAATCGGTGACCGAGGAGACACGGCGGAAATCGGTGCCCATGCCGTACTGGTTGTTCTCGCAGATGTAGACGATCGGCAGGTTCCAGATCTTCGCCATGTTGAGGCTTTCGTGGAAGGATCCCTGGTGAATCGCCCCGTCGCCGAACCAGCACAGGACCACGCCGCCGTCCTTGCGGTAGCGGCACTTCAGGGCAACGCCCGTGCCAACGGGGATCTGCGCCCCCACAATGCCGTTGCCGCCGAACATGTGCCGCGAGGCGTCGAAGAAGTGCATCGATCCGCCCTTGCCCTTGGACACCCCCGTGGCCTTGCCGAAGAGCTCGGCCATGAGGCCCTTCGGATCCATGCCGCAGGCCAGCGCGTAGCCGTGGTCGCGGTAGGCGCCCACCGTGTAGTCCCTGCTCAGATCTATGGCGGCAATGGCTCCGACGGCGGCCGCTTCCTGCCCGATGTAGAGGTGGCAGAAGCCGCCGATCTTCTTCAGGCCGTACATCTGCGCGGCCTTCTCCTCGAACCTTCGGATGAGGAGCATCTTTTTCAGGAGGTCGAGCTCGAACTGCGCGCCGAGGCGCTCCTTCTTCCCGATGGCCATGGCCGCGCGCCCCTTTCAGAAATGGACGACGTCTTTCCTGCCCAGCATCGGCAGGTACCGGATCGCCTCTTCCGCAACCGTCTCCAGCACGACCAGGTCGCGCGCGTCGTGCGCGAGCTTCCAGAACGTCTGCAGGCGCGGGCCGAGGACCTCGAGGACTTCCGAACGGAGTGACGGATTTTCAACGACATTGAGGGGACCGCGGATGCTGATCACCTCGTCAAGCGTCGGGGTCTGGAACATCCATTCCACGCGTGCGTGCGCGCGAACCTGGACGACCTTGGAGAACCGGGGAGTCGTGAGGGCATACACCGCGCCCGGGCTGTCCGGGAGAAGCGTCGGGGTGAGCCAGCGGAGGTGAGGATCCCCGTCCTCGTCCACGGTGGCGAGCAGTCCGGTGCCGTGGGCCTCGATGATGGCCCCCACCCTGTTCATCACCTCGCGGCTGTCCATGCGTGGAAGATAGATTAAACCGCACCCACTTTCAAGTTGGCCCGCGGGCAGATATTCCGCTATACTCCCCGCCATGCACGTCTGGGAAACCCACGGCATCCACGTCGGCACCGGCCGCGACCACGTCAAACACGGCATCGACGACCTCGACGCGGTCGTCGAGCGCGCGATCGAGCTGGGCTTCCCCTCCGTGACCTTCATCATCCACACCCCGCGGCTCACGCGCTTCCGCTACGAGGCGGAGCGCGCCACGGACGTGAAGTTCATCAGGGGTGATTCTTCCTACTTCGATTTCGCGGGACGGATGGAGAGCCTGCGGGACCGCGCGGCGGGCCGCATCCAGGTCCGCTGCGGCGTCGAGCTGGAGTGGCTGGGGACGGGACTGGGCCTGCAGTGGAACCGCGCGAAGCTCTTCCAGGCCCACGGCGCGGATTTCGTGGTCGCCTCCGTCCACTTCGCCCCGGAAGGCATCCCGTACGACGGCACGGCATCGGACACGCGCGAGTTGCTGCAGCTCCGCGGCGGTGTCGAGCCGTTCTGGGCGGCGTACTTCGACGAGTGCATCGAGATGGTGGACGCCAGCTGGCAGATGATCTCCGTTGTCGGGCACCTCGACCTTCCCAAGCTGCACGCGCCGCTTCCGGCATGCCTCGCCGACCTCGAGGGCGCGGACAGTGAGACCGCGCGGAGGCTGTCCACGCTCCTGGAGATGATCGCCGAGCGCAACCTCGCCCTCGACGTGAATCTCTCGGGCCTCCGCAAGGGCGTGGGCATCTATCCCCATGCCGAGATCCTCCGCCGCGCGCGGGGCCTGGGAATCCCGGTGGCGATCGGAACGGACACGCACTCGCTGGACGACCTCGGCCGCGACTACGCGGCGGGGCTGGAGGCCGTGCAGGCCGCCGGGTACCGCTATTATGTCTCCTTCTCCCGCGGCATTCCCGAGAAGCGGCCACTCCGCCACCGGGACGAGTCTTCATTCCGGGTCCTCAACCTCGGAATGGAAATGCTCAACCACCGCTTCGCCAGAGAGAAGAGACTGAAGATTCCGCACCTCTCGTTCGGCGGCGGGTTCAAGGCGCTGGTGAAGGACTTCCCGGAATCCTCCTCGCTCGGCTCGTTCCACGCGCTGCGCGTCAGGAAGGAGGAACGGTCCATCACCATCCCCGACCGGATTCCCGCCTGGGAGGGAGGCGAGATCGTCTGCCTCTTCTCCCATCACCGCGACATCCCCGGCACTCTCGCCGTGCTGCTGAACACCCTCGCCTCGGAGGAGATCAACGTCGAAACCGCGTGGCTGAACTCCCTGCAAGACGGCACGGCCACCGCCTACCTCACGCTCGGCGGTCCCCGCGAGCGCATCCGGGAGGCAGTGGAGTTCGTGCTGGGCACCGCGGGAGACCGGTTCCTGCGCATCGAGCCCGAGGTTCGGATGCGGCTTCCACCCCTGAAGCCCGCCGCGGCATACCTTCTCGAGGTGGATGGGGTCTGGCTTCCGATTCCGATTTCACGGCACATGATCGTCGCCGTGCACGCCAACATGCCCGGGGTCGTCCTCGTCCTTCTCTCCGCGCTGGCTTCCTGCGGGGTGAACGTGGTAGACCTCCAGCTGGGGGCCCGGGGAGACAGGAACTTTGCGGCCCTCGGAATCGAGGGGGACGAGCGCGACGTGGCGGAGGTGCTGCGCCGGCTCGGACCGACGTACGTCGAGGCTTCTCAAATCATTCTCGGGAGTGTGCCCTCATGAAACGAAAGGTGACCGCAAAACAACGGAACTCGCGGATGTGCTTCGTCTGCGGCCTGAAGAATTCGGCGGGCCTCCGCGCGGCGTTCTACGAGCTGGACTCCGGCGAGCTCATGGCGGTGTTCACGGCGCGCGAAGAGCACCAGAGCTACCCCGGGCGGCTGCACGGAGGGATCAGCACCTCGATTCTCGACGAGACGATCGGCCGGGCGATCCTCACGCGTTCGGGCGGGGAAACCTGGGGCGTGACCGTGGAGTTCAGCACAAAGTTCAAGAAGCCGGTTCCCACCGACCGGCCGGTGCGGGTGGTCGGCAGGATCGTGAAGGAAGGCTCGCGCATCTTCGAAGGGACCGGCGAGATCCTCCTGGAGGACGGATCCGTTGCCGTCGAGGGGCAGGGGAGATACATCAAGATGCCCCTGGACAGCATTGCAGACTTCGATTTTGATGCCCAGGAATGGAAGGTGGTGCCCTGCGCGGATGACCCGGTGGAGGTGGAAGCCGGGGACGGCGGCGCCCCCGGGCGCTCCGTGCGGGACCGGAGGGTCAAGTGACCAGAGCTCTGTCCGCCATCGCGGTCACGGCTTGCGCAGTACTGCGCGCAAGATCCGTGACATTCGCGGTCACGGCTTGCGCAGTACTGCGCGCAAGATC